>Ga0272442_10000971_pt1 | contig 44401 bp, 38 predicted proteins | sample SSMForm2O_FD_200262 | JGI IMG/M metagenome (GOLD analysis project Ga0272442, IMG submission 200262) | Marine sediment archaeal communities from Little Sippewissett salt marsh, Falmouth, MA, United States - SSM-Form-2O | ecosystem: Environmental > Aquatic > Marine > Wetlands > Sediment ...
TTAATAATGCAGCTAATAAAATGTTTGAAGCTCCGATTTTTATCGACGACACCCCGGCTATCTCCGTGCTCGAGCTGCGGGCCAAGGCGCGCAGGCTGCATAAGTCTGAAAAACTGGGGCTGTTAATCGTAGATTATCTTCAACTTTTGACAACCTCGGGCCGGGTGGAGAGCAGGCAGCAGGAGGTCAGTTATATCAGTCGCTCCCTGAAAGCGCTGGCCAAGGAGCTCGACATCCCGGTGATGGCCCTGAGCCAGCTCTCAAGGGCCGTGGAATCCCGCACCGACCAGAGACCCAGGCTGGCCGACCTGCGCGAATCAGGAGCCATCGAACAGGACGCGGATCTGGTGATGTTTATTTATCGGCCTGAAATGACCGCCGGCTTTTCCAATAAAGAAGAGCAGGAAGATCGGGACACCAGTAACCTGGCCAAATTGCTGTTGGAGAAAAACCGCAACGGGCCTACCGGCATTGTTGAAATGACTTTTGTCAAGGAGTTTACTCAGTTTAAAGATAAATCATTCTTACAGGAAGTGTACTGAGACGTGCTCACGCTCTTTTCCCGCCTCGGCGAAAATGTACTGGGCAGATTCTACCGTCTGGGTGAAGCCTCGATCCTGATGTTGCGGGTGTTGGGCGAGTTGCCCTATATCTGGAGCATGCGCCAGGAGATCGTCTCCCAGATGATGCGGATCGGTATCGGCTCGTTCCCGCTGGTGACAGTTACCAGCCTGTTTACCGGCATGGTGCTGGCCGTGCAGACAAGCTACCAGATCGAGGAATACGTGCCCCAGGTTTTCATTGCCGCGGCTGTCTGTAAAGCGATAATTATCGAACTGGGCCCGGTGATTACCGCACTGGTGATCTCCGGCCGCGTGGGCGCTTCGATCACCGCCGAACTCGGTACAATGAGAGTCACCGAGCAGATAGACGCCCTGGAGACCATGGCTGTCGACCCGGTGCGTTACCTCCTGCTTCCCAGGATCACCGCCGGGCTGGTGATGATGCCGGTTATCGTCACTTTCGCCTGCGTGGTCGCAATCTCAGGGGCGTATACGGTGAGCCTGCTTTACCTTAAAATGTCGGGCCAGGTCTTTTTCCTGGGCATGCGCCAGTTCGTCTACCCGTACGATGTCTACAGCGGGTTGCTTAAATCATTCATCTTCGGCGGCACGATCTCCATGGTGGGCTGCTATTACGGTTTTTGCACTTCGAAAGGGGCGGTGGGCGTGGGTCGGGCGACCACCCAGAGCGTGGTCACCAACTGCCTGCTGATTCTGGTTTTCGATTACTTTCTGGCAATGCTGCTTTTTCCGGCTGTGTGATAAAATGAATGAAGCGATTATCCAGCTCGAGGATCTTTACAAGAGTTTCGGTGATGAGCGGGTTCTCACCGGCCTGGACCTCTCCGTACCCAGGGGGGAGACTCTGGTGATCATGGGGCGAAGCGGCGCGGGAAAAAGCGTGATACTCAAACACATGGTCGGCCTGATGAGTCCGGACAGGGGCGAGGTCTATTTCGACGGGCACCGGCTCAATACGCTCAAACGTGTTGAACTCGAACGCATGCGCAAGCGGATGGGCATGCTTTTCCAGGGGGCCGCCCTGTTCGATTCGATGTCTGTGGCCCAGAACGTCTCCCTGGGCCTGCGCAGGCATACCCGGATGAGCGAGGAGGAAATCCGTACGGTGGTGACAGCGAAGCTCGTTGCAGTGGGCCTGTCGGGAGTGGAAGAGAAGATGCCGGCTGAGCTCTCGGGAGGCATGCGAAAGCGTGTGGGCCTGGCCCGGGCGATTGCCATGGACCCGGAGCTGGTGCTCTATGATGAGCCAACCACCGGTATCGACCCGATCACCGCCGATGCGATAAACAACCTGATCCTCGATACCCGGAGACAGTTCGGGGTGACCAGCGTGATTGTCACCCACGATGTAGCCAGCGCGCTGAAAGTGGGTACCCTGATCTCCCTGCTCGTGGAGGGACGGATCATTTTCAGCGGGAACCCGGAAGAGGTGAAAAACACTGATAATCCATACGTAAGGCAGTTTCTGGAAGGAAGTGCGGAAGGCCCGCACAAGCTTTATTTCTGAGTCAATTTCAACGGAGCCGCCTCCTCATGGGAAAAAGTCGAAAGGAAGCCACCATTGTCGGAGTAGTCGTTTTCTCCACCATTCTGGTAGTGCTGTGGACCATTTTTTACCTTCAGGGGTTCATGGCCCGGAGAAACAAGGATTTCTACTCGGCCCGTTTCGAACAGGTAGGCCTTCTGATGGTAGGCGATGATGTCACCGTGGCCGGAGTGCCCGTGGGCCGGGTGCAGTACATCGGCCTGGAGGGAAAGGAAGCCATGGTCCGCTTTTTCGTGGAACAGCGGATCGGGGTAACCGAGAATACCGTTGCGCTGATCGACGCTTCCGACGTTTTCGGCGAGGCATACCTTCAACTGCAAATCGAGGACGGCCCGCCGGCTGAGTCGGGCAGCATGCTGCAAGGCGATCTCGCACCGGGCTTGCGCGACCTGATTAAACAGGGAGTGACCGTGGTAGGCAGGACAATCATCGTGCTGGAGGACGCCAGCAAACTGCTCACCCGGCTCGACACACTGCTCGGCCCGGAAAGCTCCTTTGCCCAGACCCTGGAAAATGTCGAGGAACTCACCGCAAATGCGCGGGATTTCAGTCGGCAGTTCGACCACTACGGCAGCCTGCTCGAGGAAAGCATGACCTCGCTGGATTCTGCCGCACTGGGTTTCCGGTCCGTGGTGGATGACAACGCAGAGAGCGTGCAGCGGTCAATCGCCGGACTGGAGGATCTCTCCATGCGCCTGGACACCCTGATGACCGATGTTGAATCCGGCCGGGGTGCACTGGGAAGGCTGCTCAAGGACGAAAGGCTCTACGAGGAGCTGCGCCAGACAGCTCTGGAGGCGCGCAACCTGATCCGGGAAATCAGGGAGCACCCGGACAAGTATATCAAGCTTAAGGCTTTCTGATTCTTAAACCGGCGCTTTGTTCGGAAATCTTGCAGGGTTGGCTCGCAAACCGCTTTTTCGCGTTTCGGCAATATGCAATTGTTTCACTTCTCTATGGGTGCGAGGCCTGCCTCGCTCTTTTTAATTAGGCATGAACAAGCCCAGAGTCAGATACGAATGCACGTCCTGCGGGGCGTCGTTCCCGAAATGGGTCGGCAGATGCTCGGTCTGTGGAACCTGGGACAGCGTGGTGCAAAAAACGATCGCCGCTTCCGCTCACTCCACTTCCATGCCGCACCGTATCCCTGTCGCTCAGCACAGCCAGGAACCCGTCCTGCTCAGCTCTGTGGCTGAAAGTGCGCCGGGACTCACCAGGCTGAAAACCGGTATCGGAGAGCTGGACGGCATCCTCGGCGGAGGCCTCGTGCCCGGCTCCCTGCTCCTTCTCGGCGGAGACCCGGGAATCGGCAAAAGCACGCTGATGCTTCAACTGGCGGCCAGTCTCGCACAGGCCGGTGCGAACGTGCTCTATCTCTCCGGAGAGGAAAGCGCCTCCCAGATCGGGATGCGCGCCTCCAGGCTGGCAGTTGACGGTGCAGACAGGCTTCACCTGTTGACTGAAACCTGTTTCGAGTCAGTGGAGCAGGCAGTCCTGCAACAGAATCCCGATCTGCTGATAGTGGATTCGATCCAGACCGTCTATGTCTCCGCACTGGACGCGGTTCCCGGAAGTATCGCCCAGGTGAGAGAATCGAGCGCCGGCTTTCTGCGCCTTGCCAAAAGCGGCACTATGACCGTGATTCTGGTGGGACACGTTACCAAGGATGGTTCCCTCGCCGGCCCCCGTATTCTCGAACACATGGTGGATACCGTGCTCTATTTCGAGGGGGACGGCAATCACACGCACCGCATCCTCCGGGTGGTGAAAAATCGGTTCGGCTCCACCAACGAGATCGGCCTGTTCCAGATGAGAGGCGACGGCCTGCGCGAGGTCGGCGACCTTTCGGGATATTTCCTCGCCGGGCGTTCGGTGGATTCGCCGGGTACGGCCGTAATCTGCACCATGGAGGGTACCCGGCCTCTTCTGGTCGAGGTCCAGGCCCTAGTCGCCCCCGCCGGCTACGGCACGGCGCAGCGGGTGAGCACCGGCTACGACAGCAGGCGGCTGGCTATCATGCTCGCCATCCTTGAAAAACGCCTGGGCCTGCCGCTTTCCTCCCAGGATGTCTTTGTCAGCCTGGCCGGAGGACTGCGGGTTTACGAACCGGCCGCCGATCTGGGGATCTGCCTCGGGATTTTTTCCTCTCTGAAAGATAAAGTCCTCGATCCCGGTACTGTTTTCGTGGGAGAGGTCGGCCTGAGCGGCGAGCTCCGCTCGGTGAGCCACCTGGAGGTCCGCCTGAAAGAAGCCGCAAAGCTCGGTTTCACCAGGTTTGTCTGTCCGAACGTGGACCTGGAAGAGGAAATCCGGCCCAAAGGCCTTGAAATAACATGTTGCGACCGCCTGGCCCAGGCAGTGGCCTGCGCCGTGTCCGAAAAGAAGGGTGGCGCCTGAAATCGACCGGTGAAGTTTTTCTGAGCGGGCCGGCCTGGCGAGTCGAGGGTAGAGGCGTGGTGTTCCCTGCCTCTGCGGGTTATTTTATAAATACCGGAAATTTTTTACTTTGGATTTTTTTTCGATGTACCTTTAAGATCAGCTCAATGACTACATCTAAAAATCAAAAAAACGTTTCCTGCGCCGCTGTCATTGCCGCAGGCGGCAGCGGAACCCGCATGGCCGGGCCGGTCAGAAAACAGTTTATCGAACTCGGCGGCAGGAGTATCCTGCGCCGCTGCGTGGACCTGTTTCTGTCCCTGGAGGAAATAGGAAAGATCGTGGTGGTCCTGCCTGCGGATGCTGTGGGTGAATTCACAGCAAGCCTTCAGCCTGGCGAGGAAGGCTTGATCCAGGCTGTGGGAGGGGGCGCCACGCGCCAGGAGTCCGTGTACAACGGGCTGAAAGCCCTCGATCCGGATCGGATCCGGGTGGTGGCTATCCACGATGCCGCACGGCCGCTGGTCTCTCCGGATGTGGTGCGCAGGACCCTGGAGCTTGCCGCTGAGGGCACTGCCGCCGTTGCCTGCGCCCGGGTGCGCGACACGGTCAAACGGGCAAAAGACGGGTTCGTGGAGGCCACGGTGGAGCGGGGGAACCTCTGGCTGGCCCAGACTCCCCAGAGCTTCCCGTTGAAAATGATCCTCGAGGCGCATCAGGCGGCCGCGCGGGATGGTTTCACAGGCACAGATGATGTCTCCCTGTGCGAGAGGCTCGCTGAGCGGGTGCGTATTGTGGAATCGGATGCGGGCAATATCAAGGTTACCGAACAGTCGGACCTGGAGTATTTTCAATACCGGCTGAAAGGAGACGAAATGGCTGGAGATGAGCCGGGCAGCACCCTGCGGATCGGCGAGGGTTTCGATGTGCACCCCCTGGCCGGGGGCCGGAGGCTGGTTATCGGCGGTGTGGAAATACCGTTCGAAAAGGGATTGGCCGGACACAGCGATGCGGATGTGTTGCTGCACGCTGTCACCGATGCCCTTCTCGGAGCGGCTGCCCTGGGCGATATCGGCCGCAGCTTCCCGGACGATGATCCCGCTTTCAAGGACGCGGACAGCGTGGCCCTGCTCTCCCAGGTTGTCGAAAAGCTGAAGCGGAAAGGTTTTCACCCTGTGAACCTCGATGCCACGGTTATCGCCCAAAAACCCAGGCTCGCTCCGTACATGAAGCGCATAGGTGATAATATCGCCGGGATCCTCGGCGTTGATATCGACAGGGTCAACGTGAAAGCGAAAACCCACGAGGGCCTGGGCGCCCTGGGCCGCGGAGAGGGCATTGCCGCAAGGGCTGCGGTACTGGTAAAAGCTGAAAAATGAACCGCTGTTTTAAATCCAATTCTGCAACCTGGATAAGCTGAATTCCGGACGGGGGACAGGCTCAGCCGCTCTGTCCTGTTTTCGCACTGTAAAAAAAATTGAAAGGGGCGGGCCGCTATAGAGAATTTTATCTATCAATTAATCGAAGTCTTGCCATCCTGGCTTATCTATATCCTGCTCGGCGTCTCCTCGGCTTTGGAGAATATGATGCCGCCGTTTCCGGGAGACACCATAACCGTTTTCGGAGCATATCTTGCCGGCCGCGGGTTCCTGGACCCTGTAATGGTTTTCTGCGCTACAGCAGCGGGAAATATCGCCACCAACTTGTTTCTTTATTACATTGGCATTCACAGGGGCAGGGAATTTATCAGGAAACACAAGCGCCTGTTCCACGAGGACCTGCTGCCCAGGATGACACTCTTTTACAGAAAATGGGGTGTCGGAACGATAATTTTCAGCCGCTTCCTGGTTGGTTTTCGCTCAATCGTGCCCCTTTTCGCCGGAATCAGCAAGCTGCGCCCCCGTAAATTTATTTTGCCGATCATCGGTGCTATTATTATTCAGCATACCCTGCTGGTTTTTCTGGGCTACACGCTGGGGCAGAATTGGGAATACATTAAGGCCGTGCTGAGAAATATTAACCTCGGTCTCGGCCTGTTTGCCCTGGCTTTGGCGGTCCTGATTTTCTTCTGGTTCCGAAGTGTGAGGAAAGCCAGGCTGAAAAGATCGATGAGAAAAAATTCGCAATGATTCGCCTCTAAAACCGAGGAACTGAAATAAATGGCAAACGAGTTCAGGGTGCGTTTCGCACCATCGCCCACCGGACAGCTTCATATCGGCAATGCGCGCACGGCGATACTTAACTGGCTGCTTGCACGCAGACAGGGCGGCGTTTTTGTCCTGCGCATCGAGGACACGGACCGCGAGCGCTCCACTGCGCAAAGCGAGCAGTCGATCATCCGGGACCTGCGCTGGCTCGGACTGGATTGGGATGAAGGCCCCGATAAGGGCGGCTCTTTCGCAGCGTACCGCCAGAGCGAGCGCGGCGAGTTTTACAGCAAGGCCGCAGAGTTGCTGGTAGAGCGCGGACTGGCCTACTACTGCCACATGAGCGACCAGGACCAGGAGGCTTTCCGCCGCGAGCACCTCGCCCGGAGAGAGTCGCCGGTTTACAGGGGCCAGTTGAGCGGCCCGGACAGGCCGGAGGTGTCGGGTAAGAGTGCAAGTATTCGTTTCAGGGTCCCGCCGGGGGAAAGCTCCTGGAAAGACCTGGTCAAAGGCGATGTGGCGATCGATCACGGCAATATCGGTGATTTTGTTCTCTTGCGCTCGGACGGAAGGCCCACTTACAATTTCGCCGTGGTGGTGGATGATATCGAGATGCGGATCAGCCACGTGATCCGCGGGGACGACCATCTTTCCAACACCCCGCGCCAGCTCATGCTTTATGCGGGCCTGGATGCCCAACCACCCGTTTTTGCACACATTCCGATGATCCTGGGCCCGGACAACCAGCGCCTGAGCAAACGCCACGGCGCAACCAGTGTCGGCGAGTTCCGAGACCAGGGGTACCTGCCCCAGGCCCTGATCAATTACCTGAGCCTGCTGAGCTGGAGCTCGGAGTCCGGGGAAGAGTTTCTCCCGCCCGAACGCCTGAAAAGGGAAATTGATCCGGAACGCCTGGGCAAAAGCGCCGCCGTGTTCGATCCTGTAAAGCTGCGCTGGCTCAACGGCAAGTATATCCGCAGCCTCGAGAAAGACAAGCTGGACGAGCTCCTCCGCAGCTTCGCCGGAGAACGCGCCGGAGCTTTCAGCCCGGAGCAGTTCAGCCTGATTGTGGCTGCCTGCAGTGAAAAGCTCGAGGTGCTGACCGATATCCGCAAGCAGTTGGATAATTTCAGCGGCGAAACTCCCCGGATCGAAAACGCCGAAGACAGGGCGCTCGTTGCCGACGAACAGGCTCGCAAGGTGCTGTCCGAAATGGCCCGGCGGCTGGAAGAACAGGGCTCTGATGATCCCGGCGAGATGAAATCCCTGTTCAGCTCTGTAGGTGAAGCCGTCTCGGTTAAGGGAAAGATGCTTTACATGCCGGTCAGGCTTGCGCTCACCGGCAGAAGGCACGGGCCGGAGCTTCCCGCGATCATGGCGGTCCTGGGCAGGCGGCGCTGCGCGGAATTGCTCGAGCAGGCTGCCGGTGTCTCTGAAAAGAGAGAATAGATATATCTCAAGATACAGTCAATGCCCCGGCAGGAGTAAACTCCACCGGCCAAAGAACATAATATCCAGCGGAGGTTCCCCTGTGAAACAAAGTTGCAGACCTCGAAAGCCAGACCGATTTATACTCTTAGCCGTTTTTCTTGCCTCGATTGCCGGTTTGTCCTGCACGCTTGAGCCCCCACTTAAACTTTTGCCTGACAAACAGGTCAGTATCACCGGCGGCGGCATGGCAATCAAACTTCACTCGCTGAGCGCCCGGGTGACCAGTATCCTCGAGCAGCGCGCGGATTACGACCTGCTCAGACCCTGGCCGGAGATCGACCAGGTAGCCGGCTTCGGCATAGAAATTTACGATGAGCTCGAAATGCTGACCTGCACTGATTTCAGGGATTCGGTGAAAGTGAGAAATTTCGTGGAGGAAGAAAATTCCGCGTTTTTCGAAAAGCTGCTCTGCCGGGATGCTTACAGTTTAAGGCAGAAAATCTGGGGAGACAAGGAGGGTGTCTACCTGAGTTTTCAGGCCTCGGCAACTGACAGAGAAGCTCCTTTGCGCTCGGTGCGTTTCTCATACCTGATTCCACTGCCGAAAGACCACTATTTCTGGGTGGCGAACGGCGGCGAAGCTCTTCTGCTGGATGGGAAAACCGGCGCGAAATTCATCTACGGTCCGGGGGCGGAAAAAGGCGCGGGCATCTCCATTCCACTGGTCTCGATCTGGAAACCGGGCGGGCCGGCTTTCAGCCTGGCAGTGCCGCTGGATATCAGCATCGCGCGGGTCAGTTTCACAGTGGAGCCGGCGCGGCTGCCGGAAGGTGCTTTTCCCGGACCGGAAGACTGCGACAGGCTGAGAATCACTTTCGACCTTGTGGGCCTGGGCGAGGGGAGGGTGCTGGAAACAGGCCTCTGGATTTACGCCCACGAGGACGACTGGCGCAGCTCATTGCGGATCTTTGCTGAAAAATACAGCGATTACTTCCAGCCTGTGCGAAGGGTCAGCTCGGCCGAGGGTTTCCTGAGCCGGATCGGGCCCGACCGGTTTACCAACTCGGTGCTGGCCGGCCTTCAGCGCCGTGAGGTGAAAGTAGCGAAAATCGACTGGAATTATTACCGCAGCGGACAGTGGATCCCGCCCCAGGCCCTGCGTTTCGATGATTTTACCTGGAGCAGCAGCACTGCGCCGCAATCCGGGCCTGTCTCGGTCAGCCTCGTGCGCTCCTGTAACGAGAATCTCATTCAATACAAGCTGCGCCCGGTGCTTTATTCGCCGTTTAACCTTTATTGCATCGAAGATGTCGCCGGCGAGCGTTTCGCCGATGATATCGCACAGGATGAACAGGGCCGGCCGATGCTCTATGCAGAAAGCGGAGTGCTGATGCACGCCACTGCCGAAAGCCCGTTCGGCATGGAGATGATCGAACAGCAGCGCAGGATGATCGATCTCTACCCCCTGGCCGAGGGGTTTTTCTTCGATGACTGGAGTGTGACCGGTATCGATTTCGCCCACGATGACAGTCTGACAGTTGTCCATAACCGTGCTGCATACAGCCTTTCCGCAAACCGAAGTGGAGTAGGCCGGCTGCTTGTCGACATGGTGAATCAGCGCAAAAAACTCGTCTTCGCCTCGCCCCCGCCGGGTATTTCAGACTGCCGGGGAGTTGATGTGCTCTGTCTGGCGGAGCGTAACCTGGAAAACCTGGAGCGGATTGCGTTTATGGCCCTGGCGCGGCCGATCATGGCTGATCTGAGTCCTGAAACCGCGCTTTCAACAGACAGAGCAGAAGAGATTCTCAAGCAGGAGCTGCTCTGGGGAGTAATTCCCTCGGAGCGAGAGCTTTCGTTTGACTCCCAGCTCGATCGGGCCTATCGGCCCCTGTTTTTGAGCCTCAAGGGACGGGAATGGGTCCTGGAGCCCCATGCGCTGAGTCTGCCGCCGGGCCTCAAAGGCCAGCTCTATTACGTTCCGGCTGACAGCAGAGGCAACGAACAGAATGTGGTTGTCTGTATCATGCGGCCCGAGCTGAGGCTGGCCGATGACGTGCAGCGGGGCGGGGCAAGGATCACCCTCAGGCTGCCGGAGGGGGAGCAGTACGTGCGCGCAACTCTCACCCCGGCCTCCCGCAACCCCTGGCCCATGCCTCTCAGGATCGAGCGCAGGGGCGAAGGCGGCGAGCAGGAGCTGGTTTTCGACCTGCCCCCGTTCGGTCCGGCGGCCCTGCTTCAGCTGAGCCGCCGCTAAGACAGGCAGGCGGTTTGATCAGGAAAAATTCCCCGGAGCCCTGCTTCGGTGTAATATTCCGCCGGGTTTTTCGTATGGGCGAGCCCACGTATTCGTCCGCAGGGTTTGCTAAAAACAAAGGGGCACGAAAACCGTGCCCCTTTGAACGTTGTGCGGTTGGTACACCGCTTTTTCCCTGCCAGGTTGATCTAGCTCAGCAGCGCGTGGGCCTCTTTCAGCTTCCTGCCCAGCGGCAGCCCGTATGCGCAACGGACCGCGCAGGACCCGCAGTCTTCGCAGGCGGCGGCGCATTCAGCGCCCAGCTTGGCGTAGGAACGGCGCGCCTCGTGTTTCATGTCTTTGCCGTAGCTTGCCGCGTACATGTGAAGCCGGTTCACCTCAGCCACTTTCACTCCAGCCGGGCACTGGCCTTCACAGCTTCCGCACATCCGGCAATAGCTTTGGCCGTAGCGTGAAGCATAGCGGTCGAGAAGCTGCCACTCGGCCTGGCCCAGCCCGCCGCCTCCCATCGCTGCGGCATCCTCCTCGATCTCCTGGAAATTCCCCATCGCCGTGGCCGTGGTTTTCATGTAAGGATTGCGCAGGATCCATTTAAGCGCCGCCCGGTATGTCTCGTGTCCTGTTTCATCTTTCATATAACCGCCCGAGCAGACTTTCATGGAAATGAAATCTAGGCCCGCCTCACCGCATTTCTTGATCGCTTTCTCCAGCTCGTCGGCGTCCCATTCCTTCTTGCTTCCGCCGAGCATATGCGTATATCTGCCGAGAAAATTATAGGGCACCATGATTGCCTCATGGAAAGGTTTCTCGACAGCGAGGTTCAGCAGTTCGATAAAGTTGCTGTGAGTGCTGAACCCGAAAGAGCGAATCTTGCCCTCCTCCTTGGCCCGGCTGAAAAACTCGATTGTCTCTTCGCCCAGTATGTGTTCCGGCCTGGAGGCGCCGTGAATCAGCAGGCAGTCGATATAGTCCGTGTCCAGCGCACTGAGGCTCGTTTCCAGGTCTCTGCGCATCTTCTCCAGGCTGTCCGCCTTGACCTTGGAGTTTATCACTACCTGCTGGCGCTTGTCTTTGAAAATCTTGCCCACCAGGCGCTCGTTCTGGCCGTTATAGTAAGCCCTGCCAGTGTCGAAGAAATTTATCCCTTTCTCGAACGCATGGTTGATCAGCGTCGGGTCCATCGTACGGCTGGCGCCGAATCCGATCTCGGACACCTTTATTTCAGCTTGTCCCAGAGTACGGTATGCCGGCGCTGAAATTTCCTCGCCTGTTCTTTCCGGAGCAGGGTTGGTCTGCGCACTGCTTGCTGCCTTGTTATCAGAGGTAGTGCAGGAGACACCGAGCCCCAATCCAAGAAAAGTGCTGCCGCAACGGGTGAGGAACTCCTTGCGTTTAATCCTCGGGCTTTCAGGCATCGCTTTTCTCCTGTGCTTGTATGGAACCCTTACTGGGAGGATAGGAAAAGACTTATTGGTAAAATAGAAGATAGATAAAACGATGTCAATAAATAGAGGATCGAGGTTGAAAGAATTACGCCGTCGAGTGGAAGTCTTTGCCCGGTTTCTAAAGAAACGCAGGGATAGCCGGCCCGGGGAAAAGAATGTCAGAAAACACCTTCCGCTGGCTTTTGCCCGGCTGAATGATTGGAACGGGAATTGCAATAATAAAATATCCGTGTCGCTTACCCTTCTCCCGGAGGATTCTTAAATGACAGCATTCAGGAAAACAGCCCAGTTGTTCCAGATGGCTTTTCTGATTCTGGCGCTGACAGTTCTGTGCGGCGCTGAAAGCTGGATCGAAAGCAAAGAGGACAGAAGCAGGGAAGACTTACCGGCTGACCCCGATGACCTGTCGGAATTCGGTATCGGCAGTTATGTGGGATCGTGAATAGGCGGATCGTGAGCGAAATCGTGAGCGAAATCGTGAGCTTCGACACACGCCGGAACGTGTCGAAAAGCACTTGCATCGAGCCTGGTCCGAATCCCCCATTCCCCTCGTGCTCCCCCGCCCGGAGCACTCTCCCTCCTGAATGATTCGGGTTTCTCCCAATCCCACTATCCGCAACGACAAGTTGATCGGCGACTAAAAAATTTTCTCTTCCCGCGTTCTTACGTTATATTGTATGGAAAACTGTTTGAGGGTAATCGGTTCCCTAATACCTTGTTTTTTAATGCTGAAGGAGACAGGTATGCTCTCCTGCATTCAGGGATTTCCGCGGATCGGGGCTCAACGACAGCTCAAGTTCGCACTGGAAGCTTTCTGGCGCGGTGAGCTGGAGCAAAGCGAGCTGGAAAGAAAAGCAGCAGAGCTGCGTGATGAAAACTACAGGTTCTTGACTGATGCAGGACTGGACCTGGTGCCGGTGGGTGATTTTTCCTATTATGACAGGGTCCTCGACACCTGCTGTATGGTCGGAGCTGTGCCGGAAAGGTTTGCTTTCGGCAAGGGCGATCTGGGCCTGACCGAATATTTCGCCCTGGCGCGCGGAGTGAAGGCGGATTCTGGCAATATCCGGCCCCTGAGTATGCTCAAATGGTTCAATACCAATTACCATTATCTGGTCGGCGAGTTCTCCCGGGGAATGGAATTCGCTTTCCGCGACCGCAGGATTCTGCACCTGGTTGATCAGGCGCTGGAGGCCGGGGTTCCCGTTATGCCGACTCTCATTGGTCCGGTGAGTTTCCTGCTGCTTGGCCGCTCTGAGGGCGATCTCGATCCGCTGGACCTTCTGGATGACCTCCTTGCAGTGTACAGGGAAATCCTTCAAGCTTTGGCAGCCAAAGGAGTGAAGTGGATCCAGCTCGAAGAGCCCTGTTTTGCGCAAGATACCACGGAGAAAGCCAGGCAGTGTCTTCGGAAAGCGTACGAAGAACTCGCCGCAGCCAGCGGTTCAGCCGAAATAGTGGTGCAGACCTATCTCGACCATGTCGGCGAAAATTTCCAGACCCTCGCCGGGCTGCCCGTGGCAGGGCTGGGGCTAGATTTCGTCCACGGTCCGGAAAATCTCCAGCTGATTCAAAAACATGGCTGGCCGGGGGACAAAATCCTGTTTGCCGGGGTGGTGGACGGCCGCAATATCTGGATCTGCGACCCGGACAGCACGCTCGCTGTTGCAGAACGGCTCAAAGCCCTGGCCGGAGGGGAAGACAATCTCGTGCTCTCGACCAGTTGCTCGCTGATGCACGTGCCGGTGACAGTGCAAGGGGAAAGTCGTTTGCCCGAAGAATTGTTCGAGCTGATGGCTTTTGCGAGGGAAAAGGTGCGTGAGCTCGTGGCCCTGGCGCACACGATTTCACAGCGCGCGACAGATGAAGACCACAAGCTTCTTGACCGGTCAAGGCGTGCGATTGAGAGGAGCAGTAAAAGCCGTTTGAGAAGAAACCGGAAAGTGCGCGAAAGGCTTGCCGGGCTGACCCCGAAAGATTTCCGGCGCAGCGAGCCTTACAGCCTGAGGAAAAAAGTCCAGGCCCGCGAGCTTAACCTGCCTCTTTTCCCCACGACCACTATCGGCAGTTTCCCGCAGACCACCGAGCTGCGCCGCCTGCGGGCGCGCCTGAGAAAAGGCGGGCTGACCGGAGAAGAATATGAGCAGCAGATCAGGAAAAATGTCGCCTCGGTGGTGCGCAGGCAGCAGGAGCTGGGAATCGATGTGCTGGTACACGGGGAATTCGAGCGGAACGACATGGTGGAATATTTCGGCGAGATGCTCGACGGCTATTATTTCACCTCCAACGGCTGGGTGCTTTCCTACGGCAGCCGGGGAGTAAAGCCTCCGGTAATCTACGGCGACATCTCCCGCCGCGGGCCGATGACCGTTCAATGGTCCAGCTATGCCCAGTCCCTTACCGACCGGCCGATGAAAGGCATGCTCACCGGGCCGGTAACCATGCTCAACTGGTCTTTCGTGCGCGATGATATCCCGCCGAAAGAGGTCTGCTGGCAGCTTGCCCTGGCGATTCGTCTTGAAGTGGACGATCTGGTGGATGCAGGTATCAGGGTAGTTCAGATTGACGAGCCGGCCCTGCGCGAAGGCCTGCCGCTGCAGCAGGACAAGCAGGCGGAATATCTGAACTGGGCCGTGGACGCTTTCCGGCTCGCATCCTCCGGCGCGAGCTCGCACGTACAGATTCACAGCCACATGTGCTACAGCGATTTCAATTCGATCTACGACCAGATAATCGCCATGGACGCGGACGTGATCTCCATCGAGAACTCGCGCGCAGGCGGCCGGCTGCTGAAAGTGTTCAAACAGCGCCGCTACCCCAACGGGATCGGCCCCGGAGTCTGGGACATTCATTCCCCGCTGGTTCCCGGCGAAAAGGAAATAGTGGATCACCTTCACGATATTCTCCGCTACCTGAGCCCGGAATCGATCTGGGTTAACCCGGACTGCGGGCTTAAAACCAGGGGTTGGGAGGAGGTCGATCCCTCGCTGGTCAATATGGTGAACGCCAGCAGGAAACTTCGCGCCGAATATTCAAAGCAATAGCATTTTTTATGGGATTTTTGCCATGACCAGTGAAAATACTGCCGGGAAAAACAATCCCGCCCCGGCCGGCGAACATATCCTGGAGGTGATCACAGGTGCGTTCGGCACACAGGAAGTCGAATATTACAAGCTGTTCCTTTTCGACCGCCTGGAAAAAGGTGAGAGGAACTGGTACTTTCTGATCGTCACGCGGCGGGCTCGGGATGGGCGGATCGAGCTGGCGGCCTTTTCCTACGATCTGGGCCCGCACGGAAAACTTCAGACAAAGCTCGAAAGCCGTAAGGCCCGTATCCCGGAAGAAAGGCTGGTCGAGGTGATCGACAGCCTTCTGATCAGGCTCGATCAGTTCAACGGCGAGTTCCAGGAAATCAGTCTCGCAGGACTCGATCAGGCGCCCTCGAAACTGGAGTATTTAAAGGATCTGCTTGGGGAGGAGCCGGATGAGTCAAAAGCAGGCGAAAATAGAGCGGATGACCTGCAGCCGGGCCAGGGTCCTGGAATGTGACGGCGACTGGGCGAAAGTAGAGGTCACCCGCAGCGCAATGTGTGACGGCTGCTCTGAATCAGGCTCCTGTATCTCCTCGCTCGAAAGCGGGAAAAAGGCGATTGCAGCCGCCAGGAATCCGCTCGGTGCGCTGGCCGGAGATACGGTGGAGCTCTCGATAAACGAGGGTGTGATTCTTCGGGGAACGGCGGTTTTCTACCTGATCCCCGTCGCATTTCTCCTGGTTTTCATTGCCGGCTCACTGTTGCTGAACAGCCTTTTCGGCTGGCAAAGAAGCGAGAACGCTGTGGCTGCCCTGGCCGGAGTGCTGGGACTGGCGCTGTCCTTTCCTGTGATCCGCTTAATCAGCACGCGCTGGAAGTATCTGTCGGATAAAGTGCCGGAGATTTCGAGGATTCTGCCCCCGGAAGCGGATTAATTCTTGGGCAGCCTTGATTTGAGATATTCGAGAAGGAGATTGCGCTGGGGGGGGGTGAGATTTGTGCGGTCCTTGGCCAACATGTCTGTCACCAGCGAATCGGCCTCACCGGCCAGGATTCCGCTCTGCCAGACAAATTTTGCTGAATGGCACACAGAACAGTACTTCATGAATATTTCCTCTCCAAGGGCCAGCGGGCTGACACCATCACCGGAAGCGCCCATTGGCCGGTCTGTGCGGAATTCACTGTTTGCAGAAACCGCTTCGGTTATAATGCTGGGAATGGGCGATTGATCTTTCTGGCCGCCTTTTTTAGGCAGAACCCCGATCAGGATAAAGCAAAGAATCACCACAGTGAGTTTTAGCGATTTCATAGGAGGGGGACCGTCTCGCTGGCTGAAGATATTGGGTGGCCTGAATACCTCTGTGCTGATAAGTGCATGAATTATAAAGTATCTGTCAAGATGAATATTACCGCCTTAACCCCTCCTTTGTCAATAGGTTTGCGTGGTCGCGGATGAAGATCTTCAATAACGTTCACACCCGGTTGGGACTCCTCTGGCTGTGCGCGCTTCTTCTGCCTGCATCCCTTGCCGCCCAGAGCAAGTACGCCGGTGAATCTTTCAGTGTGGGTGTCGGCGGCAGGGGGCTGGCCATGGGCAGCGCGTTTCACACCCTGGCAACCGGCCCGGAAGCGCTTTACTGGAACCCGGCCGGTCTGGCGCGAACAGCGGATGTGCAGCCGAACAGCATCTCGTTCATGCACAGCGAGCGGTTCAATGGCGAGGTGGCTTACAACTTCATCGGCTATACCCGCAGCCTCAGCCGTGAGTCAAACCGGATGACCGCCGGGCTGGGCCTGATTCATCTCGGCGTGGGCGGCATCCCGGTTGTCACCCGCCTTGAAGACCCGGATGGAGAATTGGGTGAAGATAACAGGCCGGTTATCGACCGCTATATCTCGAAAAACGATTTCGCCATCCTGGCCGGTTTCGGTCGCAGTTTCGGCAAAAACGCGCACTTCGGGGCCAATGTCAAAATTCTGCACGAGCGCTATCTGGATGTTACGGCTACCGGTTTCGGATTCGACGCCGGAGTGGTGTTCGGTGTGGAATGGTTCACTCCGCTGCTTGTCAGTGTTTCAGCACGCGATATTACCACCAGTTTTCTCGCCTATTCCACCGGAAAGAGAGAGTATATCAAACCCTGGATCTCTGCCGGAGTGGCGCTCGGCGAGGGTTTTTCCCTGCCTGGCGGGCGGCTGATTGCAGCCGTGGAGGTCTCTGTGCCGGTTGAGCGCAGACGAGCCAATTACTCCACCACCAGCGCCTACATGATGAGCCTTCTGCACCTGGGCGCTGAATACTCGCTCTACGAGAGAATGTTCCTGCGCACCGGCCTGGATGAAAGAAACCTCACTTTCGGAGCAGGACTCAAGGTGCGCCGGCTGGCTGTGGATTACGCCTGGATCGGCCACCGGGACCTGGACCAGACCCATAGAGTATCCCTCGGCTACGGTTTCTGAAAATCCACCTTTGATAAAATCCCTGTACTGAAACGGCCCTTCACAGGTTAGCCCTGCCGTGCTCACAGTATCTGTCAGGTGAAATAAATTGCGGGGGCTGGTTTGAAAAACCCTGCCCCCGCTCCGGGAGGGGTAAAGCATCTATACAGCATACCCGGCCCGCCTACTCGAAAAACTCCTGGCGAAATGCGATACGCAGCACTGTGCCCACTGAGGGCGTGCCGGGAGGAAGCTTGTCAAAATCCAGGAAACTGACATCAAATGACCAGTTGCGGGTCGGAGCGTTATAGATCGGGCTGCCGTAGCTCCACTGGCCGGTGGCGTTTTCACTCAGGAAAAGATTGATGAAAGAACCGACTATCGTGCAACTTCGGCCGCTCCAGTTTTCCAGGAAACGCGGAAAATTCTCCAGGCCGCCGTTATAAGCGGTGGTGTTGGGAGTGTCGCCGGAGAGTATCGCCACGTAGTAGGTTGTGGATGCGGCGTTCTTAATGCTGCCGTCTGTGCCGGGATCCGGGTTGTTTCCATCGACCCAGTCATTCGACAGCAGGTTGACCGCATCCGCCATCACTGCCGAGGGCTGCCAGACTCCGGTATTATAGTCTCCCTGGACATATACTGCGTTGTCAGAGGTCACTGTCATCGGCGCCGGCAGCGTGGAGCCGTTGATTATTTTAATCCCCTTGTGCCGGCCGGCTTCCTCGTCAATCGAGATATAAATAATCCCGTTGTCGAGATCGGCTGCCGTGAGTAGGGCTGCGTCCAGTACCAGCAGGTCGGTCCACTGGCCCTCCCGGTCATCGTAGAAAGCGCCGTAGCTGGCTGTGAGAGCCGCGGGGACGGTAAATACCTTGAAGCCGCCGGAGTTGTTCATGATCGAGATGGAGGTGAGGTTCGTGTTGGCGTAAATCCGTGTGTCCGCTTTCCAGTCCAGGCGTTCGAGCTTCAATGCAGAGCCGTCCCCGGCATCGCGGCGCTTGACAATCTCGATCGGCTCGATTGTCCCGGGAATCGGCATGCCGAGAGGGGTAATATTGTGGGCCCTGGTGCGCAGCCGGCTGCCGAAATCAGCGTTGGTTCGGGTTACCCAGCCCTCATCGTCGCCCACATAATCCTCGCTGTCGTAAGTCAGGTCGACAAAGGCCGCGAGCGAGTTCTGGATCTGGATCGTGCCGCCGAATGTCTGGTGGTTAAAGATGCGGTAGCGGTAAAGGTCTCCGGCGATTGTGATATTCCTGTGAAAACGGGTTACCGCATCGGTGCCCAGAAACAGCGAGCTGTTGGTGTGTACCCTGCCGATAAAATCCATCAGCGCGCCGTTGTGGATCTCCAGGCTGTCGTCGTAGAATACGCCGAACTGGAAAACGGGGATCTGGATCCCCTCGACCCCTACTACTATGTGGTAGCGGCTGTTGCCCGGGCCGATAACCTTGCTTGTTATATCGATCGGCTGGTTCAGGCTCACCATACCCATGTAGGGCCCGGTCTCGACAGTGTCGACAAAACTCGATGCAGAGCGGATAAGCGAGAATTCCTCGAATGAGAACTGGTTCAGCTCCGGCGGCTGGACATCTAACAGGTCAGCGTCGGTTACTACTCCGTAGCCGTCGAGCAGGCTCTGGATATCCGAGAGCGCTTTCTCGATACCGGCTTCGGCGGCATAGAACGCGCGGCTGTTCTGGTAGTAATTGCTGGCGAGTTGCAAGTCGATCGAGCTTACCATCACCGCGCCCACGGCGAGGACAGTCAACGCGCTCAAAAGAAGCAGCATCGTGACAAGCGCCACGCCGCGCTGGCTCCTGATTGTTTTGTGTAAAAGCTTCATCTCACTCCTCCCGGACAGCCTCGTTCCGCTGCGGATCAATAGATTATGTTCCTCGGAGAGACCGTCGAGGTGAATTCCTGCCGGTAATAATGATCCGCGCTGAGCTGATAGTCTTCCACCGGCCGCGAGCTTCTTGCGGTAACGGTTGCCAGCACTCCCCGCAGGTCCATCGCATCGTTCGTATCATCGGCATCGGTGTCATTGGCCACGCTCGCCGTATCGCCGTCTGCGAATATGATTGTCACCTGAAGGTCTTCAATGTCGTAGGCTATTGTTCCCACCGGGTAACCGCCCCGGAACTTGGTCAGGAAAGGATGATCGGGATCGGTATCATTGTCCACTGTGATCGAATACACTGCAACCCTGGCAATATGCGTTGTCGCCGGATCATAGGCATGGGCCAGGCCTGCGGGCGTATTGACTCCCACCGGCGGTACAAAGACCACTTTCGGATTATTTGGAAATACGTTGGTGATTTCGATAATGTTGAATTCAGTCTCATCCCAGATAATCAGGTGATCGCCCACCACCAGTTCATTAATATCAGAGTCATCAGTGAGAGAAAAGTTCTGTGCGGCTGGTGCCGGGCTTTTTTCCAGTTTCAAAGTGATATCAACCGGAGGAATGTAAATAAATGTCACCGTATCCGGCTCGCCTGCTGAACCGTCCATGACCTGAACCGAGGAGAAAAGGCCGGGGAGCCCGGTGCCTGCGTTCATCGCCTCCCGCTGGATCTCGTCCAGGGCAACCCTGCCTGTGAGAAACATCTCCTGGCGCAGGCTTTCATCGTTGTAGGCGTTGCTCTGGTTGATAATCAGGTTGATAAAGGCCCCCACCACGATCATCGTGATAGTCATGCCGATCAGCAGTTCAACCAGGCTGAAACCTTTGTTTCTTACTTTCAGTATCTGGCGCATCTGTTTGGAGTCCATTGCCGTATCCCGCACTTTAAGGATAGATGATAGTTGAAACCAGGGCTTTTTTGAGCGTGTCCTCCATGGTCGGGCTGAAATAAACCATTACGTTCACGGTCTTGGTGTTTTCCAGGGGTTCGTCATCTAGCACCTCGGTGATCCGGGTGTATCTGCCGCCGGTTACCTGGTTGCCGTTCTGATCGAGGCCGTGTTCATTATCACTTTCAACGTAGTTGTATTCGGTCAGCTTGATCTGTTCGATTTTCTGGCGCGCCAGGGCTGTGGCGATCGAGATGTCGGTGGCGTAGCGGTTAGCGCTCATCGTGTAGGTGAGAATTCCGGCGAGCGCCAGCAGTCCGATTGCGCCGATTGCCATCGCAACGGTTATTTCAACAAGAGAAAAACCTTTCCGGTTCCTCAGGCCTGGCTTCATTTCCATTGGTTGTCCTCCCAGCGCCATGTGCGCACCGCACCCAGAGACGATACGGTGACTGCATAGTTGCTGCCGTTTTCACTCGTGATAAATACCGAGCCTGCCGTGCCTTCCCCGCGGGAGTTGAACCAGATCATGTCGCCCCCGCCGAAATCCACGCCGTCCGCCGGGATTGCCCCGGCATCCGGCCCGACTGTCGGAGGTGAGGTACCGCCCACGCCGAAAGACACTCCCCAGGGAAGCATGAAACCGCTGAAACCGGACTTGGTTTCAGTCAGAGCCAGCCGAGTGCTGTCTGACTCGCCGGTGTCATAGATATGGTTGCCGTTCGTGTCGAGCCAGATCGTGTAGAAGCTGTCGGCCGGTGTGAGCGATCCCGGCGCAAAATCAAGATAACAGCGCCTGTTCCCGCTGATCGCCTTCAGCCGCGCCGTCTGGATCGAAACAGCCATGGCCCGCGTCCCGGATTTGATACGCCCTTCCCGAATGAATCCGCTGAAACTGGGTCCGCCGACAGTGACCAGGATCGCGAGCATTGTCAGCACGATCATCAGCTCGATAAGCGTAAGACCATTATTGTTCATCCTGGATCCGATCATAATACACCACTCGATTGTTCTGTTTTGATTTGCTTCATCATCCGTTTTTTTCAGGCTTGAAGTCAAGTCCCGCCGGTTTTTTGTTTGTTTTGAATGAATCCTTCAATCTGTGTTTAAAGAATGAGACCCGGCACCAGTTGCGGTGCCGGGTCTTCATCAAGTCAGTATTATTTCCGGGGCGGGGATTTCTGCATGCTCGGTTTTAGCAATTTCGTTCATTGTCATGTAATCCGCCCGGGAAATCTCGTCTCAGGGTTGCTACAATATTGAGGCCGCGGTAACAACCCCCGTCGTTAGATTAACCGATGCTTTTACCTTCTCAGTGATCAGGCTGTGATCGATGGTCGCTATTCCACCTGCGATAGTCACTGTCATGTTGTTATACGGTCCAGGGTTCCAATTGGACATGTCCGGATCGATCGCTTCCAGATCGGCCAAAGTGGTTGGAGCGGCCCCGTCAAGACGCGAGCTGCTGTAAGCCAGAGCAGCGAGCCTGACCTGATCGGCCAGGGTATTGCAGTGTGCCAGGTAGGCGGAATCCTTAACGCCCGAGAACCTGGAGATCAGCACCGTGGCCAGAATACCGATAATGACCACAACGATGAGAAGTTCGATAAGGGTAAAACCCTTGGAAGAACGCAGGCCTCTCATAACACGTCTCCTTTGAAAAGGTTGAAGAGAGATAAAGGACATCGAGGCGTGGGCTAATCAAAGCAATTATCAGGCCAAAAGGGTACTGTGCCTGTAACTCATTGTAATTTAAGGAAAAACGGAAGTCCCTCAAAAAAAGAAAGAGTGGTTAGGCGGGTTTTTTATTTGCATTCTGAAAGGAAAATGGTGTTTTGCATGATACATTTGACCACGGGAACGGCAGTAACGATACGCTCTCGGGAGTGAAGCTCTCCGCAAAACCCCGAATCCCGACCGCCGGGAAAGACTTCCGGGGCTGACAGCCCTCTCCCGGCTCCTCAATCCCCGGTCATTATTTGTTGTTGCTTTCCAGTAACTCCCTGATCCTTCCGGCGCCCGGAGCGCCGCCTTCTGCAATCAGCCTCTGGATATTTACCATGCGGAGCATGGAAGGCCCGAGCGGCTCAAGCGGATATTCCCGTATCATTCGCTTGTACCAGTAAGTTGCGCGATCGAAATCCTGAAGCTCGAGATAGGAGTTGCCGATCCTGTGGATTATCATCTGCGCCTCGGGAGCCTCGCTGCTGTTCCCGCCAAGGCGGATTTCGAGAGCTGCCTGGAAAACTTGCGCAGCCTCCCGGTATTTGCGCATTCTCTCGTAAGTCTGACCCATGTGGTAGAGATGAATACTTCGCTCGGGCTCTATTTCGGCAAGCCTCCGCTTGATTTCCAGCGCCCGGCTGAAATCCGGTTCGTGTAAAAATGAAGCCGAAACCCTTGTAGCCAGAACCGATGCCACCGGATACTCCATTTCTAAAATTTCCTTTTCTGCTGCACCCGTGGCAGCGAGCCTGCCGATCACCGCAGTGCCTTCAGCGAATTTTCCCTCCTGGATCAGCAGATCGGCCATGAATCTCAGTGCGTCCGGATCGTCCGGCTGGATCTCCAGTGCATCGGACACCGCGGAATAAACCATGCCGCTGATTCCGGAGCGAACCTGGAAGCGGGCCATCTCGAGAAGTTCCTCCGCTGTAGGCTGGTGAATTCCCAGGTAATCCGCCAGCAGGGTCTTCCCCCCGCCGAGCCGGTATCTGTCTGTAAGCAAAACCCGCCGTGCATAGAAAAAACCCCGCGGAGCACTGTACTCGACAACCGGAAAGTTGTCCGAGTTTACCGGCCCGATACCCGCCCAGCGCTTCAACCCGTAAGAGTCGAAAATCTGCGTGCTCAGCAGAGTGAAAATGCTGCTTATCCCTATCTTCTTGAGATCGGCTGCCACATTATCGTTACTGATTCGCTCGGCAAGAGATTCGAAATCCACAGAGAACTTTTGCTCGCTGCCGATCAGCAGCAGGTCCACATCCTCGATCGAGCCAAACGCAATAGCGTGGGGAAAGGATTTGCCGAAAGTGATCAGGATCGTTTTCAGCACGCTCTCCTCTATCTCGTAGAGGTGGATCCACTGGCAGATGATCCCCCCTGGAGCCAGGCGCCGGCGGCAGTTGCGGTAGAATTCCTCCGAATACAGGTTGCCGATACCGGCCATCCAGGGATTCGAGGGCTCGCTGGCGATCACGTCCCAGTTCTCTCTCGAGCGGAAAAGGAAGTTTCGTCCGTCGTCGATAACGATCTCAGTGCGGGGGTTTTCCCAGTAACGGCGGTTGTAATCTGCGAAAAAGCGGCTGCCCTGGACAACCCCGGGCGAAATCTCGACACAGCAGAGAGACTCAAGTTCCGGGTGGGCTAGGGCCGACCCGCAGGTTACTCCGCTGCCCGCACCAATCACCAGCACGCGCTCTGGATTGCGGTGCAGAAGCATCGGCAGGTGAGCCAGAAGAATCTGGGTCTGCATGTCCAGTTTGCTTGAGGCATCCACCTTACCGTTAACCCGCAGCACGAAATTGGAGTCTTCCTGCTCCACTGTTACCGTGGTCGAAATGCCTTCCCTGTAAAACAGCAGGTCGCGTTCCCGGGCCTTTTTGGAGAAATTTTCCGCTGTGGCTTGCGGTGAGCGGTGGTAGCGGAAAGCGCCTGCGCTCAGAAGCAGCTTGTCCCAGCCCGGGGCGAGGAGAATATATGCCGCCACAGCCAGTGCGCTGGCGGCAAACACCTTTTTTCGCTGACTCGCTCTGAGCGGACCCAGCGCAAGAAGAATGCAGGCTCCGGCAGCCAGGTTGAACAGCACCGCGGTTTCAAGGGTCAGCTTCAGACCCAGCAGGGGAATCATCGCGAAACCGCAGAGCACCGTGCCCAGGATATTGCCTAATGTGTTCAGTGCATACACTCCGCCCACTCTGCCTGCCATTTTACTCATCTGTCCGGCGGCCAGCCTGCTCACCAGGGGAAACCCCATGCCGATCGCGGTAGTCGGCACGAGCATCACCACCAGACAGACGATAAACTCCAGAACCCGGTGGGTTTCATAGGAAAAATTCACCAGCTCGCGGCAGCGGAGGAAAAATAGCGGCATGCGGCTGTAAAGCGGCAGCATGGCGAGCACCGTAAGGCCGACCGCGATCTGGCAGAGGGCGAAAACATAGGCTGGGTGCCTGATTTTCCCCATGAAGCGCGAGATCAGAACCGAGCCCAGGGCGATGCCGCTGATAAAGGCTGCCAGCATCAGGGAGAATGAATAGGTCGAGGAGCCGAGTACCAGGGAGAGAATTCTGGTCCAGGCGATTTCGTAGATCATTGCTGTAAAACCGCTGATGAAAATTCCGGCCAGCGCCCATCCCAGAACCGCCCGGGACTTTTCTGCCGGTGCGCTTTCATCCCCGGCGCCGGAGGTTTCCTCGGCGCGGCTTGCCCCTTCGGGGATCCACCCGCGGAGACCTATAGCAACCAGCCCCACGACAATATTGACCCCCGCTGCCAGGGCTGTGCTGAGTGCAAGACCCACAGCGGGAATCATCCAGAAAGCCACAGCTAGCGTGCCGAATACCGCACCGAAACAATTGACAAAATAAAGCCTGCCCGTAATACGGCCCACATCCGGCAGCCGCCGGCTCATGATCTTGATCAGCACCGGCAGCGTGCCGCCCATCAAGACCGTGGGCACCACCAGCAGAAACGCTGAAAGGAGGAATTTGAAACCGAGACTTGCCGCTGCGGAGGGGTCGAGGGTGTGGTAAAACCAAAGAAGAACGCTTTTCTGCGCCTCCAGGAGCCTGTCGAATCCCAGGCAGTACACCCCGATAATGATTTCCATCCAGCCGTAGTATGTCAAAAGCGACACCTTCCGGCCGGGTGAGTCCGCCAGCCGGCCGAACCAGCGGCTGCCGGCCGCCAGACCGCCCATGAATGCGGCCAGCACAACGGTGATTGCATAGGTCGTGTTGCCGAAAGAAACCGCAAAGTGGCGCATCCAGATAATCTCGTAAACCAGCCCGCAGAATCCGGAAAGGAAAAAAAGCAGGTAGACCAGTACTGCCAGGCGGTTGCCTTTTGCAATTGAGCTGTCGGTTTCCATATCCCCTGTCCTTCCGCTTAGAATTCAGGGGCACGGCACACAATGCCCCTGAGATGTCCGGTGCAGTTTGGATATATCGAGTGAAGGCTATTGATATTTTTCAGCAGCTTCCTGCAGGCCTTGATATTTTCCTTGTTCTTGCCGCTGCTGCTTCCCGCCGCCTTGGGAAGTTTATGGGAATCAAGTTTTTTTATTTATCAGGTGGTTTTTTGTGATCCGGCGGGCTGCCAGAAACTGCAAGGCTAGAAGAAGCAGTGCGCTGGCCAGTATCAGCGTGAATGCAGCCGGCAGCGAGCTTATTCCAGCCACCAGGCCCACGCCCGTTGTCAGAAACACTCCGCCCAGGACTCCGCAGGCTATAACCAGAGAGAAAATCGTCCCGGTATAAGTCTTATAGAGATTACCGGCCGTGCCGAGCGTGCTCGGGAATATCGGTGCGAAACAGAGTCCGGTAAACCAGAGAGCACATGAGCCGAGATAAATCGAAGGCGCCAGGATAAAAACAGTAATTCCCGCACAAGCTCCTGCGGCGCACAGAAGAACCAGTTTATGGCCGGGGATGTTCTTAAACACCGTGCCGGCGAAAAGACGGCCCAGGACCAGGGAACTCCAGTAGCCGGCCAGGATCAACTGGTCGAGCGGATTGCCGAGTTGCCATTTGCTCACAACGGCCAGACGGCTCCAGGTGCCGATACTGGCTTCCAGCCCGACGTAAAAGAACAGGATCAGGGCGAAAAGCCCTACGAGCGGGCAGGAGAGGGCGCTGGCAGCCTCTTTCAGGTTAAACTTGTCAACTGCCACATCCGTCGGGAAACTGCCGAAAGCGAACAGAACCGCAGACAGAAGACTGAAAAGGGCGGACAGAACGAGAATAGAAACGAGCCCGGAACTGCTCAAAAGCAAGCTGGCCATGAAAGGCAGAAAAAGTGCGCCGAGACCGAAAAACATGTTTGCCAGATTCAGCGCCTGGCTCCGGTTGGCTGGATAAAGATGGTTTATCAGGGTGTTCAGGCCGCCATTCATGCCGGCTGAGCCGGTGCCCAGCAGAAACATGCAGAAACAGGCGGCGGCAAGAGACCGGGCCTGGCTTACCAGCAGAAACGCGGCTGCGCAGAACAAGCTGCTGGCGATCAGTACCGGCTTCTGGCCGAAACGGTCGATCAACGGGCCTGTGGCGAAAAGAAAAATAAATGTCGAAGAGCCGATACAGAAGAAAAAATAGCTTCCCACCTGCGTGGGAGTTATCGAGAGCTGTTCGGCAAATGAGTTGAGTCCTACACCGGTCAGGGAGGCCAACAGTCCGATCAGAAAGTAGCCGGAAAAGCTCGCTGCGCTCAGGTAAGGCCGGGAAAAATCACTGCTCACAAACTGATGCTCCGCATAATGAGGGAACGGACGGATGAAGGACTCAGCTCCGGTATTGCCAAAAGAAAATAATACCCGTCAAAAAGTGGCTTGTCAAGCAATGCCTGGGGCTTGCCGATCGGTTGAAAAGTCCGGAAATATATGTATATTTTATCGCTGACAGCAGGACACTGCCAGGTCTGTCAAAGCAGATGAATGAGAAGGTGAGATAAAACGGTTTCAATTGATTTTCCTGATAGATATTTTTCTTGCCAGCGTCTCTTTTCTTGCTTAATATGTTAAACTTACGGTTATATCTTCTTGATTTATTCTTCAGTAAAACTTCACGGTTTCACAATCAGCAAGGGGCTTTGTGTGAATAGCGAAAACGCGTTGAACAGGACCCTGGGTCGGTTTTCAGGTGCGCAAAAGTTTTTTCTGACCTCTCTGCGGGTGATTGTGGGGTGGCACTTCCTTTATGAGGGCTACGTGAAAATCGTTGCAGAGGGCTGGTCCTCTGCCGGTTATCTCAATGCCGCCCCCGGGCCGTTTGCCGGGATGTTTCATGCTATGGCGAGTCTATCCTGGATGGTTTCAGTAATCGATATAATCATGGCCTGGGGCCTGACCCTGGTCGGCATAGCGCTGATCCTGGGCCTTTTCACCAGGCTGGCCTCCGTCGCAACGGCGTTTTTCCTGATACTGTTCTACTTTTCCAATCCCCCCTGGATCGGCGTTCAGTCCATGGCCGGTGAAGGCAGCTATATGATTGTCAACAAGAACCTTGTGGAGCTGGCGGCCGTGATGGTGTTGCTGGTTTTCCCCAGCGGCATAATCTGGGGGCTCGATAGAATTTTCGTAAAGGAATGAATACGTTTATTATCGGTTTTCAAGCGGCTGGCCAATTCAAACAGCCCTCGGCGAACAGGAGATAAAAAATGGCTGATAACGGCATGAAGCGGCGGGATTTTCTTAAAGCTGCGGCCACTACGCCCGTGCTCGGAGCTTTCGGCGCGGCGCTTTACTCGAAAGAATCTCGCGACAAGGCCGCCCGCGAAGAGATTCTTCAACTCGGCAAGGAAATTAGCGGGACTAACCCGAATATTCTCAAACGAAATTACAAGCGAATTGCCAATGCCAACGATACGATCAATATCGGCATTGTCGGCTGTGGTGGACGGGGCAAATCGCTGATGCGCTCCTGTGGGTTCTATCCCACGAAAGAGGGTGTGCCCGGAGGACTGGAGGGCCAGGAGCCGCTCAACGCTAAGCTCACCGCTGTCTGTGACCTCTTCCAGCCCAGTATCGATTGGGCTGTGGAAGCTTCCGGCGGCACCGCCAGGGTTTATCGCACTTATCAGGAAATGTTCGAAAAAAGCGATATCGACGCCGTGGTGATCGCCACCTCGGATCACTATCACGCCCCCGTGGCAATCGCCGCAGCCAAAGCGGGCAAGCACGTCTATGTCGAAAAGTGCATGACCAAGACGATCGAAGAGGCTTTCGAAGTTCGGAAGGTCGTTAGAGAAGCAGGTATCGTTTTCCAGCTCGGCCACCAGAACCGCAACAGCAACCGCTACGATTCCGCAATGGAGGTTATCGATAAAGGCCTGCTGGGACACGTGAGCCTGATCCAGTGCTACACCAACCGCAATTCCCGCAACGGTGCCTGGGTCTACGACATTCCCAAGGAACACGGACCGACCAGCGCCTCCAGCGGGCCGCGCAATGTGGACTGGGACCAGTATGTGGTCAATACGGTCAAACGCCCATACGACCCCAACCGCTTTTTCCGCTGGCGCTGCTTCTGGGATTACGGCACCGGACTCTCCGGCGACCTTCTGACCCACGAGCTGGATGTGATCAACATGGTGATGAACCTGGGTATCCCGGCAACCGCGGTGGCTAGCGGAGGGGTCTACCACCACAAGGAATATAATACCCTGATGACTGCCGACGGGGAGCCGCTCGACTCGGACGTGCCCGTGCCCGAGGGTGCTGTTCCCAGGCCTGATGTACCCGTGCTGCGCCGGGACGTTCCCGATGTCTTCCAGGTGGTCTACGAATGGCCCGACCGCGACTTGACCGTGGTTTACAATGCCACCCTGTCCAACAACTGGGGACGGGCCCAGATTTACATGGGAGACGAAGCTACAATGGACCTCACCAACGGTGTGGACGTCTTTGCCGATCCGCGCAGCAAACGCTACGCCGGCTGGCTCGAAAGCGGCAAGGTGCGGCCCGATGAACCGATGATCTCATACCGCAACGTGGCTGGCAAAGGGATCGAGGCGATCACTGCGGCCACTGCCCAGTGGACTGTTGCCAAGGGCCTGCTCTACACATACCGCGGCGGCAGGATGGTCAGCACCACGTACCTGCATCTGAAAAACTGGATCAACCATATCCGCGATAACAATACCGATACAATGTGCAATATCGATGACGGATTCCAGGAAGCGATCACTGCGCACATGGCTACCTACAGTTATCTCAAGGGAACCCGGGTGCGCTGGGACGGGGAAAATCAGCGAATCCTGTTCGATGGTCAGCAGGGCAAGGAAGCCTCCGAACAACTGGCGGCCATCGGCTGAACGGCAGCTCGAAGGAACATACGCTCCGTGTTCGGCGTAAACTCAGATTGACACAATTTCTCTTCACGGTTTTGCAGGTGATTCAGAGTACGGCGAATGGCTCCTGGGTTCTTCGCCGTGCCAATTAAAAGTTGTGTATGCAGCGGGAAATAGATGGTCCTGGTCGTTTTTTCACTTTGTTCGCCCATCTTTTTTAACAACGCGGCATTTATCCGCCATTGACCGAACTTCAGTTGACAGGTAGAAAAATGTCTCATCTCAGGGTAGCTGTAATGGCCAGCGGCGGGGGCACCAACCTCCAGCAGTTGCTCGACAGGTTCCCGGACAGAAAGGATTCGACAGCCAGGGCCAGGATTTGCCTGGTGGTTTCCAACCGGCCCGGTATCGGCGCTTTGGAACGGGCCGAAAAAGCCGGAATCCGCACAGAGGTGGTCGACCCGGCTGAGTATGAAAACCCTGAGGCTTTCGGCAACAAGCTGATCGAACTCTACGAAACTGAATCGATCGGCCTGGTGATTCTGGCCGGATTCCTGAAAATGCTCCCCTCCAACCTGATTGCCGCTTTCAGAAACCGGATAATCAATATCCATCCGGCCCTTCTGCCCTTGTTCGGCGGCAAGGGAATGTACGGAACCCGGGTGCACAGGGCCGTTCTGGACGCCGGGGTAAAGCTCACAGGCCCGACCGTGCATTTTGTCGACGAAAAGTACGACAAGGGACCGATTATCGCTCAGCGTTCGGTACCGGTCTATCATACGGATACACCTGAAACACTCGCTGCAAGAGTACTCGAAGTCGAGCATCGAATCCTGCCGGATGTAGTCGGCCTGATTGCCGACGGCAGGGTGAAAGTAGTTGACGGTATCGTTCATGTTAACCAATAGTTGAGTGGCAAAATACCGAGGCCGGGGGACAGGAAAATGGATATAATCAAAATCAAACGGGCTTTAATCAGTTTATCGGACAAAAAGGGCGTGGTCGAGCTGGCCCGCGCTCTGCGCTCTTACGGTGCGGAGATTCTTTCCACCGGCGGCACGGCGCGTCACCTGGCAGCCGCAGGAATCAGCCTGAAAAATATTGACGAGTTCACCGGGCATCCGGAAATCCTGGACGGCAGAGTGAAAACTCTTCACCCCAGGGTCCACGCCGCTCTCCTTGCCAGAAGAGACCTGGAAAGCCATATGCAGCAATGCCGGCAGTTGAATATCGAGTTGATCGATATGGTCGTGGTGAACCTCTACCCGTTTGAAAAGACAGTGGCCGGGGAAGGTGTAACGCTCCAGGAAGCTGTCGAGCAGATCGATATCGGCGGGCCGACCATGCTTCGCAGCGCTGCCAAGAATTTCCAGTCAGTGGCTGTGGTGACCTCGCCGGACCAGTACGAAACCGTGATCGAACAGCTCAGGAAATACGACGGCGGAATTGATCTGAAATTGCGCCACAAGCTGGCCCGGGCGGTTTTCGAAAGGACTTGCAGCTACGACATGGCGATTTCCAACTATCTGAAAGATGTTGAAATTGGCTGATCGGGTATTCCGCCGGGCCGTTTGGACATCATTGTTTTTCCGCTTAAAAGCAGGTCGAGACTTGACGAAATAGTTATTAGGCTTAAATTTATGATACAGGCAATTGTGTTTTGAAGCGTGAAGCTCCATAATCCGTTTTTTAAATTTTTGTCGAAAACCTGGTAGGTGATAATACTATGGCGCATGGCAAGGAAAAGGAAACATCACGCAGGGGCGTGAAAAAATTCAGCCAGGCGGGCAGTCCGGGACAGGTCAAGGCATTCGGTCAGAAGAACCTGTTATTGTTCATAGTGGCGCTGATGGTGATTGTACTGGGCCATATCTCTCTCGGGATGGGATCGATCACTTTTGCGCCGGTTTGTCTGGTGCTGGGTTACTGCATCCTGGTGCCCCTGGCGATCATTGTCTGAAAAAACAGATCGGGGCGCTTAGCTCAGTTGGTTTAGAGCGCCTGCCTTACAAGCAGGAGGCCACTGGTTCGAATCCGGTAGCGCCCACCATTTTTAAATCCAGTAGTGGAGCGGGCTTGCGAGGAATTGCAGGCCCGCTATTTTTTATGCAGTATGTCGCTCATTCTCAAAGTGGCGACCATTTTTTCGACGATTTGTGACTACTTTTTCGACGAAACTCACTCCCCAACCGCCTTATTCTCAAACTCGACCGGTTTTTTGGGGGTCGAAATGAAGAGAGCCTCTGCATATCAAGCAGATGGTGAACAAATATTTATCAGCAAAATCACTCCAAGTCGAATCAGATTGGAAAAGATTGACTTCCCTTGTCTGCCAGAAACAATTTTATGACTTAAATTAGTATTTTTAAAAAAGATGATAAAATTTTACATATTTTGTCCACAAAATTCCTTTATAAAACGTTTAAGGTCTGAAAGCAGAGAAATTCCATCCACCCAGTTTTTCGGCGCCGAAAGAAAGGACAATTTTGTGGAGTGTAATCAACTGGATTATGAAAGACTTATCAGGCCGATCGAAGATCGGATGATCCGTACTGTGTGGCGAATTATCCGTGATCTGGATGATGCAGATGAGGCCTTTCAGAAAGCGCTGCTGGTGATCTGGAACCGCTGGGACCGCATAAGGCGTCATCCCAATCCGCATGCCCTGATCCTGAGAATCTGTGTCAACTCCGCTTACGATATTCTCCGCCGCAAAGCCAGTCAGCGGCGTCACGAGGAACTCGAAGGCATACCCGCCAATCTGCCTGATCCATCTTTCTCGGCACCCGAACAGCTTGTGGATTTGGAAAAGGAGAATCGGGCGGAGATCTTTCTGGCCATTGAGCAATTGCCGCGCAAACAGGCTGAAGCTGTGCTCATGAGGTTTGTTCAAGAACTCTCCTATACTGAAATAGCCCGCGCTCTTGGTTGCCGCGAAGTGACAGTCCGAAAGCATATCTCCAGAGCCCGCGCACGGCTTTGCAAGCTTCTTGCACATCTGGCTCCCCTTTCCTCAAAGGAGGTGCTTAAATGAGTAACCATAATAATAAATACAATGAGGTAGAGAGCCTCTTCAAGAATAGCATGCAAACAGAAGTACCCCAGGAAGTAAAATTCCGCCTGCATCGGCAACTAATTGCCTTCCGCAAACGCCTTGAACAACGTCAGTCATCTCGTAGGGAAAACCTTGTCATGAGTATTTTCAGAAAAAATTCTTTGACTAAGATAGGATGGGCCGCCTCAACAGCAATCATAGTGATTTTTATCGCACTGGCTGTGGGACTCAACCCCTGGAGCCGCAAGGATGGTACGGCCTATGCAAAAGTCCTGGAGCAGATTCGCAACGCCCATACCGCTGAATGGACATGGACCCTTAAGCTGGATGGCAACCCGGATCAAAAGATGAAAGTGCTTTTCATGGAGCCTTCATGCCTTAGAGTATCCAGGATCGGAGATGGAGAGGAAGTATCGATTTGTGACCTGGCAAAGGGCAAGTGCCTCACTCTTACACAGAAAGACAGGAAGTTTTTCGAGATTGACTTGGTTAATATGCCCTTAGACATCGCCGGGGTTAATTTTATTGAGAAGCTGCGGACAATTCCAGAGCGCAAGGCCGAATTCCTGGGTGAGCGTGAAATGGACGGTAAAACAGTCAAAGGCTTCCGCATCAGTAAGGCTGGGAGAGAAACGATTGTCTGGGCCGATACGACAAATAGCAATCTGGTCCGTGTGGAGATAAATATAAGCCAGGCTCCAGAGACGCATCTTGAGATGACCGATATCCAGATGAACGTGCCGGTAGACCAGTCGCTGTTCAGCCTCACTCCTCCTGAGGGATATTCCCGCCGCCGGAAGTACCGAATTGATCTTTCCAGGATCAGCGAAATGGAAAGCCAGCCGGCTGAATTGCCGCCCGGACAGGTAAAAATCTCTCCCGCGTTGATGCCGGAGAACAGCATCTGGTCAAATGAAGGAGAATACTCGGCAAAAGGGATATCTTTACTTGAGATCATTTGCGAGGCGTACGCAGTACAAAGCACACGGACGGTTTTGGACTTCTCTACAACGGATGACGTGTATAATGTTTATCTGAAAATGCCCAAAGGTCAGGAAAATCTTCTCTGGCAGACCCTGCGGCAAGACTTAAAGAAAAAACTTGAGGTGAATTTCGGGATAACCGTTCGTGAGGAGACTAGGGAGGAGGAAGCATTCTTGCTGACCGTAGCAGGGGACCGCAAATCCAACTTGCGTGAACCTGCCTCAAATAAAAGCAGCAGCATAAGTGGAGATGAAAAAAAGGTTTTTCGTAACGTATCCTTGAATATGCTTGCCTCTGAGCTGGAAAGCCTCCTTCATCAGCCGGTTCTGAATGAGACAAACCTTAACGGTCAGTATGATTTTGAATTCAGATGCCCTCAAAAAAGTCCCGAAGCAATCTTAACAGCAGTTCGGGAACAGTTGGGGCTTGAGCTGGTCTCCTCGAAAAGACCAATCAAAATGCTTATTGTCGAAAAGAAGAAAGAAAATCAGCAAGGATGGATACACCAGTAGGATTGAAAAAAGAGGGAAACCGCTCCTCTTGGGAAAATATAAATCCTCTCCTAAATCAACCGGGCAGAAAGTATTTTCAAAAAGGCTTATTGATCGAAAGTTGTTTTGGGACGCCCATATTATTTTGATTTAATCGACAAGAATTCCCCGGAGCTTGCTCCGGGGTTTCCGAACAAAGTATTATTGTAGTTAGAAATTCCGGTGGCACGAAGTGCCAGGAAATTGGCTTAATACTCCGTAGCTTGCTGCGGGGATAGTCAATTTCCAGGAATTTCTTTATTGCTTTGGCAGGTGGTTATACGGACCTTGCTGATTTATAAGAAGTTAGACAAATTGCGAAAATACGCCTTACAAGCAGGAGGTCACTGGTTCGAATCCAGTAGTGCCCACCATATTTATATCAAGCATTAGAGCGGGTTTGCGAGATTATGCAGGCCCGCTCTTTTTCGTGTAGTTTGTCGTGTATTCTTAAATTGGTGACAGTTTTTGTCGACGCAAATAAGTATTTCCCTACCTTATTCTCAAACTCGCCTGACTTGATGCAGTATTTAAAAAATTTGCTGGCACAAAAAATCAGCCAAAAAGAGAGCCCCTGCATATCAAGTGGACGGTCGATACGCCAAAGGGTTTAAAGTAATTGTGTTTTTTTATCTTCTGCAAAAGATCTACCGACCTTTAGGTTCGGATCCCGGTTTAGGATTCGCCAGACCTTTCATGAAAAGCTCGACCGCCTTGGAGGCGAGCTCCTTATCATTCAAACGATTGACTGCATCTTTCTGGTAGAACTCGAAAAGTATCGCTATGATGAAAAGAGTTCCCAGAAAGGCCCGGGCGCTGAAACAGATGTCCGTTGTGCGTATATGCTCGGATTCGACTCCCCGGGCGATGATTTCTTCAAGCTGTCTAATATAACCCTTTATCGCCTCGGATTCGTAGAGGATATCGTTCTTTTTGGGCTCGCTCAGGTTGATATGCAGGAAGAAGCGAAGGGAGTCCGGATCTTTCTTGCACTGGGTAAGAAATGTCAGGGCGTATTCATAGAGAGCTTTATCGGTCCTGTCCGGAATCTCGGACATCGTGGGCAGGGTGTTCCGGATAGCCTGCCGGAAACAGGCAGTATGCAGCGCCTCCTTGTTGGGAAAGAAATAAAGGATATTCCCTTCGCTTACTCCGCAGGCCTGGGCTATTTGCCAGAATTTGGTTCCCTCGAAACCGTTATCTGCGAACAGCCGGGTGGTCATGCGGACAATCTGCTCCCGCCTCTGTTCGGCATTCATTCCCCTACTGGACATGGCAATCATCCCCTGGCTCAGGGTGAACCTGACGAACCGATGTTTCAGCCCCGGATATGCGAATTGCCGCTTGCGATAACATTTCCGATCAGTTCGATAAACCTGGACACTCCGCCCTCCAAAGTGAAATAATTTTTCACTCGATCCCGCGCGGCATTAGACATCCGGACCAGCACCTCGGGATGAAAGGCCAGGTGCATAACTTTTTCGGCCATCCGCTCCGGACATCCCGGTTCCACCAAGTATCCGCAGACCCCGTCCTCGACAATATCCTCCAAGACAGCAGAGCGGCGCGCGATGAGCGGCACCCCAGCAGCCATCCAGAGCAGGGACTTGTACACTGTGATTGAGATTGTCCCTTTCACTATAGTATAAGGCTGAAACTGAGCAAGATTGGCTGAAAAGGCGAGAGGTTACAAACGGGTGAATGGCAAAGCAGTGACACCTGATCCAAGCGGGAGATTTATATCACCGGGGTGAATCACATATCCCGGCATGGCTTTTTCGCCGAGGTCCTGTTGAAAAACTCTGATCGAAGACGCCATTGAGGGACGAGGAGTGGCAGAGAGTTTGACCTCGATGGGCACAAGCTTTCCTGAGCTTTCTACTATGATGTCCACTTCTGTTCCCGTGGAAGTCCTCCAGAAATAAACCTGCGGTTCGATGCCGCGATGAACAAGGGTCTTGAAAACTTCCATAAGCACTGCGGTTTCCATGATCGATCCGCCCATCGGCCCGGAAACTGCATGCTCCGGGTCTTTTAGTCCGGAGAGATAGCAGAGCGTACCCAGGTCCGTAAAATATACTTTCGGTGTTTTCACCAGTCTTTTGCCAACATTGGCAAAATAAGGACGAAGAACGATGATCTGGTAGGTGGCTTCCAGCACAGAGAGCCAGGCTTTTACTGTGTTAACCGAAAGCCCGAGATCGCGTGCCAGCTCGCTGAGGCTGAGAAGCTGGGCGTTGCGGGCCGCTAGTGCCCGGAGGAAGTACTGAAATTGCGACAGGTCACCCACCTGGCGTAAGGAGCGGACATCCCGTTCCAGGTAGGTCTGAACATAGGAGGCGTGCCAGAGGCTGATATCTCGCTCGGGATGAACCGAAAGTTCGGGGAAGCCACCTCGCAAAAAACTTTCCCAGAGGCGCAAAGGAGTGGTCTGGCTTTCCGGCGATAAACCTCGACTGGATTCCCAAGGCATGAGTGACAAAGCTCTGCCTTCAGACTCACGCCTTGAAAGTGGGAGAAGTCGGAGTATCGCCGCCCGTCCAGCTAATGATTCAGTTATCCTCTGCATCAGGAGCAGGTTTTGCGAACCGGTCAGGAAAAAACGGCCGTTAGCTCCCCGGTCGGAATCGATTATTTCCTTAATGTAGGGAAGAAGGTCAGGGGCATATTGTACTTCATCGAAAATCACTGGAGGTGGAAACATTTCGAGAAAGCCGCGCGGGTCTGCCGAGGCGGAGGCGCGGATATCCGGTGGCTCCAGCGAGACATACCGGCAGTTATCTCCGAATAGGTATTTCAAGGTGGTTGTTTTGCCAGCCTGGCGAGGACCGGTAAGCACAACCGCGGGAAACTCGGCGGCGGCTTTTTCAAGCACCGGTTCAATTGACCGACTGATGTAATTTGATGATTTGGAGTGGTTCATGATATGCAATATTGCATTTTAAATGCAAATATGCAAGGAGAAATGTCATACACAGAGGTTTTTTTCAACTCAACCAAAACTGGTTCAGTTTGTGGCTAAAAGTAGAGCCCCTTTATATCAAGCAGAAAATTATAATTTCTACTCCAGTCGATATCTACAACGACTATAGGAGGTAATGTTTATCGATCAGGGATATGATAAACCAAAAAAAAACTTTGGCTCTTGACTAGAACAGAGGATTTTTTCTGATCATACTTAGCATTACTTGATAGATGTCCTGTTCTCTACAGTTAAACCTGAACTCACATTCTTTCAGGTGCAAGTAGAAGGTTGACTTGGGCAGTCCGTGGAACTTATCAAGCCTCCGTTTGGCAAAGGACCAGAAGGATTCGATACCGTTGATGTGTCCTTTACCTTGTACGAACTGATTGGCTCCATGGTTAACCCGGAAGTGCTTTTTATAGCCCACGTCCACAAGACCATTGTAGCCTCGCCAATGATCAGAGTGAATGATGCTGTCAGGCTCTACTTTGCCCCTTATAATACGCTGTAGAGTTCGTTTAGCACAATCTGGAACGATTTCAGTATAGACTTTACCTCCTTGTTCCAGTATACCAAAAACGGGAGTTTTTCCGCCAGCTCCCCGACCTCGTTTGCCTTTAACTCGTTTTGGGCCGAAGTAAGATTCGTCTACTTCTATTTCACCCTGGAGGGGAAATTCACGCTCACAATACTCTGCGATCCTTTCCCTGAACAGACGCAAATAACGGTTGACCGTATTGCGGTTAAAGCCAACAAGTGAGGCTATTCGCTGAGCATCCAAGTCTAAAGAAAAATACTTAACCAGTGCTCTGAATTTAGCCTCTGAAATTCTTGAACGATTTATATACTTGTTTCTCATTGCCTCAACATGGAACCCTTAACTCAGGAAGATAGCTCTCAAGATCAGAACCCTGTTACTCCTGTATCTCTAAATCTTAAACCAATTTTACAGAACTTTTAGGACTTGACTAAAATATCCGGGATTCCCTATAAATTCAGATGTGTTTTTGAAAGGGAAATGTTTTTCTAAAAACGCTAAGAAATAGCTAATAAGAATTCTTACTCAAAGAGATACTCCCGTGTGTATGTTTTGCCGTATAACAGGTGCTCACGCGACGGCCTGAAAGCTGTCGTAACCTGCGTTCTACCCGGTTTCTGCGCAGTCATCGATTTCTTCCGGTTATTATTCACCATCAGACGTCCTGGGTTGGTCACCGCCTCCACCCAATACCGCATAAAGCCTCACGTTGTTGGCATACTTCGCCAGGCGCAGGGAGATCAGTCCCTGTTGCGCGGCGAATAGCGAACGTTGCGCGTCGAGGACACCCAGGTAACTGTCAATCCCATTTGTATAGCGTCGTCCGGAGAGGCGATATGTTTCCTCAACTGCATCGACCACAGATTGTTGCGCAGAGACCTGATGGTCTATTGTGCCCTGCACGGCAAGAACATCGGCCACCTCCCTGAATGCCGTCTGAATCGTTTTCTCATACTGGGTCAGGACAATTTCCCGATCGACTTTACTGACCCGCAGTGCAGCCCAGGTGCGGGCATCAAAAATCGGCATGACGGCCTGCGGCGCAAAGTTCCAGGTGTCCGATCCGGAATCGAAAAGGCCGGAGAGTTCGGAGCTTGCGGTTCCGATAGAGCTGGTCAGTGAAATGCGGGGGAAGAAGGCAGCCCGGGCCGCGCCGATAAAAGCGTAGGCCCCCTTGAGCCGATATTCAGCCGCCATAATGTCTGGCCGGTTCAGCAGTGTCTCTGAGGACAGGCCTGGAGAAATTTCCTTGGATGGTGTTATACTGCTCAGGTTTACTGGTAAGATCTCTTTCGGCGCCGGAGAACCAGCAAGAAGATAGAGGGCGTTTTGATCCTGCGCCACCATTTGCCTGTAGCGAGCGATATCTCTCCGGGCCGCATCCATCGGGATTTGTGATCGACGCAGGTCCAGCCTGGTCGCAAGCCCGGCGTCAAAACGCTTTTGAACTAAATCGTAAACAGCTTGCTGGGTTTCAAAGGTAGACTGAGCCAGTTGGAGATTTTCCTGATCTGCGGCAAGGGTCAGGTACACCCTGGCAACCTCGGACACCAGCGCGATCTGTGCGCTGCGACGGGCCTCATTCGTGGCCAGGTACTCATCAAGTGCCCGATTTTTCAGACTACGGATACGGCCGAAGAAATCGATTTCCCAGGCAGCAATGCCCAGATTGGCACTATATTGTTCCTTCGTCATCGGTTTCTCGGAGGATGAAAGGTCGGCGGGCACACGTTGCTTGCTTCCTCCCCCCACAGCATCGACGGTGGGGAGCAGTTCATTGCGTTGAATGCCGTATATCGCGCGCGCCCTTTTCACATTCAATGCGGCCAGCCGCAGATCGCGGTTGTTCGTCAAGGCCAGCTTGATGACCTGTTGCAGCTTCTCATCGGTGAAGAATTCCAGCAAGTTCATATCCGGGGGAAGCGTGGCATGGGTTATAGAGTCGCTTTGCCCGTAGGCGGCGCCACTTGGCCACTCGGCCGGGATCGGCGCTGAAGGCCGTGTATATTTCGGGGCCATCGTGCAGCCAGTGGCGCAAACAGCGATTCCACCCATTAAGAGAAAAACTTTCTTATTCATTTTGATTGGTCTCCAGATGGATTTGTCTCATCGCTTGAAACCGCTGGTTGCGGCTTGCGTTTGCCAAAGGTCTTCTCGATCAGCACATAAAACAGCGGCGCAAACAGGATCACGAGAACCGTGCCGGTGATCATTCCACCAAGCACCGAGGTGCCGATGGCATTCATGGCCCCTGCTCCTGCGCCCGTGCTCAAGGCCAGGGGCAGGACACCGAAGCCAAAAGCCAGCGAGGTCATGACGATGGGCCGTAGCCTAAGTTTCGCGCCTTCCAGCGTCGCCTCGATCAGGCCAATGCCTTGTTCGGCCCGGGACTTGGCGAACTGGACTATAAGAATGGCGTTCTTCGTAGTCAGGCCGAGAGTAGTCAGCAGCCCGATCTGGAAATAGACGTCATTGGGCAGCCCGCGCAGCATCGAAGCGATGACGCCGCCGATAGCCCCCAGAGGCAACGCCAGCAGGACCGCAAAGGGGACGGCCCAGCTTTCGTAAAGGGCCGCCAGGCAAAGGAAAATTACCAGGATTGAAAAGACGTAGAGCGGACCTCTCTGGCCGGCAGCCTGCCGCTCCTGGTAGGAAAGCCCGGTCCAGTCATAACCGATCCCCTGCGGCAGTTTCGACACGATCTCTTTCATGGCCTGCATCGCCTCGCCGGAACTCCTGCCCGGTGCCGGCTCGCCCCATATATTCAGGGACGGGAAACCGTTGAAACGCTCCAGCCGGGGCGAACCAGTTGTCCAGCGTGTGGATGCAAACGAGGCAAAAGGTACCATTTTCCCGGCGTTATTGCGTACGTAAAGCTTTTCCAAGTCCTTGGGCAACATGCGGTAGGGAGCGTCCGCCTGAACGTAAACCCGTTTGACCCGCCCGCCCTGAACGAAGTTGTTGACGTATGCACCGCCGAAAGCCGCCGAGAGGGTGTTGTGGATCGAAGTAATGGGCATCCCCAAGGCTCCGGCCTTTTCCCAATCCACGTCGATCCGGAACTCGGGCACATCTTCCATGCCGTTGGGCCGGACATTCACCAGCCTCGCGTCCTGCACCGCCATGCCGAGGAGCTGATTGCGAGCGTTCATCAGGGCAGCGTGATCGAGGCCACCGCGGTCCACTAGCTGGAAATCAACCCCCCGGGCATTGCCTATTTCGGCGACGGCGGGAGGAGGAAAGGCGAAGACCATGGACTTGCGCATTCTGGAAAACGCCCCCATGGCCCTAGCGGCAATGGCATTTACTCTCAAGTCCGGGCGGTCACGAAGGTCCCAATCCTTCAGTTTGATAAACACCATCCCGTTGTTCTGCGCTCTTCCGGAAAAACCAATGCCGACAATCGTCATGCAGCCTTCGACCGCCTCTTTTTCGTTCTCCTCGAAATAGCGTTGGACCTCATCCCCGACTTCACTGGTCTGCTCCAGGGTGGCGCCCGTGGGCATGATAATCTGAGCAAGCAGCATCCCCTGGTCTTCGTCGGGGAGGAAACCCGTAGGCATTCTCATGAAAAGAACTCCCAATCCCGCCACGATCAGGATGAACACCATGAGGTAACGAAGTTTCCTGGAAAGCCCATGGCCGACTAGTGCCACATACCAGTCTCTGAACCGGAAAAAAACGTGGTCGAACCACAGAAAAAACGGACGCAGGAAAAACATAGCGCTCTCCGCCGGTTCATGCCCCTTGGCTACCGGTTTGAGTAGCGACACGCAAAGCACCGGCGTCAGGATAAGAGCCACGGCCACCGACAACAGCATCGCCGCGGCGATGGTCACGGAGAACTGGCGATAGATGGCGCCGGTAGAGCCGGAGAAAAACGCCATGGGCCCGAAGACTGCCGCGAGCACCAGCCCGATGCCTATCAGGGCGCTGGTGATCTGATCCATGGACTTGGCGGTGGCTTCCCGGGGCGAGAGCCCCTCTTCGCTCATGATCCGCTCCACGTTCTCCACCACCACTATGGCATCGTCCACCAGGAGCCCGATGGCCAGTACCATGGCGAACATGGTCAGCATGTTGATGGAAAAACCGAACAGCCCCAGCACCGCAAAAGTTCCCAGGAGCACCACCGGCACCGCGATGGTCGGAATCAGCGTGGCGCGTATATTGCCCATGAACAGCCACATGACCAGGAAAACCAGTAAAATTGCTTCGAACAGGGTTTTGACGACCTCGCCGATGGCCACCCGGACGAAAGGGGTGGTGTCGTAGGGAAACACCACCTTCATACCCGGCGGGAAATAGCGGCTCATCTCCTCTAACCTCTTCTTAACGGCATCGGCAGTATTCAGCGCATTGGCGCCAGGCGCCTGCCTGATCGCCAGACCGGCGGAAGGGCTCCCATTGTAAAGAGCCTTAACATCGTAGACTTCAGTCCCCAGTTCCGTCCGTCCCACATCCTTGATCCGTACGATGGATCCGTCCGGATTGATGCGAATAGGGATGGCGGCGAACTCCTCCGGTGTCTGAAGGAAGTTCTGGACAATGATAGAGGCGTTCAGGCGTTGGCCTTCAACTGCCGGAGCCCCGCCGAACTGACCGGCGGAAACTTCCACGTTGTAAGCCCGCAACGCCGAGAGAACGTCTGCCACGGTCAAGTGGTAATCGACGAGCTTGTCGGAGTTCAACCAGACCCGCATGGAGTACTGGGAGCCAAAAATCGTGACCTCGCCGACCCCGGGCACTCTTGCCAGCACCTGCTCAAGGTTGGACTGGGCGTAATCCTGCAGATCGTAGTTGTCCATGCTGCCGTCTTCGGAGATCAGTCCCACAATGATCAGGTAGTTCCTCGTGGACTTTCTGACAGTGATTCCCGTGCGCTGAACCATTTCCGGGAGATTGGACATGGCGAGCTGCAGCTTGTTCTGTACCTTGGCCCAGGCCAGGTCCGGATCGGTTCCCGGCTTGAAGGTCAATTCGATGCGGGAGGAGCCGGCTGCGTCGCTCGTGCCGGAAATATACAGCATATCATCAAAACCGGTCATCTTCTGCTCGATGATCTGCGTGACACTGTTTTCCACTGTCTGCGCCGAGGCCCCGGGATAAAAGGCGGAAATGGCGATTGACGGCGGAGCAATGGGCGGATACTGGGATATGGGCAGGTTGTAGATGGCTAGTGCGCCCGCCACCATCATGACAATAGCAATGACCCATGCGAAGACCGGTCGATCCAGAAAATATTTTGATAACATCACGCGCCTCCGTCAGTTCGCTTGAGGCGCGATCGGCGCGCCGGTGACAGGTTTTATCGAAGCCGGAACCACCTTGACTTTCACACCGGGCCGAACTCGCTGGAGGCCTTCAACAATCACCCGGTCACCCGGCTCGAGCCCCTCAGTCACCAGCCATTGATCGTCGATGGCGCGATCCAGGGTCAGCGGACGCTGCTGGGCCTGGTCTTCGGCGCCGACGATTAAAGCAAATGGATCCCCTTTGTGGTCACGCGATACCGCCTGTTGAGGAATCAGGATCTCATGTTCATTGATGCCTTCTTTAATCACCGCCTGAACGAACATTCCCGGCAGCAGTACGGCTTCCGGGTTGGGAAAAACAGCCCGCAGGGTCACCGAACCGGTGCCGGGATCGACGGTGACGTCACGGAACTGAAGCGTTCCTTCCAGGGAGTATGGCACGCCGTCCGCCATAATGAGTTTGACCTTTTGCTGGCCGCTGCCGCTCTGATCGAGCTGCCCGTTATCCAGGCGCCTCTGTAAGCGCAACAGTTCGGTGGTAGATTGCTGAACATCCACGTAGATGGGATCCAGTTGTTGAATGGTTGCAAGGGCCATGGGTTGATAGGCCGTCACGATCGCGCCTTCGGTCACGCTGGACCGGCCGATGCGACCTGAGATGGGAGCGGTGACACGAGTGTATGCCAGGTTGATCCGGGCGGTTTTCACCGCGGCCTCCCAGGATTGAATATCCGCCTCGTTCTGTCTCAGGGCCGCTGCCGCATCGTCGTAATCCTGCTGACTGACCGCTTTCTCGGTTACCAAGTCTTTATAGCGTTCCGTTCTTGCCCGAATGGATGGCAAACTGGCTTCAGACCTGCCGAGAGCGGCTTTTGCATTATCGAGCGCCGCCTGAAAAGGAGCGGGATCGATCTGATACAGTACATCTCCAGCCTTGACATCGGCACCTTCCGTAAACAGCCGTTTTTGGATGAGTCCGTTGACCTGGGGGCGGATTTCCGCTACGCGGTAGGCGGCTGTTCGGCCCGGCAACTCCGTGGTTGAAACAATTTGCTGATGTTCTACCGTCATCACGGCTACTTCCGGGGTGGGAGGAGGCGGGGATTGCTGCCGGCCGCAACCAGTCCAGGAAAGAGCGACCAGCAGAGCCGCTGGCGCCACACTCCATTTTATGGAATTATGTAAAGTTTCATTGAATTGCATCAGAGATTCTCCCAAAATTGATAAAGACCTGCGGTTTCAAGTGCTTAAGGCCTGCTGAAAAATGGTTTTTAAATCAGAGAGTAGAAAGTTGCTGGAATCAGCTCCCGACCTGACTGAACTTTTCGATTCATCAATCCGTTTATCGTTCCCGCTCATTCGATAATCTCCAGGATACTTTGAATTTGATTTTTGAAACCCTTAATGACCAACAGCTTCATTTACTCTCCAATATTCCATCGAAGAACACGCTTTCCAGCTCAGCGATTATTTTTTCGGGTGGAACCAGGGCTTTCACCCATTCCCTCTTTTCGATCAGGCCGAAAGTCAGGCTTTCCAGGCAGACGGCCAGCAACATCGGGGGCATCGGCCTGACCAGCTTGGCCTTTATCGCCTCCTGAAACAAACCGGCTAAGAAACGCAGATGATTCTCCAGCTTGACCGTGATCAGCGGGTGTTCTTTCTCGATCGTGGGCATGTTCTTTTCCGTTTTGGCATCCATGAAAAGACGGAACAGGCTCAGGTTTTCGAGCAGGATCTTGCATGTATTTCTCAAAATGAACCTGATCTTTTCCAGGGGACAGTCAATCTTGCGGACCTCCTCCTCCTCCCGGTGTAAAAACTCCGTGGCTTTGGTATCCATCAGGGTAATAAACAGAGCATCCTTGCTCGGAAAAAAGTTGTAGAGCGTGCCGACCGACAGCTCGACCCGGGCGGCGATCGTGCTCATGCTCGTATCGCGGAAACCCGATTGGGAGAATTCTTGCTCCGCGGCCTCAAGAATCTCCTGTCTGATACGCTCTCTCTCTCTCTCC
>Ga0272442_10000972_pt1 | contig 44383 bp, 41 predicted proteins | sample SSMForm2O_FD_200262 | JGI IMG/M metagenome (GOLD analysis project Ga0272442, IMG submission 200262) | Marine sediment archaeal communities from Little Sippewissett salt marsh, Falmouth, MA, United States - SSM-Form-2O | ecosystem: Environmental > Aquatic > Marine > Wetlands > Sediment ...
CTGGTGGCCGGAATAGAGCAAAGAGCAAAGAGCAAAGAGCAAAGAGCAAAGAGCAAAGCGTGGGGAAGGCTTCGTTGTCTCGTGTCTCCTCCCAGTCCCTCGCTACCCTTTCGGGCGTATGCCCCTTGCTATCTCCTTTCTTTCTGATTTCGGCCGGACCGATGAGTTCGTCGGCGTCGTCCACGGGGTGATCGCCCGGATCGCACCCGAGGTTCGGATCATCGACGTAGGCCACGATTTTGACCCCGGCGACGTGCAGGGAGCCGCGTTTGCCCTGATGAGGTCGATCCAGTACCTGCCGGAAGGGGTGGCGCTCGCCGTCGTCGACCCCGGAGTCGGCACGGAGCGGCGTGCCATTGCTGCTCGCACCCCATGGGGATTCTTCGTCGGGCCGGACAACGGATTGCTCGCCCCTGCGGTTGCGATCGTTGGCGGTGCCGATCTGATCGTTTCAATCGAGGATCCCCGATTCCGTCTCCCGGCCGAAGGTGAGACCTTCCACGGGCGCGACGTCTTCGGCCCGGCTGCTGCGGTGCTCGCGTCTGGGCAAGCGAAGATCGAGGACCTTGGTCCGATTGTCGACCCCGGCACCGTTGCCCCGATGATGGTGCCCCTCGTCGAACCAGACGGACTCGGAGGCGTGTTTGGCGAGGTCCTGTGGATCGACCACTTCGGCAACGCTCAAACCAACGTGAGCCCGGCAGATCTCGGATCGCTTGGGATCCAACCCGGCGTTGACGTGTCGGTGGTGATAGCTGGAATCGATCACGCGATCCCGTGGGCCACGGCGTATGGGGATGTCGCCGCGGGCGATGGGCTGATTCACGTTGACTCGTACGGTCAGATTGCGATCGCGGTCCGAGGCGGACGCGCCGATGAGGAGTATCCGCTATCGGTTCGAACGGCGGTGGGATTCCGGCCGTCGGGAACCATCCGAATTCCCATCTCGCCGATCGAGAGCCACGAATCCTGATTGTTAGGGAGTGAGACCGGTCGCTACGAGTTTCGCCACGAACGCACCGATGATGAGAACCAGAAGGCCTATGACGACGATCGCGGTGAACGGGCGCATCTGGTGACGATACCTTCGCTCCCCCGCGAGCGCATCGAGGGCTAGGGACTCGAGGTGACACCCGGGATTTGGAAGCCGGTACTCTTGCTCCGATGAGGAAGCACATTCCCGACGCCACCGTTGCCCGGCTTCCGGTGTACCTCCGCTGCTTGGCGATGCGCGCCGGCACCGGCACATGCTCATCGGAGGATCTCGCCCGAACCGCGGGGGTGAACGCCGCACAGGTGCGCAAGGATCTGTCGTTCCTCGGTGCGCAGGGTGTGCGGGGTGTGGGCTATGACGTCGACGAACTGAAACAAGCCATACGCACAGCACTCGGGCTCACGCACGAGTTCCCAGTCGTGATCGTCGGGGGCGGCAACCTTGGCCGGGCGCTCGCGAACTACCGCGGCTTTCGCGAGTGGGGTTTCTCGATTGCCGCAATCCTCGACGTGGATGCCCGTCGGATCGGCAGCACGATCAGCGGCACGACGGTTGAGCCGATGTCCGAGCTCGAGGATCTCGTCCCTGCACGGGGCATCGAGATCGGGATCATCGCCACTCCATCGGACCAGGCACAGATCGTGGGGGATCGGTTGGCCGCGGCCGGCATTCGCTCCATCCTCAACTTCGCCCCGACGGTGATCAACGTCACAGCGTCCGAAGTCCGCGTCGTTGATCTGTCAACCGAACTGCAGATCTTGGCGTATCACTTGCAGGAACGGTCAGAAGCCTGAATGGCCTTCAGCAGGGGGTAGGTCTTCTCAGATCTCTCCCGCGACCCGGAATCTCCGGCGTGGGCGCCGCGCGCTGCCTATTCCCCGGGGGTGTCTCGTTCGTATCGATCAAGGGCCATCACGAACATCACAAACAGGATGAATGACCCGAGTGCAAGTGCAATCGCCGGCACTCGAATCTGGAACGCGTCCAAGCCTTCGAGATTCGACGGGCGGATACCTCGAGGTGCGTACACAACGAACAGGATGCCGCTCAGCGTGAGCCAGCCAAACACGGCCGTTGCGGTGACCAAAAACGCCAGGTGCCTTCCGATGTTGGTCGAAAGGATCAGCCAACCCGCCCCGATGAATACGAAGATCGCTCCGACGACCAGGAAGATCCCGCGCATCGTCTGTGAGAAATCGGTGACCTCACCGGCGTCATCCCGCCGGTTGAAGATCGCTCCGACGATGTCTTGCACGGCCTCGCGCACAACCGGGATCATGGCGAGCAAGAGGGCGATCATGGCGATCAAGCCGACGATCTCGAGTGTGCCGAGCCCACGCTCAGAGCGGGTCGTACGGCGGATTGCTCTCGCTGTCCGATCCATCACATGGTCCTCTCGTAGAGCGTGATGAGTTCGATGTCGGCCTCGCTGAGCGACGCGCCGAATCCGGGCATTCGGCCGGTGCCCAACCCATTCACGCCATAGGGCTCGGAGGCGTTGGTGCCGGCGATGATGAAGTCCACCTGGTCTTCGATTGACGGGAACTGTGCGATCGAGCGGCTGTCGGTGATCGCCGGTCCCCACGCGCCCCGACCCGCCCCGATCTCAAACGTGGGGCCGGCGCTGTATCCGCCGGTGTGGCAGCGTGCGCAGTAGCCGTTGAACAGCCCGACGGCCCGTTCGGCATCGCTGGAGCTGACCGTGCGCCCGGCCTGGTCGCTCATCGCAGAGGCGACATCGTCGAAGTCGACAAGCCAGAGTTGTGCGCGTGCAGATTCCTCGAGGAAGTCCAACCCGGATTCGAGATCGGCCAGGAAGTCGTCCTGGTTTTCGGCAGTGACTCTGATCAAGAGGAGGTCGGCCTCGATCGCGCTGAGCACGGTCTGCGCTTCGTCGAGATCGGGTACCGGTCGGTCATCCGCGGTGTTCGTGTATGCGTTGGCCGGGTCGAAAGCCACGTCGTACACCCCTTGTTCGACTTGAACGAGACCGAGCAGTTCCGTGAGCGTCTCGTAGGCAATGGCCGAAATCTCCGTGAGGCGTGGCTCGGCTCCGTCCGAGAGCCCGTCACGATCGGCGTCGGGTGCCGGGTTCGGGCATGTCGTGAGGATGGCGGCCGCAGAGGCCTCGGTGCACGACTGCTCACCTCCGAGCAACGTCCGGATTTCGGTACCGAGGTCGCCTGCCACGGCCAGTTGGTCGGGAGCGAGGAGCACGTCATCGATTTCCGCCTGCTGGCGATTAGTGAGCGTCTGGGTGGCCTCGTCGCCTTGTGTGATTCGATTGAGTGCACTCGATACCGTTGATTCGGTGCCGGCTACGACGTCCACCTGGGGAATCTGGATCGACGCCAGATAGTCGATCACGTGATCGACCTCTTGGACGGTCATTGCGCCGCCTCCGTCGAGACCGCTTGCGGGCATCGGTGTTCCCTCGCGCCCGTACACGATGAGGTCTTCGATCTCCTCACGGTCGAACCGGTACAACACGTCGTTGAGTGAAGGCACCTGCCAGGAAACATCAACGCCACTTCGTGCCTCGGTGAACGCCGCTGCACCTCCGCCGCCTTCTGGCCCATGGCACGACGAACACTCGAATACGTTGAACCAGTGTTCCCCTTCCTCGATGGCCAGTTCAACGAGATCGTCTGCGGCGTCAGCCTGCCGGTTCGACTCCGCGAAGGCGTAGGCAGGGATGATGAGGGCGAGCGTCGCAGCAGCGAACACGGCGGCCCGCAGCACCTTCGTGGTGCGCACGTTCTCGAGTTCCGCGTCCGACATGTATGGCGTCTGGTTCGGTGGTGGCGTCTCGGTGACGGTGGAACGCGAGCGGCGGCTGTTGAGGAAGAGATATGCCATCCAGGCGAGGAGCGAGGCGACGACGACAACGAGGACGATCGCTCCGATGCCGAAGCTTCCTGTCGCGGCAGCCGGTTCGGCCTCATCGCTGGCTGCGAGGATGAGTGGGTGCGCAGCGGTCAACACGTTCATCTCATACACAGAAAGGCCCCTGCGGATACTCGGCCGTGAGCTGCTTCGAACGCGGCGTCTGTACGACGGTGCCGGTCTCGATGATCAGATCGCTGGCGTCGGTGACGCTGAGTGCGAAGCGGTCCATATTGCGAGGTGCCGGACCGGTGTTGTACTCGCCGTGGATGTTGTAGCGAGATCCGTGGCACGGGCATTCAAACCCCTGCGATGGCAGGCACTCCGGGACGCGGCAGCCGAGATGAACACACCGTTGCCAGAGCGCCATAACCCCGACACCGTCGCTTTCACCGCCGGCGACCACGAAGGGAACCCCTTCATAGGAGGACCCGGGAAGTTCGGATACTTCGAATGGGACGATCCACGCCTGGGCGGCCGGAACGAAGATGGGAACGATCGTCCCGCCATCGGTGAGCGCAGCCTTCAGATCGTTGAGATTGCCGGCATTGATGGGCGTCCCGAAGCCCCCCTTCAGCCTCGGCCACACATAGGCGAGGGCGCCGATGGCGAACTGCGCCAAGAACAGCCCGAATACGGCATACAACGCCCGGTTGAGGAACTTCCTTCGCGTTACGCCGTATTCGGCCGGTGTCAGTGTCTCCTTGTCGGTGAGCGGATCGACGGGGGGGTCGGCCGAGGTTTCAGCGATCGTTGCAACAGCGGCAGGGGCGCCATCAGCGTCATCTGTCCCGACGTGGATCACCGCCGCCTTCGAGGCGACCGGTTCTGTCTTGCCTTCGATCTCGTCTGATGTGATCGGTCCGGCTGAGGGGCCGCGTCGAATCGCGATGGCGAAGATCCCGAGCACGGTGAGTACTCCTGCCCCGATGATTGCGATGACGAAGATGGTGGTTGCGCTCATGGTGGCGTTCTCATTCCAGTAACGACTTGAGATCGTCGAAGAAGATTCCGTCTTCCCATGGGAACGTGAAGTTGAAGCCGGGTCCTCGGAAAAACGAGCCGAAGATGGTGAGCACGGCGGCCGCCATGATGAAGAACGTGAAGATCATGATCGCGAGCTTGCGATGTGACGGCTTCACCGACGGGTTCTTGTCGATGTAGGGGATGATCGCGATCGCGATGGCGCCGAACGTCGGGATGATGATGCCGGCGATTTGCGGGTCGAAATACGCGAGGAGTTCCTGGAGGCCGAGGAAGTACCACGGCGCCTTCGAAGGATTGGGCTGTTCGTTGAAGTTCGCGAACTCGAGGAGCGGGGCGTCGAGGAAGATCGCAAGTGTGATCAGCAACGTCAACACGACGAGCAGCGCCACGAATTCGATGGCGAGTAGATGCGGCCACACCGTCACCCGATCGGTTGGCGCCGACCTGATCCGCTGGACTTCGCCGGCTCGTATGACGGTGAGGAGCCGATCGGATGTGGCTCCGTTGCCGCCGGGTTTGCCCTCGACGACGGTGTCGTCCTCGATGACCGCTTCGTCATCGATCACCGCAACGGCGGTCGCTGTCGCTGCAGAAGCGGCGACGGGAGCGACGGTCTCTTGACTCGGTGCGGGCGCGGTTGGTGTCTGACCAGCTCCGCCCACATATGCACCGCGCACGGACGCGGTTGATGTCCGACCCCCTCCGTCGGCCGCAGGGGAGGAATCCGAGGCAGGGGACGGATCCGGGGCAGCGGGGAGCGTGGAGACATCGATGCCTTCTTCCTCGGCCCACTCGAGTAACACGTCATCAACCGAACCACCGGCGGTCCTCGAACGCGCTTTCGCCGAACGTTGGACCAACGACTCCGGCATCTTCCGAGCCGCTGCGACCGCAGTCAGGAGAGCGGCACCCGACACGGCGCTCGCAGACGTGGTCTTGGGGCCGGGCTCGGGCGCGGTCGGTGCTTGACCCCCTCCGCCCACATCTGCACCGGGCACGGACGCGGTTGATGCTTGACCCCCTCCGTCAGCGGCTTCGCCGCTGCCACCTCCCCCTGAGGGGGAGGAATCCGAGGGGGAGGAATCTGATGCGGAGGAACCGGCCACGGTGGGAGGTGCCTCCCCCTTCATCTCGGCGAGGATTTCGTCAACCGGGCGGCCTTCCTTCTTCGCTCTGGCTTCTGCCGAGCGCTTGAGGATGTTGTCGGGGATTCCTGCCACGGCGACTCCCTACAGCGGCCCTGAGATGCCGCCGTCCTTGCGGACGCGCCAGAAATGAACGGCCATGAACAGCGTGATGATGAACGGGAGGAAGAGGACGTGGAGCACATACCAACGCAACAGCGTGTCGGGGGTGATCTGCACTCCGCCGATCAACGCGAAGCTCACTTGATCACCGAACACCGGCGCATAACTCCCCATCGTCGTTCCGACGGTGACGGCCCACAGGGCCAGCTGGTCCCAGGGCAGCAAGTATCCGGTGAATGACATCAGCAGCGTCAGCAGCAGAAGGATGACGCCGACGATCCAGTTGAACTCGCGCGGTGGCTTGTAGGCGCCGTGGTAGAAGACCCTCGCCATGTGAAGGAAGACGGTCAGGACCATGAGGTGTGCACCCCAGCGATGCATGTTTCTCACGAGCTGCCCGAACGCCACGTCGGTATTGAGTGCTTGGAGGTCGTAGTACGCCTGCGGCGAGGTCGGCGAGTAGTAGAACATCAAGAAGATTCCGGTGATCGTGAGCACGATGAACAGGAAGAAGCTCAGGCCGCCGAGACAGAGGGTGTAGGAGAGGCGGACACCGTGGCGCTTCACCTTCACAGGGTGGAGGTGGTAGAGCACGTTGTTCATCACGACATAGGACCGGTTGCGCGGTGTGTCCTGGTTGTCGGCGCGCATCGGTGAGCCCGGTCGGAAGACCGAGGTCCAAACCTGGCTCTCGCGGATATGGTCGATGACGCCCGTTACGGCGCTTCCAACGCTCTTGCCGGTGCCCTTTTCGTCCGTCACGTGTTCACGCTCCTGCAATCGGCCAGTGCATCGGAGAATCCAACCAGGTTGCCATGGGTTTGTGTGACCGTCATCCCGAGCCGTCCTTCATCGGGCGGCCGAATGCTGAAATCGGCGTTGGCTTGGGTTTCTTCACGGCTCGAGTTCGCTTCTGCCACTGCACCATCACGGTTGCGATGAGGATGAGCATCACGACCGGGTACCCCCCGACGATCATCTGCTGCAGGGTGGCATACGAGATCGACAACTCGTTACCGAGCACAAGCGCCGGCGGAATCGTTACAAGGATCTTCTGCGGGGTCCACTCGAGCGAGCCCTGGGTCAACGCCACCCACTGGTTCGGAATCACAGCAAACACGACGAGCGCCATCGCCGTGAAGAGCCACGCACCGATTGCTGCGCGAGCCCACGTGAACGGACGCCCGTAGACGAAGGCAAACGTCGATCCCCCGAGGATCATGAAGATGCCGCCGACCGCGACCAGTTGTCCGAGGGTCGCTGGGAACCACCCGCGAGGCACGAGCGAGTAGAGCTCGTTCCCAACGGCGTCGGTCGTAGGAGACTCGGCAGCGTGGACGAACATCGAGGCGGCGATCGTCACGACGACGCCGAGCATGATCGCGGTCAGACCCACCGCGAGCTTCCTGCCGTTTGTCACTGCACTGTCCTCCACACGGCGGCGATTCTATGCCGAACAAGTCCGCCGCGCACACAAAAGCGTCGAATCGGCCGCCGATCGCCGCCGCTGGTCGTGCGAACTCGGGCTCAGAGGGCGGTCGATTCCCCAATTCAGCCTGTGATCCTGGGTGGCTCCGGCTAGGCTTTCGGCCGCTCACAGGAGAGACGGGCAGGCAGTGGCGACGGAGGACAAGACAATCGTGAACGCGGAGGAAGCGACGGAGGACGACGCGCGTTCCGGCGTTGAAGACAACGTGCGATGGCATCTCATGTCAGCAGGCGTGTTCCTTGCCCTCGCGGTGTTGGCCGGGTCAGTTGCATCGTTGCAGTTGGTCTTCCCCGACCTCGGAGCGCGCATCGCGGCGCTGTCATATGGCCGACTTTCGTCGGCGGCATTGCACCTCTTTCTCTACGGATGGCTTGCCCTCGGTCTTCTGGCGGCGGTCTACTTCGTCTTGCCGAGGATCTCTGGTCGATCGGTCAAGGGTGAATGGCTCGCACTGGTTTCTTTGATCGCAATCGCGGTTGCGGCCGCATCGGGAGCCGTCTTGATCCTTGGGGGATTGAGCGACGGGCGTCCCTACCTCGAAGCTCCCGTGTTCAGCGAAGTCCTTCTCCTTGTCGGCCTGGTTCTCTCAACAGTCGTTGTGACCCGGACCATCGCCCAGGATGTTGGCCAGTTGGTTCCCGCCCAGTGGTATCTGCTCGGATCCTCGTGGTGGGCGGTCCTTCTCGTCGCGTTCGCGCTGCTTCCTGGTTTGCCCGGCGCCGTTGGGGCCATGCAGATCGGCTTCTTCCGGGCGGGTCTCGCCGGCTTCTGGTTCGCGGCTGCGGGCGTCGGATTCCTGTACTACCTCGTCCCGAAGCTCACCGGGCAATCCTCGTTCGAAGGGTCTCCGTTCTCAGCATTGGGTTTCTGGTCTCTCGCCTTCGTCTGGGCCGCCACCGGACCGGTGCTCTACATCTATGGCCCGATTCCGGGCTGGCTCCAGAGTGTGGGCGTCGCATTCTCGATCGCCCTCTTCGTGCCTGTGGGGTTGATTGCTCGAGATCTCTCCATCCTGATGCGTGGCCGCGCTCGGTTCATCGAGGATCGGGTCACGTTCTCATTCGCTGCCGTCGGAATGCTGCTCTTCGTGCTCGTCCCGGTTCACAACCTCGTCCAGGCGCTCCGAACGTCGAGTTCGCTTGTCGGGCTGACCGAGTGGAACGCAGCCGGAGATCTGCTGCTCTTCGGCGGAGCCTTCACCTTCTGGCTGTTCGCCTTCGGCTATCACGCCACCGGAGCGGGCACCGGCCGTCGAGGACTCGGCTTGTGGCACCTCGGGCTGTCATCTTCCGGCCTCGCCGTCGCCGTCGCCAGCATGTGGATCGCCGGTGCGGCTACCGGTCTCACCTGGGCCGCCGATGTCAACACAGGAGAATTCACCGCCGTCGGCGAAGGCTGGGAGCTCACCGATTGGGTGCTGGAGCCGTTCCTTGCCCTCCGAGCCGGCGCGACCGTCCTGTTTGCCGTTGCCCAGCTCCTCTTCCTCTTCGCGGTGTTCACCGCCTCGTGGCGGGTCTCAGCGTCTGTCGCGAACGTCGACGACGAAGCGTTCGATCTTCAGTTGGGAGGAGACGGCGCTTCGATATCGTGTCCGACCCTGCGTGGAGGAATCGTCGCCACGTTTGCGGTGGTCGCGATTCTCACGGTGTTCGTGCCGTGGCTCGATGCGGGTGTTTCCAACGCGACGATCCTCGCCGATACGGCGCGGTCGTACGACGATGGCTCCGCGGCAGCCGACGGCAGGGCGGTGTACATCCGCGAGGGCTGTGTTGCGTGTCACACCCAATCCGTTCGACCGATTGTCCCGGACGTCGGACTCGGTCCGGTGAGTGTCGCAGGGGACTATGTGAATGAAGCTCCTGCGCTCATCGGCGTCGAGCGTCTAGGACCGGACCTCATGCATATCGGCAGCCGAATTGACGACGCTGACGGTCTCAAAGCGCATCTTGACGACCCCCGGGCCGACCGGCCATGGTCGATCATGCCGTCGTACCGATATCTGACCCAGGGCGACCTTGACGCCCTCGCCGAGTATCTGCTCTCACTGAGGTAGCGATGGAAGAGAACCTCCAACAACTCGAATCAACCTACGGAGCACCGGCCTCGCTGTTCGAGCGGTCCGCAGCCGCACGCGCCAAAGCATCAGGCTCGACTACCGAAGCGGTCGTTGCGCAATGGGTGGGCCAAGACGAATCACCGGCTGCCCCGGATTCCTCCGCTGCATCCCAGACACCTGCCCCGCAGGGGGACGTGCCGCCGCAAGGCGGCGGAATGGGTCAAGCCTCAGCCGCGCCCGCCGGTGCCCTCTCGGGTGCCGCCCTTCTTGCGGCCGTCGCCGGCGCACGCGGCATGCCCGAAGGCCTCATCGAGAGGTCGGCCAAGGCTCGCGCGAGCGCGACGGGAGGGTCGGTTGATGACGTGCTGCTTGAGTGGGCCGAGGAAGACGGTATCGAGACTTCCGATTCATCCTCTTCGGATTCCTCCCCTGCGTCTCAGATTCCTCCTGAAGGGGGAGGTGGCCCGAGCGAAGCTCGGGACGGAGGGGGTCAAGCGTCAACCGCGCCCGCGGACGCTTTGTCGGGTGCCGGGTTGCTCGCGGCGGTTGCAAAGGCTCGCAAGATGCCCGAGTCACTCATCGAACGCTCGGCCGCTGCCCGTGCCAAGACGGCCGGCGTCGACATAGGCGACATCCTGCGCGATTGGGCGGTCGAAGAGGGCATCGACGTTTCCGATTCCTCTCCCTCGGATTCCTCCCCCGTAGAGGGAGGTGGTCCGAGCGAAGCTCGGGGCGGAGGGGGTCAAGCGCCAACCGCGCCAGAACCGAGTTCCGGCACGCCGGCTACGGGTGCTTTGTCGGGTGCCGCGTTGCTTGCTGCGGTTGCGAAGGCTCGCAAGATGCCCGATTCGTTGGTTGAGCGTTCGGCGAAGGCGCGTGCGAAATCGGCCGGCGGTTCGGTTGATGACGTATTGCTCGAGTGGGCTCAAGAAGAGGGCATCGACGTCGCCAGTTCCTCCCCCTTAGGGGGAGGTGGCGGCGGCGAAGCCGCTGACGGAGGGGGTCAAGCATCAACCGCGCCCGCACCGGGTGCAGATTTGCCCGCCGTGGATCAGCCCGAAAACCTCGAGGAGCTCGTCGATGCATCCGATGTCGGTCCGCCGCCGAAAGTGGACATACCGAGTCCGATCGAGCCCGAGCCGATCGAGGAACCGGAACCCGAAGTACCGGCGTCTCCACGTTCGCGCTACCCGGCGTGGCTTGCCGCTGCGTTGATCATCATTCCCCTCCTCGCGGTGCTCTACGTGGTCGTGGTCCCGAACCAGCCGACGTGTGGAAGCGCCGGTCAGCTTGCCATCGATCCGGCGACGGGCAATGCCGTCGGTTGTGATGGCGGCGAGTACGGCGTGGATGCCGCCAGCAACTTGTCGGCTGGGGCAGCCATCTACGACGCGGGCTGCGCGGTTTGTCACGGCCCGAACGGTGGCGGTGGCGCGGGGCCTGCCATGGCAGGCGGGGCGGTGCTTGTGGCATTCCCGGAGGAGGCGTGCGCATCTCAAATCGACTGGATTACCCTCGGATCGGCCGACTGGCCGGATGCGACGTACGGTGCCAACGACACCCCGGTGGCAGGAGGAATGCCAGGCTTCGAGGGGCAGTTGACTGAATTGGAGATTGCCCAAGTCACGCTGTTCGAACGCGTGGAGTTCGGAGGTCTCGACGCGGAGGCGGCAGAGACAGCCTGCGGTTTCGGGGTCGAAGAGGGCTGACGTCGGGTCCTGTTCCGCAATAGAACGGTCGGACCTAGCCTCTCCTTCATGTCCCTCACTCCGCAGGTGCTTGTCGTTGGTGGTGGCCCCGGCGGCGCGTCCGCCGCATTCTGGCTCGCACAGCGCGGCGTTGATGTTCTGCTCGTCGAGAAGAAGCACTATCCGAGAGAGAAGGCATGCGGCGACGGCTTGACCCCGAGAGCCGTGCGACAACTGATCGACATGGGGTTCGATTTCGACCGTCCCGACGTCCACCGAGTTGTCGGCCTTCGTTCCTACGCCGGAGATGTGATGCTGGAAATGCCGTGGCCGGAGCACTCCATCTATCCGAATTGGGGGGCAACTCTCCGACGATCTGATCTCGACGGCCGGGTCGCGGGACTCGCCGAGTCGGCAGGTGCGACCGTTCTCCAGGGCGTCGAAGCGGTTGCGGTCGTGGAAAACGGGAATCTCACGGCCGTCGAACTGAAGCGGAAGGGTGGCGACGTCGACGTTGTGGTGCCGCAGTACGTCGTGGTGGCCGACGGCTCACTCTCTCGTTTTGGCCGGCAGCTTGGTACCGAGCGGCGACGAGACTATCCGTTCGGGCTGGCGGTTCGAGGCTACTGGGAGAGCCCGAACTCGACCGACGGCTTCATCGAGAGTCAACTCGACATACGCGACGGCGAGGGCCGGGCGATGCCCGGATACGGGTGGGTGTTTCCGATGGGAGACGGTACGGTCAACGTTGGGGCCGGTCTTGTGTCCACCTTCAAGGGATGGAAGGACATCAACACCAGTCGCATCCTCGAGGCGTACCTTGCCGAACTCCCCGAGCACTGGCACGTCGGACCGGCACCCGTCGCCCGTCCAATTGGAGGGAAACTCCCGATGGCGTTTTCGGTCGGACCGAAGTCCGGGCGGAACTGGGTGCTTGTCGGAGACGCCGCCGGGGCGGTGAATCCGTTCAACGGTGAAGGCATCGACTACGCATATGAGACCGGCCGAACCGCAGCAGAACTCATCGCCAATGCACTGGTGAGCGACGACCCGGATGCGTTGGCGGCCTACGACGACCTCCTCGCTGCCGAGTATGCGGCATACCACCGCGTCGCGCGCATCTTCGTCTCGGCGATAGGGAATCCTTCGGTGATGCGAACGCTGACGACCGTCGGCATGAGGTCGCGCCCGCTCATGGAGTGGGTGTTGAAGGTCATGGCGAACCTCCTCGAGCCGGAGGAGCAGGGAATGGCGGAGAAGGTCTACGTTGCGATTGAAAGGGCCGTCGAGATACCCGGCGTTCGGAAGATCAAGGCCTGACTATCCGCGACGTTGCTGGAGCGCGGCGTACGCCGCACGCCAGATCACCAGCCCCGCTCCGTTGACAGCGATCATCACGAGGATGAACGTGGCGGACACGGATACCCCGAGAACCCATGCCCTCAGGAAACCGGCCACCGGCGCCGCGATCGCCCATGCCCACGCAACCCGCCACACCGCCGACGGACGCGTGAGCGCCGTTGTCGAGAACACGCCAAACCACGGACCGACCAGAGCCCATGCGGTGAGCACACCCAACGTTGTGATGATCAGGCGCCACGTCTCATCGAGCGTCGAATGAGACACGAACCCAACCATGGTGAGCGCGATCAGAACAACGGCGTCGCCGATGATGGCCCACCGAAGCAAGGAACGGTCCGCGAGATCGAACATGCGTGAAGGGTAGGGGGAGCGAGACACCACCAAGGACTTCGCCTCTCCCACCGAAGGTGGGGGAGGCGCGAGCATCCGGATGGATGCTCGCGGAGGGGGCTTTGGGAGCCCGCCTACTGAAGATGAGGCGAGGAACGCCCTGACCCGGCTGATGTACTTTCTGCGGACTGCGGACTACGGACTACGGACTACGGACTACGGACTACGGCCGGAGGCGGTTGCGGTTTGGCAACGCGCCCGAGCACCGTAGACTCTCGCCCTGCACATGGATCTTGTTGCGTACTTGCCGATCGCTCTGATGTTCCTCCTCGGACTCGCGTTCGCGGTGGTGTCTCTCCTCGTCTCCTGGAAGCTCGCCCCCAACAACCCGACACCCGAGAAACTCGCCCCCTACGAATGCGGGATCGTTCCCCTCCAGGAGCCGGTCGAACGTTTCCCGGTGAAGTTCTATCTGGTGGCGATGCTCTTCGTGATCTTCGATGTCGAGATCATCTTCCTCTTCGCTTGGGCGGTCCGGATGGACGAGTTCGGATGGGCCGGTATCGCAGCAGTGGGCCTGTTCATGGTTCTTCTCATCGAGACGCTCGGCTACGTGTGGAAGCGCGGCGCTCTCGATTGGAACGTTGCGACGAGGGCTCGCTATCGCAGGGTGGTGGCTCCGGATGTTCCGGCCGAGGAGGCTGCGTAGTGGCCGGCGAGACCAGCAACCCGAACTTCCTCCTCACGACGATGGAGAAGGGCGTCAACTGGACTCGCACCCGGTCTATGTGGCCCGCGACGTTTGGTCTTGCGTGTTGCGCGATCGAGATGATGGCTACTGGAGCCGCCCACAACGACCTCGCTCGGTTCGGCATGGAAGTGTTCCGCGCTTCTCCGAGACAGGCCGATCTGATGATCGTCGCCGGGCGCGTTTCTCAGAAGATGGCGCCGGTGCTCCGCCAGGTCTACGACCAGATGGCCGAGCCGAAGTGGGTGATCTCCATGGGAGCGTGCGCCTCCACCGGAGGTATGTTCAACAACTACGCCCTCGTCCAAGGAGTTGACCAGATCGTGCCGGTCGACGTCTACGCGCCGGGTTGTCCTCCCGGACCGCAGTCGCTGATTCACGGAATCTTGACGCTTCAGGACAAGATCATGTCAGGTGAGATCCGGCGCTCGACAGGGATCGTGTGATGGCCGACGAGACAACACCCCGAGCGGCGTCCGACGACGCCGCAGCGGACGAAACCGTAGAGGAGAACACCGCCCGTGATCTCCCGGACGATCCGATCCTCGCCGGACTCGCTGAGGCTTTTGCGATGGTCGAGTTCACGTCTTTCCAGCCGATCGTCGGTCCCCGTCAAGACACCGCGATCGTTCCGAGCGAAGACCTCGTCGCTTTCGTGCAGGCAGTGAAGGACGCAGGCTTCGAGACCTTCATCGACCTCTGCGCGGTCGACCACCTCAACCGAGAACCCCGGTACGACGTGGTCATCAACCTGCTCTCGATGGAGCACGCGCAACGGCTCATCATCAAGGTTGGCATCCCGGGGAATGAACCCAGCGTGGACTCAATAACGCCGGTCTATACGGGCGCGAACTTCTACGAGCGCGAGGCCTGGGACCTGTTCGGGATCGTCTTCGAAGGACACACCGACCTGACCAGGATTCTGCTCCCCGATGAGTGGGAGGGGCATCCGCTCCGCAAGAACTACAGCGTCGGCGCGGTGCCGGTGCAGTTCAAGGGATCGCACAAGTCGTCATGAGCGATACACCCCGTACCACCGAAAGTGCCACCGACGCTCCGGTCGTCGAGAAACCATCCACGGAGACCGGCGGGGCGATGGACTCCAACGAGCGCCTCCAAAAACACGATATCTGGGTGGCGGGAACTGAAGAGCCGGATTGGATCGCCGACGCCACCGACGAGGGCGCGCAGGAGATGCTGCCGCGCGACATCGAACCCGGTCTCCAGCTCCAGCGTGGTGTCGTCGTCGACGATGACTACCTCGAGGAAGAGACGATCATCAGCGACGAGCGCCAGATCCTCAACATGGGACCACAGCATCCTGCAACTCACGGAGTGCTGCGTCTCCAGATCGAACTCGAAGGCGAGACCATTCGACGTGTGAAGCCGATTATCGGCTACCTCCACACCGGGATGGAGAAGACGGCCGAAACGTTGCCCTACATCTCCGGCGCCACAAACGTCACGCGGATGGACTACCTGTCTCCCCTCAACAACGAACTCTGCTACTCGCTCGCCGTCGAACAGCTGCTCGGCGTTGAGATTCCGCCGAGAGCACAGGCAATCCGCGTGCTGATGACCGAACTCAATCGGATCTCGAGCCATCTCATCTGGGTCGCGACCTTTGGAATGGATATCGGGGCTCTCTCGATGATGATCTACGGCTTCCGGGAGCGTGAGTCTGTTCTCGACTTCTTTGAGAAGGTCACCGGGCTTCGGATGAACCACAACTACATCCGGCCCGGCGGCGTCGCCGCTGATCTTCCTGAAGGATGGGAGGACGACGTCGAGGGAATCATGGACATCGTAGGTTCCGGCCTCGACGACTATCACGATCTACTCAACGGCAACCCGATCTTCCTCGACCGGACACAGGGTGTCGGTGTCATCACACCGGCGGAGGCCCACCAATACGGCGTCACCGGCCCTATCGCCCGGGCTGCCGGCATCAACTTCGACCTGCGGAAGGCCTTCCCATACAGCGGGATCGAGCAATACGAGTTCGACGTTCCGCTCGGCAAACACGGCGATGTGTTCGACCGCTACCTGGTCCGCATGGAGGAGATCCGTCAGTCCTTCCGGATTGTCGAGCAGGTGATGGAGACCATGCCGGCCGGCGACTACCGCACCGACGATCGGAAGGTCACCCCGCCGCCGCGCAAACGTATCGACGAATCGATGGAGGCGTTGATCCATCATTTCAAGCTGTTCACCGAGGGTTTCAAGGCGCCGGTCGGCGAGGCCTACCAAGCCGTTGAATCGCCGCGGGGTGAGCTCGGCATGTACCTCGTTTCCAAGGGTGGGGCGAAGCCGTGGCGACTGCATGTCCGCACGCCTTCTTTCGCAACCGTTCAGTCACTCCCGGTAATGATGACGGACCTCATCGTGGCCGATGTCATCGCAACGCTTGCCTCATTGGATCCGGTGCTCGGGGACGTGGACCGATGATCAGTCATTGGAGCCATGAGAACCAGCAGCGGGCGACTCGTCTGCTCGAGCAGTATCCCGAGAAGCGGTCGGCAGCAATGCCGCTGCTGTATGTCGCGGCACATGAACACGGCTACGTCAGCGACGACGCGATGCGCGAGGTCGCCGAGCTGACCGGCCTCTCTGCGGCTCAGGTCCAAGCCGTTGCTTCCTTCTACACCATGTACAAACGCGCTCCGATTGGCCGGTACCTGGTCTCGGTCTGTACGTCGATTTCGTGCTACCTGCGAGGGGCCGATGCGGTGCTTTCGGCGATCGAGGACGAGACCGGCGTCCTCGATGGCGAGACGACGACCGATGGGTTGATCTCTGTTGAGCATGTCGAATGCGCAGGGGCCTGCGGCGGCGCGCCCGCCGTGTGTGTGAACTGGGAACTCGTCGAGGGTCTTGAACCGGACAAGGCGCGCGAGCTGATTGCGTGGCTGCGCGACGCGAAACCTGAGGTGGTGCTCGGGGACGAGATGCAGATGCTGTTCGGTGGCCGCGAGTCGTTCGACTGGGGCCCGAAGGAGCTCGAAGGCGCCATCGCGCCGCTCCCCGCATTCGACCCCTACGGCACGGCAAAGGCGGAAGAGCGATGACCTCCTCGATCCTGCTCTCTCGTATGGTCGCGTACCCGGCTGATTCGAACACGCTTGCGCGGTACGTCGACACCGGTGGGTACGAGGCGCTCCGCACGGCGCTCGAGAAGATGACACCCGAGGACGTCGCAGCCGAGGTCAAGGCATCGAACATCCGCGGCAGGGGCGGCGCGTCGTTCCCCACCGGGGTCAAGTGGGGATTCTTGCCTCCCGACATCCGGCCTCGATATCTCGTCATCAACGGCGACGAGTCCGAGCCCGGCACGTTCAAGGACCGGATGCTCCTCGAACGCGATCCTCATCAGCTGGTGGAAGGCATTGCGATCTCGTCGTACGCGCTCGATGTGCAACACGCCTTCGTCTACATCCGCGGCGAGTACCCGAAGCCGGCGCGCAGGCTCCAGCGAGCGATCGAAGAAGCGTACGAAGCCGGATACCTCGGGAAGAACATCCTGGGTTCGGGCTTCGACCTCGACGTTACCGTGCACGTTGGTGCCGGCGCCTACATCTGCGGCGAGGAGACGGCGCTCCTGTCCAGCCTCGAGGGCCGCCGTGGTGAACCGCGAATCAAACCTCCGTTCCCGGCCATCGAAGGCCTCTACGCGAAACCGACCATCGTCAACAATGTCGAGACCATCTCAAACGTGCCGTGGATCGTCGCCAACGGCGGAGCAGCGTACGCAGCTATCGGGCCCGAGACTTCCTCCGGCACTCGCGTTATGTCGCTGTCTGGCCACCTCAACAAGCCGGGTGACTACGAAATCGTCGCCGGGATGACGTGGCGGGACCTCATCTACGACGTCGGCGGCGGAATCCTCGACGACCGAGATCTCAAGGCATGGGTCCCTGGTGGTGCATCCGCGCCGTGGTTCGTGCCGTCCGAACACCTCGACACACTGGTGACGATCGACGACATCGCCAAACAGGGGTCCATGATTGGATCCGGTGCTGTGATCGTCATGGACGATTCCACCAACGTCGTCGGCGCCGCCCATCGGATTGTCCGGTTCTTCTCCCACGAGTCATGCGGGCAGTGCACTCCCTGCCGGGAAGGCACAACGTGGCTCGAACGGATCCTGAGCCGAATCCTCGACGGCTACGGCCGCCCAGAAGACATCGGGCTCCTGCTCGACGTGTCCGACAACATCAGCCCGGGCCTCTCATGGCCACCCGCCATGACCACCATCTGCCCACTGGGCCCCTCGGCAACGGCACCCGTTGTATCAATCATGCGGCACTTCCGCGACGAAGTCGAAGCCATGATTCCAGCCCCGGCCGCCGTACCGGTGGGCGCCGAGAGTGACGGAAGTGGGGAGGTTGTCGGTGGCTGAGGAGCGCAACACCGTCACGATCACGCTCGACGGCGTCGATGTCGAAGTTGAGGCCGGCCAGCCGCTCATCGACGCGGCGCAGAAGGCCGGGACCTATATCCCGCGCTTCTGCTACCACCCGCGCATGAAGGCGGTCGGCATGTGTCGAGCCTGCCTTGTCGAGGTCGACGGCCCACGCGGAACTGCACTCGTTCCCTCGTGCACCCTGCCGGTCGGCGACGGCATGGTGGTGCACACAAAGTCGGAGACCGCCAAGAAGGCACAGGAGGGTGTTCTCGAATTCCTCCTGATCAACCATCCCCTCGACTGCCCAGTCTGCGACAAGGGTGGGGAGTGCCCGCTGCAGGACCAGGCATTCGCGTACGGGCCCGGCGAGTCCCGTTTCGTGGAGGAGAAGCGGCACTACGAGAAGCCAATCGAGATTTCCGACTTGGTCCTCCTCGACCGCGAACGCTGCATTCTGTGCGCCAGGTGCACCCGGTTCTCGGATGAGATTTCCGGGGATCCGCTCATCGAGTTCAAGGACCGCGGCAACTACGTCCAGGTCATTACGTTCCCCGACGAGCCGTTCGCGTCCTACTTCTCGGGGAACACGGTCCAGATCTGCCCCGTTGGTGCGCTCACCGCCACGCCGTACCGTTTCAAAGCGCGTCCGTGGGACATCGACGCTGTTGAGTCGGTCTCACTCGTTGACGCCGTTCATTCGAAGATCTCAATTCAGACGAGCCACAATGAGATCATTCGCATCTACGGCGTCGACAACGATGCGACCAACCACGGATGGCTGTCCGACAAGGACCGATTCGTGCACAACTACGTCCAGTCGCCCGATCGGATCACAACACCGCTCGTCAAAGAGGACGGTAACTTCCGGGACGCAACATGGGGAGAGGCCATCAACCTCGTTGCAGAGCGTCTCGCCGGCTACGACGGGAACGCCGTTGCCGGAATCGGCGGGTCACGCTCGACCAACGAGGATGCTTACACCTTCTCGAAGTTCATGCGGTCGGTCGTCGGCACACCGCATCTCGACGCGCAACTCGCCGACGGACTCGATCCGATCTTCGCTGCGGCGGTGAAGCCGCGGGCGACGATCAACGACCTCGAAACGGCGAAGACGATCCTGCTGTGGGGTCCCGATCTGAAGGAAGAGCTCCCGGTCCTGTACCTCCGGGTGCGGCGCGCGGCCACCGAACTCGGCGCGAACCTCGTCGTCGTACATCCACGCCGCAACGGGCTCGACGACGTGGCAACCGAGACGGTTCGCTACAAACCAGGAACCGGGCCCGATGTTCTCCGAAAGCTCGCCGCAGGCGACGGAGAATACGAAGACGCCAGAGCCGCTCTCGCCGAAGGCCCCGTTCTTGCCCTCGTCGGTCGTTCGGGCCTCACCGAAAGCGCCGATCTGGCCGAAGCCGTTGCCGCTTTCGCTCTCGAACTCCCCGACGCCAAGATCATGCCACTCATGCGCCGGGGCAACGTGTTCGGTGCCCTGGACATGGGGATCGCCCCAACCCTGCTGCCCGGGCGCGTCGTCTTCGACGACCCCGACGGACGTCAGGCGCTGGAACAGGCATGGGGATCAATTCCTGACGGTCCCGGTATGGACTCGACGGCGATCTTCGAAGCGCTTGCCGACAAGAGGCTCAGCTCCCTCCTACTCAACGGAGCAGATCCGGTGCGTGACCACCCGGTTCCGTCCACTGCGGCCGCCGGTCTCGAAGCCGCCGACTTCGTGGTGGCCTTCGAGATGTTCATGTCCGACTCAGCCGCCTACGCCGATGTCATCCTCCCCGTGGCAGGTCTCGGCGAAGTGGAGGGAACCGCCACCAACCTCGAGGGGCGCATCCAGAAGATGAACCGCATCATCGCTCCGGCCGGGATGTCCCGCCCGGTGTGGTCGATCATCAACGACATCGCCGCCGCGATGGGGACGGACCTCGGAGCCTCGTCGGCCGAAAAGGTCGGAGCGGAGATAGCTGACGTTGCGCCCGCCTACGGTGGCGTGACCTGGGACGCGCTGACGTGGGGTCCCGGACGGGATGGCATTGTGCTTCCCGGACCCGGCGGGTCGCAGCCGCTGGAGTACACACCCGAGGATCCTGGCGTGCCTGTGGTAGCGGGCCGCCTCGCGCTGCACACCGCTCATGTGCTCTATGACGATGGAGTCATGGTGCGCAACAGCACGGGAATCGCGGGTCTTGCCCCACGGGGCGCCGCCTACCTCCACCCCCGTGACGCCTCGATCTTCGCCGTCGTCGACGGCGACGAAATCATCATCCATGTCGACGGAAGTATCCAACTGCCGGTCGTCATCGACGCGAGCCTCACCGAAGGCACGGTCTACGTTCCCTTCAACCTCTCGGGCACGGCCGGTCTTGGAGCGGTCGGAACCGTGCGCGTTGACGCTGTGCGAGGGGGTGACACCTGATGGAGGATTTCATCGTCGCGGCCGTAAAGGTCCTCGTCGCCTTTGCCTTCCTCCTCGTCACCGTGATGCTGCTGATTTGGGCTGAGCGGCGGATTGTTGCGTTCATGCAGAACCGACTGGGCCCCAACCGTGCCGGACCCATCGGAATCCTGCAGACACTGGCCGACGGCGTAAAGCTGATGTTCAAGGAATCGATGACGCCGGACCGAGCTGACGTCTTCCTGTATCTCGCGGCTCCGGTCATGGCCTTGATTCCAGCGTTCTTGATCTTCCTGGTCATCCCCGTCGGCGCCCCGATCACCGTTGGTGACACGACCTATACCCTTCAAGTCACCGATCTCAACGTTGGCGTCCTCTACATCCTCGCGATGTCGTCGGTGGCGGTGTACGCAATCACGTTCGCCGGGTGGTCGTCGGGCTCGAAGTACCCGCTGCTCGGATCGGTTCGCGCCTCTGCACAGATGATCTCGTACGAGGCCGCAATGGGACTTGCCCTTGTGCCGGTCATCATGTTCAACGGATCGGCGTCACTTGCAGAGATCGTGGATGCCCAGGGTGCCACCTACTTCGGGTGGGTCCCGGCGTGGAACATTGTGCTGATTCCGTCCTTCATCGTCTTCCTGATTGCCGCATTCGCCGAGACGAACCGGGCGCCGTTTGATCTCGTCGAAGCCGAGCAAGAGATCGTCGGTGGATTCCACACGGAGTACTCGGGCTTGCGATTCGCTCTGTTCTTCCTGGCCGAGTACATCAATATGTTCAACATGGCGGCGCTGACCGTGACACTGTTCCTCGGAGGGTGGCAAGGGCCGGTGTTCGGCCCGACATTCCTGGTGTGGATCCTGCCGGTCTTCTGGTTCCTGCTCAAGACGTTCCTGGTGATCTTCTTCTTCATCTGGGTCAGGGGCACCTTGCCCAGAATGCGCTACGACCAGCTGATGGCGTTCGGATGGAAACGCCTCATACCGGTCTCGCTCGCCTGGATCATCCTCTCCATGGTCGCCGTTGGTGTTCGTCGATTCGGTCTGCCATGGGCATGAAGGAGGTGTTGCGATGAGCTGGTTTGCCGATCTTCTCGGTCCGTGGCGCGGATTCACCGTGACCTTCCGTCAGATATTCAAGCCGAAGGTGACGACCCAGTACCCGAAGAAGAAGCGGGTGAAGCCACAGCGATTCCACGGGCGCCACGTCCTCAATCGATACCCCGACGGCATGGAGAAATGCATCGGATGCGAGCTGTGTGCCGGCGTCTGCCCCGCCCGGTGCATCTACGTGCGTGGAGCGGACAATCCTCCAGACGATCCCGTCAGCCCCGGGGAGCGATTCGGGTTCGTGTACGAGATCAACATGCTCCGATGCATCTTCTGCGCGATGTGCGTCGAGGCGTGCCCGACCGAAGCGATCACGATGACCCACCTGTTCGAGATGTCCGTGGTCGATCGCGAGGAGGGGATCTTCGACAAGGACAGCCTCCTCGTCGAACCGGACGGGACGCCGAATCACCCACTCCCAACGACGCCGCTCATCAACATCCAGGAGTTGAAGCTCGGTGACGGCTGGATGCGGGCGACTTCGCCATCGGGCCGTGCGGCCTTCGAAGGCATAGAAGCCTGGACCCCGAGTGCACGGATGGGCGGGCTCGCCCCCGCCGAGCCGGGCCAAGGAAGTTCCCAGCCACCGGCTCCCAGCCCTCAGCCCGAAGAGCCCGACCCCGAGCCCGAGGTCGCTGAGGAGCCGTCATGACCGAGGTCATCCTCTTCGGGTTGTTTGCCGCCGTGGCGCTTGCCGGCGCTGTCGTGATGCTGACGGCCAGGAACCCGGTCTACTCGGCTATGGGCCTCCTTGTCGTGATGTTCTCGATGGCCCTCTTCTACGTCTTGCTCGACGCACACTTCGTTGCCGCCGTGCAGTTGCTGGTCTACGCCGGCGCGGTCATGACACTCTTCCTTTTTGTCATCATGATGATCGGAGTCGACAAGCGGGAGGACAACGCCGAGTCGATTCCGTTCCAGCGCCCGATCACGTTTGTCGTTGCAGGCGGCCTCGCTGCTGTCGTGGTTCTTGCCGGCTACCAGGCCTGGGTCACGGGCAGCGACGCCTTCGGCACACCCGACCTCGTCGGAACGATCGAGACGGTCGCCGACTCGCTCTTCGGAACCTGGACGATCGCCTTCCTTTCCACCGTCCTCCTGCTCACGATCGCCGCCCTTGGGACGATCGCCCTCGCGCTCTTCGGACCGACGGCCGTTCGTGAGACCGAACCGGAGGAGGGCGCATGACCGTCACCGTCGCGTGGTACATGGTCTTCGCCGCTGTCCTGTTCTCGATGGGCGCCGCGGGTGTGCTGCTGCGTCGAAACGCCCTGGTGATGTTCATGTCGATCGAGCTGATGTTGAACTCGGTGAATCTCACGTTCATAGCAGTGGGTAGCGAACTGGGTCTGATCGAAGGCCAGGTGGCCGCACTGTTCGTGATGGTGGTCGCAGCCGCCGAGGTCACGGTTGGCCTTGCGATCCTCGTTGCGGTGTTCCGGCGTCGGAGTTCTGCGAACGTGGACGAACTCTCGGAGCTGAGGGGATGATCGTGTGATCGACTACCTCTGGCTGCTTATCGCTCTCCCGCTGCTTGGTGCAGCCATCCTGATTCTGTTCGGAAAGCGCATCGGCGAGCCTGCGTCGGGCTGGCTCGCGTCGGCACTCGTGCTGGTCCCATTTGTGATCGCCGTCGTACTCACGGTGCCATTCATCAACGGAACCGAGGAACCCCAGACCATCTTCCTGTTCTCGTGGATTCCCATGGTGGGAGCGAACGCTTCGTTGCTGTGGGATCCCTTGTCCTCGGTGATGGCACTGATCGTCACGGGCGTTGGCTCATTGATTCATATCTACTCGGTCGGCTACATGCACGGTGACGAGCGGTACCCCCGGTTCTTCGGCTACATGAACCTGTTCATCGCCTCGATGTTGACGTTGGTGCTGGCGGACAACTTCGGGCTCATGTTCGTCGGGTGGGAGTTGGTCGGGCTGTCGTCCTACCTGCTCATCAGCTTCTGGTTCACGAAACCATCAGCCGCCGCAGCCGGCAAGAAGGCCTTCATCGTCAACCGCATCGGCGACTGGGGCTTTCTCGTCGCCCTCATGCTGATCTTCGCGGCGTTCGGCACGCTCGACTTTGGTGTTGTGTTCGGTGAGGCAGGAGGTCTGCTGAGCGTCGGCATGGCGACGGCGATCACACTGCTGCTGTTCGTCGGAGCAACGGGGAAGTCCGCGCAGATTCCGCTCTACATCTGGCTCCCCGACGCCATGGAGGGCCCAACACCCGTCTCGGCGCTCATCCATGCCGCAACCATGGTGACCGCCGGTGTCTACATGATCGCCCGCTCGGCTGCCCTCTTCGAACTTGCACCGGTCACCCTGGCGATCGTGGCGACGGTTGGTGCCCTCACCGCACTGCTTGCGGCAACGATTGCCATCGGCCAGCGCGACATCAAGCGGGTTTTGGCGTATTCGACGATCAGCCAGCTCGGCTACATGATCATGGCCGTCGGACTGACGGCCTTCACGGCCGGGATCTTCCACCTGATGACCCATGCGTTCTTCAAGGCCCTGCTTTTCCTCGGGGCCGGGTCGGTGATCCACGCCATGGCGAACGAGCAGGACATGTGGAAGATGGGCGGCCTTCGCAAATTCATGAGGATCACCTTCGTGACGATGGTCATCGGCTGGCTTGCGATCGGCGGGCTGTTTCCGTTGTCGGGCTTCTGGTCGAAAGACGAAATCCTCGGTGCGGCATTTGCCAAGGGCGACTTCTTCGTGATCCTCTGGCTGATTGGTGTGGTGACTGCGCTGCTCACCGCCTTCTACATGACACGCCTGATCATCCTCACCTTCTTCGGCGAGGCGCGCTGGGACGAGGGTGTACACCCCCACGAGTCGCCGCCGACGATGACGGTTCCGCTGATCATCCTTGCGGCGCTCTCAGCGGTCGCCGGTCTGTTCAACACGCCGGTGCGGCTCGGACTCGAACACTTCCTCGAGCCGTCATTCGAGGCCGTTGAGCAGATTCACCCACCAGACGGCGTCACCCTCTGGCTGCTTGCGCTCGCTTCGCTGATCGTGGTGATCATCGGCATCGGCATTGCGTACGCTCGATACGGCCGCGATGAACTTCCGACCGAGGAAGGCGGCTACTGGGCCGCCGCACTCGACGGCTACGGCGTCGACGCGTTCTACGGCGCCGTCATCGTGGCGCCGGGCAAGGCGATCGCAACGTGGCTTGCGAAGTTCTTTGATCCCAAGGTCATCGACGGTGCCGTGAACGGGCTCGGCTACGCGACTCGATCATTCGGATCGACGATGCGGGTCCTCCAGACGGGGTGGGTGCGCTCGTATGCGGCCGCCGTCGTCGCCGGCGCACTCGGCATCGTGCTCTGGATGTTGTGGCAGGGGGGAGCGTTCTGATGACGTTGACCCTCCTCATCCTGCTGCCGCTACTCGGAGCCGTCGTGGTTGCCCTGCTTCCGAAGCGACGACCGGAGCTCATCTTCCCAGTTGCGATCGGCGTGAGCATCCTTCCGCTCGCGGCCTCGCTCTGGATCCTTGTCAACTTCGTAGCCGGCGACGCGGGCTTCCAGTTCACCGAGGACTACGTCCTCTCCGAGACTTTCGGCTTCGGGTGGAGGCTCGGGATCGACGGGATCTCCCTCTTCATGGTTGTTCTCACTGGCATCCTCATGCCGCTGTCCATCGGAATCTCGAAATCGATCACGGAGCGCCCGAAGCAGTTCATGGTGGCGATGCTGGTCCTCGAAACCGGACTGCTCGGCGTCTTCGTCTCCCTCGACCTGCTCTTGTTCTTTGCGTTCTTCGAGATCGTGCTCGTTCCCATGTACCTCCTGATCGGAGTCTGGGGATCCGACAACCGTCTCTACTCCGCCATCAAGTTCGTGCTCTTCACCGCGTTCGGGTCGATCTTCTTGCTCGCGGGAATCATCGTGCTCGGAATCGACGCCGGGGACGCGATCGGAACGTCGACGTCGTTCGACTTCCGGACGATGCTGTCGCTCGATATCTCCTCAACAGCCCAGATCTGGCTGTTCCTGGCGTTCGGCATCGCCTTTGCGATCAAGGTTCCGATCTTCCCGTTCCACACGTGGCTGCCGGATGCGCACACCGACGCGCCGACGGCAGGTTCGGTGATCCTTGCCGGCGTCCTGCTGAAGATGGGGGCATACGGCTTCCTCCGATTCAACCTGACGTTGTTCCCAGAAGCTTCTGTTGACCTGGCGGTCTACCTCGGGATTCTCGGAGTGATCGGGATCATCTACGGCGCGGCAGTAGCCATCGTGCAGCCCGACATCAAGCGGCTCGTCGCCTACTCATCTGTCAGCCATATGGGTTTCGTGATCCTTGGCATCTTCGCCCTGACCGGCCAGGGCCTGTCGGGCGCCGTCTTCATCATGATCAGCCACGGCCTCGTCACCGGGGCGCTCTTCCTGCTGATCGGGATGATCTACGAGCGACGGCACACGCGCATGATCTCCGAGTACGGAGGCCTGGCCAAGATCATGCCGATCTACGCAGGAGTCTTCCTCTTCATGGCGTTCGCCTCGGTCGGTCTCCCCGGTCTATCCGGGTTTGTCGGCGAGTTCGGTGTCCTGCTCGGCAGCTACCTGACACTCCCGGTCTTGGCCATCATCGCCGGCTTCGGCGTGATCCTTGCCGCCGTCTACATGCTGTGGGCCTACGAACGGGTGTTCACCGGACCCGTCACCAACCCGAAGAACGAAGGGCTGTCCGATCTTGGGTTCCGAGAGATCGCGATCCTTGTTCCGTTGATCGTGATCGTCATCGGAATCGGGATCTACCCGCAGCCGGTGTTCGATCGTATCGACCCGTCCGTCGAGATCATCCTCGACCGGATCGAAGCGACCACTGACTACGAAGTTCCCGAGTACGGACGGGCCGACGAGGTCGTCGAGCCGTCGGATGTTCACAGTGAAGCTGCCACGCACGAATCCGACGAGGATGAGCACGGAGACGAGGAGGGTTCGGGATGAACAACGCCTCCTTCCTCGCCGTCGCTCCCGAGGTTGTGCTCCTCGCCGGAGCGCTTGTAGTGATCATCCTCGGCGTCATGCTCGACCGCCCCCGCCGTGAGTGGGGCTTCGTCGCAGCGCTCTCGTTTGCTGCTGCGATGGTGATATCGGTCCTGCAGTGGATGGCGGTTGACGATCTCATTGCAGAGGGCAGCAGCCTGCTCTTCTTCAGCGCTCGCGATGTTCCGGTGCTGCGCATTCCGATGGTGGTGATGGACTACTACTCGGCATTCGCCGGATTCGCGATCTTCACCGTCGGCCTCCTCGGCATGGGTGCCGTATGGGCCCTCGTGAAGCGAGTCAAGACTCGCGGAGTGGAATTGGTCGCACTGATCCTGCTCGCGTTCGCGGGTCTTCACATGATGGCGATGTCGGCCAACATGATTCTGCTGTTCCTCGGACTCGAGACGGCGTCGATTTCGTTCTATGTCATTGCCGGTTTCACTCGCCAACGCGAGGAAGCCGACGAAGCAGCAGTGAAGTACTTCCTGCTCGGGTCTCTCGCGTCTGCGATCTTCGTGTACGGCGCAGCCATGTTGTTCGCCGCCACCGGGTCGACGTCGTTCTACGGCGCCGGCGGGATGAAGACGTTCCTCTCGTCGACCATCGTCGGCGAGCCAGGAGTGCTGCTGCTCGGCATCGGCCTCGTGATCGTGGGGCTCGCGTTCAAAGTCTCGGCCGCGCCGTTCCATCAATGGGCGCCGGACGTCTACCAGGGCGCACCCACGGGAGCCGTAGGATTCATGGCAGCCGGTGTCAAGATCGCAGGATTTGCCGCACTGGGAAGAATCCTCATCGGCGCGCTCCCGTCGCAGATCGACGAGTGGGCACCGATCCTGTCGATCATCGCGGGCCTCTCGATGATCATCGGTACCGCACTTGCGGCCGTGCAGACCGACGTCAAACGCATCCTCGCCTACTCGGGTGTAGCCCACGCCGGCTACATCATGATGGCATTCGTCGCCGGATCGGAAGGCGTCGGCGCCATGTGGTTCTACGTTTCGCTGTACGCCCTCACCCTTGTTGGGGCGTTTGCCATTGTTGCCGTTGTGTCTCGGACAACACCTGGACGCTCTGATCTGGATGACTGGGCTGGGTTGTCGCGCCGCTCCCCGGAACTGGCGTGGTCGATGCTCGTCCTCCTGCTCGCCATGGGCGGGATCCCGTTCACCGCGGGGTTTGTCGCGAAGGTTTCCGTCTTCTCCGTGGCCGCAGATGCCGGGTACCTCTGGCTCACGATCCTCGCTCTGCTCACGACAGTGGTTGGTCTCTACGTCTACTTCCGGGTCGCGGCGAAGATGTTCTTCGCCGCGCCTGATGACGACGCTCCCGCCTTCGACGTCTCTGTCGTGGTCCGACTCGTCATCGCCGTGGTGGTGGTGGCCCAGGTTGTCGTCGGCGTGGATCCCTGGCCGCTGCTCGATCTCGTCCGTGAAGCGCTTCCGCTCTAGCCGAGGATCCGGCAGGATCCGATATCGCGCCGCTACCGGCCTTGCGCTCCTCTTCGCCCTGGTACCGCTCGGGGCGTCGATCGCTCCATCGGTCGTCACCACCGACCTTTTCATCGTGTCCGAAGACGAGCCGATCGCCGAGGACGTCTATGTGGCCGCAACGTCTGGGCGAGTGGAGGGACGGATCGACGGGGACCTGGTGATCACGACGGGGAGCCTCTCGATTTCCGGCACGGTCGCCGGTGATGTCTTGGCCCTCACGGCGGGAACCGTCAGGATCGAATCGGGGGGTGTCGTCGAGGGCTCGCTGAGGACGGCATCACCGCAGGTCGTAGTGGAGGGCGCTGTCGGCCAGGACCTGTTCACAACCGGCGTTGCAGCGCACATCGACACGACCGGTAGTGTCGGTCGTGACGTCATCATGTTCGGAGGGACGCTGAACGTTGACGGTGGGGTGGGGCGTGACATGCGCGGTCGGATCTTCACCGCAAGGGTCGCCGGCGAAGTCGGCCGTGATGTCGACCTCACGGTCCAACGGCTGACGATCGATTCAAGCGCTTCGGTGGCGGGTGACGTGCTCTATCGGTCGACGAGCGACGCAAACATCGCTCCCGACACCGTTGAAGGGCAGATCGTGCAACTCCCGGCACAGTCGAACTTCATCTTCGGTGTGATCCTCGCGATCGTCAACATACTCGGGATCTTTGGATTCATCGTGTCGGGGATCATCCTGCTGTGGCTCTTCCGCAGCACCGGCGCCGCCTCAGTGGAAGCGATCGAACGACACCCCCTCAAGACGCTCCTCATCGGCCTCCTCGTTCTGATCGGAGCTCCTCTGCTTGTTGTCTTCCTTGCGGTGTCTCTGGTCGGTCTGCCGCTGGCAGCGCTGCTCTTCGGCATGCTCTTGCTGGCGCTTGTCTTCGGACCTGTGCCGGCCGTCACAGCGGCGGGCGACACCGTTCTCCGGCGCAAGGGTGGTCTCTTCGGGGGGTTTGTCCTCGGCGCCGTGTTCTGGCGCCTCGGCATCTGGTTGATTCCGCTTGTGGGCGTGTTCCTCTATCTGGTGGCGCTCGTCTGGGGTGTGGGTGGTTGGGTGCTGGGTGCGTGGCGGGTACGGGCGGGCAGGCCGGTGGACCGCGAAACACTCCCGCCGGCCCTCATCGTCAAAGACGACCCCATCCCAGAAGGCTGGGAGTACCCCCTGGCCCCGAAGAAAGCGAAGGGATCTGCCGACGATCGGCCAGATTCCTCGACGAGTCCTCCCCCTCAGGGGGAGGTGTCGCCGCCAGGCGGCGGAGAGGGTCAGACGGTTCCGCAACCCATGAACGGCCGAGCCGGTTCGCCGCCAGGCGACGGAGGAGGTCAAGCCTCAACCGCGCCCGAACCGGGCTTCGAGGCGGCCGAAGGCGATGGAGGGGGCGAAGCGTCGGCCACTCCCGATTCGGAGTCCGATCCTCCCGCACCCAAGCCGGGGACCGACGACTGGGGTCTTCCCCGTCGGTAGTCACGCACGTAGACAGCCGACAACGGCCTGACCGGTGGCGAGTTCGGCTCAGCCGGCCACGAGCAGCGGGATCAGGCGTTCCGCGTCGGTGAGGGCACCATGGTTGCCGACCATTCGATCGTCGGCGTGCCGGTGCAGCAGCAGCCGATCGTCTTGGGCAACGAGGATTCCATCAGGAGCTCGGTCGTCGAACGCCGGGTGGTGAGGCCCTGGCCCCCACCAATCGGCGATGTCCTCGATCGGGAACCATGTGGCGGGCAGGTCATCTGCGAGTGACGCTCCGTCGCCGAGGACGAACAGCGCCCGTCCATCGCCGTAGAAGATCCGATCGTCGTGAGCTGCCTTCGGGATCTTGATCTGCCGATCCTTCGGGAAATCGATGTGTCCGTGGTCCGCGGTCCCGATCATCACGGCGCCGTCCGGCAGGCGAGCGGCGACCTGCTTCCATACCCAACCGACAGTGGTCAGCGCTTCCGAGTATTCGACCGATTCCTGTCCGTAGACATGAGCCGCGAAATCCACATGCGGGAGATAGCTGAAAACGAACCGGTTCGGTTCCGCTGCGAGTTGCACTGTTGCGTCCACGGTTTCCTCGAGCGTGAAGGCCGCTTCAATCCGGCATCCTCGATAGAGAGCCTTCGACAGCGGCGAGCCAAGGAAGTTGCCCGGCTGCACCGTGATCGGCTCGACCCCTGCGTCGGCAAGCCGTTCCCACAGGTTCGGAGACGGAAGGAACGCCGTTGTGTCGTATCCCACAGATTCACCCCAGAGGGTGGTCCACTTGATGGTGTTGACGACCCGGTCGACTTCCGGGAGCCACAGTTGATACCCGAGAAGTCCATGCTGCGATGGGGGGAGTCCGGTTGCAATCGTGGCCAGGCTCACCGTTGTTGTGGCCGGGAACGGTGCATCGATACTCCCTCGGAGCGCCCGCTTCAGCGGTGCGGCAGCCGTATGGTCGAGCTGAAGTGTTCCCAGGCCGTCGAACAGGAAGAGGACGTAGGTCGATGCATCCGGGATTTCCGACGCAAGTGCACGGTCGAGACGCCTCCCGGGCGAGGATCTGGCGAGGCGATATTCGAGTTCTGAGACCAGATTCGAGAGTGAACCACCCACATAGTCGGGGACAGTGATCGAGAGCACGGGAAGACGGTAGTTGATGTTCGGGAGCACGGCTCACCCTCGCGCTGGGCCCGGTCGCGACCCCGTCCCCCGCATGATTTGGACCGCTGCCCCAACCGGATAGACTTTCCGGGTCGGAGGGGCCCGGAGCGGGGCCAGGCAATACACCGAGAGGCGTCGACACGTGCGCAATGAATACTTCGCCGACTACACCACAGTCGCCGTATTCCTCCTTGCCGGTGTGGTCCTCGTTGGCGCCGCCGTCTTCACCGCTCGGCTCGTTGCACCCCGCCGACCCAGCCTCCTGAAGAGCACGCCGTACGAATCCGGTATCGAGCCGATCGGCGGCGGCTGGAACCAGAGCCACATCCGTTACTACGTGTTCGCCCTGCTGTTCCTCGTCTTCGACGTCGAAGCCGTGTTCATCTTCCCGTGGGCCGTCTCCATCGACTACTTCAAGAGCATCGGAAACGGGGCGCTCGTCTTCTTCGAGATGGTCGCGTTCGTGGTGATCCTCTTCCTCGGTCTCATCTACGCGATCCGCAAAGGCGTGCTCCGATGGGAGTAGTGGAGAAGTTCGGTGGCATCAAGCCGGTTTCGTGGCTCCTCAACTGGTCGCGCAAGTACTCACTCTGGTACTTCCAGTTCGGCCTCGCCTGCTGCGCCATCGAAGTCATGGCCGTGTCGAGCCCTCGGTACGACTTCATGCGGTTCGGCATCGTCCCGCTGCCCGCCTCTCCCCGCCAGGCCGACCTCATGGTGGTGGCGGGCACCGTCACCGACAAGATGGCCCCAGCGGTGAAGCGCCTCTACGAACAGATGCCGGAACCGAAGTACATCATCTCGATGGGGTCGTGCTCCAATACCGGCGGCCCCTACTGGGACTCGTATTCGGTCCTCAAGGGCGTTGACCAGGTGATGCCCGTCGACGTCTACGTACCGGGATGCCCGCCCCGCCCCGAGGCACTGCTCGAAGGCATCATCATGCTGCAACAACAGATCACGAACGAGGACCCGAGAGAGGTCTGGAGCAAGGTCAATGAACGACCAACCTGACCCTGCGGACGCCCTCGACGGCTACGGCACCGGCCTCGCCGAACGTCTCGGCGGACGCGCCGCCGTCGAACACGACACGGTACGGATCTACATCGATCGCGCGGCGTGGTTCGACACCCTCCGACGTGCGAGAGATGAAGAGGGTTTGACGTTCTTCTCGTGGCTCGCCGGGATCGACTGGTCGAAGGACGTTGCCGTCGGCGACGCGGTCGAAGAGCCCGACGAACTCGACGAACGTTTCGAAGTGATGTGCCGCCTCTCATCGGTCGAGAACGCCGACGCTGCCCAATTCATCGCCGAGGTCCCGAAGGACGACGCCGTGATCGACTCCATTACGGAGCTGTTCGGCGGGGCGGAGTGGCACGAACGCGAAACCCACGACATGTTCGGGATCGACTTCGCGGGGAACCCCAACCTCGCGCCGATCTACCTGCCCGAAGGGTTCATTGGCCACCCGCTCCTCAAGTCGTACCCGCTCCTCGCGAGGGAAGTGAAGCCATGGCCGGGCGACGTGGACGTAGAAGACATGCCCGAAGACCCAGGCGAGGGGGCGGACGCGTGAAGCCTCTGTCTTCATTTGCAGGTAACCAGTACTCAGTAGTCAGTAGTCCGTCGCCGGACCTCATCGGCGCGATTCGGGCTCCCAAAGCCCCCTCCGCTGCGCTCCGGCCAGATGGCCGGATGCTCGCGCCTCCCCCACTGCGTGGGAGAGGCGAAGGCAGGCGACTCCTATGACCTCCTACGACGCGCTCATGCATCGGTCTGAGGTTGCGGTGTCGGTGGAACTGCAGACGCAGGACATGACGCTGAACATCGGGCCGCAGCATCCGTCCACCCACGGCGTGCTTCGTCTCGTTGCGAACGTGGACGGCGAGCGCATCACCAGTGTGGAGCCCGTGATCGGCTACATGCACCGCGGCTACGAGAAGCTCGCGGAGGTCCGCACCTATGCCCAGATGACGGCGCTCGTCAATCGCATCGACTGGGTGTCCGGCTTCGCCAGCGAGGTGCCGTTCATCATCGCCGTCGAGAAGCTGACCGGGATCGAAGCCCCCGAGCGGGCCCAGTGGATCCGGCTCATCCTCACGGAGCTGTTCCGGATCTCCTCCCACGTGGTGTTCACCTCTTCCTACCCGCTCGAGCTCGGTGGGGTAACGCCGCTGTTCCACGCTCTGCGAGAACGCGAGCGTGTCCTCGAGCTCATTGAGGGCATGACCGGCGGGCGGTTCCACCCGAACTTCAACCGTGTCGGCGGTATCAAACCCGCGGCAGGCGGCGGGAAGACCCAGAAGCAGGTCTCCATGGACATCCCCGCCGGCTGGCTCGAAGAGACGAAGGCCGCGATGGAGCGGATCCTCGGCGCGACCGACGACAGCGACACCCTCGTCACCGGCAACGAATTGATCAAAGCCAGGACGAGGGGCGTTGGTGTGATCCCCGGCGACAAGGCTGTCGAATACGGGCTGTCCGGGCCGAACCTTCGCGCCTCGGGAGTGCCCTACGACCTCCGCAAGCACGAGTTCCACCTGCCGTACGACCAGGTCGACTTCAACGTCGTCAGCGCCGAAGGCGGCGACTGCTACGACCGCTATTGGGTGCGGCTCCAGGAGATTCGCGAGTCGGCGAACATCGTCCTGCAGGCCATCGAGAAGATCCCCCCCGGCCCACTGCGCTCGAAGGCGCCTCGCGTGCTCAAGGTCCCCAAAGGCCAGGTGTACGTGCGAGGAGAGAACCCCAAGGGCGAGTTCGGCTACTACGTCATCTCGGAAGGTGGCCAGAAGCCGTACCGCCTGAAGATCAGATCGACGTCCTTCTCCAACCTCTCGATCCTGCCGTGGGTGCTCAAGGGTGCCCTCGTTCCCGACCTCGTCGCGATCATGGGCAGCCTCGACTTCGTCCTGGGGGACGTCGACCGATGATTACGGACTACTTCTGGGTTGATGTGATTCTCAAGGTCGTCTTCGTGCTGGTCGCCATGATCGGGATGGCCCTGGTCGCCATCTACGGCGAGTTGAAGGTCATGGCCCACATGCAGAACCGTATCGGCCCGTACTACGCCGGCGGCCGGTGGGGGTGGGCACAGCCACTGGCCGACGCCTTGAAGTTCATCCAAAAGGAGGATCTCGTTCCGGCAGGGGCCGACGCCGCGATCTTCAAGACGGCGCCGTACATCGTCGTCGCGTCAACCGTTGCGACGTTTGTTGTGATCCCCTTCAGTCCGAGCCTCATCGCGCGAGACCTCGACTTGGGGGTCTTCTACCTCCTTGCCATTTCGTCACTCACCACGCTCGGCGTGCTCATGGCCGGCTGGTCGTCCGCCAACAAGTACTCCCTGATGGGCGGACTGCGCGCGGGAGCGCAGCTGATCGCCTACGAACTTCCGCTCGTGCTGACCGTGGTTGCCGTCGTTGTTCAGGCGGGGACGATGTCGCTCGTCGGCATCGTCGAGGCCCAGGCCGCTCCGATCGAGATCGGCGGAGTGTCGATCAGTCTCCCGTTCCTCCTCAAGGGCCAGATCGTCGGGTTTGTCATCTTCCTCGTGGCGGCAATCGCCGAACTCTCCCGGATCCCGTTCGACATGCCGATCGCTGAGTCCGAGCTGACGATGGGGTACCTCACCGAGTATTCGTCGTTGCGGTTTACCATGTTCTTCCTCGGCGAGTACGCCGCGATGATCTCGATGTCGGCCGTGGCCGCGACGTTGTTCCTCGGCGGCTATTGGGCCCCGTTTGTGCCCGAGTCCGCTCTGATCTACCTCGGGCCCCTGATCCTCATCACCAAGGTTGCCCTGCTCGTGTTCCTGATGCTGTGGCTCCGCTCGACGTGGCCCCGCCTGCGCGAGGACCAGCTCCAGGACATGGCGTGGCGCTGGCTGATCCCCATCTCGCTGGTGAACATCCTCGTTGTCGCGTTCTTCAAGGTGGTGGTGTTCTGATGACACAACACCAGCAGGACAAGAGCATCAGGTTCCCGTTCACCGGCCTGTGGAAGGGCATGTGGTTCACGCTCAAATACCTGTTCAAACCGGTACCGACGGTGATGTACCCCCAGGTCCAGGAGATCCCGGTGCCGCGTGCTCGCGGTGTCATCGCCCTCGATCCCGAAGCTTGCACGGTGTGCATGCTGTGCGCCCGCGAGTGCCCGGACTGGTGCATCTACATCGAGGGCCACAAGGAAGAGCAGCCGCCGTCGAAGCCCGGCGGCCGGGTCAGGAAGCGCAACGAACTCGACCTCTTCGAAATCGACTACTCGTTGTGCATGTATTGCGGAATCTGCGTCGAGGTTTGTCCGTTCGATGCGCTGTTCTGGAGTCCCGAGTACGAGTACAGCAGCCACGAAGTCGCCGACCTCATCCACGGCAAGACCCGATTGAAGGATTGGCTCGCGACCGTCCCCGAGCCTCCACCGTTGGAGCCGCAGGAATGACCGTCACGTTCTCCGACTGGATCACGGAACTCGCGAACTGGGTGTTCCTCCTCATCGCGGTCCCGACCGTGGCAGCGGCCTTCTTCGTCGTCACCGCCAAGAACGTCGTACGAGCAGTCCTTGCCCTGGTTGTCACCCTCGCGGGAACGGCTGCGCTGTTCCTCATGCTCGGCGCCGAGTTCGTGGGGTGGACGGTCGTCCTCGTCTACATCGGCGCCGTCGTCATCCTGTTCCTCATGGGGATCATGATCACACAGTCGCCGTTGACCAAGAGCACCGATCTCAGCCAGCCGATGTCGATGCGTGCACCGGCCATCCTCCTGTCCGTCGTGCTCTTTGGCGTGATCGCCTGGGCGTCGATCGCTTCGTTCGGCGCTGAGGCCATACCCCTTCCCGACGAGGCAAGCAGGACCGTTTCGATCGGCGAAGCGATGTTCACCAACTGGGTCATACCGTTCGAAGCGGTCTCGTTTGTGCTGCTCGCCGCCCTCATTGGTGGCATCGCGCTGGCCCGGCGGGATCCGGCCGAGGAGGGCGAAGCATGACGATCGTCCAGTTCGTGCTTCTCGGCGCCGCCCTCTTCTCCATCGGTCTCTACGGTGTGTTGACGAGGAAGAACGCAATCCTCGTGCTTGCCTCCGTCGAGGTGATGCTGGCCGCCGTCAACGTGAACCTCGTCGCATTCGACGTCTACCTCGGTGACGCCTCGTCCGCCGGCCAGATGATGGCGCTGTTCATCATCGCCCTCGCCGCGGCTGAGGTCGGGATCGGCATCGCCATCGTGCTGATGATCTTCCGCAACCGTCGCACGGCGGACGTCGACGATCTGGATGTGATGAGGTACTGATGTCTGCTTCACTCACACCAATCCTCACTGCATTTGCCCGGTTCGCTGAGGAGGATGAGCACGCAGTCCACGCCGGTGATGGCGGCTGGCTGGCCGAGTGGGCGTGGCTCATCGTCGTTGTCCCCCTCGTCATCACCTTCCTGATCGTCTTCTTCGGGAAGCGCTCGCCCCTTAAGGGGTGGGGTATGGCGACCTTCGGGATGGCGTTCGTTGCTGTCTACGGGACTGCCCTTGCCTGGGTCAATCTCCAGGATGGCATCCTCTACGAAGGTGCCATCGAGATCGGGCAGATCGGGTCGTTCACCCTGGAGTGGGGATGGGTCGTCGACGGCCTCTCGATCATGATGTACTTCCTCGTCGGCGTCGTCGGCTTCCTCGTGTTCGTGTACGCCAACGGCTACATGAAGGGCGACATTCGCTACACGTGGTTCTTCGCCTCCTTCTCGCTCTTCGCCGGCGGGATGCTCGTCCTCGTTTCGGCACCGAACCTCATCCAGTTGATCGTCGGCTGGGAGCTCGTCGGGGTGTCGTCGTACCTTCTGATCGCTCACTATTGGGAGGACTTCGACAACGTCGATGCCGGCAACAAGGCATTCATGGTGAACAAGGTCGCCGATACCGGCTTGTTCATCGGGGCGATCATCATGGCCTTGTCCGCCGGGTCGTTCGAGTTCTCAGAGATCTACGAGACGATGGTCGGTGGCAATTCGACGCTTGCCCAGTTCGGCTTCTGGGCGGGCCTCGCCCTGTTCATCGGGGCGATGGGCAAGAGCGCGCAGTTCCCATTCCACGTGTGGCTCCCCGATGCCATGGCCGGCCCGACTCCGGTGTCAGCCCTCATGCACGCCGCGACGATGGTCACCGCAGGGATCTACCTCGTTGCCCGGCTCTTCCCCTTCTATCAGCTTTCGGAGTACGGCGGCGACGTCAACATGATCATCACGATCATTGGGGCGATCACACTCTTCTTCATGGGGCTGCTGGCCCTCGTCCAGGATGACATCAAGAAGGTGCTGGCGTATTCCACCGTGAGCCAGCTCGGGTACATGATGGCGGCGATGGGCGTCGGGGCGTACACCGCAGGCTTGTTCCACCTCTTCACGCATGCGTTCTTCAAGTCTCTGCTGTTCCTCGGTGCCGGTTCGGTCATCCATGCCGTCCACTCGAACAACATGTCCGACATGGGAGGTCTCCGCAAGTACCTCCCCGCCACGTTCTGGACGTTCATGGTCGGTACGGCGGCCCTGGTCGGCCTGTTCCCGTTTGCGGGGTTCTGGTCGAAGGACGAGATCATCGCATCGGCCTACTACAACGCCTCCGAGGATCCGACCGCCGCTGCCTGGTTCATGGTGGTGCTGTCGATCGCCGGCGCGTTCATCACGGCGTTCTACATGGCTCGCGCCGTGTCGTTGACGTTCTTCGGCACGTACCAGGGCCACGGGGAACCGCACGAGTCACCGAAGATCATGACGGTTCCGCTGATCGCCCTTGCCGCCTTCGCCGCGGGCACGGGCCTCCTCAATGTGCCGGGCCTCACCCACGTGTTCACCGACTGGGTCACGGTGCGGGCCTTCCCGATCATGGAACACCACTTCGAAGCACCGAGCTGGGGACTGATCGCGATCGTCACGCCCGTCGTGCTCGTCTCCCTGGCCATCGGCTTCTACCTCTACCGGCCGAAGGCCACGCAGGCGGAGCGCGACGAGTTCAGCATTCCGGTGCTGTACCCGCTGCTCGACCACAAGTACTACATCGACGATTTCTACATGGACGGCATCGTTCGGCCGACCATGGGTCCGGTTGCTGACGGAACGCTGTGGATCGATCAGAACGTGGTCGACGCGGTCCCCAACCTGGTCGCCGGTGGGGCAAAACATACCGCCGACGCCGTGAACACCTTCGACCAGCGCGGCGTCGATGGTGTGTTCAACACCCTGAGCGCGGCGACGGGCGCCACAGGCGGGTTCCTACGCAAGGCGTTCACCGGACGAGTCCAGCAGTACGCAGCAATCAGTTTTGCCGGCGTGGTCATCCTCGCCGTGCTGTTCATGATCTTCTGATAGGAGGAGCAACGAAATGGAGTGGTTCGACAGCGGCTGGGGCCTGAGCCTCATTGTTTTTCTGCCGCTGGTGGGCGCGTTGATCCTGGCAGCGATCCCGCGTTCCGCCGAAGCAGGAATGAAGTGGGTGGCTCTCGTCACAGCGTTCGGAACCTTCGCGCTCGCCATCCTCCTTGCGGTGCGCTTTGACTACGGCGCTGCAGCACAGATGCAGTTCGGCACGGACCTTCCATGGATCGAGGCGATCAACGCCCGCTACCACATCGGCGTGGATGGAATCTCGCTGCCGCTCGTGGTGCTCTCCACGTTCATCACGACGCTCGTGGTGGTCTACTCGTGGAACCACTGGCCGGAGCCTCACAACCCGAAGCTGCTACTGATCCTCACGATGATTCTCGCAACCGGCATGACGGGAACGTTCGTGGCACTCGACCTGGTTCTGTTCTTCGTGTTCTTCGAGGTCGTGCTACTCCCGATGTACTTCATGATTGGGATCTGGGGCGACACCAGCATCCGCACCGTTCCGGTGGTGCATTGGGAGATTGAGATGAGGCTCTACGCCTCGATCAAGTTCTTCCTGTTCACGCTGTTCGGCTCCGCGTTCATGCTCCTCGGCTTCCTCGCCCTCTACTTCAAGTCGGGTGATGCGGGTGCGAGAACGTTCGACATTCTTGAGTTGTCCGCGCTCGGCCAGGCTGGGTTGTTTGCCGGCACGTTCGCGTTCTGGGTGTTTGCCGCGATGTTCCTCGGGTTTGCGGTGAAGGTGCCGATGTGGCCGCTGCACACGTGGCTCCCCGACGCCCATACGGCTGCTCCGACGATCGGCTCCGTGATCCTCGCCGCCATCCTCCTGAAGCTTGGCACCTACGGCTTCATCCGCATCTCGATCCCGATCCTCCCGGAGGAGGCCAAGAGCTGGGCATGGTTCATCGGGTTGCTTGCGGTGATTGGGATCATCTACGGGTCTCTTGCCTGTCTCGCCCAGAGTGACATGAAGCGGCTGATCGCCTATTCGTCGGTTGGTCACATGGGGTTCGTCATGCTTGGTGTTGCGACGCTGACCGACATCGGCATCAACGCGGCGATCATCGGCATGGTCGCTCATGGTCTGATCACCGGGTTGCTGTTCTTCATCGCCGGTTCGATGGCCCACCGCTATCACACGAGGGACATGAGCCGCCTCGGCGGCCAGATGGTCCTTATGCCGAAGATGGGGGTCATCCTCGGTTTTGCGGCGATGGCATCACTCGGCCTGCCCGCGCTCGCCGGGTTCTGGGGTGAGTTCATGTCCCTGCTGGCATCGTTCAACCCGCTCCCCGGTCTGGACGTCTCCGTGTTCCGAACCTTTATGGTGGTCGCGGCAATCGGGACGGTCCTCACCGCCGGCTACATGTTGTGGATGCTGCGCAGCGTCGATTTTGGCGAACCTGCCGCCGAATGGCTCAACCATGACTTCCACGACATCGACACGTACGAGTGGATGGCATGGGCGCCGCTTGTCGTGATGACGATCGCCATCGGGATCTACCCGAAGATCGTCTTTGGAGCCACGAACGACGCCGTCGTGAACCTTGTAGCGAAGGCCTTCGGAGGCTAATGACGTGATCGACTACCACGCGATCCTTCCCGAGATCATCCTGGCGGTGACGGTACTTGCCGTCCTTGTCACGGATCTCGTGACCCGTGAGAAGTACTTCGGGGCGATCGTGGGGATGGTCGGGCTGTTCGCTTCACTCGTCCCGCTGTTCACCCTTGCGATGTGCGGCGACCTTTCGTTCTGCACCGGCGCACTGCCGAGGGAGCTCTTCGGCGGGTCCTATGTCGTCGATCAGTACGCCCTCGTGCTGAAGGGGCTCTTCATCGGGTCGGCATTCGTCGTCCTGTTGCTGTCGGTCGCCTACGTCGAGTCGGATCGGTACTACGAGGGTGAGTACTACTTCCTGCTGCTGTCGGCCGCGCTGGGTGCCGTGGTGATGGCATCGTCGAGAGACTTCATCACGATGATCGTCGGACTCGAGTTGGTCTCCGGTCCGGGTTTCCTGCTCGCCGGCTGGCGCAAGGCAGACGAGAAGTCGAACGAGGCGGCACTGAAGTTCTTCATCATCGGCGTTGTGGCCTTTGCCCTGCTGGTGATGGGCGTCAGCCTGCTCTACGGGATCAGCGGGACTCAGCTCTTCTCTGAGCTCGCCGTTGTCCCTCAGTCGATCGCCGACGAGCCGGTGTTCGTGCTCGGCATGCTGTTCGTGTTCCTCGGCTTCGCCTTCAAGATATCCGCCGTGCCGTTCCACGTGTGGACGCCGGACGTCTATGAAGGCTCACCGACCCCGGTGACCGCTTGGTTGTCGGTCGGCTCGAAGGGTGCAGGCTTCGTCGGTGTGCTGACCGTCGCCTACCTAGCGTTCCCGGATCAATCTGAGATGTGGGGTCCGCTGCTGTGGATTCTTGCCGCTCTCTCGATGACGATCGGGAATCTGGTCGCCATCAAGCAGACAAACATCGTGCGACTGCTTGGGTACTCGTCGATTGCGCAGGCGGGGTTCATGCTCGCCCCGTTCGGTGCCGCTGCGGCGGCGGGCGCCGACCTTCGCGAAGCGTTCGCCGCGACCGTGGCCTACCTGCTCATCTATGCGGTCATGAACCTCGGCGCGTTCGGAGTAATCATCGCCGGCGGAGCGCGGCTGAAGTCGTACGAGCTCGAGGATTGGTCCGGCATGTACCGCTGGGCGCCGGGCCTCGCCATCCTCCTGTCGATGTTCTTCATGTCCCTTGCGGGCATACCACCCCTCGCCGGTTGGTTTGCGAAGCTGGCGATGTTCAGCGCCACGATCAGCGTCGGCTCGGCGTGGGGCTACTCGATCGCCGTCATCGCTGCACTCAACGCCGTTGTCGCCCTCGTCTACTACTCGAAGGTCGTCAAGACGGTGCTCTTCGATCCGGTACCGGACTCGATCGACCCGGACCTCGTCGGCGGGATGAGCCTTGCACCGACGCTCGGTTTCGCCATCGGCATCACCACCGTCCTCGTCCTCGTACTCGGTGTTTTCCCGGGTGTCATCGCCGAATTGTCGAGGTTCACCGCCGAAGTCCTCGCGACCGGCTTCTAGCGGGCAGGCATGCTCACCAACCGACTCCGCTCGCGGATTCGCTCCGATGGCCCCATGCCGTTCGAGGAGTTCATGGCCGCATGCCTCTACGACCCGGAGGGCGGCTTCTTCGCAACCGGGCCGCTGCGATCGACCAAAGACGGCGACTTCCTGACCAGTCCCGAAGTCAGCCCCTGGTTCGGCAGGATGCTCGCCAGGTTCGTGACAGCAGAGCAGACACGAACCGGAGCCACTCCGTTCCATGTCGTAGAAGCCGGCGCCGGCTCAGGTTCCCTCTTGCGTTCTTTGATGGAACACCTGGTGGGCGTTGCTAGTCCCGAGTCGACCCCATCTTCCGTCCCCCCACGGAGTGGGGGGACGCGGATTCGCCCCCGCGAATCCGCAGGGGGGCTGCCCGTCTTCTTCGACGCCATCGAAGCCTCACCCGCCGCGCGTATTGCCCTCGCCGACCTCGTCGCACCGGAGCGCATCCACGAGTCCCTCGACGACCTCCCGGAACGGTTCGACGGGGTGATCATCGCCAATGAACTCCTCGACAATCTCCCGGTTGCACTGGCGATCAGGTCGAGCGATGGCTGGGTCGAGCGGTGGGTCGGGGCGACCGACGATCGGTTTGGGTTCGTGACCGCCAAGGCGAGGCCCGATGTTGTTGCCTGGTGTGAGGCCTACGGCGGCACGGTGCCCGAAGGGGGCATGGTTGAGGTGCAGCTTGCGGCGGCTGAGTGGGTGAGAACCGCGCTGGGCCATATCGTTCGAGGCGCGCTGGTCATCATCGACTACGGCGGCACCGCAGAAGAACTCGAACCGCGCCGCACCCAGGGCACGCTGCGTACCTATCGCAGCCATCATCTCGGCCCGGACCCGCTTCTCGAGCCTGGTGCCACCGACGTGACCGTCGACGTGAACTTCACGCCAATCGTGGCAGCCGCAGAGGCCGAGGGAGCGGACGTCGAACTCCACCGCCAGGACGACTTCCTCGAGTCTCTCGGTCTGCGAGCGGTCGTCTCCGGCCTGAGGCACCAGGAACGCGACCTCGCCCGATCGGGCGATGCTATGCAGCGCCTCATCGTCCGCTCCGAAGCAACCGATGCCGAAACCCTCCTCCACCCAAGAGGCCTAGGCGACTTCCGCGTGCTTGTGGCGACGAAGTAGCGAGAAGACGTACCCACCGGCATCCGACGCGCAACACGTGTCACAGGAAACGATGTGGCGCGGTACCCTCCACACCATGGCCAACAACCTCAAGACGGTCGCGTTGCTTGCGTTCCTCGGCGGCGTCTTCGTCGCGATCGGATGGCTCTTCGGCGGGCAGCAAGGGGCGCTCATCGCGCTTGGTTTCGCGGTCGTGATCAACTTCGGGATGTACTGGTTCTCGGACAAGATGGCGATTGCCGCGGCGAAGGCCCGACCCGTCGAAGAACACGAGATGCCCGAGGTCTACGGGATGGTGCGGTCTCTGGCTCAGCGGATGAACATTCCGGAACCCCGGATCTACTTCATCGATGCTCCGCAACCGAACGCGTTTGCAACCGGCCGCAACCCTCGCCATGCCGCGATTGCGGTGACCCGCGGGATCGTCGAAATGATGTCGTACCAGGAACTCGAGACGATCCTCGCCCACGAACTCTCTCACGTGAAGAACCGCGACATCCTCATCGGCACGATTGCCGCGACCATCGGGGCCGCGATGTCATTCTTCGCCAGGATGGCATTCTGGGGAGGGATGGGCCGACGCAACGACAACGGAGCGATCGGGGCGATCGCCGCAATCGCCGCGATCATCATCGCGCCGATCGTCGCCGTCATCATCCGAATGGCGATCAGCCGAGCCCGGGAGTTCGAAGCCGACCGCACCGGAGCGATCACAACCGGTTCTCCGCTCGTACTGGCCAGCGCCCTGCAGAAGCTCGATGCCGGGACGGCGCGAATCCCGATGGACGTGGGGGCCTCCGCTTCGACACTGTTCATCGCCGACCCCTACCGGTCGATGTCCGCCAAGCAGCGGCAGCAACTCAAGTTCAGCCGGATGTTCTCAACCCATCCGCCGATCCCCGAGCGGATCGAGCGTCTCGAAGAGATGGCGACCGGGATTCGCTAGTTCTCTCCAGGTACACATGCTGCGGAGGCGCAGTAACCTACGCCGCCGTTGACCTGTGCGCTCAAGCGTGCCGTTCGACCTGCTGGGATGCCCGAGCGGCCAAAGGGAGCAGACTGTAAATCTGCCGGCTGATGCCTACGGAGGTTCAAATCCTTCTCCCAGCACGAGCGAAGGTATCCTTCGCGAGCCGGCCTCTCTAGCTCAGTGGCAGAGCGTGCGATGAGCCGTCAGGCGAAGAGCCATGCGATGGTCATGGCAAGGAAGGGGTCCCGGCTTGCCGGGGCACCGCTTCCGGGCTGGCGAGGTTGAGACAACTGAATATGCGCCTCCTTAGCTCAGTGGCAGAGCACTTCCATGGTAAGGAAGGGGTCCCGGGTTCAAATCCCGGAGGAGGCTCGATCTGACCGCGTGCGGCCGGAACACCCCGCCTGCGCGGGAGTAGAAATAGGGCGGCGTAGCTCAGACGGTGAGAGCGCTCGACTCATAATCGAGAGGTCGGCGGTTCGAGTCCGCCCGCCGCTACGCCAGACAGACAGACATCACCCAGCACCAAGGAGAGCGCTGATGGCGAAGGCGAAGTTTGAGCGGTCGAAGCCGCATGTGAATATTGGGACGATGGGTCATATTGATCATGGGAAGACGACGTTGACGGCGGCGATTACGAAGGTGTTGGCGGAGTCGGGTGAGGGTGGTACGGAGTTCACGGCGTTTGATGATATTGATAAGGCGCCGGAGGAGCGTGAGCGTGGGATCACGATTGCGATTGCTCATGTGGAGTATGAGACGCCGAATCGTCATTATGCGCATGTTGATATGCCGGGGCATGCTGATTATGTGAAGAACATGATTACGGGTGCTGCGCAGATTGATGGTGCGGTGTTGGTGGTGTCGGCGGCTGATGGTCCGATGCCGCAGACGCGTGAGCATGTGTTGTTGGCGCGTCAGGTGGGTGTGCCGTACATCGTGGTGTATATGAATAAGACGGATCAGGTTGATGATGA
>Ga0272442_10000974_pt1 | contig 44283 bp, 31 predicted proteins | sample SSMForm2O_FD_200262 | JGI IMG/M metagenome (GOLD analysis project Ga0272442, IMG submission 200262) | Marine sediment archaeal communities from Little Sippewissett salt marsh, Falmouth, MA, United States - SSM-Form-2O | ecosystem: Environmental > Aquatic > Marine > Wetlands > Sediment ...
ATCAATGGAACGTCGAGCACGCCAAGTGCCTCCAGTTCGACCCGGCCCGCGCCCGGATCATCGAACGCTTCCTGAAGCTGGCCCGCGCCAACGGCGTCCGCGTCAAGATGTGCCTCGAATACTTCCGTGACATTCGCGCCGAGCGGAACCGCTGGTCGGACAACCTGCTCTACCACAAAGCCAACGGCGGACCGTATAAGAGCATGCACGAATACCTCTCTTCCCGCGCCGGCCGCGACCACTTCAAAGCCAAGCTGGACTGGTACGCTACCCGCTATGGCGACGAGCCAGCCGTCTTCGCCTGGGAGCTCTGGAACGAGATGGACGCCGTGCGCGACTCGGAGTGGGAGGATTGGACCCGCGAGATGCTGCCCGAATTGCAGCGCCGTTTCCCCCGCAACCTGGCCATCCAGAGCCTGGGTAGCTACGATTGGGAGCGCAAGCGCGACAGCTACCGCACCTTGTGCCTGATCGAAGACAACGACGTTGCCCAGGTCCACCGCTACCTCGACGAGGGCGCCGGATGGAAGATCTGTCACGGCCCGGTCGATATGCTGGCCGCCCAGGCCATCCGCGAACTGATCGCCTTCGACGCGGGCAAGCCCATCATCCTCACCGAGACCGGCGCCGTCAAACCGCGTCACTCCGGGTGTTCCGAGCTCTACGCCAAGGACCCGGACGGCACGCTCCTGCACGACATGCTCTTCGCGCCGTTCTTTGCCGGTGCGGCCGGGACGGGGCATGCCTGGTGGTGGCGCCAGGCCATCGAAGAGCCCAACCTGTGGTATCACTTCGCCCGCTTCGCCGAAGCCGTCAAGGGCATTGACCCCCCTGCCGAGGCCTTCCGCCCGCTGATGGTCCCCCACGATAGGCTTCGCGTCTACGCCCTCGCCGGCCGCACGACCTGCCTGCTATGGTGTCGCGATTCTCGCAACGACTGGCGGAGCGAACTAGTCGACGGCGAGAAACCCCAGACCCTTCGCGACGTCGAGATCGACGTTTCGAACCTGGACCTCCCTGCCGCGGTCACGGTGCGAACCTACAATCCCTGGACAGACGCATGGCAGCCGGCGAACGTGAGTAACGGTGCCATCAGGATACCCGCGCTGCGCCGCTCCATCGTCGTCCGCATCGCCAAGGCTCGCGAACCGTAGAACGCGGAAACGAATGGCACCGCGTCACTGGCGCCGACTGTAACGAATCTCCTCAAACGGAATCGTTCCACTGACGACGTCGCAGAAGGCCTTGCCATCTTTGACACCGACGTGACCGTATCCCGTAGCCGTGCAAATGAACGCTTTGAAGTCTCCTTTGACCGGCGGCCGGACGTGCAGGACGCGATCCACGGCGTCGTACCGGGCGCCGCTGTAGGCGCCCAGTAGGGCATAGCTTGCCATGGCCCGCGCATACCAGTACCCGCATTCGTATTCGTTGAACGGATTGCGGGTCCGTCCGTCGTACCGGTCGCGCGCGACACGCACGATCTCCAGACCTTCGTCAACCATCCCGCGCAGGATCAGGTGCGACGCCACCTGATACTCAATGCCGGTCCAGACCTCGTTACTGTAGACAAACGGCAGAGAAGGCATCCCGCCTTTCGGCCACGTACAAAGCAACAGGCCGCCGTCGTCGCCCATGGCATAGCCGGGACGTTGCGGATTCGCATGTTCGGAAAGGTCCCTCTTGAGGTTGTACTTGTGAATGCTCTTGAGGTGACTGTCCACCTTGCGTTGATCCAGCACGTCCCCGACCCCGGAAACCGCCGCCAGCCAGGAGCCTAGCACACCGTCGGAAAGACAACCCGTCCCGTACTGGTACTTGGGCCCTTCCGCCTTGAGCAGTTCCAGCGCCTCCGGCGTGTAGTTGCGGTGCAGGCTCGGGACGTCGAGAGGACTGCCGGCGCGAAGCCCTTCGGTCTGGATCTGCTGGTAGAAGTACTCGCCGTCGAAGAGCTTCTCATTGACAAACCGCTCGCCCTTGGCAACCAACTCCTCATAGAGTGACACGTCATCGCCGAGCTCGCGGCCCATGGCCACCGCCGCCTTCAAGGCGCCGAGATAGAAGCTGCTGCACATCCCATCCGGACCCCAGAACTCGATGTCGTAGGTGTTGTGGTGCGGCTCGCGGAGAATCCCTTCGTGCTTGGGGTCCCAGGTCTCGATGCAGTAGTTCAGGCTCTGTCGCACCTGCGGCCACAGCGTCTTCATCCACTCGGTGTCGCCGCTGATTCGCCAGTCGCGGTGCAGCTTCATGGCACAACCCAACTGCCCGTCGCTGGCCGCGTGGAAGCCATGCCCCGGTTCGCGGATCGGCAGGGGGCAGCGGAAATTCTGGTGCCCCTGCTCGTTCTGGCAAACGCAGAATTCCGTCTCGCGCAGCGTCCGTTCCAGCGCAGGAAACAGGTGCGGGATGGCCTGGGCGTAGTTCCAGACATGCGTACACGAACCGTGGCAACAGCCCGCCTCATCATGACACCCTTCAAACGCCCAGAAGCGCCCGTCGATCTGCCGCAAAACGGTGGGCGATTTCAGAATCGTCAAGTTCGCCGCGACCGCCTCGACCACCTCGGCCGGCAGTGTCGTGTCATAGAAGCAATCGCTGAACGTCTTGCTCGCCGCACGCAACCTGGCATAGTCCCTGCGCCACCGCCCGACCACTGCGTCGATGCTCACGAACCGGCCGGCATACCACGGCCGGTACGTCGGATCTTGTCCGGCCACGGGGGCGCCGCTCCCCCTGCTGACGTCGCTGTGAGGCACATACCAGCACAGCTTCAGCGTGATCGTCTTCGTCTGCCCCGGCGCCAGCTCGAAGGGCACAAACAGCGTCGCCCCCGGGCTCGGATCACCCTTCTCGGGGAAGGCCTTGTCATAGCACTTGCCCTCGGCGATGTCCTTCCAGACCATGGTGTACGAATCGAACCAGCCACCGCGGAACCAGGCCGCGTTGACCTTGGCCGCGGGCTCCTCGACGAAAGCCGCGAAGTAACCCTCGTCATGTTTCTTTAAGGTGCCGCCCGGCGGCTGGGCGAGAACGAATCCACCTTCGATAGTTCTGATCAGCTCCCGATGTCCCTCCACGTCCATGAAGTTCTCGGCGTTGAACGAATACACCGCCTCGATCCTCTTGCCGGAGGTGTTGGTGAACGTGTATTCCAGTCCCACCATCGGCAGCGATGCCGTATCGGCATCGGGCGGAGCAAACGGACTCCAGCCCGTGATCTCCACGGCCAGAGGTACCTTGGGATCGCCCAGCACCACCTGCGCGAAAGGAAACCGAGCCTGGAAGCTCGCCTCACGAAAGCGCGGCAGCCCATACGTGGTCTCCCTCAGACCCCCACCCGGACCGCCGTACTGCACCGCGTGCGGGTGAAGCGAGAAGATCTTCCACTTGGGCACCGGCCCTTCCAGCACACGCGCGACGTTCTTCTCGCCTTTGACACAGATCGCCGAGAAGACCTTCTCCTCGCGGAAGATGTCGGGATGGCTGTGAAGCGAGAAGTGACTTAGCATCCCCGCCCCCTCCAGGCAGATCATCCCTGCCCCGATGCCACCCATGGGAAAGGCCACCCGATCCAGATTCGCGCCGCTGTACGAGCCGTTGTACGGGTGGGCCCCGAAACCCGGACCGCCGAGGACGATACAAGCGATGACACACGAAACAACCCTCGACACGCTGTTGGACTTCATCTCCGTACTCCCTATCTTGGATTTCCTCTCAGGCTGTTTCGCCTCGGCGCCGCATGGCTCCTGTTCGCACGCTGCCGGCAGGCGCCTGCACGTTCTGCCGGGCAGTATGTCCCATGTGTCCGGCCAATTCAAGCCCCCTTTCTATGGCGCCGGGCCGATTCCGGAAGACTTTGGTCTTCCCAGTGTTACCCATCGCCCACCGACGGCCTCTATCCATAGGGGCCGTGTGTCAGAAGTGAGCTGCCGCCTTTCGTCCCCACGAGAAAGGTGCTAGAATGCAGGTCACAAGTGCGGAGTTCCAGGAGGCCGGTCAGACGTAGCACGACGGCCGGGCAAACCGATCGAACCGGAAGCCGGCGGACGGACAATGGCGAGATGCGAGAGGAGATTCAAATGAAGTTGATGAGCTATGTGCTGATTCTCAGTGTGCTGATCGCCCAGCCGGCGCTTCTCGCCCAGGAGTTGGAGGTACACCTGAACACCGTGGCAATCAGCGAAAGCGGCACCCACCTGGCCAAGGGCACCTTCCGCCTGCACCGAACCGACGTCATGCTCAAGGCCTCGGACCAGTCCACCCTGGGGAAGAGTCGGGAACCGCTGCCGATGTACATGTTGTGTGCGTACCTTTACCACCCCACACCGTGGCTGCTGGGCTTCCCCCTGACGAAGGACAACGTGGTGGCGCAGATAGGCCGGTGGGATGCCCGGACCAGAACGACGATTGACGGCGCCGAGACCATCACCACGCCCGCCGGCACGTTCGAAGACGCGCTCAAACACACCACGACCATCGCCGCAGCAAAGGCCGGTTCCGAAGCGGCCAATGCCTTCGCCAACGGCACACGTACGCTATGGCTCGCCCAGGGCGTCGGTATCGTTCGCATGCGGTACGAGCATGCCAATGGCAAGGTGACCGAGGCCATGCTACTCAGCTACAAGGTCCCCGGCGCAAGCGATGACTACCTGCCCCTGGATATCGGCAACCGCTGGACCTACGCCTGGAAGAACGACTATCGCACCGAGGCCGTCATCGAGACCTGGACGATCGGCACCCAACCTCAGGACCTCGGCATACCCGCGCGCCAGCGCGGCGAGAATGACGATGCGACGCTCGAGGCCGTGAACTCCAACACCGTCCAGTTCGACCTCCACACCGACCGCTTCCGCAAGATCGCCCCCGATCCCGACAAAGGCTTCAACTACCCTTACTATCTCTTCGTCCCGCGCACGGTCGACACCAACGGTAGCGCCCGCCTGCTCGTGGAGATGAACAACACGGGCACCACCTCCGATGATCTCGCCGTGCACGACCGCAAAGCCAGAAAGCTCGCCGAGCAATCGTACGCGAATCAAATCGCCCGGAAGCTCAACATCCCTCTCCTCGTGCCCGTCTTCCCGCGTCCACGCAAGCAGTGGCAGATCTACACGCACTCGCTCGACGAAGACACCCTCCTCGTCGAATCGGGACCGCTCAAGCGCATCGACCTGCAGCTCATCCAGATGATTCGCGACGCCCAGGCCCTCCTGCGCCGAAACGGCATTCCCACGCGTGACAAGGTCTTCATGCACGGCTACTCCGCCTCCGGCACGTTCACCAACCGCTTTCCCCTTCTCCATCCACACGTCGTCCGCGCCGTCGCGGCCGGCGGCGTCAACGGCATCCCGACCTTCCCCGCAACGCACTGGCAAGACACCGAACTGCCCTTCCCCGTCGGCATTGCGGACCTCAAGGAAATCGCCGGTATCGACTTCGACGAGGACGCCTACAAGCAGGTCGCCCAATACATCTACATGGGCTACCTCGATCGCAACGACACCACCCTCTCCCGTGACACCTATTGCGAAGAGCACGCCCAACTAATTCGCTCGCTCATCGGCGCCGATATGGGCGACCGATGGAAAGTGAGCCAGGCCATCTACCGCCGGCTCGGCGTCTCCGCCCAATGCGTCACCTACAACGGCACCGCCCACAGCATCCGCGACGAGATGATCGACGACGTCGTCAAGTTCTTCGGCGCCAACGCCGACGACGGCTTTACCCCCATCGAGCCCCACCAGTATCCCTTCGTCGAATTCAAGAAAATCGAGACCGCCCACATCAACGGCCTCTACTGGGCCGGTGACACCCGCATCCCCGAGTTCGCCCGCGACCTGTTCGAAGGCAAAGGCCACTTCATCATCAGCATCGACGAGTGGCTGGACGGGAGGAACCAGCGGCAACTGGACGCCTTCCACGAGAACGCCGTCTTCGCGTTCCTCCTGAAAGCAGAAGGCCACCCGGATGTCCACGTGACCGCCGACGGGTACCATGGCAATTACTCATCAGGTGATGGCGAGTTCCAGGGCTTCGTCGCCTCCCTCGCAGACAACGAGCTGAGCAAGCTGGCCCCCGGCGTCAAGTACACCCTCGAACCGATCAATCAAGACGACAAGTACCAGTGGGCGATCAAAGAGTCCGTGACCCTGGTCCGGCCATGATCCCGAATGGACCGGCAACCATTGCCATGCTTGCCTCTTTGCGATATGATCGGCGTGCTGACGATCTTGAGAACAAGGAGGCTACCGCATGAGATGGCCGCTCGCACTTCTGCTGACGATGGCTCCGTCACTGTCCCTCGCACCGGCCTTGCCCGCTGCCGACGCGGCAGAGAAACCCTACGTCGTGTTGCAGCGCGGTAACGTCACGGCCGTAATCGTCAACAACGAAGCCGTCGACGACGACATCCTCCCCGGCCACCGCGCCGGCTACAGCGGCCTCGCCTCACTCACCCACCGCCAGCAGAACAGGAACCTGTTCGTCCCCGCCTACGCCGGCCTGAACTTCGAACACATCCACGACGGCACCACCCAACCTCGCGACATCCTCTACGAGCCCCGCCGTGCCCCTATGGACATACGACAGATCGATGATTACACGGCCCAGCTCCACCAGTCGCCGACGCCCCACTGGCAACTCGAAAGCTGGCTCCGCTACGAACTCCTGCCCGACGGCGCCATCGAGCTGACCCTGGAGTGTGTCCCCCGCGCCCACACCTTCAAGAACGACTACATCGGCCTCTTCTTCGCCAGCTACATCTACCAGCCCGAATCCCTCGACATCCATTTCCTGGGCCGACCCACTGGCAGCCCAGCAACAACACCCCAATGGATTCGCGGCGTCACGCCCGCCCACGGCACCCTCCCCACACACCTGGCCCTCGACGACGACCGCGTTTTCAAACACGACACCGAATTCCCCATGACCCTCGTCTTCAACCGCTCGAACTACCGCTATCATGAACCCTGGTACTACGGCCTCAGTCACGGCATGGCCTTCGCCCAGATGTTCCGCCCACGCGACCGCGTCCGCCTCAGCCAATCCCCCTCAGGCGGCGGCCAGAGCAACCCCGCCTGGGACTTCCAATGGTTCATCCCCCAATACGAAGTCGGCAAGCGCTACCGTTTCGTCATGCGCGCCCTGTATACGCCGTTCGAATCCCGCGACCAACTCGTCGAGACCATCACGCCTCATCGGTCCGCGACCAACGCAGAAGCCAGGATCGCCATTCCCAGGATCGATGGACCGTACGTACACGTCTACAAACCAGCCGGAGACATCTTTCCCGGTCCGGATGTCGCGAACCTGAAGTCCGGACAATACTACGACGAATGGGTGCCCAACGACCATTGCTTTGTCAGAAGCGACGAGGGGCGCTGGCACGCCTTCGGCATCACGCATCCGCGGACGCCGCTGGATCAGGTGCACGCCGGGGAGAACCTGTCGTTCCACGCCCTGGCTCCCAAAGGTAGTCTCGCTGATGGCCTCCGCGAAGGGTCGTGGAAAGACCTGCCCAAGGTGCTCCCCCCTTCCGAGCGTCCGGGCGAGATCGAGGCCAATCACGCCCCGTACATCGTCAGGAAGAATGGGCTCTACCACATGATCTATGGCCCCGCCCCGCTGCGCTATGCGATCTCGCACGACCTGAACCAATGGACACCCAAAGGCCCATTGGTAAACGCCCCGGCCGGTCGCGACCCCAGCGTCATCGTTTGGAATGGAGCCTATCATATCATGGTGTGCGGCCGGCACGAAGTGCTCATGGCCCGGTCCGAAGACCTCGTGACCTGCACCGAGACACGGACCATTCTGAAGATGAAGCCCGGCACGGACGCCGAATCGCCCTCGATCGTCCGACACAACGGAACCTTCTATCTGTTCGTCTGCGGCTGGAACGGCCAATGGGACAGAAAGAAGTTGACCGGCGCGTACCAGCACGTCACCTATGTGTACCAGTCTGATGACCCCTTCTCGTTCGATGCCGATCAAGAAGTGACACGTCTGGACGCCCACGCACCGGAAGTCTTTCAGGACGAGGAGGACGATTGGTTTATCTCCAGCGTCCAGTGGCCACATCGCGGCGTCAGTATCGCCCCCCTGGTTTGGGAGTAGGCTTACCGTTCATAAAGGGAGATTCGAATGCACAGGTGGTTTCTCAGAGCGTTGCTTGTTGTCGCCGTTGTCCCCGTAGGAACCGTCCGCGCGACCGAGAGTCAACCGACAACGTTGTCCGAAGCCGTGACATGGCTCCAGACCGAGGCCCATCGCATCACCCGCGCCTCCAAACGCACGATGGCCGACGGCACCGCCGCCTTCCCACCCCAGGTCGGTCTCGGCTACGAAGCCTTCTGGCTGCGCGACTACGAGTACACCCTGGAAGGTTCCATCGCCTCGTACTCCGACAAGGAACTCACCGACGCCTGCCGACTCTTCGTCCGCAAGATGCGCGCCGACGGCGTCGGCACCGACTGCGTCAAATTCGACGGCACACCCATCTACAAGCCGGGCTTCGGTACCATGGGCACGCACCCCGTCGCCGACGGGTCCCAGTTTACCGTCGCCGTCGCCTGGCACACCTACCGCCGTACAAAGGATATTCAACTGCTCCAGGAGATCATCGACCCGCTCGTCAGAACGATGCACGCCGTCCCCCGGAATCGCAAAACCGGCTTGGTCCACATCAAGCCGGGCCAGCCCCAGGACCGCTGTCCCTACGGTTTCACCGACACCATCGGAAAACAGGGTGACGTCCTCTTCTGCTCGCTCCTCTACGTCCAGGCCTGCCGCCAACTGGGAGATCTATTGGCGGCCTTGGGCCAGGATGAAAACGCTCGTCGCTGGCGCGAGACAGGCAGAAGGATCACGCGCAGTATCGACGCCATCTTCTGGGATCCCAATACCGGACTCTTCCGCGCCGCCACGGTCCAATGCTGCCAGCACGACATCTGGGGCTCCGCCTTCGCCGTCTATCTCGGCATCGCCGACAGCGCGCAGTCGAAAGCCATCGCTACCTATTTCCAGAAACACTACACCGACATCGTCCAGCACGGCCAGATCCGCCACCTGCCCGGCGGCATCTACTGGGAAAAAGCCGCCTGCAAACCGGACACCTACCAAAACGGCGCCTACTGGGCCACACCCACCGGCTGGTTCGTCTACACCCTCGACCTCCTTGACCCCGCCCTCGCCGACCAAACCGTCCTCGACATGGTCCGCCACTTCCAGACCCACGGCGCCTGCGAATGGATCTTCGGCGACCAGCGCAGACTGCCCCACTACCTCGCCAGCGCCGCCCTGCCCCTGGCCGGCATCCGCGCCATGCTTGAACGCCGCGACAGCCGGCGGTAAGATAAGGTGACCTCCATAACCTTACGATCTTTGCTGAGAGGAAGAAGATGATAAGGACGCACCGTTGGTTCCTGCTTGCCGCCCTGCTATTGGCATCGCCGGCCTTTGCCGCCGCTAACGCCGTCGATGTCAACAGCATCGCCGCCGACTACGTCAAACTCGTTCTGGAAATCGGCATCTACGACACCGACTACGTCGACGCCTATTACGGCCCGCCCGACTGGAAACCCTCACCCTTCGACGCCGAGGACCCCTTCCCTGCATCGCGCTTGCGCACCCAGGCCGACACCCTCATCGCCCGACTGGCCAAGATCGGCCGCGACCCCTTCGACGGCATCGAGAAGCTCAGGTACGACTTCCTCGACAAACAACTGCGCTCCGTCCGTGGAAAGATCGATCTGCTGGCCGGCGCGAAGATGTCGTTCGACAAAGAGTCCGAGATCCTCTACGACGCCGTCGTCCCCCCCTGGCACGAGAAGCACTATCAGGACATTCTCGACGAACTCGACAAGCGCCTGCCGGGCGAAGGCGACCTCTACCAGCGCTTCAACGAATACCGGATCAAGTTCACCATCCCCCGCAGCAAGATTGAAGAAGCGCTGCAAGCCTCGATCGCCGCCTATCGCCCTGCCCGATCACGAAGAATTCGAGATGGAGTTCGTCTCCGGCAAGCCCTGGGGCGCCTGGGCCACCTACCAGGGCGATGGGCTCACCCGCATTCAGGTCAACGGCGGCGCACCCTTCTGCGTCGGCGACATCGTCCACCTCGCCCGCCACGAATTCTATCCGGGCCACCACACCCACCTGACCCTGCTCGATACCCACCTCGTCAAGGGCAGAGGCTGGATGGAATTCTCTGTTCTGCCGCTCTATAGTCCCTTGGTCCTTGTCGCCGAAGGACTGGCCGAATACGGCAGCTACGACCTCCTCCCCCGCGCCGACCGCCTGGCATTCGAACGCGCCACCCTGTTCCCCCTGGCGGATATCGACCCGGCTGACGCCGAAAACTACGACAAGATCATGGAACTCAAAAGCACCCTGGACGGTGCCATCGCCGAAGCCGCCCGACGCTACCTCGCCGGCCAAATGGATTACGCCCAGACACAGGATTGGCTGCGCCGCTACGCCCTCATGCTCCCGGGAGCAGAGACCTCCATGATCCAATTCATCGACCGGCACCGCAGCTACATCATCACCTACGCCCTCGGCCGCCGACTCGTCAAAGACTACGTCAACCGCCACGGCGGCGCCACCGACCCCGCCAAACGATGGCAACTCCTCCAAACCCTCCTAACCACCCCCCAAACCCCCTCCAGCCTCGCACAGGAATCAAGGTAGCCAGCCAATGTCCTCCTCAGACCAACGGTGCTCGCCACGGAGAGAAAGCATGATGCCAGCAAGGTCCTCCGCCAAAATCAGCATTTGTGTGCTCGCATACTTGGTCATGGTAGCGACCGCCGCTGTGGTGGATCAGCCCAGCGAGAACACATGGCAAATCAGCGCTCCCATTTTGTCCCCAGGACCGAAGGGCGCATTTGACGAAGTCGCCGTCAAGGACCCTTCCCTCGTCTTCTTCGAAGGCAGGTGGCACCTGTTCTACACCGCGCGGAGCAAGACGGACTACACCACCGGCTACGTAGCCGCCGAAGAGTTGACGGGTCTGCGCTCGGCGCCGAGACACGAACTGAAAATGATCAGGGGAAAGACCCGATACGGCTGCGCCCCCCAGGTCTTCTACTGTGAGCCCCAGCGCCGATGGTACCTCATCTTCCAGAACCGCGACGCGAACTACCAGCCCGCCTTCTCGACCACAACCACGATCTCCGAGCCAGACTCATGGAGCCAGCCCACCCCCCTGCTCAGCAAAGATACCGAGGCCAAGTGGATCGACTTCTGGGTCATTGCCGACCAGACCAACGCCTACCTCTTCTACACCCAGGCCCACCAGGGCGTCATCGTCAGATCAACAAGCCTTGAGGACTTCCCAAGCCGCTGGAGCCCAGGCAAAATGGTCTTCGACAACGTCCACGAAGCCGTCCACATCTATAAGGTCAAAGACCGCCCCGAATTCCACATGATCTACGAATTGAACGAACGCGGCCTGCGCTCCTTAGGCCTCGCCACCGCCGAGAACCTCACCGGCCCCTGGCAGAGAATCACCGACCGCTACGCCACCGGCGACCAGCTTCAAACCACTGGCCAAGCCAGTGCATGGACAGAAATTGTCTCCCACGGCGAAGCCCTCCGCACCGCCTACGACCAGCGCATGGAATACGACCCCACAAACCCACGCTGGCTCATCCAGGGAATCCGCAAAGACCAACTCAAAGCCCCCTACCCCACCCTCCCCTGGAAACTAGGCCTCATCACCAGGATCGAAGCCGATCCCGGTTCTGCAAACCGCCGCCCCTGACCCACCTCGCCAACGATAGGACGGGCGCCCCCGACGCCGCCACTATTTCCAGCTCGACCGAGAAATTCCCGGAATTCTTGCGCACATTCTGAGCCCGCATGCGTCTGATATGTAGAAAACTAAATAAGGACCGCGAAGTGCCAAATGCCAAATGTCAACGGAGTCGCCATGACCCACCCATCGAAATCGCCCGACAACCCGAATCCCCACGGGACAAGTAGGCCTTACACCCCCTACCCCGCCGCGCCAAACAAAGCCAATCGGCGCAGCCGTCCTGAGCGAAGCGCAGCGCAGTCGAACGGATCTACCCACCCGTCTGCATTGTCATCAGTCGCGCCAAACAAAGCCAATTTGCGGCGTTTCTGCCCTGAAAACGCCGATCGAGCCGAAAAACAAAGCCAATCAAACCCAATCTCCCCAGCAACCGTAGCCTCCCCTGGCACGCCCAACGGGTACACATTGACGCTTGCAGCCGATTCCGATAGAGTCTGAACCCTAATGAAAAAAGACGCGCAAAGCCACAAACCCCGACTGATCGCCTTCGAGGTGACCCGCCGCTGCCGGTTCAACTGCCGCCACTGCCGGGCCGACGCCGACCGCACCGCCGACCAGGACGAGTTGACGACCGGGCAGTGGAAAAAGATCCTCGAATCCGTCGCCGACTACCACAAATGCGTCATTATCATGACTGGCGGCGAGCCCACTGAGCGATCGGACATCGGCGAACTCATCCGCCACGCCCGCCGCCTGGGCCTCCGCGTGGTCATGGCCACCTGCGGCTACGCCATCGATGATGACGCACTGAAGGAACTCAAGGACGCGGGCATCATGGCCCTCTCGTATTCCCTCGACGGCGCCACCGCCGAGACCCACGACGCCTTCCGCCGCACCCCCGGCGCTTTCGACACGGTCATCAAGGCTGCCGAGGCGACCCGACGAGCCGGCATGCGCTTCCAGATCAACACCACCATCACCCGTACCAATCTGGCCGAGGTGCCCGCCATCGCCGACCTGGCCCGCAAGCTGGGCGCCGCGGTCTTCAACCCGTTCATTCTCGTCCCCACCGGTCGTGGGGACGAAATCCGAGAAGAAATCCTCGAACCGGCCCAGTACGCCACGCTGCTCAGCGACTTGCTCGAACTAAGATCTGACCTGTCGATCGAACTGCGTGTCACCTGCGGCCCCTCCTACGCCAGACTCTACCGCGAGGCCAAGCTCGAAGGCCCACGCGTCCACAGCAGCGGCTGCATGGGCGGTCGCGGCTTCGGCTTCATCAGCCATCGTGGCGACGTCCAGACCTGCGGCTTCCTCGACATCTCCGCCGGTAACCTCGTAGAGAACGGCTACGACTTCGCCGCTATCTGGGACCAATCGGAGTTCCTCAATGAAATCCGCGACCTGTCATCGTACAAAGGCAAATGCGGCAACTGCGCCTATGTGAGAGTCTGCGGGGGCTGCCGGGCCCGGGCCTACACCATGACGGGCGACTATCTCGCCGAAGACCCCGTCTGCTGGTACGAACCGAAGGGAAACAAGTGAGCGCCGGCCTGACCGATTTCCAGAAACAGTTGTGCAACCGCCTCCAGCGGAGCCTGCCGCTCCGCGGCCGACCGTTTGCAGAGATCGCCACGGCGCTCGGCAGCACCGAGGAACAGGTGCTCCACCAGATACGGCAATTGAAAGACGCCGGCATCATCCGGCGCGTCGCCGCCGTCATCAACCACCGGGCCCTGGGCTACAGCAGCACGCTCGTGACCGCCCACGTGCCGGAAGACCAAATCGCACCGGCGACTGCCGCGATCAACGCCCTGCCCGGCGTCTCGCACAACTACCTCCGCCGCCATCGCTTCAACATGTGGTTCACCCTCCAGGAGAACTCACCCGGGCAGATCGAACGGACGCTGGCCAGGCTCCAGGCCAAACTCGGAGTCGAATTCCACAGCCTACCCGTGACGCACATCTTCAAGCTCGACGTGCGCTTCGACGCCGAAAGCGACGACGACGTACTCCTCCAGGACGTCGAGCGCGTTCCCCAGAGCAAACCGGTCGAGCTGACCGATGCGCACCGGCAGGTGCTTTCGGCCCTGCAAGGCGGCCTGGAAGTGACATCGTGCCCGTTTGACAGGGTCCGCCCGGAGGGCATGACCGAAGCCGACCTGTTCTCCCATCTGACCGAGCTGCTCGAAACCGGCGTGATTCGCCGACTCGCGGCCGTGCTGAACCATCACAAGCTCGGCTTCAACGCCAACGTCATGTTCGCCGGCCAGGTCGATCCCGAGCACGTCGTCGAGGCCGGCCGCTGGCTGGCCCATTCCGGAACCGTCAGCCACTGCTACGAACGCCAGACGTTCCCCGGCTGGCCCTACAATCTCTTCGCCATGCTCCACGGACGCACCATGGCCCAGATCCAGCGTACCCTCGACAACTTCGACGCCACCGGCCACGTCCGATCGTTCGAATTGCTGCCCACCCAGGCCGAGCTGAAGAAACAGCCCGTCCGGGTGTCATTCAAAACCTGACGGAAAGGAGAAAAACACCATGGCACGACAAGATCGCATGACCCAAACAGGCACGCGCAGGATCACGGTCGTCTCGATTCTCCTTCTGGTCCTGGCAATGACCGGGCCAATGCAGGCCGAGTGGATGATTGCCGGGTGCGAAGAGAAGATGACCTGGAACGAACAGGGCGAGCAACTGTTCTTCCCCGACGCAGCCGCCAAGGACGCCGTTTGTCTAATCGATATCGGCGGCAACCGCCTCTCGCCCAAGATCATCGCGACGCTGCCGCTGGCCAATTCCGTCTACGGCCCGCCGACGAACCTGGTCATCACCCCGGATGAGAAGCTGGCATTCGTCTCGAACCCTGTCAAGATCGTGGACACCGACGGCAAGCCGGCGGTCGCCCCGGACAACAAGCTGCACCTGATCGACCTGGAGGGCACGCCCAGGCACATCTCGACCATCGACGTGGGGCAGCAACCGTCCGGCATGGACATCAGCCCCGATGGCAAGCTGCTGTTGATCGCCAACCGCGCCGAGAACGCCGTCAGTGTCCTCAGCATCGCGGGCAAGAGCGCCGCGCTCATCGGCTCAGTCGACGTCGGCGTGCCCACCGCGGCCGTGACCTTCACACCCAACGGGCGTCGCGCGCTGATCGTGCAGAAACAGCACAACAAGGTGGGCATCCTCCACGTCAGAGGGACCAAGGTCACTTACGCCCCGAGGCAGGACATCAACGTCGGCATCTCCCCCTACAACGTGGCCGTCTGCCCGCGCGGCAGCATCGCCCTGGTGGCCAACAGCGGCGTCACCGGGGGCAACGACGGGAACGTTGATACCGTCAGCGTCATCGACCTTGAAGCCAAGCCCGCCCACGTGATCAGCGCCGTGACGGTCGGGGACGGGCCGGAAGGTCTGGCGATCAGTCCCACGGGCCGGCTGGCCGCAGCGGTCCTCATCAGGGGCAGCCAGAACGCCAGAGCCAACCCTGCCACCGCCTGGGCCTACCACAAGAACGGCAGCGTCGCCATCCTGTCGATTCGCGGCAAGATCGTCCGCAAGATCGAGGAGATCGAAGTCGGCGGCATGCCCGAAGGCGTGGTCTTCAGCGACGACGGCAAATACATCTACGTCGGCAACTTCCTCTCCAGCGACGTCTCGATCCTCAAAGTCGACGGCCGAAAAGTCACCAACACCGGCAGAACCCTAACCCTCCCCGGCCACCCCGGCGCCATGCGCTAACCACCGCCAACAGGCGAGACAAATAAAGAGCAATGGATTGCCTTCTGCACGTGCGGGATTTTTCCGCGCACTTTTGTGCCGCTTCCCGCATCTGTATGGTGTTGCTAGCTAGTGAGCAGACCTGCAGGTTGACCGAGCTTTGGAACGTTCAGCAGAAAGACAAATCGTTGAAACCGCTCGCCGTGGCGACGCCAAAGCCTTTGGCACGCTGTACGAGCGTTACTATGCCACGATGGTCTGGGTGGCCTACGCGATCCTTCTGGACCGCGATCTGGCGGAGGACGCGGCCCAGCAGGCGTTCGTGAAGGCCTGCGAGAAGTTGGCGGATCTGAAACGTGCCGACCGGTTCGGGGCGTGGCTGACGCAGATTTGTCGCAACGAAGGGCGTCAGTTGCTCCGCAATCGCCAGCGGTCCGAAACGCAACAGGCCCGCAAGGCGGCGTGCGCTGCCGGTCTGGTAGCGGAGGGGCCGGACTTGGGCATGGTGAAAGCGGCCGTCGATCAACTGGCGCCGATGTATCGCGAGATCGTCGTCCTGCACTACTACAACCGGATGGACTACCGGCGGATCGCCGCGACGCTGGGCGTGGCCGGGCACACGGTGCGGGGGCGGCTCTTCCGGGCCCGAAAGAAAATCGAGCAGACCCTCAAGAGAAACGGGTATCCCGAGAGGTAACAGTCATGGCACGTGAGAAACAAGCCAACTGGCTCGACAAGGCTATCGCAGAGACGGTCCCCGGCCAGCCGCCAAGAGCGGACTTCGCGGCGTGGCGGGAGGCCCACCCGGAAGCCCTGGGGGTGTTGGCACAGGGTGAGACTCAACCGGCGGCGGGATTGCCGGTCGCGGTCGAGTTGGGTAAATGGATTATGAGGAGTCGAATTGGCAAACTAGCGGTGGCGGCAGTCGTTGCGCTGACCGCGTTAGGTGTCATCTACTGCCTTGGTGGGTCCATCGACGGAACGAGCAAGGCCTTTGCCACTGTCTGTAGAAACGTCACGCAATCGAGTACCGTTCGGTTCGCCATCCGTTCGGGCACGCTTACGGGGCGAGTGTACGAGAAGGACGGCTATCTGGTGCGCAGCGAGCTTCAGGCACCGGGGCCGATGCCCTTCGATACGATTCTCATGGACAAGCGAGCGGGCAACTACTTGTACATGGATAGTCAGCGAAAGGTGGCATGGCATCCGTCGGTCGAAATCCGCCATGTGACGTCTCACAGTGTGTATGAGTTGTTCACGAACTACCAGCAGATGCCCGGGTATTCGGTGAAGAAACTGGGAAAGGAGCGCATCGGCGGTCGGCTATCGGTGGGGTTTCGGCTGACCGCACCAAACGAGGAGTCTGGCCTTCTGCAATACCGCATCTGGACGGACCCTGAGACGAGACTGCCGATCCGGATCGATTTCACCGGGTATACCCCGGATGGGCAGAGGCTTGAGCAGGTGATGACGGATATCGTGTTTGATGAGCCGCTGGATGACGCCCTTTTCGATTTCGAATCCGGGGGCTTCGAGATCATCCACGAAGCCTCTCTCAACCGACAGGAGGAGCGAGCACAGGGTACTGTCGAGGGACGGCCTGTCGGCACAGAACCGGTGCAAAGGGGCCTAACTGAACCCGAGTCGGTGGGGATTGAGAAAGCTGAGCCCAATACCCCGTCAGGCGAGGGGTCGGCGGCGCCAGAGCCGGAGGGAACCGTCACCGGCGTTGTGATCGATAAGAGTACACGGCTGCCGATCGGCGGGGCCATGGTGTCCGTCTCAGAGAAGGAGGCGGTGGTCACAGATTCCGAGGGGCGATTCGAGCTGGTTTGTGGCACGTCTAGCTCGGTTGCTTGCGTGTATGCCATTGCCCCTGGGTATGCGGTGGATCGCGTCTACGTTCAACTGCGTGAAAGAACCGCGAGTGAAGTAGCGATCGAGTTGGCGCAAGGCTCGCGACTTGTCGGACGTGTCATAGACCCCGCGGAGCAGTCCATCGAAGGCGCGGAAGTGGGGGCCGTCTTCCTGCCACCCGGTACACAGAGTGTGACGACGGATGCCGACGGCCGATTTGAGATCGAGGGGCTGGACCCGCTCGTCCATTCCTACTACGTCCAGATTGTGCATCCGGGCTATCCCCAGATCTCTGTTGAGGTTCGCCCCGCACCGGCTGGTCAAACGCAGTATCTGGACATCGTTCTGGAGCAGGGCATCACAGTCTTCGGTCAGGTCACGGACCCTAACGGGTATCCGGTGGCGGGTGTCAGGGTCGGCAACACCGGCTCGCCCGTCATGTGGAACTGCATTACGGCCACTACCGACGAACAAGGGCAGTACCAATTGGAGAACGTGGAGCCGGGGGAGCTGCTTCTCTGGGCCACTCCGGACCGATACGCCCTTCATGCTGAGCGTGCGGTGATCGAGCCAAACACGACGTTCAAGCGACTGGATATTCGGCTTCGAGATCCGGTCCCGCTGCATGGGTTGGTGATGAGTGTGACAGAGGGCCGTGTGGCAGGCGCTCCTGTCATGATCGACACCTTCAACAATGTGTCGAATCTGTGCGATGAGCGATTTGTTACGGGCCCGGAGGGCTGGTTCGTAATCCCCAATGTCCCGCCCGAAGGCACGATCAGCTTCGTCTGTTCGGGGGGCGGGCTATACGGGAGTTCGCGAAAGTTCGACATCGAACGAGAGCTATGCGCCGTGCCGGTCAACCGTACGGGACGCGTCTATGGCAAAGTCGTCGCCGACGTTACGGGGCAAGCGATTCAGCGGTTCACGGTGAAGATGAGCCGCACTCAAGTTGGGGAGCCACTCCGTGGTCTCCTCGGCGTATGGTCCCAGGAAGGATGCACGTTCGAATCTGCTCACGGCCTGTTTGATACTGGAGGAGCGCTGTCTGTCGGTGGCGCATACCAGGTCACGGTCGAGGCAGAGGGTTACGATCCGATGACCCTTGATCCCGTGGTGGTTCAACCGGTTCGTGAAGATCCGAATCGTGCTGTCTTCCGCCTGTGTCCTGTTACGATGGTCGGCGGGCGCGTCGTTTCTCGTGGCGGCCAAGCGATCCCAGGCGCGACAATATTGTTCATTTCGCCTATGAGCGAACCCCAGAGTAAGGAGATGTTCCCCCGGGCCGTAACGAATCAGTCGGGAGTCTACAGCATTTCGGGATTGGGGTCGGTGCCTCGGTGTCTGTTCGCCAGCGCCACCGGCTATGCTCCGCGTGTGTGCCTAATGTCAGATCTGCTGCAATCAGCCGATCGGCTTGGTGACATTGTCCTTGATGTGTCGCCCACCGTGGTGGGACGCGTCGTAGACGAGAACGGTAACGGGCTACCCAAGGCACGTGTCCATGCCAGGATCGATTGGGCGAAAGCGCTCGGTATCGTCCGGTATCCTCCGAGCGCTGGACCCGATGCGTGGACCGACAGCGATGGGCGTTACCAGTTGTCGGAGGTACCCACAGGCGAGGTGTCGATTTGCCTGATCGCCGCCGATGGTTACGAACTGGAGCGCTGGTCGGTGCGACTGGAGCCGGGCAAGTTGGTGGAAGTGAACTTCGGCGACGGTGACGGATACGTGGTCGCCGGAACGGTGCGCATCGGTGACGTCAGACTGGAGAATGCTCGGGTCTCGCTTCGCCTGGAATCATCGAGACAGTATCAGAGGCGGACGGATGTTGAGGGTCACTTCAGAATCGGTGGCGTCACGGAGGGGGCATATTCACTTTCGGTCTTGTGGAGCCACAGCCGTGCCGGCCAGCCAAACCCGCTGCCTCGGCCGTCGCTATTCAGGTTGGAACATACACTTGACATCCACAGGAATATGGAGCTGGATATTGACCTGGAGACTGAGACCGCCGAAGAGCTCTGAGAGGGCCTGCAGCACTGCCGCGCGGGAAGTGGAATAAACCGGGCTGTTTTAGAAGTGGTGGATTAGGCCGGCGACGGCGCCGCTGTTTAGTTGTTCGGAATGGGAGAAGGGGAACTGGTAGGCGATGCGGAGGTCTAGTTTCTCTGAGAATCCGTAGTAGGCGCCGATGATGCCTTCGACTTCGGTGTCGCCGTCATCGTCGCCGGAGAGGCCAACGGTGGTGTCGATCTCCAGAACGAGACTGAACAGGCCGGGGTGGAGGCCGTGGGCGTGGGCGTGCTCGGCATGGCTGTCGCGGGAAGCGCGGTCGGGGGCGAAAGTGTGAATCAGCGAGGCGCGGACGAAGAGCTCGGACTGGTCGCTTTCGCAGGTGTACTCGACGCCACTCTGGGCGTTGGCGGCCCACCAGCCGCCTAGATCGGCCCAGGCCGACAGTGACGGCGCCAGGGCCACTTCGTTTTCGGCGATGCCACTGGAGCGGCTGCCGGTGGGTGATTCGATCTCCAGGCCAAAGGCCAGTAGGAAACGCTCATACTCGGCGAGGAGGACGCGGGGTGAGATGGCGAAATTGCCGAAGCCGTCGGCCTTGCCTGCGTCGTCGGGATCGAGGGAGACGTAGGGCACCTCCAGTATGATACCCAGCCGGCGGGTGAGGGCCCATTCCAGTTCCACTTCGATTTCCTGCTCGTTGCCTTCGGCTTCGTTGCGGAAGCCGTAGTCGATGAGGAGGTCGCGGCGGGTGAAGGCGGGTTCGACGCGGAAGGAGTGGATCATGGGGGTTCCGCAGCCACTGAAGTGGCTGTGAACGGCCGGGTCATGCCAGCCCCTGGTCAAGTCAAAGCCGAGGAGGTCCGGCGCATCGTGGTGGTCGTGCTCGGCTTGGGCGGGTCCCAGGCAGGCGCAGACAACAAGGAACAGGGGCCATGATCTAGACAAAAGAATCGATTTCATTGTACGGACCATACAGGAAGATGTCGCTGGGGCAAGCGCTTTTCAGGACAAATCTGCTATCTTCGATGTACCGCTGGACGAGGTCTTTCAGTATGATCTGACTGGGACATGAGAAGCGGCCTGAGGAATCAGGCGTCTGAAGGAAAGAAAGGATGATGACTATGTGCAAGGTCAATCGGATTCTGGTTGTCGTGACCCTGGTGATGTTGGTGGGCGGGAGTGCCTATGGCGTGAATTGGCAGGTGGGCGAGAAGTGGGTGTACAAGCACGAGGGTCCGCGTCCTTACAACAATCCATCCAGCACGGTCAAGGGCGACCGGACGGTGGAAGTGACGGCTATCAAGGGCGAAGGGGTTGAGAAGCGCTATCTGTTGAAGAATATGTGGGGGACGGAGGATGCGAATCCCGCCACGTCTTACATCGACCCGAACAACATGATTGACAAGCTCGACATCGAAGGCATGGCCATTCTGACGCTCGACCCGCCTATCCCGGCGATCTGGTCGCTGAAGGTTGGCGAAGAGAAGGTGGTCAAGACGCAACTGGACTTCGGCGGATTCGCTATCCCCATCACGTATGTAGCCAAGCGTCTGAAGAACGAGGCGCTGACGGTTCCAGCCGGGCAGTTCAAGGACTGCCAGCACGTTCAGACTATCAGTACGATGCAGAACGAGATGGGCGAACCGGTCAAGAACAAGACGGACACATGGTACCATCCCAAGGTGAAGAACTCCGTCAAGGACGTGATCGTCACGAACTATCAAAGTGAGAACAGCTACTCGGCAACGAGCGTTCTGAAGACTCACACCGTCAAGGACTAGCGCCGGCGGCGGGCCTGGGAGACAAGCCTTCTGAAGATGGGGCGAAAGGAGATTGATGTGACGGGGCAGGTGAATCGAAGGGATTTCGTGAAGTCCGTGGGCGCGGGGGCGTTTCTGTTGGTCTGCCCGGGTCTTGTGCTGTCGTCGGAGGCGGAATCGTTGCGGGCGATGCGGAAGAAGGCGGCCGGTCGGCGGCGACGGATGATCATGAACAACGACGGCAACGACGTGCGCGTGGCGGCCACTATTACGCCCTTCCAGCAAGAGGATTTGTTCGAGCAGCGCACTACGGGGCTGATTGGGTCGCAGGTTGACAGCATCTTCTACTGCACGGGTGTGTTCAACTACTACTTCCACCGGAGCAACGAGAGCGAACGGTTGACGTCGGACGAAAACGTGGCCGCGTACCTGCGGCGGCTGGATGCGTTGGGGACCGATCCGCTAGCGATGATGGCGGATTACTGCCGGCGCCATGACTTCGAGATCTTCTGGTCGATGCGGATGAACGACACGCACGACTCGGGCAATGAGCTGTTGTTCTGTCAGTGGAAGCGGGACCATCCGGACTACCTGGTGGGGACCAAGGACAAGCGCCTGGCCTATGGGGCGAATCGGTGGTCGTCGGTGGATTATGGCGTTGGGGCGGTGCGTGATAAGGTGTTTAGGATTCTGGAGGATGTGTGCCAACGGTACGATGTGGACGGGATCGAGCTGGACTTCTTCCGGCATCCTGTTCTGTTCCGGCCGCAGATGACGGGCGAGGCGGTGACGCAAGAACACTGCGACCTGATGACCGGGCTGCTGCGGCGCGTGCGGAAGATGACTGAGGAGATCGGTCTGCGGCGCGAGCGTCCGATCCTGATCGGCATCCGCATCCCGGACTCCGTTTCCTACTGCAAGGCACTGGGGATCGATCTGGTGCAATGGCTGGAGAGCGATCTGGTCGATCTGGTGACGGGTAGCGGGTATTTCAAGATGGAGCCGTGGGAGAACCTGGTGGCGCTAGGGAAGGCGTATGATGTTCCGGTGTATGCGTGTCTGGTTAAACGTCGCATCCAATCGGCGAGCGAGCCGGAGGGGGTGACGGCGCCGCAGATCTGGCGGGGTGAAGCGTATCGGGCATGGCAGGCGGGGGTAAGTGGGATCTATACGTTCAATCGATTCAACCCAAACGACGGCATCTTCCGGGAGCTGGGGGATCCGAAGCTGCTGGAGACTCTGGAGCGTCGCGACCGTACGGCGTACGTCAACGAGGAGAGCTGGTCCAAGCCGGAGCGGTGGGTGATCAACGGGCGCGACTACGTTGACAAGACGATCCGCTCATTCCGATAGTCCCCGTGGAGGCGCCCGTGCCTAGGTAAGTCGGGCGAGGAGGTCGTCGAGGGAGACGGTAGCGAAACCGGTGGCGGCGTCGCTGATACCGTAGGGGATCACCAGAATGCGGTTGTGCACCAAACCACCGCACGAGTAGACGACGTTGGGAACGTAGCCACTGCGTTCATCATCGGCGGCGATGAGGAGGGGCTTTTCGAGCCGGCCGATGAGCTTCGTCGGGTCATCCAAGTCCAGCAGGGTCGCGCCAATGACGTAGTGTCGCATGGTACCGACTCCGTGGGTCAGGAGCAGCCAGCCGGCCTCGGTTTCGATGGGTGAGCCGCAGTTGCCAATCTGCACGAACTCCCAGGGGAACTGAGGCTCCTGGACGAGGACGGCGTGGTCCCAGAGGCGCACGTTGTCGGACTCCATGATGTAGAGGTTCTCGCCGTCGATGCGACCGCTCATCATGTAGTGACCGTTAACCTTGCGTGGGAAGAGCGCCAGTCCTTTGTTCTTAGCGCATCGCCCGGCCAGGGTGCGGACGTGGGCGAGGCCGGGTCGAGGCATTTCGACGATCTGCGGCAGGGTCTGGTGACCGTTGAAGGCGGTGTAGGTGCCGTAGTAGCGTAGCGAGCCGTCGTCGTCGGTGAACCGCACCAAGCGCATGTCTTCCATGCCTCGCGATTCCGCCTCGATGATCGGGAAGAGGACAAGTTCGGTGATGTCGGCGCCGGGGGCACTTTCGATGTCGTAGTCACAGCATCCCAGCCATTCGAGTTCCTCCGCCCCCCGGGCGCGTCGTCCGATCGAATCGACCTGCATCTGGACGCGGTCGACGATGTGCAGCAGATCCTGGAGGGTAAAGGGATCGTCCAGTTGCTCCAATACGGGATCCATGGCGGCGTCGCGCATTCCCATTTCCGTGAGCCTGATGCGGAACCTGGCCTTGCTGTACTGGCGATCCTCGACTCTTCGCGAGGGTTCGTGGTAGAGCCCGTGCGGTTCGATGCTGATCTCGCCGGTGGCATCGACGACGCCGCGCCGGAAGACGACGGAGGAGAGGTGACCTTCGCCGACGGCCCGCAAACTCATGGCGAAGCGCAACGATCCAGGTTCGAGATCCGTCTGGTCGATGGCCGGGGCAATCGATGGATTGAACAGGGCCGAGGACGCGAACGCGTACTCCATGGTGAAGTAGGCGCCGATGAGCAACATTCTCTTGACGGTGGGCGGCCCCGGTATCTTTATGCGTTGGGCCGCCTGCTCATAGTGCTCGAGAAAGATGTCTTCCAGATCGATGTGGAGGTGATCGAAGTCGTGCATCGTCGTGGCGAGCAGGGCTGAGACCTGCTCTTCATCGAGCGCCAAGACGCGGCTGACGACCTTGCGGCCCCGCTCGGGGCCGAGCCAGAACAGACGGGTGATCGTCAAGGTGGCATCGGCTGCCAGCCGCACCGGCGATCGTTTCACTGTCAAAGGCTCTGTATCCAAATCTTTGCTCCTTCCATTGCCTCCAGCGGTACGGCGATCATGCCGCGCGTGTTCACGCCTGTAGCAACGCCCGTCACATTTTGGCCGGCCCAATTCGTTCGGTTGCGGCGGCAGCGGCGGATAGCGTTGCAATCGGCCGCAGACACATTACTATGTATTGGAAATGATTGCCAGAATTCGGAACCTTTATTTAGGACGGTCGATCTCATGAGCCAGATACGATTGCTTACAGTCGCTGCACTCGGTTTGATCAGCATCAGCTCGGCCACTGCGGCAAGTGGCCTCTATGACATCGGCGAGTTTGGCGCCCAGCCGGACGGTCGCACGCTTTGTACGGAGGCGATTCAGCGGGCCGTGGACCGGTGTGCGGAGGCAGGCGGGGGAACGGTCCTGATTCCACCTGGGCGGTGGCTGACCGGCACGGTGTACCTGGCCAATCATGTGACGATTCGGCTGGAGAACGGCTGTACGGTGCTCGGCACGACGGACAAGAGCCAGTACGGGCCCCCGCGGCAGTTGCTGGGGGCTGTGGGGGAACAGTACAGCACGTGGGCCATCTTCGCGGGCAAGGGGCTCGAACACATTGCCATCTGCGGGCGTGGCACCATCGACGGGCAGGGCGCTAACTTCAAGTACAAGGAGGGGGCCCGCCCGAAGAACCTGTTCTTCGAGGACTGCCGGGATGTGCTCATCGAAGGGGTGCGTTTGCGGCAGGCGGGCAGTTGGATGCAGCATTACCGCAACTGCGAGCGCCTGACCCTCCGCGACATCGCGGTGTTCAACCACGTCAGCTACAACAACGATGGGCTGAACATCGATAGCTGTCGGGATGTGGTCATCACGGGCTGCGTCATCGATTCCGACGACGATGCTATCGTGCTGAAGAGCCTCTCGACGACGCCGACGGAGAATGTCACGGTCTCGGATTGCGTGGTGAGCAGCCACTGCAATGCCATCAAGATGGGGACCGAATCGGGCGGCGGCTTTCAGAACATCACGGTGACGAACTGCACGATCTGCTCGCCGCGTTATTCAAAGGTGATTTACGGCCGGCAGCGTGGTCTGGCGGGCCTGGCGTTGGAGATCGTCGATGGGGGCACGCTGGACCGCGTGGCTATTTCGAACCTTACTATCAAGGGCGTCACGGCGCCGATCTTCATGCGGCTGGGGAACCGGGCTCGGACCTATGGAGACGATCAGCCTAAACCCGGCGTGGGAACGGTTCGCAACGTGGTGGTCAGCAACATCGTCGCGACGGACTGCTCGGCGGTCGGCTGTGCGATTGCGGGGTTGCCCGACCACCGCATAGAGAATGTCACGCTAAGCAACATCAGCCTGGGTTTCGACGGGGGCGGCACGCGGGAAGAAGCGTCCCGGGGAATCCCGGAGAGACCGGGAAGCTATCCGGAGAGTACGATGTTCGGTACGTTGCCGGCCTATGGTTTCTTCTGCCGTCATGTCAGAGGGCTGACGCTGGAGAACGTCCACCTGCAAACGTCGGCAGTCGACCTTCGGCACGCGGTGGTGTTCGATGACGTGGAGAGAGGCGTGATCGATGCGCTGGAGGCGCCGTTTGCGACGAATGCCGCTGCGATGCTGCGTCTGGCCAATGCCAGCGAGGTCACGATCCGAGACTGCCAGCCCCCTACCGGGACGGATGTCTTCCTGTCGATTCACGGGGCAGAGAGTAGGGGCATCGCGATATACAACAACAACCTGGCGGCCGCCGGGACCGTTTGCGATCGGGGACAGGAAGTCCCTGGATCCGCTGTGATCCAGTGGTCCAATCACACGCAGCCCTGACGACGGGCATGCTACCGTGGAGAGCGCAACATGAAGAGAACAGTCATGATCCACCGCGGCGGTATGCTCGTGGCCGTACTGATTCTGGCTATCGCCAGTGTGCCCAGCAACGCTGCCACAATGGCGAGCCAAGCTACCTTCACCAATCCCGTCGCCCCGGATGGGCACGACCCGTGGGTCATCCGCCGTGATGGCACCTATTACTATTGCTACTCACACCGAGGGCGTATCTGGGTCAATCAGGGACCGAGGATTCAGAAAGCCGTCCAGTTCGAGGGCAAGCCGGTATGGCGTCCGGAGCGTGGCCGACCCTATTCCCGTGAGTTGTGGGCCCCTGAGCTGCACCGGGTGGCGGGGAAGTGGTACATTTACGTCGCGGCCGACGATGGCAAGAACGAGAACCATCGGATGTACGTCCTTCAGGCTCGGACGGACGATCCGAGCGGGCCATTCGACCTCAAAGGCAAGATCACCGATGCGACGGACAAATGGGCCATCGACGGGACCGTGATGGAACATCAAGGTCGGCTCTATTTCATCTGGTCGGGTTGGGAAGGGGACACGAACGTACAGCAGAACCTGTATATCGCGCGTATGAAAGACCCCCTGTCGATCGAGGGGCCGCGGTCGCTCATCTCCCAGCCCGATCACGACTGGGAGAAAATCGGCCATCCGCTCGTCAACGAGGGGCCGCAGGTGTTGGAACACGAAGGTGGTGTTTTCGTCATCTACTCGGCCAGCGGAAGCTGGACCGACAGCTACTGCCTGGGGCAACTCAAGCTGGTGGGCGAGGACCCGCTGGACCCGAACGCGTGGGAGAAGAAGGAGACGCCCGTGTTCGCTTCGACGGCAACCGTCTTCAGTCCTGGCCACGCCTCGTTCACCAAGAGCCCTGACGGAAAAGAGGACTGGATCGTGTACCACGCCGCCAAGCACAAAGGCGCGGGGTGGAACCGCAATACTCGCATGCAGCGCTTCACCTGGGATACTCAAGGAAACCCGTGTTTTGGTTCTCCCATCTCCGAGGGTGTTGAGATCGCTGCCCCATCGGAATAGTCCTCCCGGACGCGTGCTGTGGCCAAAAGAGACTATCCCAAGACGAATGCGATTCGCTGCCTGTTGAAGCATGGCATCTCGTACGAGGTCTTCACATACCCGTATGAGGATAAAGGCGGGACTCGGGCTTCTTCGCGCGCCCTGGGCGTTGACGAGCATGGGGTGATCAAGACGCTGGTCATGGAGACGGATGCGAAGGACCCGCTGATCGTGCTGATGCATGGGGATCGGGAGGTGTCGACCAAGCAACTGGCGCGGGCGATTGGGGTCAAGTCGGTGAGCCCGTGCGAGCCCAAGGTGGCCGATCGTCACAGCGGGTACCGGGTCGGGGGCACCAGCCCGCTGGGGACGCGGCGGGCCATGCCCGTTTACGCGGAGGCGAGTATCTTCGACCTGGACCAAATCCATATCAACGGCGGGCGTCGGGGGCTTCTGGTGCGGGTCGATCCCAACGATCTGCACAAGGCTTTGGATGTCACAAGGGTCCGCGTCGCCATTTGAGACAAAGGGATTTGTGTCCCTGCGAAAGGGCTATTGCATTCGCAGCGGACGGGGCGTACCATGGTGCCATACCATCGTCGAGACGACAGTGTGAAGCGGAGAAAGGAGATGCCATGCCTGGTACATACGAAATGACCGTGATTGTCTTCATGCTTCCCTTCATCTTGTGCAGCGCGATCCTTTTCAACGTAGTTCCGTTCTGGCTGATCTGTAAGAAGGCGGGTTTCGCCCCGGCACTGTCACTGCTTATGCTTGTCCCTATCGCGAACATTGTGCTGCCGTTCTACATCGCGTTCGCGCAGTGGCCGGCGCAGCGGCAGGATCTCATGGGCGGCGGCCAGTGATCTGAGAGGTGAGGCACTGATTCGGAGGATATGACTGTGAAACCGATCTACTGCTTAGTGGCTGTTCTTGTGCTGCCGCTGGCGCTTGGCGCCGGTGCCACGAAGACAATCGATCCAGGTCAGGGGGTGCATGATCCTTGCGACAGCACCGTGTGGTACGACGGCCAGCTCCTATCGCTGGGAGGCAAAGGTTGGGAGGACACCGAGTCGCACTACGACCGACTGCCCGCAAGAGCCAAAAAGCTGGTTCGTCCTCCGGTGTGGGGTTTGAGTCATGATACGGCGGGGATGTGCCTGTACTTCGTGACCAATGCGAAGAGCGCCACGATCCGCTGGACGCTGCGCGACGGGGGACTGGACATGCCTCATATGCCGGCCACCGGGGTCAGTGGGATCGACCTTTATAGCTGGGGCGGTGACGGGCGGTGGGTCTTCCGAAAGAACGGCCGGCCTACGGCCGTATCCAACGAAGCCTCGTTTGCGGTGACGCCCGGGGCCGAGTGCATGATCTATCTGCCTTTGTACAATGGCGTCAAGACGATCGAGGTTGGGGTACACAAAGACAGCACGCTTTCGACGCCCAGCAGGTCCTTTCATCGGCGAGACAAGCTGGTTCTTTTCTACGGTACATCCATCACGCAAGGTGGATGCGCGTCGCGACCGGGGATGGCGTGCACGGCGATCGTTCAGCGGCAGCTCGATGTGCCGGTGATCAATCTGGGGTTCTCGGGGAACGGCAGGATGGAACCTGAGATGGCCGATCTGCTGGCCGAGCTGGACCCGGCCGTTTACGTTCTCGACTGCATTTGGAACATGAGTCCGGAGATGGTTAGCGAGCGCGTCGAGCCGTTCGTCAGGAAGCTGCGTCAGGCGCGTCCGGAGACGCCTATCCTGCTGGCCGAGGATTCCAGTGTCAGCGATACGACGCCGACCCGGAAAGGGGCTATCCTGCGAACGATCTACAAGAAGCTCACGTCCGAGGGGATTGCGGACCTGCACTTTCTGTCCAATGAGGACATGCTTGGCGGGGACGGCGATGGCACGGTGGATGGGGTGCATCCGAATGACCTGGGAATGATGCGTCAGGCGGTTGTGTTCTCCCGATCACTGGGGGCCATTCTGGGCGTGGAGCCAATCATGTAGCCGACCGGCGAATTCGAGTAGGCGATGTGAGGGCCCGAGACGCGGTTTGGGGTGCGGGGAGAGGCGTTAACCGCCCTTTTCGAGGCTTGGAGCGGGGAAAGGCCACGTCCGATAATTTCTGTCTTGAATCGCGCTCGCATCCGGCGTATACTTGAAGGTTCGTACAGGGGACATTTGGGAGGTGGGTGGAGTGTTTTTCACCTCATTACGGCAGTTTTTGCTGGACCTCGAAGCCGCGCCAGTCGATTGCACCCACAGGCAATAGGAGTGCCCTTGTGCCGTGACGGTTGCCCCCCGGCACATGACGGGCTCACGGATTGAGCGAGGCATCGCTTATGCGCGGAAAGAACTTTGTCAGAAGGAGCATGAATATGCACACGTCGCTATCGGGACGGTCACACCTGTGGGCTTTCTTGATCATCTTGACTCTGGCCTCTTCCTCGGTCGTGGCACAGATCGAGGACCCGAGCATCTATCCCGGCGTATGGTATCGGATCGCTTTCGACGACAGCGGAAGTATGATCTACGGCGACGGGGATGGCAGTGGCTGGGAGTACTATCCGACGGCGGGCCGGTACCGGATGTGGTTCAACAACGGCGAGTACGATCCGGACCGCAAGGGGTATCTGCGCTATGAAGCCTACATCCACCCGGTTGACCCGAGCAAGACAAGTTATATCGAGATTTACTTCAACTGGACAACACCGGAGTGGTCGGCCGTGGGTGGTGGGACGCCGCCGTACCCGGAAGACGTGCCCACGATGAATGAAGAGTTCGAGTATATGTCCGGTTACCACATGCACACGGTGGACAACCTCGGCAATTTCGAGAGCATCGAGCCCGTCGACGGTCATACGATCTACGCCTATAACCCTGAGTGGATATCCATCGACGTCATCGGCCGTAACGTCGCCGTCTACCGTGGGGCGTGGCATGAGTGTCTGGAGAAGACGCCAGAGGATGAAGAGATCAACCCCGGCGGCTCTCGCGTATGCTGCCGCTGGAGCACGGGCGAGTGCTACGTGATCTGGGGAGGCAAATGCGAGGAATCGTATGAGGCCTTGCCACCGGGCAAGACATGCGCCGACTGCGGTCAGGGAGGGGGAGGCGAAGAGGTTCCTGCCGCGGATATGGACTTCGGTGATGCTCCGGACCCGAGCTATCCGACGCTGCTGGCCGGTGACGGGGCGCGGCATACGATCGTTGCCGGCATCTACCTAGGCGACGAGATTGACGGGGAAGAGGACGGTCAACCGAGCCTGATGGCGACAGGAGACGACGACACGAAGTCCGACGAGGACGGTGTGACCTTCACGTCTTCACTGCAGCCCGGTTACCCGGCTGCGGTCGAGGTGAAGGCCGCGTCGCAGGGATATCTCAACGCGTGGATCGACTTCGACGGCGACGGCAGTTTCGGCGGCGTGGGGGAACAGATCTCGGCCGACGTGCTGCTGGCGACGGGCAGCAATACGCTGACCTTCGACGTTCCGGCCGGGGCGACGGCGGGGACGACCTTTGCCCGGTTCCGATTCAACTCGCGCGGCCTGCTGAGCTATGACGGTCCGGCCGAAGACGGTGAAGTTGAGGATTACACCGTTCAGATCGCCAAGCACTACGAGCCTTATCCCACTTCCGGCATCACGTCGCCGCAATGGAGCCAACCTCCCCTGGCGATTGACGTGGCGGACCCATATCTGTTCGACGGCGTGACGGCGTTGTCGGCACTGGGCGTGCATCAGATCGCGGCCGATGATTTCCAGCTCGACGACAGCCAGCCGGTTACCGGGATTCACTGGTGGGGCTCGTTCTCCGGCTGGACTGAGTCGTATCTTCCACCGGTGCTTCCTCTGGCATTTCACGTGGGTATCTGGACGGACTTGCCGGACAGTGAGCCGGGCAATCCGCTGACGTTTGGGCATCCAAGCACTCTGATCTGGGAGAGCTATTGCACTCAGTGGACATGGGCTCTGGCGGGCTATCAGGAGACGGCCAAAGGCACGGGTCTGGGCGAAAGCTGCTTCCAGTTCAGTTGTCCGCTGTCACAAGATCAATGGTTCCATCCGACGATGGAGCCGAGTTCGAAGGGCGAGGCGTCGTCGTTCTACTGGATCAGCGTGGCTGCTGTCTACGACGCCAAGGGCCCGGGCACCAACAACACGTGGGGCTGGATGACCCGGCCTCACCAGTTCAGCGAGACGGCCACGTTGATTCACGATATCAGTCCGGATGTGTGGCCGCCCACGAACGGGGTGGAGTGGCTGATCGGCCAGCCGGTCGGCGACGGGACGGGCATTCTGTGGGACATGGCTTTCCAGTTGACGAGCTATGGCCCTCTGGACACGGGGCTGAAGTCTGAGCCGGACGTTGGAGGCGTCAAGACGGCTGCCAACCTGCGCGACCTGGCTCTGGCGGCCGCGCGCTGGCTCGACGAAATGCCATAGCCGCGGCTCCGGCGAAGGGAATTTGAAGGGCGCTACCGGCCCGGCAGGAGGAGGCCGGGCCAGACCATGCCTTGATACAGGCGGGGTCCGCGTGTGCGGACCCCATGCTTCGATCCGGCCTAGGTGTCCCAGCCCTGCATCATGAGAAACAAGCCGTGCATCAGTGCCACTTCGCCCCGATCCTCGGAAACGGTTTCGTCCTTCATCTGGTTACTGAGCTTGCTGCGAACATCATCGGCCAGGTAGCGGTCGGGCATCTGCTGCTCGGCCCGCAACATCTCCTGAAAGAGAACCACGGCGAGCTTTGCATCGACCGGCAGGTTCATGTACCACTTGACGATGCGATTCGAAAGTGGATGCAGCTTGGTCGAGGAAGTCGTTTCCGTGTCGGACGAAGTGGTCGTCTTGACCGTTTGCATGATCATACCCTTTCCGGTAGAGAGGCCAGGCCCATGCACGCACATAGGGGAAGCGCAGCGGCCCTCGCGAGACCGCTTGCCTTGGCCATGAATACTTGCGAATTGATGATCGCGACGCCCTCCATGTTTTGCATGCCGCTATCCGTTTCCAACCCCCCGAGCGTTTTACGCCAGGGACCAATGCCGGGATTATAGTACGCGTGAGGACCTGAGTAAAGGCCCTCTTTTTCGCCACATCCCTAAATTCATACAAATTGGGCGACCTACACAGAATGAGGCAACACATCGACGTCAGAGCATCGAGTGTCGCCGGCCGGCTCGATTACGGCGCGGCATCGCCGATGGCGCTTCTGTTTTCCCAGAACTCGATGGGTTGGTAGGGGCCGCTCCAGTTGGCACCGACGAGGTCGATATCGCCATCGGCGCCGATGTCGGCGGCTCGGATGTAGTGCGAGCCTTTGGCCGACAGGACCTGCTTGTCCCAGGCGGCGCCGCTGTTTCGGTTGCGAAAGATACAGACTTCGTCGGGATCTTCGCCCTGGTGCATCTCGGAGGCCGCCACATCGACGGCACCGTCTCCATCGAAATCAGCAGTTACCAGGCCGTGGATAACGCACTCTATCCGGTCAACGATCACATGCTCGGCCCAGTCGCCTTGCCTGGGGTCGCCGGGGGCCTCGAACCAGGAGAGGCGATGCCACTGGCCTTTCAGTTCAGAGGGCGAGAGGACGATATCGAGACGGCGGTCGCCGTTGAAATCGGCCACCTGAACCGTGGCGCTGGCGTGCCACTTGGCGAAGGGGTGCTTGGGCCAGGCGTCTGCGATGATGCGGCGCGTATTCTCGAACCATATACCACCGGTGACGATGTCTGCGTCGCCATCGCGGTCGAGATCGGCCAGGCAGAGGCCTTCGCCGTGGGGACACTCGATGACAGCATGGGACCAGGCGTTGTCTTTTTCCTGGCGCCACACATAGATTTTGTCGCCGGCGTTGTGGCCGAATTCGGATTGGTCGCGTGTCACGATGTCGAGGTCGCCGTCGCGGTCGAGATCGGCCAGTTCGATATCGTGGGTGGGGTGGTCCGCCACGCGGTGAACCGGCCAGAGGCCTTCGGGGGTATCGGCTTTCGGGCGGGGGTTCTCGTACCAGATGAGCCCGCCCATGACGATGTCCAGATCGCCGTCGCCGTCCATGTCGCCCGCTTCGCCATCGACGGTCTTGTATCCGCCTTTGGTGATGATCCTCTCCGTCCAGTCCGGCCAAGCGTACCAAACCAGGGGGCCACCGCGTCCGCCGACAACGACATCGGGACGGGCGTCGCCGTTGATGTCGGCGATGATCTTGGCCCAGGGGTCCTTCGGTCCCTGCTCGGCGACGAGACGGTGCTCGAAGGGCACGTTCGCTTTCGCGGCAACCGCCAGGCCCAAGACGGCCGCTATGGTAACCAGAGCACACTGGCTTTGACTTGCCTTGTATCTCATCGCTTGTTCTCCTTCCCGAAATCGCTCGTTCGTGGTGGCCCGCGACGCAACCGACCCCACCCGATTGGTCGCTATTCTGCATGGCGCGGGCCCAGATGACAAGGGGCAAGTGTGTGATGGCAGCGGCGCGGGTCCACTGACGGTGCGTAAGACCCTGCCCGGAAAGGTATTATCGGCGTTTTTCTCCGTGAGGTGTATGTGGGGGGCTGAAACGTCCCGGAAAAACGCCCCGATGATCCTGTCCGGCCCCGGTGGCCAAAAACGGCCCGAAACGGGCTCTCGGAGCGGTGGTCGGGGCCAGGGTCGCGCGCGTCCCGGTGAGCGCCAGCGCGGCGTGTCCTATAAAGTCTGGCCTGGAAGGCACTTGAGAGCAGGTCCGGCCGGAGGGTCGGTTGGCGAGAAGCGGGTAGGCGGCGACGGGGCTGATTTTGGCTGGCGTTTGTCGGTTTTTGCTAGAGGAAAAATCGTTACGAGTCGATGGCACAGAGGAACTAATAGGTTAGCTGTCGCGCTGTAAACGTGCAGTCACATCACCCGCTTGGGGCGGGTTACTGCGCCTGTTTTGCGTACGATCACTTTTGGGAGGTGTTTGTCATGGGCGGTTTGAAGGCATGGTTCACCAGATACGTCGTCGTCACTGCGATGCTGATCCTGGCTGTTGGCGTCGGTGAGGCGGTGGGCGTCGAAGACGTCTTTACCGTCGATCTCGACACTCGCGGCGAGGTGGTCGCAGGGGATGGGAGCGGGTACGGCGACGGCTCGTGGTACTACTACCCGAATACCGACTGGTGGAACCAGTGGTTCTTCAACGGCGAATACGATTCGAGGCGTCGGAAAATCATCGAGGTGGACCTGAGCTTCCGCGTGCTCGATGCGATGGCGGCTACCGGCGGTTCGGTAGAGGTCGCGGTGAACTGGACGACGGGGGCGTGGCCGATAGACATGGGCAACCCGGTGCCTCCGCTGCCCCGTGACATCAAGAGCGCGAGCCATGAACAGCAGGTGATTGGGCGGTACACGATTGTTCCGCGCAGAGACATCCGGCAGTCTCTGTTTATCAACACGTCCTATGAGATAACGGACTTTTGCCCTGGGTGGATTTCGATCGACATCCGCGGCACGAACGTGAGCGTGGAAGGTCTGGTTCGACATGATTGCGTGCAGAAGGGCGGCCCGACTCCTCCGCTGGAAGATCGGGATTTTGGTGATGCGCCGGAAGAAGCGCTGGCGTACCCTGCCTCCGGCGTGTTCGGTCTGTTCCCCACGTGCGTGGGGTCCGGGGCGGCTTCGTGGATCGAGCACAGCACCAACTGGTCCTACTTTGGCCCGCAGTTCGACCTGGAGCCCGACGGCAACGGGGGCGTTTGTCCGGCGTTCAACCCGGATGCGTACGATCAGGATGAGGGTCAGCAGGACGGGGACGCCGGACTGCTCAAGCCACGGGCCTACACCATCAAGGGCTCGCTCGGCAACGAGGACGTGTATCCACTGATCTTCAGCGGGCTCGAGTCACTGGGTAGCACTTGCTTCAATGCTATCTGGGGCACCAACATCGACATCGAGGTTCACAACCGCCGGACGGACGGGCGGGATGTCTTCGTGAACCTGTTGGTCGACTGGAACCAGGACGGCAAGTGGGAAGGCACAGCGCCGTGCGAGACCGGGGACGTTCCCGAGCATGCACTGGTCAACTTCGTCGTGCCGAACGGGTATGAGGGACCGCTGTCGGGGTTGACGCCTCCGAACTTCAAGCTGGGTCCGTTCTCGGGTTATGTTTGGGCGCGCTTCTCAATCGCCGAACGAGCCGTGCCGGAGGGTTGGAGCGGCGATGGTGTGTTCGTCGACGGGGAGAGCGAAGACTATCTTCTCCACGTCCGGAAGGCACCCGAGGTCTGCGACTGGGTCCTGGACGATCCACACAAGATGCACTGGCCCCAGGTGCCCGATTTGCGGGCGACCGGCGTGGACGTGGACATGTACTGGACGAGCCTGGCCGACGACTTCCGGTGTGCGGAGAGCGGCCCGATTACGGATATCCACTTCTGGGCCTCGTTCCTGGACGATGTCCGGCCGACCAAGGGCGTCGACAGCCTGCGGTTCGAGGTGAACATCTACTCGAACCAGCCGGCGGATAACCTGATGTCGTGGAGTCGTCCGGGCACGCTGCTTTGGAGCCGGGAGATCGCTCCGTTTAGCTACGATGTGCGCGAGGTGTCGAACAACATTCCCGAAGGCTGGTTCGATCCGGCCAGCAAGTTCTACGAGCCGGCCAATCATGAACGGGCGTATCAGTACAACATCTGCCTCGATGGGGGCGACCTGTTCACACAGCGGCTGGGAACCACCTACTGGCTGGAGATCAAGGAGATTCCGAGCCAGGACGCGAGCTATGTGTTCGGGTGGAAAACGACCCAGGAGCAGTTTCAGTGGAGCGACAGCTCGGTGTGGAAGCACCCGACACTTGGATGGTTGCCGATGGCGTATCCCGATGGACACGACTTCGAGGGCAAAGCACTGGATCTGGCCTTCGTCATCACGGGAGAAACTCCGGTGGAGTTGGACTTCGGGGATGCGCCGGACCGTCCTTATCCGACGAGCCACATCAGCGACGGGGCTCGCCACACGATCGACGCGAGAATGTACCTGGGCCGGGGGGTGGACGCGGAGGCCGACGGACAGCCGGATGCTACCGCGACCGGCGACGATGACGATGGGAACGATGATGAGGACGGCGTCGTGTTCATCTCGGCGCTGGCGCCGGGAACGAAGGCCACGGTGGAGGTAACCGCTTCGTCAACCGGCGTGCTCAATGCCTGGATCGACTTCAACAGTGACAACGACTGGGACGACGCGTTCGAGCAGGTCTTCATCGACGAGCCGCTGCATACGGGGGTGAACACTTTGACGCTTGACGTGCCAGCCTGGGCGGCGAAGACCGTGACATTCTCGCGGTGGCGGTTCAGCACGGCACGCGGGTTGAGCTACACGGGCCTGGCCATTGACGGCGAGGTGGAAGACTACATGGTGGCCATTGAGGATGTCAGCGTCCCGGGCAAGCCGCCGGCTGAGCATCTGAAATGGTCGCAGCCTCCGCTTGAGTGGGAGCCAAGCTCGAACGTGCCGGTGTACTGTGGTTGGGATGAGCCGGCATTTGTGAGCAAGCCTAGCACGTACTCCTGGAGTCCGTGGAAGATCGTGGCAGACGACTATCGCTGTGCGGGGGACATGCCGGTGACATCGGTTCACTGGTGGGGCTCGTACCAGGGCTGGAGTGGCAATCAGATTCCGCGGACGGCGCCGACCTCCTGGCGCATCGGATTCTGGAGCAACGTCCCGGTCAGCGGGTCGTTTTCGTTCAGCCGACCCGGACAGTTGCTGTGGGTGGTCACGGCACCGGCCGACAGAGTGGAGATCGATCGGGTCGGGTCCGATGAGTTTCCGGGCATGCCATCGGACACGTGCTTTCAGTACCACCTGAAGCTCGACCGAGACGAGTATTTCTGGCAAAGCCAGTACATCGGCGGCGAGCGGGACGAACGGGTGTTCTGGGTGAGCATCACGGGTGTCTACATCGGCGCCTCCGAGCCTGAATATGTGTGGGGCTGGAAGACGCGTCCGAAGCCATGGATGGATGGGGCGGTTAGCTTTGAGTTCAGACGGGACGAATTGCGGCCGGGCATTGGGGTGGATCCGAGCGTGCGACCGATCACGAACTCGCTGGTCTGCGAGCGGCTGGACATGTACGACATGGCCTTCCAGCTCGACACCGATCCCGACTACATCAAGTGGGAGCAGCCGTTCACGGGGCTGCGTCATTGGGCACATTACGAGGACGAAGAATCGCTGGCTACGACGGGCTCGGGCCCGGCGGGGAAGTGGGTGCAGAACCCCGACACGACCCGGACCGGCATGGGCACGGATATCACGAAGGACATCCCGCCTACGTGGTCCGAGCAGATTGCCGGGGACGATTTCGAGTGCACCACGAGCGGGGCGATCACGGGCATCGCGCTGTGGGGCTCCTGGTATCACGACATTCTCCCAAACAACGATGTCGACGACGTAACGTTCACGCTGAGTATTCGCGAGGACATTCCGGCCGACCGCAGTCCGACCGGCTACAGCACACCCGGGGCGGTGCTGTGGCGCAAGGAATTCAAGCCGGGCGAATTCACGGTGCGTTCCATGGAGGCCGAGACCCAGAGTTTCTACAGTCCGTGCAACGGGACGTATGAGCCGGACAACCATCTCATGGTATACAAGTACGGTTTCACAATCGACGCAAAGGACGCCTTCGTGCAGACGGGCTCGCCAAGTGAGCCGAAGGTGTACTGGCTGACGGCCCAAGCGTTTCTGATCCACGCGCCGGGTAGCGTCGCGACGCGCTTCGCCTGGCAGGCCTCGACCGACAACTGGAACGACGGGGCCGTGTGGGTCCTTGCCGAGGCGCCTTACGACGGAGGCACGTGGGGGGCGCTACGCTATCCGAAGGCCCACCCGTCCGGCGCGCGGGCGGCCGATCTGGCTTTTGAGATCGAGACGGAGAAGGCGGACGCGGGTTTGAGCTACCGCCGGCTGGTGGCAGACGACTGGCAGTGCAACAGTCCGACGCCCGTTACCGGGGTGGTCTGGTGGGGCTCCTACCTCGGCTACGGCTATCGGGCCTGCGACTGCTCGCAGATCCCGGCGCCGGCGGCGCCTGACTACTTCCTGCTGTCCATCTGGTCGGACGCACCTGATCCAACGCCGGGCGATCCGCGGACGTTCAGCTATCCGGCCGAGAAGATCTGGGAGTACCGGGCCGACGATTTCGACGAAGTCATGGTTGGCTTTGACAAACAGCCGGAGGCGGTCACGTCGATCGCGCGGGGCCGTGAGCCTGTCTATCGGTACACGGTGCGTCTGCCAGAGAAGGATTGGTTCTGTCAGAGGAATGCTCGTGACGTATACTGGCTGAGTGTCGTGGCGGTGTACGAGAACCCCAGCGACATCGTCTATTCGTGGGGCTGGACGAACCATCCTCAGAGCACGCCGGATCTTTCGGGGCCGGACCTGCTGGCCCACTGGAAACTGGACGAGATGGCGGGCAGAACCGCTGCGGACAGCTCCGGCAACGACAACGATGGCACGTTGGTGGGCAGCCCCGTTTGGCGACCGGGCGACGGCTACCTGGGCGGGGCCATCGATCTCGACGGCCGACAGGACTACATCAGGGTCGACAGGCCCATAGGCCTTGACTTTGCTCCGGGTTCCTTCTCCGTCTCGGCCTGGGTCCGCCCGCGCGAGGTGAGAGGAAAACGGCAAGCCATCATGGAGTACGACCGCACGAGCGTCCATGGCAATCGTTTCGGTCTCTGGATCGACACGCAAGGGCGCTTCCAGTTTCGCGTGGGCCAGAGCACCTGGCAGACGACGCAGAGCCTGGAGTTGAACCAGTGGAGCAGTCTGGTTGCCACGTTTGACGGCGGCACAGGCCAGATGAACCTCTATATCAACGGCATCCTCGACGGGACATTGACGAACGCCAGAGGATTCGTGGCGCCGGTGGCATCGGCACTGACCCTCGGTGTGCGGGGCGACGAGAATGGGGAATTCCTCAACGGGTTGCTGGATGACGTGCGTATCTTCGGCACCGAGCTACGTGCCGACGATGTGCTGACGCTGATCGGCGCCGGGCGCAATGACGATGCGGTGGCGGGCGAACTGAGTACGGACAGCACCGCTCCGGCCTGGGAATGGATCGAGCTGTTCGACCAGACCGGCGCGAGCGAGGACATGTCGTTTATGCTCCTGACCGAGCCGGAGCCCTGCGGCGGTGGCAAGGATGCGGGCGCCGCCCTGGACGATGAAGAGGAGGACGACGAGAAGGAGAAGACCTGACGAACATCCGCTCGATATCGTTGACCTGACGAGGGGCGCTTGTGCCAAGCACAAGCGCCCCTTTCTCTTTGGCACTTGCTGGCCCGGCAGAGGAATCGCGCCGGTCTGCGCGGGGTATTGGAACTTATTTAAAAGCAGATTAGGGTGCGAACCCCCTGCGCGGGCCGCGCATAGAGACTAGGTGGGAGGGGAGGAGTGAAAGGGTCCGACAGCATGAGCGACAACCAGGATAATCTGGTCTCGATGCTGGTTTCGGCGACGATTGCCATCGTCGGTATGATCATGGCCAGCTGATCACGACATCTGAAATCTGCTTGCATCGGTGGCGGGGGTGTGACTATCATCAGGGCAGGCGCGAGTACACGCAGGCCCTCGGATAGGAGAGTCGTCATGCCCAAGCGACGCGGATTCACCCTTATTGAACTGCTGGTGGTGATCGCGATCATCGCTCTGCTGATGTCCATTCTGATGCCCGCTCTGGAGCGGGTGCGTCGTCAGGCCCGGGGGGTGGCGTGCAAATCGAATCTGCACCAATGGGGCCTCGTCTTTGCGATGTACTGTGACGACAACAACGGCTACTTCTACAGCGGGCACCTGGGCGGCTCATCGAGCGGGATGGGTAACGGCGAGTGGTGGCGTGAGTGCATGCGGCCGCTGTCGAAGAACAGGAAGATGTGGCTGTGCCCGACAGCGGTCAAGAGCCGCGCGGGGGTCGCGCCCGATACGTCCTCGCCAGCCGCGAATCCGTTCGACGCCTGGCGCGTTCCTGAATCCCAGGGCGGCGACGAAGGCAGTTATGCCCCGAACGGGTGGATGTGCAATCCGCCTGCGGGCTTGTCTACCCTGTGGGGCCGGGGCCCGATCGACGATCACTGGCGGACATATCAGGTGCGAGGGGCTTACCGCGTCCCGGTCTTCACGGAAGGCTGGTGGGTGGACGGCTGGCCCACGGAGACGGACGAGCCGTCGCCGTACGGGGATCGGACGCCGATCCTCGGGGTCAATTCGCATGAGATGCAGCGGATGTGCGTCGACCGGCACGGCGGCGCGCAATTCGTGCTCTTCGCCGACTGGTCATCCCGGAAGATCGCTCTGAAGCAGCTTTGGACGCTGAAGTGGAGCAGGTCGTTCGAGACAAACGGCCCATGGACCACGCCGGGTGGCGTGCAGCCGACGGACTGGCCCAGGTGGATGGTCGGCATGAAGGACGAATTCTAACGGCCCAGACGGACGACGGGGCTTCGGCTAGGGGCTGTCGGATCTGTCGAGCGGGCGAAGCGTGTGACATCTTGGAGAACACGACTATGGTCAAAGAACAGGGCGGGAAGAACAAACTGCTTATTGCGGCTGTCGTCCTATGCAGTCTCTCAGTTGGGACTCCCCTTTTCGGGGCGTTTCGGGCGGCGATTGTGGTGCGGGGTGTGACGCCTGAGAAGATGCTGCCGGTTTCCGGGGGCGTGGGACCTTCGCATCCTACCACGCGGAAGATCGGCCAATTGACGGTGCGGGCGCTGGTGTTCGAGGACGGCGAGACGCGCGTGGCCATCTGCAGTACCGACTTTCTCGGGTTTCCAGGGGTGCTGTGCGAGAGGGTGCATCGGCAAGTGTCGGGCATTCCAGCCGAGCATATCCTGATTGGATCGACGCATAACCACAGTGGGCCGGACTGCTATGGCTTTCCCGATCAGACGGGGAAGACAGACTGCGATCTGGACTATGTCGATTCGGTGTGCGGGGCGCTGGCCGAGGCGATCAATGAGGCGGTTGCGAAACTGCGACCGGCAACGGTTAAGATCGCCACGGGAAAAGCCCGCGGTAAGATTGCTTACAACTACTATGCTGAGCGATTGTACGACCCGCGTTGTCACGTCATCCAGGTGCTCGATGCGCAGCAGGAGCCGCTGGCGACGCTGGTCAACTACGCGTGTCACCCGGAGGTGATCGGGCCGGATCAAGGGATTCTCTGTCCCGATTTCGTGGGGCCGTTGTATGATCGCATCGAGGCGCAGGGAGGCGGCACCGGGATCTTCATGAACGGCGCGCTGGGGGGAATGGTGACGGCGGACTGTCGGGGGCCTGACGGCAAAGATATCCAGACGTGGGACGAGTGCATTCGCATCGGTCATCTCCTGGCCGATGAGGCTCTGCGCATCGTAAACGACGCGGCGATTCAGGACGCGCCGGAGCTATCCTGTCACAGTCGGACCGTGACGTTTCCCGTTGAGAACGCGATGCTGCGCGCGGTGGTGCAGATGTCACCGCTGGGGTTTGAGTTGGACGGCGCCGGCAACGTCAACACGCGTGTCAATGTGGTCAACCTGGGCACGGCCCAGATGCTGACCATTCCAGGCGAGGCGATGCCCAACATCGGCTACTACCTCAAACGCAACATGCACGGCGAGCACAACTTCCTCTTCGGCCTGACCAACGACGCGTTCGGCTACATCCTCGCCAAGGTTGATTTCGACAGCTTCGAGCGCTATGAATACATCACACGTACGTGCCTCGGCGAGAAGACGGGCGAGATTCTCATGGCTGAGGCCCTCGAACTCGTGGACAGTTGTCCGCGACCTGCCAAGCAGACCGCTCACAACAAGCGGTGAGACTCGCTTCGTGGCGAGGAGGTTGAGCACACGCGACCGCGTCGCTCTATTCGACGGCGATCTTGAGGACGGCTTTGTGGATCTCGCCGTCGCCTACCAGCGGAGCGTGGGCATCCTGGGGAAAGAAAATAACGAATGAGCCGGCTGGGACTTCGTTCCAACTGTCGGGGGCATCCTTGAAGAACCCGATGTCCTTTTCGGCATCGTAGGGCGCATCCACGACGTGGCAATCAGCGGTCGGCTTCCAGCCCATCTCCTCGTTGCCCGCGATGACATACTGAATATCGATGTACTTGCGGTGCGCCTCCAGGTTGGCTTCAGCACGCGGGCGGCCCGGGCCTTTGCTGATCATGCAGAACAGCTTGTCGCCATCGATCTTATATCGCTCAGCGGGCAGCTCGGCTAGATCGCTGCGTTTGAGAAAGGCGAACGCCTTGGCAAATCCCGGGTGCATGTCGCAGTAGCGATCCGCATTCTCCAATCGGTCGATAATCATGTGGTCCCTCGTCATGTCTACCTTGATACCCTGGTCCCCCTGGCAGCCGGCGATGAATAGAATCGCCAGACACGTGAGCAGCTTGGCTTGCGGCGGTCTAGGAATGCATCGTCCATATTTCATGTCGGTTCTCCAACTATGGCCATGACCACGGAACTGCGAACATCACACCGATCACCTAGAACCCCCCTCCTCTGATCTGCTGGACGGCTTCTTCGATCCAGTCCGTCTGGACGGCTCCCTCCCGGCCACGAGACGCGACCCGATCCCTCGCTGATTCCAGGACCCCAAGCGCATCTGCTCCGCCTAACGTAACCAGACCGTCCAAAGCACTCTTCCAGACCTCAGGAACGTCATCGGTCAGCGCTTCGGACAGGAACGTGACCGTCTCTGGCATACGATGCTGCCAGATGATCTCCACCAGGTCGGCGCGAACACCAGCGTCGCGTTCAGCCCTGAAGGCTTCAATCAGAAGGGGCACAACAGCATCTTCAGCTTCGATCAGACTGTGAAACGCGTCCGACGCACCGGCTGCGCGAATTCGGTCAATATAGTAAGCGGCGGTTTCCTTCTGGTCGGTCATCAGTCTAATCGCTGGGGACTTCGTAGGGGTAGCAGCGAATGTCCACGTAGGCGAAGCCGGTCTTGGCTCGCTCTTTCTGCTCGGCGATCCAGGCTTCCAGGCCGATCTCTTTCATGCGCTTGCCGTCGTGGATCAATGTCGAATAGCCCTTGGCGACGCCCTCGATGCGTTTGCACGGGTACTCATCGCAGAACCCACAGACCTCGACGCCGCGCTGGCGGGCACACTTCCTGATCGAGCAGAACGGTGGCCCGCCGCCCTGACGGCAGCCGGGGCACGTCTTCTCGGGGTCGCACAGATCGGTGAGGAAGTCCCAGAACGGCTTGAAGCCGGGCAGTTCAGTGCCCCAGGTGTCGTAGCCCTCGTTCGCCATCGACTGCCGCAACGTCTTGGCCTGGGATAGTATCCGCGACCGTACCGAACAGAGCCCACAATACAGGCCGCAATAGGTGACAAGCTCCATGTCTTCCATGATGTCCCCTCGCCTTCTCTCGGCGGCAGTGCTGCATCGGTCATGTCATCACGGCCAGAGCGTCCCGTTGCCTCAAGCCGAACCATTCTGGTCGCAGCGTAAGGAAAAAGCAAGGCAAATGGCGCGTCGCCCGACAACATCTGCCGAGACAGGTCTATTCGAGATCGCGATCGTCAAGTTGTCCCCACCGCAAGAGGTGGACGGGTGTCCCGAACCAACGGCCGGTCTCGACGGGAACGCTTTGCCGAACAACCTTCCCCGGCCCCGGATCGGCTTGCATCCACTGGTTCTCGCCCAGGTACACGAGGACGTGAACGCCGTTGGACGTAACGGCGATGTCACCGGGCAAGAGCCGGTCGGGAACAATGTCGTTGATTGCCGGCGCTGTGAAGAGCAGTCGGGTCCAATTCCGATAGCCATCCTTCAGGGCTCTGGCAGAACAGTCGTACCACCACAATCGCGCGGCGGCACGAATCCGCCCGGGATTGAGCGTGGCGATGCCCTCGTGGAGATTCGCGTCGATCAGCCCTCGGCGGACAAGACCGGAGCAGTCTATGCCGAACCTGTTCTCGCCTCCCCAGACGTACCGCGTTCCCTCGTATCGTCGCAGGGCTGTTACGTAGCGGCGGCGCAAGTTCTCGGCATCGTGCCCGCGTCCCGGGGCCAGGAGGACGCCGATGGGGGTGACTAAGAGGATAGCCGGCAGCCAGCGTAGCCATTTGCGAGACCAAAGCAACACACAGGCCCCAGCGGCGAGAACCGGCATAGCGGTGACCAAAGCCAGCCGGATGAGCCCAACGTTGATGGGAAAGGCTGCGAGGAATATGGTGAGCCCGAGGCAGGCCCACCAGCCAATGAGTAGAAAAGATTTGTGAGCGATCCTTCGTTCAGGCATAGGGTTCCGCCTCCAAGCCATGTGTCGATTTTACCATGATCGCAATGACAGAACAGGGCAAGAAGAAAACCAGGCCGCCCCCCCCTGCCGGCGATGCGAACGGCCGTAACTGTCCCACGAAGTGTGGTTAGGTAATCAGGAGAGAGCCTCTTTGCCGAAAACAGATAGGTGATCAAGACCTATTGGCAAGGAGGCTCGAAATGGTTCGCTATCTG
>Ga0272442_10000976_pt1 | contig 44274 bp, 51 predicted proteins | sample SSMForm2O_FD_200262 | JGI IMG/M metagenome (GOLD analysis project Ga0272442, IMG submission 200262) | Marine sediment archaeal communities from Little Sippewissett salt marsh, Falmouth, MA, United States - SSM-Form-2O | ecosystem: Environmental > Aquatic > Marine > Wetlands > Sediment ...
TCTCCAAAAGAACCTATAATCAGCACCAATTACTCACACTTTTACTGCTTAAGGAATATCTTGCCGAAGATTACCGGGATACCGTCGAACTTATTGAAATCATGGATTCCATCAGGCAGAAGATAGAACTTGAGGAAATCCCTCATTTTACGACTATCCAGAAATTCTGCCACAGAATCAAGTCATTTACCTTTAACAGACTGCTCAACCGACTTGTGAAAATGTTCTATGACTGGGGTGAGCGCATCCCATGTACCGCCATTGATTCATCTGGATTTACCAGTTCTTATGCCAGTCACTATTATTCATGGAGAACAGGTAAAATGCGAAAACGATTCCTGAAAACCTCTATCTCTGTCGATACTTCACATCAGATTATCACCGGGTTAAAAATCTCATAGCACCCGGTTCATGACATCCGTCATGCAGAAAAACTCCTCAAACACTGTCACAGAACCAGAAAATCTGATCTGTATGTCATGGACAAAGGATACGATTCTGAGGATATTCACGAATTAATCCATGATTCTTTGAACTCATTCTCGCTTATTCCTGTTCGAGAAAGGAAAAGAAAACGGATCTCTGGATACTATCGGAAGAGACTCTCTGATTCATTTGATCTCGAAATGTATCATCAGAGAAACAAGGTCGAGACTGTATTCTCTGTACTGAAAAGGAAATATGGAGAATCCCTGAAGGCCAGAAGGTACTGGCTCCAGGTCAAAGAGATTAAAATGAAAGCAATCGTCTATAATCTCTCACGATTGATTTCTTTAGTTCTTATTATCCTTGAGGAATTCTACAGGGCCGAAAAAATACACTTTTATATCAACAATCATTTACAACTAACCTTTTCATTACTTAGGTTTTCTCTGATAATCCCTTAAATAATAATTATATATCACCTAAAACCAAACTTTTAGATATAAAATGAAAAAAAAACTCGTATTTTACATTACAACCCCAAATAGACCTCATCTTGAAACAGAACTCGAAATTATTGACAACCATTTAATGGACGGATATGATGTTGTGGTGATTTCGTGTATGGGAGCTCTTTGCACGTGCCTTTTAAATCAAAAACACGATTTTCTTAAATGCAAGTCATGTAATTCTAGATTAAAATCGGGAATTAAATGGTTGAATAGTGATAAAGTGTTATTAAAAAAATTATTTTGGATTACTGATGAGCAAAAAAGAGAAATTGAAAAAATTGAGAATAAAAACTTTCAAAGTTGGGATGAATTAAGAACCATTAAGGTAGACAACGATGATATTGGTGATGCCGCATTTAGCGAATTAATAACATTAAAACGTGATATTAATCCAGAATTCAATCAAAATAATGTTTTATTGGCAAGAAAGTTATTAAAAAACGCATTAATAACACATTATTCGATATTCAATCATATAAAGTTCGAAAAACCTAATAAATTTATTTTATTTAATGGCAGGATGTCCCCATTCAGACCAGCATTAAGAATTGCACAATCGCTGGAAATTGAGACATATGTTTATGAATTTTCTTTTAAGGTCAATCATTATATTCTCATTAAAAATAATTATCCACATAATCCATTCACGTTACAGGAAAGTATTGTTAATGCATTTAAAAATTCAAAAATTGGAGAAGAGGAGAAATTCGATATTGCTTCACGATGGTATTCTGAACGAGAAAATCAAACGGCAACCGATCAACGTTTGTTTACTCTAGGACAAAAGAAAGGACAAAATATTAATTTTCTTAAGAAAAATTCAAATCTATTAATTGGAATTTTCATTTCAAGCGAAGATGAACTCTTCGCAATCCCAGAATATAAATCCCCTTTTTATTTGAATCAAAATGAGGGAATAAAACGGATAATTGATGATCTCAAGGCAGAGAACCTGAAATTCGTAATAAGGGCTCACCCAAATCTTAAAGGATTAAAAAACAGTCAAACCATGGAATTGGAGGACTTTTGTAGAAGATCTGATAAGGTTGTATATTTATCACCTGAATCTGAGATCAATACCTATAATCTTATAGAATTAGTAGATATTGTTCTTGTATTTGGAAGTACTGTCGGAATAGAATCTGTGAATAAAGAAAAATTTACAATACTAATGGGAAATGCGACATATAAAGGGCTAGGGGGAACCACTGAACCGAATTCTCATGAAGAGCTTATCAATTTATTAAAAGAATTTGCACAGGATAAAAATGGCTCAATAAAGAAATACAAACCATCTCCTAAAACAATGAAAAATGCAGCTATGATATATGCTTTTGGTCTTAACGAATTATGTATTGAGAAAAAATATCAAAAATTAAAACATTTTAATGAATATTCATGGATCGAAAAAAATAATGTGAGGAGTTATATTAAACCAAATTCTCTCTTCACATTATTTACGAATTTTATTACCATAATGTCTAGCCTAAAAATGAGGATTGGAATGAGAATATCCTGACGGTTTCCAGCTCATTTTTATTAATTTATTATAGTACAATATACCAATAAAAATCACATATTAAATGATATCCATCATCATCCGTTGCTATAACGAAGAAGAACATATCGGGCGTCTTCTTTCCGGTATAATGCATCAAACTATAAAAGACTTCGAAATTATTCTTGTAGATTCCGGCTCGACCGATGCAACACTCTCCATCGCCTCACGCTACCCCGTAGAAATGGTCTATATTTCCCCCGAAGAATTTTCCTTTGGCCGTGCATTAAACAAGGGCTGTGAGGCCGCACGAGGAGAGTTTCTCGTTTTTATCAGTGCGCATTGCTGGCCGGTATACGAAGATTGGCTTGAAACATTGACTAAACCTTTTCAAGATTCGGATGTTGCACTTGTGTACGGTAAACAGCGGGGAAATGAGATTACGAAATTCACCGAACACCAGATCTTCTTATCCTGGTTCCCGGATAGTCCAAATCCAGATCAAAAATCTCCATTCTGTAATAACGCAAACTGCGCAATAAGAAAAAAAGTCTGGGAGAAAATCCCATATAACGAAGAACTTACCGGATTGGAAGACCTTGACTGGGCAAAACGTGCTCTTGAAGCAGGATATAAGATTGCATATTCCTCGGAAGCAGAAATTATTCACGTGCACCAGGAAACCCCGCGGCGAACATACAACCGGTATCGCCGGGAAGCAATCGCATTGAAAAAGATTTATCCCAATGAGCACTTCACTATTTTCGATTTAATCCGTTCGTATCTGACAAATATATTTGCCGATTGCATTAAAGCGGCTAAAGAACATGTTTTTTTGCGAAATATAAAGGGAATTATCGTGTTCAGGCTCATGCAGTTTGGAGGGGCATATAAAGGTTTCAGGGAAAAGGATCATATCTCAAAAACATTGAAGAGGACTTTTTATTACCCAAAGAGCCTTAAAAAATCGTTAAGACCAGATCCAAAGCAGTCCAGGGAGGGATATATCGATTACAGTCATCTCGAGAGGATCGACAACGATGAGGAAGATCATTGATATTTCCATGGCAATAGATTCCGATATGATCCAGTGGCCAGGAAGTACTGAATTCTTAATAAAATGGACCGATCAGATTCGATATGGAGATTCCGTGAATAACTCTTCGATTATCATGGATACACATTGCGGTACCCATATAGATGCTCCCCTCCATCACATTGATGACGGCGAAAGCATCGATAAAATTCCCCTCGAAATGCTAATCGGACCTGCGTATGTAATCAATGCTCAAGGAATACCTCTCATTACCAAGAAGATTGCCGAGCAACTGGATATTCCCGGCGGTACAAAAAGAATTCTCTTTAAGACAGATAATTCACGAAACCAAAATCGAAGAACATTCAATGAGAATTACGTTGCCATATCTCCTGATGCTGCCGAATGGATGGTGAAATCGGGTATTGAACTGGTTGGCATTGATTATCTTTCGATTCAAAAATACAATTCATCAGATGATACGCATAAAATACTTCTCATAGCAAATGTAGTAATTGTAGAAGGTATTGATCTGCATAATGTCGAAGAAGGATGGTACACTCTTGTCTGCCTGCCGCTACGAATGAAAGGATTGGAAGGAGCGCCGGCAAGAGTGATACTGATTAGCGAATCGGAGGAAAAAGAAAATGAATGAAAAAATTGTGGCGCTCGTCCCGATGCGGCATTATAGCGAACGTATTCCCGGGAAAAACTACCGTTCTTTTTCGGGAAGACCGCTCTTCCATTATATTGTTGAAAATCTCATTCAATGTCCTTACATTGATGATATAGTCATAGATACAGATAGCCCAAGAATAAAGGAAGATGCAACGGTTAATTTTTCTTCAGTTCTGTTGCTGGACCGTCCCGAACATCTCAGGGAACCCTCAATCCCGATGAATGATGTATTACTGCACGACGTAACCCAAATCGATGCCGATTTTTATCTCCAGACACATTCCACGAATCCCCTGCTCCATTCAAGTACAATAACAGGCGCAATTGAATTCTTTCTGAAGAATCATCCTTCATATGATTCACTTTTTTCTGTCACGAAGATTCAGACCAGACTCTGGGACGAATTGACACGCCCGATCAATCACAACCCTGCGATTCTTCTCCGGACACAGGACCTCCCCTCGATATATGAGGAGAATTCCTGCCTGTATATTTTTTCCAGAGACATCCTTGAAGAAAGACATAACCGTATTGGCCAACGTCCGCTGATGTTTGAAATCGATCCCATTGAAGCATGGGATATTGATGTGGAATCGGATTATACCATTGCCGAAGTCCTTTATAAGGAGCGTGAAGGGATTTTATGAGCTGGAGTGTCCTTGTCTCCTGCCCGCATCTGCAAAAGACAATCGATAATTATCAAAATATCTTCAGGGAGAATGACATTGAGATCGATCTTCCTCCAGTTACCCAGGCACTCAAAGAATCGGATCTAGTAAAAATAATTGAAAAATACGATGGAATCATTGCAGGTGATGATGAAATAACTTCGATGGTCCTTGAACGAGCAAAAAAATTGAAAGTTATCTCGAAATGGGGGATCGGCATTGACGCAATCGATATAAGAAGTGCCGAAAACCTGGGAATCAGGGTCTTCAATACTCCTAACGTCTTTGGAGATGAAGTCGCAGATATTGTTATGGGATATATCATCCTTCTCGCCCGAAAAATTCACTTAATTGATAAAAAAGTAAGAGATGGAGACTGGAATGAAGCACAAATCCAGGGTATCTCGCTTCGAAACAGGACGTTGGGGGTTATCGGAATAGGAAGCATCGGAAGGAGTGTAGTGGAAAGAGCGGGATCGGCCGGGATGAATATTCTGGGATATGATATCTTTCCAATTGATCGGTCCTTTGCCGAAAAACATTCCGTGAAACAGGTCGAACTCGATGTATTGTTAAAAGAATCCGATTTTATTTCCCTGAACTGTAATCTCACAGACTCGAATTTCCATATGATCGGGGAGCAGGAAATTGATATGATGAGAGATGGTGCATATCTTATCAACACCTCGAGAGGGCCATTGATCGATGAGAAAGCATTGATTCGCGCGTTACGCACGGGAAAAATTGCCGGAGCCGCGCTCGATGTGTTCGAAAAGGAGCCTCTTCCAGATGACAGTTCGCTCCGGACATTTGAAAACTGTATATTGGGCGCCCATAACAGCTCCAATACTATTGATGCAGTGCTACGAGTAAATGATCTGGCAATTGAAAATCTATTGAAAGGATTGAATGGCTGAAATGTTGAGATCTGTTGTAATAACCGGGGTTTCCAGTGGGATCGGTGAAGCAACCGCAGCATTATTTTCGAGTGAAGGATGGGAAGTATTTGGAATTTCGAGAAGAATTCCACAAGATAAGGATTCCCTCGCTCACCATATTCGGGGAGACATTTCAAAGCAGGAGGATATCGACAGGGCATTTCATGAAATTGCCAGTATTACCGATACACTAGATGCACTTGTAAACAATGCTGCACTACAGATCTGTAAGCCTCTCGTGGAAATGAATTCTGATGAATGGGATTCGATATTCAATACGAATGTACGATCTGCCTTTCTCTGCTCAAAATGCGGGTATCCACTGCTTCGAAAAAATGGCGGAGCGATTGTAAATGTCAGTTCCGTCCATGCAATCGCCACTTCCAATAATATTGCCGCATACGCAGCGAGTAAAGGCGCTTTGCTTGCATTCACCAGAGCAGCTGCCATTGAATTCGGGAAACAGAATATTCGGGTGAATGCGGTATTGCCCGGGGCTGTTGATACCCCGATGCTACGAGAAGGTCTGGTTCGGGATGGCAGATCCCCAGATAATCAAGAACTATTACTAAAAAAATTGTCTAAAAAACACATTATGAAAAGAATCGGAAATCCGGAAGAAATTGCAAAAGCAATCCATTTCCTTGCAGATAATAATTTATCGTCATTTGTTACAGGACAAGGCCTGGTAGTAGACGGCGGAGCCCTCTGTCGATTAAGTACGGAATGAGAGAATGAAAAACACACCAACAATTCTCCGAGTTATTCACAATCCAAAAATTCTGACACTAGAAAATATTCGTAATTATTTGAGGAACTCATATCGATATTTTGGTATTTATTTGTCTGATCCATATGTTAGAAACTTAAAAGAAAGATTGCAGCAATTAGACGGAAAATATTCCGGAAATCGTTGTTTCATAATGGGTAATGGTCCCAGCTTGAACAAAATGGATCTCGAACTCTTGAGGGATGAATATGTATGGGGCTCCAACAAGATTTACTATCTTTTTGATAGGATCAGCTGGAGACCTCAATTTTACACTGCTGTTGATCTAAGAGTTGTCCCGGATATCGCCAGAGAAATTGAGAAACTTACTCAGGAAATGCCCGATTGTTCATTTTTTATTCCTCTGCAATTCCGAATAGATGGCGTTTTAAGATCCAGAAAAAATTTGTTCTGGATACCAGAAGTTCCAGAAACAGATACCTTTTCGTTCGATATTTCAAAATGGGTTGCAAGTGTCAGGACCGTTACCCTCACCGCCCTGCAACTGGCAGTTTATATGGGCTTCAATCCGATATACCTGATAGGTTGTGACACCTCCTACTCTGTTCCAAAGACTGTATTATATGAAAATGAGAATCCTGACCAGTTGATTTCAACAGCGGACGATGATTATAATCATTTTGATCCGAGTTATTTTGGAAAGGGCAGCAAATGGCATGAACCGCATGTCGACCGAATGATCAGCCACTATAAAATTTCAAAGGATTATTGCGATCAAATAAATGTAAAGATAATTAATGCAACCGTTGGTGGCAACCTCGAAGTATTTCCCCAAGAGAATTATAATGATCTATTCAAATAATTCGATAAAAGTCTCTTTAAATGAATATTAGACTCATGAATAAAAAAATTGATTCGTGAATGAATCCTTTTTCCATACCCTAGATTCTTCCGATATTTATCGAAAAGACAATTGATCCGTTGGACTGCCTGTCCATCATATGTATCGTTATACGTCTTTGTCCCTTCGAAAAATCGGAAGTTGCCCCAAATCTCGTCAAAATAGAATTTATGCGCATGCTGAACAGCCCGTAAAAGGAAGTCAAGATCCATCGAATACTCATCGTAAATATTGTACGGACCTGTTAGATCGTGCAATGATTTATGATAAAAATAAGATGATGGGTTTACCGGATATTGCCTTCCCGATGTTAAATCAAAAAGAGTTAGTCTTGAAGGTGTATTGATGTACATTAATTGACCATCTGGCCCCCAAACATTACAATTACCGACAACCAGGCTCGGTTCGGGAATTTTTCCAAAGATAACCTTGATTCGATTTAATACACCGGGTTCATAATAGTCATCAACATTTAGAAATCCAATAATCTCTCCTTTTGCCATTGAAATGCCCTTATTCATGGCGTCGGACTGGCCCCGATCTTTTTCTGATAACCATTGAATATGAGAATATTCGTGGGAATATTTTTTTAAAATATTGGCAGTATCGTCACTCGAACCGCCATCTATTATCACATGTTCCAGGTCTAAACAATTTTGATCAATTACATTTCGGATACAATTTTCAATAAAAACTTCACCGTTATACACAGGGGTAATGATTGATATCAGCATTCTACACCTAATATTATTTTTAAAATAAGAAAAATTATTTGCTCAATATTTCACGGAAAAATCAATATTTAATCTTGAATAAAAGATTTGCAGAGGAATTACCAAAATATATTCATCTAATTTTTTTATTAAAAAATTCCAAATCGCCAAATTTAATTTTTTGCAGATTGGATAAACACAATCCAAGCGCCCTGATTGAATAAGAAATTCTCAAAAACATATCATCAGAACCAAGTATTTTCTTAATTACTGCAACAGGTGTTGCAACAATAATATACCCAACCCATGACCAAAAAAATAATATTTTATTGGTGAGAGAAGGATTGAAATTTTTGTAGAAAAAATAAAAACTATACACATATTCCATGGTGATCCTTTTTTGATTCGGCAGTCTCGCTATGTCAGATGCTTTATGTTCAAGTCGTGCATAAGGTGTTATATAAAGAGAATTTGGATATTTTTTAAAAATTCTATAAGAGAAATCGACATCTTCCTTGTATGAATACCTTACCAGATTTTCATCGTATTGGAATTCATCAAAGATAGCACACCTATACGATTGATTCGCTCCAGACATCCACTGGCAGGAAATGATTTTATCGGGTTCACATGAATAGGTCACATTTGTTGAGGGTAATACTTTACAATCATTTTTGCCAAAATACCCAATTAAAAATATTTTATTGAATAATAATCTTTTTTTAGGAGTTTTTTCGTAATTTGTAATCAAGCCCTGGACACCAATAGCCGATGGAATCCGTGAATAAATATCTGTCAATCGGTCAATGTAATCGTTTTCAAGAATGACATCATCATCTAAAAATAGTAAGATATCTCCGGATACATTTTCTATTCCAATATTCCTCGCCTTTGTGAGACTTTTACCCCTAGTATTTCTTATGTATTTGGTTTGAATAACTTTATTTAAAAAAACATTTTTCCATTTGTCAACTATTTCTTCAATTGCATCAGTATCACTATCGTCAACAATAACGACTTCGAAAGGTTTTTTTGTTTGATTTAATATTGATTCAAAAACTTCAATTAATTCAGTAACACGATTATACGTAGGAATTACAATCGAAATCTTTAAATTCATTCTTGACGTTAAACTTGTCTTCTTATTTTATCTTAAATTGTTCTTTTCTGCCTTATTACAACCACTCAAAAATGAAACATTCTCTAACAATAGAATTATTGTAAGTCATCGAGATAATGTAACCAATAAAGCGTACCAAATGAACATCACCAACAATAAGAGATCTCGAATATGCCCCAAATATCCGTAATAATCCCCCTGCTAAACAAAGGCCCATATATTAAACGAGCTCTTGATTCCATATTCACCCAAAATTTTCAGGACTATGAAGTGATTGTCATTGATGGAGGATCTCGTGACAATGGCCCAGATATCGTCAGGGACTATAATGATAGCCGAATAAAATTCATTCGCCAGAGCGGAAAAGGTGTTTCGGCTGCAAGAAACCAGGCCGTTAATGCAAGCTTGTCGGATCTCATTGCTTTTCTCGATGCAGACGATGAATGGCTTCCAAAACACCTCGCCACAATTATTGAATTAAGGGAAAAATTCCCTCAGGCTGGGGCATACACCACGGCCTATAAAATTAAAGAAACAAATGATCGTTTAAGATGGGCAAAATACCGCGCTATCCCCCCTTCTCCCTGGGAAGGATTGATTCCCAACTATTTCCGTTCAGCGGCTCTTGGTGAATTCCCAGTCTGGACATCTGCAGTCTGTATTCCAAAAAATGTTTTTATGGAGATGGGGGGGTTTGTTGAAGATGCATGGTGGGGTGAAGATGCTGATCTCTGGGGAAAAATTGCATTAAAATATCCCATAGCATTCAGCTGGGAATGGGGTGCAATATATCACTGGGATTCGGAGGGGAGAGCGTGTGGCAAGCCATCATTAGAAGTCGAACCATTTGTAAAAACTGCAAATAATGCAATAAAGAAGGGACTTGTTCCCCAAAATCAATTATCTGATCTAAGTGAGTACATTACAAGAAAAGAAATCTATCGAGCTGCCTGCAATTTTAGTATTGGGGACAATAAAAAAGCATATAGTATTTTACAAAAGATCGATACCAATTTTTTTTCCATTCGTAAAATTTTACTAATTATTTTATCAAAATTTCCTGTCATTTTTTCAAAAATAGTGATTAGACATTTATTGCATTTTTAATTCATACTATTTGATCATGATAATCAAATCGCTTGAAATGTGTTTTTTTGGCTGGAGAGCTAAAATGCCACAAAATAGATTGATTCGTATTAAATTAGATACAATATTCAAATATTTACAAAATCCAATTGTAAGAAAAGGATAGTTACATATTTTTTATGAGCAAAAAAGAAGGGTATAGCCCAATGAACATTCTTTTGATAACACCAGGGTATCTGCCGGGGCAGGGTGGAGTACAAATCGCAACGAAATTGATTGCAGACGAATTGAACAGGAGAGAGCATAATATTTCGATTATCACAGGATATTTCAACGATAGTCCAAAATTTGAGGAAGATAATAGAATTAAGATTTTTCGACTGCCATTTCCACCAATAAATCTGGATCCCTGGAGAAGTTATATATTTATTCATTGGAATATCGAAGAAATCAAGAGAATTGTCGAAGAAAATGAGATTCAGGTCATCAATGTTATTCATTATGATCGATCATATCCCTTTACATACGTGTTGAAAAAACATTGTGGACAACCGATTGTCACGACGGTTCATGTAACCTGGCATGCAGATCCTATTTATAGAAAATGGAAAATAAATTTAAAAGAGCCATTTAGAAGGATACTAAGATTATACCCTGGATTATTATTTGATAAAAAGTCAATTCTTGCTTCCGATTACATCATAACCATATCGAAAAATTTTGAAAAAGTATGTAAGGAATTGAGAAAAGACGATAATGTGATTACTATTCCAAATGCAATTGATTTAAAGCAATTTAATCCCAGTGTAAATCCGATTTCTCTTGATTGTAGTGGATATAAATTATTATGTTCGGGGAGAATTTCTCCTGAAAAAGGCCAGGAATATCTCATTAAAGCGATGAGGATTGTATTATCGTCAATGGATGCCCATTTATTTTTACTTGGTTCAAGCAATCAAAATGAGATACAAAAAATAAACAAATTGGTTGAAAAGTATAAATTAGAGAGATATGTGCATTTCATGTCTCCGATGCCATATGAAAATGTTCCTTCCTACTACAAGGCAATGGATTTGATCGTACAACCATCTACCTCAGAGAGTTTCGGAATTGCGATATTGGAAAATATGGCTCTAGGTAATGTTGTTGTGGCAAGCAATGTTGGAGGAATTCCAGAATTGATTGATAATGGAAAAAACGGACTATTAACGCCTCCTGCTAATCCCGAACTTCTTGCTCAAACAATAATAAAGGCCCTTACTGATGATAACCTACGAAAGTTCATTTCAAAAAATGCCATTGAAAAGTCAAAAGAATACGATGTCGTACATCACACTGATAAATTAGAGAGGGTATATTTTGAGATAGTAAATCAACCGTTTACTTGAAGTTTTCCTTATGTAACTTGATTCAATAATCGATCACGCATTGATTCCCATACTCTTTCACATGAATGGTCGTCACTGTATGTATTAACAAGTGAATTGATGAGCTTCCTCTCTTCCATGTAGTAATCTGGGTTTTGGATGAATACATCCAATTCTTCTACGAGCTTCTCTATGGTGGTAACTTTTGGGCCAGGGGTCCAGAATTCATATGGTTCTAAAACAAATCCCCGTTTTTTTGAATATTCTTCAAGATCCACTGGCATAAATATTATCGGGCGATTTATGAGCAAGTAATCAAAATAAATGGAAGAATAATCTGTAATTAAAATATCAATGCCTCCCAAAATATCATAGATATCACATTGTTTTTCTTGTAATTTTGAATTCGGTAAAAGCATGAGATTCGGTTTATCACTGAATGAATATTGCGAAATTATTTTTTCCTCTTCAAAGGGATGGAGTTTCAAAATTAATAAAATCCTGTTCTTTTTTAAGAAAGAATGCAATTCCTCCGATGTAAATAATTTATTATAGAATGGATCCCCCTCGACACGGTCATCCCAAATTCTGAAGGTTGGAATAAAAAAAACAATTTTATCATATTCAGAAAAATTGGGGACGATATCCGCTAGATTAGCTCGGCCTTTCGCAGAAAATAATTTATCATTTCTGGGTTGTCCGGTAATTACGACTTTCCGGGGATCCATATAGAAACATGAAACAAGTATATTTTTCATTAAAGGTGACGTTGCAATCATCAAATCAATAGAATTCGTACATTTTTTGAATTTGTTTAATGATTTTTCATCTTCAGATTTATCGATAAAACCCATTGCTTTCAGCGGCATACCGTGCCATAAATTTAATAAAAATTGATTCCTGGTTTTAAATAAGCAATAATGAAGATGTGTCGTAATGATGTACTTAGATCTGAAAATATTAAATAATCCAGCAATACTTCTTTCATAATATATTTGATATGCTAGATTACCAAATTTCAGTATACGTTGTTTATCACTAACCAGCCAAACAAAATTAAATTTGGATAATTTCCTTTCATTAATGAGATAATCATAAAATATCTTTGCATTATCTGAAAAATCTGGGACACTTGCAAATAAAACTTGATTCCTTTTTTTAGGGATTAATCTATTGATAGTTTTTAATATGGTATTTTTTAATTTATCTCTAAAAATATAGTTCAAAATAAAATTCTCCTTTGTTAGTTAGCAAATGCTTTTTATTTAAATTGAATGGTTACAAAAAATGTTACTTTTTATCTGTAATTTGCTAAATAAGTCATTTTTTATTTAAATATAGACATTTCAAATTCTCACAATATTCAGTTAACTAATTATAAAAAAATCTCAAGTAATTGAAATCATAACCTTCCAATGCTCTTGCAATCTCTTCGGCAATAGGCATTTCGATAGCATTATTCGAAGCAAGTTGTATTATGCCTTTTATTGATTTCATTCCTTCAATAATTATACTGTTTTGAATATTATTTGAAGATTTAATAAATCCTTTTCCGATCATTAATCCCAGAGTCCGGTTTCGACTCTTATCAATATTTGCTGTTAAATTGAAATCTCCAAAACAACAAAATTTAGAACTGATATCCATATCACTGGAACAAAATTCTAAAAATTTTTGCATTTCCTTAAAGCATAATGACAGAAAAGCATAGTGCTCGTTATTACTGCTTGATTTTGAATCCCAGATACCCATACCGATTGAATAAACATTTTTTAAAATACCACAAATTTCGACTGCATGAATATCATAAGAATAATCAAACAAAAATTTTTGGAAATAACTCTTTATCTGTAAAAATTTATTGAAATCATCAGATCCAATTGTTGCCGCAGCCAAATATCCATGGGCCAATTCATCAGCAAAATTCGGCCCCGAAAAACTAACTAATTTTGCCCCTTTTTGAATTTCTGAGATAACTTCGGTCATAGTTTTAAGTGAGGGATATTCAATTCCTTTAGATACAGAAATAATTAATTTGTTTTTGAAAATTTCCCGATAATCAGTTATCACGTCTCTTACAGCATTTGAAGGTAATGCAATAATTGCTAAATCAAAATCTGAGTGATTATTTAATTCCTTTATCGAATAGGCATTAATATTACGAGACAATTCAATATTTGGAAAATATTTTAAATTTCTATGTTTTTCATTGATCGACTTTACAATTTTTTTATCCCGTGCAAATAGTGATATATTCTCAATATCTCCTGATAAGCGAGTGGAAATAGCCGTACCCATACTTCCTGATCCAATTATTACTATCTTCGTCATTATTCCTCGTGAAATCTATCTTCATCAATCTGAGTTGAAATCGACACTGCATAATTAAAATCTTCAATTGTATCAATTTCTGTCCATTTTTGATTCTGAATAAAATAAAAATTGATAATATATCGATTCGACAACTCTTGAAACATTAAATCATAGTATTCTGTGAATTTTCTATTAATGATATTTTCCAAAATCTCTCTTGTTTCAAAAACATGTTTCTCCGATATTTTCGAAAGGCCTATAAATTCGCCAGTAGAATCTGAAATTTGAATGGTTTTCCCCATTTTTTCAATTTTATTATTTTTCAACTTGAGTTTAAATGATTCATCTGTCAATTTTTTATCCGCATCGATCACCATACATGTGTTTGGCAGTTGATGCAACGAATTAATTATTGAAAATTCGTATAGGACGTCTCCATTAATAACAATTATATCATCGGCCATATCCAATTCTTTTAGGGCAAGAAATAGTGAATAGCCTGTATTACTTTTGTCATAAATTGGATTATTTATTGTCTCGATCTCAATGCAATATTTATATTCTAATTCTTTTACAAAATTCACTAACAATTGTCTTTTAAATCCACAAACAACAATAATTTTAATAACTCCAATTTTTTTAAAATCAAAAATCATTCTTTCAATGAGGGTTTTATTATCAATTTTAAGGAGACATTTTGTACCAATATTATCCATATCAATATAATCTCTCAACCTTGTACCTTGACCTGCTGCAAGTATTATGCCGATCATTGCTTTCCATAAATCTGTTTTTTTTATGACTTAATTAATAAATTGTTAAAATTCATCACTGCATCAATTATATAAAAATTTAAAATGGTTAGCATTGTAACCGACAGAAATCATTTTAATCACTTTTCATTGATTCCCCTCATTACTAAATTTCATAGGGATATTCCTTATAATGCAGGGGGTTACCCTTATCCCCCATCTCTCCCATCCAGTACCAATGACTCACCGTACCGGTTGCATGATCTGCGGGGGTGAACTGCAGTACCTCGACGAACCGGAAGAGATACGGTGTATGTACTGCGGTAAACTGTTCTCCACAACCACACGCTGTGAGCGGGGACATTATGTCTGCGATCGTTGCCACAGGCTGGGTGGCGAGGATATAATCGAGCTGTACTGTATACGGAGCACAGAGACCGATCCCTTCACCATGGCCATAAATCTCATGAAAAACCCTGCCGTGAAAATGCACGGCCCCGAACACCATTTCCTCGTTCCTGCCGTGCTCCTTTCGGCATATTACAATAAAACAGGCGAGTCCGGCCAGAAGGAGAAGGCTATCAAGACCGCCAGGAAACGGGCCGAGCATATAATAGGTGGATTCTGCGGCCTTTTCGGCGACTGCGGCGCGGCGGTGGGGACAGGCATCTTCGTAAGCATCATCACGGGCGCAACTCCCCTTTCCCGGGAGGAATGGAGGCTCTCCAACCTGATGACGGCAAAGAGCCTGAATGAGATCGCGATCCACGGGGGCCCGCGCTGCTGCAAGAGGAATACATTCCTCGCCCTCCAGTGCGGGGTATCCTTTCTGCGATCCGAATTCGGGGTAGATCTTCCCGGCGGAGAGAACCTCCGCTGCACCTTCTCCGACCAGAACAGGGAATGCTTAAGAGAAAAATGCCCGTTTTATGCAGGGAACTCGGAATAATTGGAGAGAGATGTATCTCTGCGAGAGGATCTCTACTTCATTTTTCAGATCAGAACCGGGAATGCCTGATATACCCGTTTTATGCAGGAAATTCGGAGCAATTCAGATATTGTAAAAAAGGCTCTTCGCTATCATGCATGGGTAAGATTAATGAATCAGATACCGGTTGTGGGAGATTCGCCACATGCGATGCATGCCGCCGCCCCCGAAGGACGCCCCGGCGGCGGTTGAAGTGACTGGATTGAGATCTCAATTAACACTTCGTTTCTGTCTCCCCACATAAAACAGCAAGGAGGCAAAAAACAGTAGAGTGTCGCACAAATTGTTCCGAAAAAGAGAGCAAGCGAAATAGAAAGTAACAGGCTGCAGCTATCGACCGTATTAATCAGGTATACCAATCACTCGCCAAGGCACTCGTGCCGCTCAAGTACCTTCCGGATGATAAGACTGGAGCTGCAGTAGGTGTCTTCGGAGTAATTGCCAATCCGGACGAGTTCGATATCGAGCCCTCTCTTCTTTAATTCTTCTTGGATCTTCTCCTCATTGAAGTGCTGGTTGAATCCGAAGGTGATCACGTCCGGTCTTATCTCCTCGATTGGATGGAACATGTCGTGAAGGTCCCCGAGCACCGCATGATCCACAACCTCAAGGGATGCCACCATATGAACCCTCTGCTCTTCAGGGATGATGGGTTTTGGCTTGTGGGTGACGTTCGCGTCCCTGGCGACTATTACGTACAGCTCGTCCCCGAGTTTCCGCGACTGTTCGAGATAATAGATATGGCCGGGATGAAGTATATCGAATGTACCGGTTGCAACAATCTTCCTCACCCGATCACCTCCATCTCCGCAGGGTTCCCGTTTGCACTGAAGCACCGCCAGCTCTCTTCCGTATATGGGTAACCGATGATGAGATGGTACCTTCCCACCCTGGGAAAAAAACTCAAATCTGCATCCGAGGGAACCAGCGCTCCATTTGGATGGCTGTGGGCGCTTCCGGCTACATGTGTGTCGAGAGGCATCATGTCAAGAAAGAGACTCGCGCTGCTCTCGCTGCTGACCGTGCCCGGGAGCAGGTTGAACTCGTCGATGACCCCATCCTTTTCCCGAAGGATTCCTGCGAATTCAAAAGGATGGCGATCCCGCCCGATCTTCAGGAGAAGTTCGAGCAGGTCCCTGCTGATTCCTCGGATCTTCATATTAACCCGTACATATTGGATTTCGAGGAGATTAATGATAAGGGTTGGGCACACAAAGGAAATCTGCCATATTGTCTCTCGACGCATGTGCTTGATATATGGACTATTGATCAAAAGCTCCGGGATCCGGTCACACGATTTGATATTCTCGTATATGCCACAACACCGATCAATACTCGATCACCTCTCTAACTCCACTAAATCCTAAACAGGTATCTGTCCAAAGGAATTGCCGTCTTATCAGAATGTACCGTCCTGTTCGAAGCTCCGGTCGAACCGGATGGCAAGCTCGGCCTTGTAAAGCTCTTTTCCCAGGTATGCGGCATGATCCATCAGGGATACCCGGCCATCCTTCAGGACGGTAAAAAAGAGGTCTTCCCACCGGCATCCCCTGTAGGCCTTGTCTTCGATGACCGCCACGATATATCCCCCCTCGGTCCCGATTCTGAAATTGCCGCACGGGTCGTAGACGATCTCTTTGGGCATCGTATCTGCCTCCACAACATGCTCATAAACGAGAGGAGGCTCCCGCCTCTTCCGCTTCTCCTTCAGAACCAGAAGATCGATTCCGAGATCCTTCGGGTAGGGCCTCCCTCCCAGGAGGGTCATCATCTCGGTTGCCTGCCGCATCTCCCGTATTGACCCGGCCGTCTTGTCGCTATGCTCGCTGGTGAATATGAGCGATGCGCCGAGTTCGTATGCCAGCCCGGCAAGAAGGGCATTGATTCCTATGGAATCTGCGTCTATCAGTTCGGTCACGTTTCCCGCCCCGAAGAAGAGAGGGCACTCGATATCGGGAAAATTGCAGAGCGATTCGGCCAGCCCTGAACCGACAGGCTGCAGGAGTGGATCGGCAATGATACAGGAGATCCCCGCCCGCTCTGCCAGTCGCATATTTTCTTCGAGTGTTTTTTGTCCGGGCACGATCACTGCCGCCACGCCTGCCGAGCCGACCTCTTCTCCTACCACCGGGATATTCTCCTCCTGGAGACTCAAGACCAGGTCTGCCCGGGCCAGGGCGGCAGATATGAGGGCCGGGTCCTGTGTGTCGACTGCCAGCGGGCCGGGTATGTCACAGAGACCTTCAAAGCACCGTGCCACATCATCCGGCCCTGCATCGAAGCCAAAACCAAGGTCCACGATGTCTGCCCCCATCAAGAAGAAGGCCTCCACTCTGGCTGGCAGGTCAGGTTCCTTGTGGGCGTCCATGATCTCTGCAAGGACCTTCATCCTGGAGTTCCCGCCGATCTTTGTGGACCTGAAAATATATTCCGGTATAGCCCTCTCCTCATATTCCTCAACAAGGCGCATGGCCTCCTCCTTCTTCTTTTTTGCAAGAAATTCATCTGCGGGAAGACTGCGTGAGAGCGTTATCTCGTCGAGCATAGGCAGTATCAGGGGCAGATCCGCCGCATGGCGGGGGCCGAGGTAGACCGGGACGCCGGTCTCCCGCTCCACCCCATCGAAGGATGCAGTCGACATTCCAGTCACGATAACCATATCGTACCGCTCCTGCATGACAAGCCCTGTCAACTGCGAAGGAGAGAGAAAAGAGGCGATCTCCCCCGTTACCACAACATCGGCATCAAATCCCCTGGCGGCATCTTTCACCAGGGAATAGGTTGCTTTCCCGGTGGGGAGGAGTATTCGCATAAGTTTCCTTAATATCAGGTAATTAAAAAAATGGTATGATCACATGCTGACCTGCGACCTCCATGTCCATACCCGATTTTCGCGTGACGGTGAGAGCCGCGTGGAAGAAATTATCCGCAGGGCCGAGGAGAAAGGCCTTGATGCAATCGCAATAACCGATCACGACACGGTCGAGGGAGCCCGCTACGCCCTGACTATTCCCACCTCGCTCGTGATCATCCCGGGGATCGAGATCTCCACCCGGCAGGGGCACCTTCTCGCCCTCGGAATAACCGACCCGGTCCCCGCCGGCCTTGATGTCATGGAGACGATCGCCCGTGCCAGGGAGATGGGGGCCGTCCTGATCCTTCCCCACCCCTACCATATGATGAGGCACGGGGTCGCCCTCAAGATCCGCCAGGCCCTCTCTGCCGTCGATGCCATAGAGTCCTTCAACAGCAGGTATATCGTTGGATCGGCAAACATCAAGGCTGCACGGATAGCACGTCAGCTGGGAAAACCCTGTGTGGGCGGATCAGATGCCCACCACGCCCGGTACGTCGGGTTCGGGTGGACGCGGGTGGACGCGGAGAAGGATGCAGATTCGATACTCCAGGCCATACGGGACGGGAAGACCTCTGCCGGCGGGAGAATGACACCCCTCCGAACCTATACCCGCCAATCGCTCAAGAATACATGGAAGAGACTGAGACGGAGAACGCTGCACCGGTAAGGCTGGCATTCCAGGTCGCCTACCTGGGAGACCGGTACTTCGGGTCGCAGATGCAGGCGAAAGACAGGACCGTGGAAGGCGAATTTGTCGCTTCCTGCGTGCGATTGGGGCTCTTCTCAAACTACCGGGATGCCGGGTTCCTCGCGGCAGGCAGGACTGACAGGGGGGTGCATGCACGCGGGCAGGTCTATGCCTTTTCCACCCGCCTTCCCGCGCGTGCTACAGGATATTTGAACTGGCAGCTTCCCAGGGACTGCTGGGTATCGGGATACGCCGAGGTGCCGCATCGCTTCCACCCCCGCTACGATGCGAGAAGCAGGACCTACAGATACTTCTTCGGTAATATGGGCCTTGACGTGGAGGGCATGAATAGAGCTGCCGTGTCCTTTGTCGGGAAACATGATTTTTCACCATTCGCCAGGGTAAAAGACAAGAATCCCTACCGGACGGTTCTTGATGCGCATGTATTCCGGGAGGGAGATTTCTGCGTCCTGGAAATCACCGCCGAGAGCTTCCTCTGGCACATGGTCAGGTACATGGCGTCCGCTCTCCTGATGATTGGGAAGAGTGAATGGGAGGAGGATGAGATCGAGAACTGTCTTGCCGGCGATATAAAATCAATCGGCCCCGCGCCTCCCGAATACCTCGTCCTGTGGGATGTGGACTGTGGTTTCCCGTTCGTCCCTATCCCTGATATCGGCCGTTCGATGGAGTTTGTACATAATCTCCACACCCATCATACACTCATGGCACGCATCTGCGAGTCCCTTATCGAGAACGGTGGAGAAAACCCCTCCCAACAATGAGGATTTACGGGCAGGGGTTTCTTTTTAGGCAGCCGGTAGCACCCTGGAGCTCTCTGTTGTGAAGAATTGATGACTGCGCAGAGCTTAAAAGAGACTCCAAGGCGGCCCAACGCCGGAATTCACTTCCCGCTCTCCGGTGCCGGGCTGCTGATTATTTTTGAACATTTCAGCTGGGAGATGGATTTTTTTCACGCACAAGATTTGAGACCATTAATAAAAAAAACAGAACGCCCGCACAAGAGGGGTTGTTACCGGTAACATGAAGCAGGGGGACAGCGAAAAATCATCAGGCAGATCCCCTAACGGAAATCAGCCAAAGGAATAGTCAATATGGCGGCTTTTCACTGTGACAGGTGCGGCAGATGTTGTATCAGCCTGGGCAGGCACATATCCATCGAGCGAAAACTCTCCTCCACGAGCCATTACTGCCGGGTTGCTGTTACGAAAGAGATCGTTCCGGTCACCGTTCATCCCGAGTTCAGGGACCTTTTTTTGAGTCCTCCCCCGGGAAGTACCCATGAATCATGGTGCCCGTATTTGAGACGTATCACGGAGGACGAGTACGTCTGCACGATATATACGAACAGGCCGTCGATATGCCGGAATTTTACCTGCTATTCGATGATAATCCGGGACAAAAGGGGTGCAGAAGCAGGGCGGGTAAGCGCAGGAAGGGATCTGAAAAGCAGGAATGCGAAACTTTCAGCTAAGTGGGAGAGCGACATTGTCCCGCTTCCCGCAATGGACCGCAGGTCATGGCAGAGAAAGGTATCCGAGATACTCGAAAAGGAAGGGTATACCGTTGAGACTGTCGATTGATTTATTCTAAAAATTTCTGATTTCTTTTCTTCCAAATCTCGTGAAATATACGCTTATTATGGATGGAGAATATACATTCTAGTGAGTTCGATGACCGAAATCCCAAAAGAGGAGTATATTTTAAAATGCACGTCTGCCTGTGCGGGCTGCAGCTCTTCGCTCATTCTCCGGTATGTATTGAAGGCGGCAGGGGCAGATACTGTCCTGGTAATTCCCGCCTGCTGCACGAGTGTTATCCAGGGGATATACCCCAATACCGCGATGAATGTACCGATATATAACGTGGCGTTCGCCGCTGCGGCTGCATGTGCATCGGGTATGAGCGAGGCCTTTTTAAAGGCCGGAAAGAAGACCAATGTCATCGTCTATGCAGGTGACGGGGGTACCGTTGATATCGGCATCCAGGCTCTCTCGGGCGCTTTTGAACGGAACACCAACTTCCTGTATATCTGTTATGACAATGAGGCCTATGGCAACACCGGTATGCAGAGATCGGGATCCACCCCCACTGGTGCACGGACAACGACTACACCAGGCGGAAAGATGCGGATAAAGAAAGATCTTGCAGGGATCGTGGCGGCGCACAACCCCCCGTACCTCGCCACCGCCTGCAGTGCATACCCTAAGGACCTCTTTTCCAAGGTGAGAAAGGCGCTTTCCATTGAAGGACCCAAATTCATCCACGTGCTTGCACCATGCCCGCCGGGATGGCGCTATCCTTCCGAACGGACCATAGATGTTGGAAAACTGGCAGTCAAGTCCGGCATGTGGATCCTCTATGAGAGAGAGTTTGGAAAGGTCACCATAAACGGGCCTTCCAGGGCGGCTATGATAAAGCCCATTCCAATCGAGGATTATCTCTCGGTCCAGGGACGGTTCAAGGGAATCACCAGCGAGGCGACTGATATACTCAAATCACAGGCTGAAAAGGCGGCAAAACGACTGAAACTCGAGGAGGAAGGCATATGCTGACCATTGCAACCGGTAATAAGGCAGTTGCCGCAGCGGTCAAGGAGATAAAACCCGACGTCGTTGCCGCGTATCCCATCACGCCACAGACCGAGATCGTGGAGCAGATTGCCGAATACGTGGCCAGCGGTGAGCTTGACAGCCGTTATATCCCTGTGGAGAGCGAGCATTCGGCGATGGCCGCCTGCATCGGTGCCAGCGTGACGGGAGCAAGGAGTTTCACGGCGACAAGTTCGCACGGTCTCTTTTACATGCACGAGATGGTCAACTGGGCGGCGGGAGCGAGACTCCCCATCGTCATGGCCAATGTGAACCGCGCCCTCGGCCCCGGCTGGAACGTCTGGGCCGAACATACCGACTCCCTGCAGGAGAGGGACACGGGCTGGCTCCAGGTCTATGTGAGCACCGTCCAGGAAGCCTATGACGCAACGCTGATGGCCTTCCGCATCGCCGAGCACCAGGATGTCCTCCTGCCGGTAATGATCAACCTCGACGGCTTCACACTCTCCCACATCATGCAGTCCCTTGAGACCGTCGATCCGGGTGACTTCGTGCCGCCTATCCAGCTCCCCTATGCGATAGACCCCGCCAACCCCGCAGGGTACGGGACGCTCACGGGACCGAATGACTACTTCAGGTTCCGGTGGGATATGGAGCGTTCCATGAGGGACTCGGTGCATGTGATCAAGGAGACAGAGGAAGATTTTGGACGCCGTTTCGGCCGGAGTTACGGTTTTACTGAAGATTACCTCTGTGAAGACGCCGAAGTCGTGGTCATCTCCATGGGGACGCTTGGAAAAGAGGCCGAGGTCGCGATAGACCTGCTCCGTAAAGAGGGTGTGGCCGCAGGAGCCATGCGCCTGCGCTGGCTTCGCCCGTTCCCTAATCTCGATCTTTCAGGCAGGGACGTCGTGGTCATCGACCGCGACTACTCATTCGGGTTCGGTGGCATAATTGCCAATAGCCTGAAGGCTAAGTTTGGCGTGGAGCCCTTCAGTGTCATTGCAGGTCTTGGAGGCCAGGAGGTCACCTACGACGACATCGCCTCTTTTGTCAGGGAACGAAGGACCGGGGAGGAATACTGGTTCGGGGTGAACGACGATGTATGAGATACGCATCCATTCCCGCGGAGGCCAGGGCGGAGTGACCGCTGCACGCCTCCTCGCCCTTGCTGCGTTTCGGGATGGGAAACACGCCACTGCCTGCCCGTTCTATGGTGCTGAGAGGAGAGGGGCGCCGGTCGTATCCTTTGTCAGGATCGATGACCGGCCCATCAGGGTCTATAGTCAGATCCGGTCACCCGATCTCGTCGTGGTTCTGGACACGAGCGTCATGGAGACGGTGGACGTTCTCCAGGGTTTAAAGGAGGACGGGAAAGTACTGATCAATGCGACGCACGGGGTGGACCTTGGGGATTACAAGACCTACAATATTGATCTCACCGGTATCGCACTCCGTGAAAAACTGGTCATCGCGGGAAGCCCTATCCTCAATACGCCCGTCCTTGGCGCCCTTGCAAAGATGGGGATAGTATCAGTGGAATCGGTAACCTCGGCAATATCGGAGATGTTTTCAGATGAGAGAAATGTGCATGCCGCTAAAGCCGCATTCCAGGAGCTGGTGATATGAGAAAGCGTCTGGCGATGAGCAGGCCGGTAAAGGGTGCCTGTGGAAAGACCGGGTCATGGAGGGTATTCCGGCCCGTTGTTGACAGGGAGAAGTGCAATGCCTGCGGACTCTGTGCGATGTACTGCCCGGACAATGCCATAAACGAAGACCTTGAAGTCGACCTTGACTTCTGCAAGGGCTGTGGGATCTGCGCACATGAATGCCCTAAAAAAGCGATAACAATGGAAAGAGAAGAGAAATAACTCTCTTTTATTCTTCTTCTATCGGGCACTGACCCATGTATTCCAGGTCGAACTTGTAGAAATGGGTAAAGCCGCAGTTGCGGCACCGAACCGTGAAATGGTTGCATCCGATAGCCATGTCATGCGGCCCTGTGATATGGCAGTTCCGGCATTTTGCCTCTGTGACCAGGTCCCACAGGTCATAGCAGCCGATCCTCGTGTAACTTCCAGGCTTTGATACATCTTCAATCCTGGGGACAAATATGCGTGTGGCACCGCAGTTATTGCATATGACCTGTGCCTGGTACGGGACTGCCTTTATTATCTGGTCAGCCTCTTTTCCACATTTGTAACAGGTGGTCCGGTATTTCGTGAAGATGAAGCGGTCACTCATGTATCAATAGTAAATGCAGAAGAGATAAGAAGTTAATCCCATGCGGGTTTCGGGGACGAATACTGATTAAAATTGGTATAAGGGGAAATGGGAGACAGGGGGTCTAGAACTCCATGCCAGGGGGCATGCCGCCCATACCACCCATGCCGCCCATTCCCTCCGGGGGCATTCCCTCGGGGGCTGCGGACCTGGAAGCCGCGATTACGTCGTCGATACGCAGGATCATGGTCGCTGCCTCTGCCGCACTGGCGATTGCCTGGGTCTTGACCCTCAGCGGCTCGACAACGCCGGCTTTCAGCATGTCCTCGGCCTTGCCTTCGAAGACATTTAACCCGACGGTCTTCTTGCCCTTCTCGTGGGCTGCCCGGAGCTCGACAAGCATGTCGATGGGATCCAGGCCTGCGTTCTCTGCAAGAGTCCGCGGGATGATCTCCAGGGCATTTGCGAATGCCTCGATGGCGAGCTGGGCACGACCACCCACGCTTGCGGCATATTCGCGGAGGCGCAGGGAGAGCTCAATCTCGGGGGCTCCACCGCCGGCGACCAGCATCTTGTCCTCGTAGACCACGCCTACCACACGGAGGGCATCTTCGATGGCACGATCAAGTTCGTCGACCACGTGCTCAGTTCCGCCCTTGATTATTATGGAGACTGCTTTCGGGTTCTTGCACTCCTCGACAAAGATCATCTCTTCGCCTGATACCTTGCGCTCCTCAACCTTTCCAGCAAAACCGAGTTCCTCGCCGGAGATGGCATCAATGCTCGAGACAAGGCTCGCTCCCGTTGCACGGACGAGCTTCTCCATATCACTCTTCTTTACCCGGCGTGTGGCAAAGATCCCTGCCTTTGCAAGGTAGTGCTGTGCGATGTCATCGATACCTTTCTGGCAGAAGAGGACATTGGCACCGGATGCGACGATCTTGTCCACGATGTTCTTGATCATCCGCTCCTCTTCATCGAGGAATGCCTGGAGCTGGTCCGGGCTGGTGATATTGATCTCGGCATCCACCTCGGTCTTCTTGAATTCAACCGCGGCGTTTAAGAGGAGGATCTTTGCATCCTTCACCTTCTTCGGCATCGCAGGGTGAACTCTCTCCTTGTCGATCAGGACACCCTCGACAATCTCTGAGTCGTCGATAGAGCCTCCGACTTTCTTCTCCACCTTGATGTAATCCTTGTCGACGATGCCATCTTCATCGGCCACCATGGTGACTGCCTTGACGACAAGGTCGCAGAGCTTATCCTTGGATGCCTCGGCACCCTTGCCAGTCATGGCGGTCTCTGCGATCTTCTTGAACATCTCGGTATCGGATGGTTTGACCTTGATTGCGATGACATTCAGGATCTCCTGGGCTTTCTCGGAAGCCTGCCTGAATCCCTGGGCAATCACGGTGGGGTGGACGTCCTGTTCCAGGAGATCTTCTGCACGCTTGAGAAGCTCTCCGGAGATTACCACCGCGGTGGTGGTGCCGTCACCGACTTCATCGTCCTGAGTCTTTGCGATCTCCACCATCATCTTGGCGGCTGGATGCTCGATATCCATCTCTTTTAAGATGGTCACTCCATCGTTGGTGATGACCACGTCTCCGATGGTATCAACGAGCATTTTGTCCATACCCTTGGGTCCAAGAGTGGTTCGTACTGCACTGGCCACCGCTTTCGCGGCGGTGATGTTCATGCCCTGGGCATCACGCCCGCGGGTCCTTGAACTTCCTTCTTTTAGAATAAGAATTGGCTGTCCTCCAAGCTGTTGCGACATGATATTCACCACTTTTAGCGATAAAATTGGTTTGTGGTTCTATATATAAGTTACGACTCGTTGACGAGTTCTATAAGCTCCTCGCCGTCTTCCAGAGTCTGGAGTCGATCCTCACCGATGACCAGCGTCTTCCCGATTTTTTTCTGTTTGTAGTAATCTGTCAGGACGCACATGGCATGCATTCCGGTGATCTGGGATATGTTGCCGATCAATGCAGCGCGCTTGACCACCTTCTGGGTGGTCCCATATCCCGTAAGAATAGACTGGTCCGAGAACTCTATCAGTGCCTGGAAGGGCGCCCTGTGCATGGCATGGAGCTTTATGCCAATCCTCTCCAGAAATCCCATGGGTACCTCTTCATCCTGATCCTCGGCCCCATCCCTGAAATGTTGTTCATAGTTGATGAGGTCTATGGCACTCACGAGCCCGGTATCGAATATCTCCTCGATTTTTAGTGCTATCTCGAGGGTGGTTCCCATGCCCCCCTCGTACTTGCTGATGGTCCGCCGTGAGACCCCGAGCATCGTGCCGAGATCGCCAAGCGAGAGATTTCTGCGCTCCCGGAGCTCCCGGAGGACTTCCCCGTTTATATTGACATAGAGGCCGCCCGGCGAGGCGTACACAAGGGGAGGGATAGATTCTACAAGGGCATCATAAAGCGTGGATACATTGATGGCATAGATGCCGTACCTGACATATACCGCTCCCCTCTCCAGTTCCGCATCTCTCGCCCGCTCACCTATGATGAGAGGAGCTGCCTTGAGATATCTGGAGATGTGATCAAGGTCCCGTGCGATTTCCTCGCTGATGCTGTCTATATGAGAGACGACCTTTATGACCAGGATGGTATCCTTGTCGCTTGCTATCAGGTCGAAACTTCTGGGCCTCATGCTGAAACGCTCTGAAACCCTGAAGCCTGACATCAGCAGAACGCTGATGACCATCTGGAGGAGACGATCCTGTGACATTGCCCTTACGAATGGATTTAGGCTGGTAAAATATAAATACTAGGGTAAATGCGTATCGGCATAGACGACACCGATTCCCCTGCCGGGATGTGCACCACCTACCTTGGGGCGCTGCTCGCCAGAAAGCTCAACCGGGCGGGAATGCCTGTTCGGGAGGCGAGACTGGTTCGTCTCAATCCCAACATCCTGTACAAGACCAGGGGGAATGCAGCCATCTGCCTGGATGTGCAGGGGAATGCGGGGGAGATATTCTCGATGGCACGGGGACTTGTCGAGGATTACGCGGATTTCTCGTGCGAAAATACAAATCCGGGAATTGTTGCTGTCGATACGCCGCCCTGTCCTGACTTTTATCATAAGGCGGTACAGGATTTCTGCACTCTCGACGAAACACTCTCCCTGCTCAGGGACTCGGGTGCCAGGTTCAAGGGATACAAGAACGGCAGGGGCCTTATTGGAGCGACTGCAGCGGTATGCAGCACATTTGCCGATCCAACCTATGAACTGCTGGCTTACCGCATGCCGGAACGATGGGGTACTCACAGGGTGGTGGATCCCTCAAGCGTCTTCTCTGCAGATGATCACACCTACCCGCACACCTGGGATACTGTCGACCGGGAATGCGGGGTCCTGGTCTGCGTCCCGCATACCCCCGACCCGGTGCTCTTCGGTATACGGGGGGAGCGTCCCGGGTGGGTCTCCTATGCCAGGGAATGGATAATATCCGAGAAACCGTCGCTCGAACAGATATTCAAGACCAACCAGGGCACAGATGAGCACCTTGTCAAAGGGCATATCGGTGCCCTCCGCGAGGGACGTTCATACATGGTCAGGGGACTGGTGTCAAGCCCGCCCGTCACCAGGCCCGGCGGACATGTCTCGTTTTCCATGGAAGAAGACGGACATTCTGTCCGCTGCATGGCTTATGAACCAACCAAAGGTTTCCGGGACGTAATAAGGGCGCTTTTACAGGGAGATGAGATAATCGCTGCGGGAAGCTACAAGGGCGAGAGTATCAACCTGGAAAAGATACAGGTGGTATGCCTTTCACGGGAGGTCATCGTCAGGCCTCCGGTCTGTGAACGCTGCGGGAAGCGTATGACCAGTGCGGGGACCGGAAAGGGGTATAAATGCCGGAAATGCGGAGGGCGCTCCAACACACCGGAACAGGTTGTAAAACACCGTTCGCTCCCTGTGGGGTGGTACGAAGTGACACCGTCCGCAAGAAGGCACCTGGCAAAGCCTCTCTGCCGTGGTCCGCCGGACCTCTCGCGAATCGGCCCGTAGTATCCGTTCCCAAGCTACTATTATATCCGGAGACCCATTTTTTTCCATGGAATGCGGCGAGCCTGTGGAGCAGATGAGACTTCGCGCCGGCATGACCGTTGATGAACTGATCCGGCGGTTGGGCCGGGCCGGGGCCTACAACGGCGGCGCACTCTCTCGCGGGGCGGATGTATACGAGAGAATGCTGAGGAACCGGGAGACCGTCAAATTCTTCGGCCTGGCAGGGGCCATGGTTCCCGCCGGAATGGGGGGGATCGTAAGCGACCTCATCAGGGAGGGACACATAGATGTCCTCGTCTCCACGGGAGCAAACCTCACCCATGACATCATCGAGGCTATCGGGTGCCGTCACTACCATGGATCCGCCGCATGTTCGGATATTGAGCTCCGCCACGACGAGATAAACCGCATATATGACGTATTCCTGCCGAATTCCGCATTCATCCAGTTTGAAGAGTTCATGCAGGACGTATTCGCCTCCTTTGATCCCAATGAGACCCTCTCCATCATGCAGCTCCTCGAACGAATTGGAAAGCGGCTCGATAGCGGCATTCTTGCCTCTGCAGCGAGAAGAGGCGTCCCTGTCTTCTGCCCGGCAGTGGCAGACTCCATGATCGGCCTGCAGTACTGGCTCTATGCGCAGACATCGCGCGTGACCGTGGATGCATTCCTCGACATGAAACAGCTCATCGACATCTGTTTTGCAGCCGAGAGGGCGGGAGCCCTGATTGTCGGGGGAGGTGTCCCAAAAAACTTCATCCTGCAGAGCATGCTGGTCACACCGAAAGGATTTGACTTTGCGGTTCAGCTGACCGGCGATCGGCCCGATCTCGGCGGGCTGTCCGGGGCCACGCTGGATGAAGCACGCTCCTGGGGGAAGGTCTGCGAGGAGGCACAGACGGTGACGGTATACGGGGACGCCACCATTACGCTTCCCATGCTTGTCGCCGGCGTGCTGGAGAGGCTTGACCATGACTGAACTGATACTTGCGCTTGATGTGCTCGAGAGGGAGAAAGCAGTGTATATTGCCGGAGAATGCGCACCATACCTGGATGCCATAAAAATCGGCTATCCCCTGGTCCTCTCCGCGGGCCTGGGTATTGCAGGAGACCTGGCAGGATTCGGTCTTCCCCTCATCGCCGATTTCAAGGTTGCCGATATCCCGAATACCAATCGTCTCATAACCGACCAGGTGTTTGGGGCCGGTTTCGATGCGGTGATATGCCAGGGATTCCCTGGCAAGGATGCCGTGGAGGCCTGCGTCGAGAGTGCACACAAAAACGGCGGCGAGTGCTATGTCGTGGCCGAGATGAGCCATCCGGGTGCCCCCGTGTTCTTCCATGGCGGCGTCGCGGAACGTATCGCAGAGATCGCAGCCGGATGCAGGGCCGATGGGATAATCGCCCCTGCCACACGTCCCGACCGGATCAGAACCCTTCGCCGGATCATCGGGGAGAAGAAGATCTATTCACCCGGTGTTGGAGCCCAGGGCGGCGATCCTTCACTCATTGCCGGTATCGTGGACGGCATAATCGTGGGACGGCAGATATACCATGCAGAAAATCCGGCACAGGAGGCCCGATCGCTCTCCGAAATCATCCGCCGATGATGAGAAACCGAAACTGACCAATGATGAGCCCTATGAGTCGCCTGAGGCGGATGAAACTTCGTCATATTCTAAAGATTTAAATTCGGGGCTCTCTTTAACTAGTATCATGGAATGGAGTGAGGAACAGCTGAAACTGGCAGAGAAATACAAGCGCCTGGAAGATATCCCTGTCGCGGAGAGGAGATACAAATGCTATACCTGTCACCTGGTGGTCGATGAGACCCCCTGTCCCAAGTGCGGCGAGGAACAACTCCAGATAATGTGCCCGCTCGATCACTGCCACTGCTCGCATGAGATCATCTCGGGAATTGAATACTGCCCGTTGTGCGGGTCCCCCATATGCCCTGAATGCGGATCCCATGACGTGGTGCAGATCAGCAGGGTGACAGGATACCTCCAGGAAGTATCCGGCTGGAATGCCGGAAAACAGCAGGAATTAAAAGACAGGGCGCGTTACAACGTCGCATGAGATATTACCTGAGAGGATCCACTCTTTTCATCAGGGGACGTTTCCGGGCAGCAAGTACGGGTATATCTGGAACAATCGGAGATATCTCCACAATTCTTAACAAGACCGTTCCGGAAGACTGGGACCATGATCAACCGGGGCGGTTGCTGGAGACGACCATCGCGACTGAAGGGTTTTCGCAGGAATATTTTGGTCTTTTAACCGCGGTCGAGATGCGGCATCTCTGTGTACTGCAGCATGATTTCATCTCCGTTTTCATCACTGCCGGGGTTAAAAATCCCGGTTTGCCCGGCCCCAATACAATAAATATCATCGTACATTCCAACGAGGGGATGTCGGATGCCGCACTCCTCGAATGCATCATCACCGCCACCGAGGCAAAGGTCATGGCATTGAAGTCAATGGGCTACTCGTTTTCAGGAACCACGACCGACGCAGTAATCGCTGCCTGCGAGGGAGAGGTGAAGCATACCTATGGGGGTGTGCTTACAGAGATTGGGAGACGGGTATATGACGCAGTCCTCTTCGGGGTACCCGAGGCCATCAGGAGGCAGGAGGGAATTATAAAAAGGGAACATTCATCCTTCTTCATCTTCAGCCGGTACGGGGGTGAACACTGGGTGGAGTGGATACCCGAGAACTGCCCGTATTATCCCTGCCATTTTGAGGGGCAGTCCTGTGATTTCTGTTATTGCCCCTTCTATCCCTGCAGGGATGAGACACTCGGTCAGTGGGTGAAGAGCTCTTCTGCCAACGGGATGATCTGGAACTGCAGTGACTGTACGCTTCTCCATGAACCGGCGATTGCCCGGTACCTGAAGAGATACCCAGAGGCCAGCCTGCGTGAACTAAAGCAAAGAAAAAAGATGGAAGAACTGGTTATGCGCTGATTCCAAGAGCCGAAGTCAGTTCTTCAAGGGGGATGCCGTGAGCCGCCGCCGCCTCTTTTATAGTCTCTCCCCGTGCGATTGCGCAGCCTACACACCCCATGCCGAATTTGAATAATACCTCGGCTGATTCCGGTTTTGCCTTCAGGAGTTCGTAAATAGTGCTGTCTGCAGTTATTTCCATAATCCAATAATTTGCATGCGCTCGTACTTAAACCTGCACTTGAGTGGCAGAATGGGTCCCACATTTTCACCCCGTTCCGGTATCTTTTATTAGCAGATGGCGGCACCTCATAACTGGAGATGTATGAGAATGGATTATTCCGATACAGTAGAAAGAGTCTCCCAAAAGATCGTGTCCAAGGGACACACTGTTGATACAAGCCGGATCGAGCAGAAATTAAAACGGCTGGTAGAGGAGTTCGGCGTCCCCCTCCCTGAGGCGGAGCGGACGGTCACAAATGAACTCTATCGGGAGTTCGGTGTGACGACCGAAGTTGCAACAGGTGCCGGGGACGAAAAGGAGATCAACCAGTTCCAGAACGGCGAATGGGTAACCACCGAAGGGAAGGTGGTGGCACTCTCGTCCCCTCCTTCTGCCGCGATAGCACAGACCGGCATATTTGCTGACAAGTCGGGAGCTATACGCTTTGTGACCTGGACAAAGGCAAATGCCCCGCTCATGGAGAAAAATAAATGGTACAGGCTTGAATCAGCCGTTGTAGACGAGTTCAGGGGTGTCCTGAACCTGAAGATCCACTCGGGAACCGTGATAAAGGAGATCGATTCCCAGGAAAACATTCAACCGGATTACACCCCGATCGATAATCTGAGCCCGGGAGTGGGAAGCGTGAAGGCAAAGGTCATCCAGGAGTGGGATACGACGCATGAGCGCATGCTCCAGTCCGGTCTTCTCGGCGATGAGAGCGGGACGATAAAATTCGTCATATGGCGCGATGGAGATATGGAAAAGCTGACGCCTGGATCCGTATACAGCATCTACTATGCTCTTGTGGATGAGTACCAGGGCCGCCTTTCCCTGAACCTGAACACCGCGACTTTCATCCCCGAGGAGGAGGATATCGAGGTGACCAGCGGCGAGACCAGCTTCTCGGGGGCTTTCGTGCATATGGCGCCCGGATCGGGGCTGATAAAGAGATGCCCTGTAGAGGGGTGCAACAGGGTCCTCTCGCGGCAGAACTACTGCCCTGTTCACGAGATCCAGCCAGATTTTGTATACGACCTAAGAATCAAGGGCTGGCTTGATGATGGTCAAAATGCAAAGGAATTATTGATCCAGCGGGAAAATGTCGAAAAACTGACAAATCTCACCCTGGAACAGGCCAGGGAGATTGCAGAGAATAATCCACTCGGAATGGATGAGGTCTTCCTTCGCATGCGTGACCAGGTACTGGGAAAATACCTCTCATGCAAGGGAAGAGAGATTGAGCATCGTATTCTTGTCTCAGAGTGCACATTCGACACGTATGATCCTGCCATCCTTGCAGATCTCCTGAACCGGGCGGGTGGTGAACAATGAACCAGAATCAGGCTAAACCACCGGCCCAGAAATACTCATTTGAGCGTGAGCCGGCAAAACGCGTCTTTGCAGGTGAGCTCCGGGAGACCAGGATCCAGTTCAAGGATGGCGATGATGAAAAAAGCCCCTCCTATGTGCTTCTACCCACAGGGGAGAGATGCAACAGGATATTTCTGGCCGGGACGCTCACCGAGAAGAGAAAACAGGGCGACCAGAATATGTTCTACAGGGCAAGAATCGTCGATCCCTCCGGAACGTTCTTTGTCATGGCTGGAAGTTACCAGCCCGAAGCGATGCAGCAGATGGCACGTATCGAACCACCGGCATTTGTAGGTGTGGTTGGAAAGCCGACCATCTACGAGACACCCGACGGTGCGTTCCTTGTTTCTATTCGCTGCGAATCCATCACCGTGGTAGACAAGGATATCAGGGACCAGTGGATCCTTGATGCGGCAGAGGCTACCCTTGACCGGCTGGACCTGGGAGGGCAGACACCTGACTCTGCCAGGGCCCAGGCGGAATATAAGACGGATCCAGCCATTTACCGGCGGATGGTCTACGAGGCGCTGGCGCAGCTGAAGATCTAAAAACCCTCTTTTTGGCCGCAATATTCTTCCCTGGTACACGGAATTCACCTCTGTGGTAACTAATGGATGACGAAGAGACTTCGAAACTCATCCGCCATTTGAATTTGAAGACCCTGAAAGAGGCTCTAAAGGCAGAAGGGGTAAAACCGGTAAGATGCCCGACAGAGATGTCGATTGCCCGTATGCTTCCCGAAGTACCACTCAAAAAACTTGCCGGGAGACAATACAGTCAGGAGAGGTATATCACCTGGACAGGGCAGCACTCTGCCGCTTCTGCAACGCAGGATTCCAGGTGTTCCGGGGCGATCCCCTCATCGAGCTCGTCATTGACACGAAATTTGGGGTTGACACAGCCAAGCGCATCGTTGGGGGTCAGGGCTAAAAAATTCGGGGCTGATATCCCCGCATGATCCGCAACTGACGCATTCGGCGCGATTAATGGTAACACGGGGCGTATTGCCGGCTTATATGAATTTCCAAGCCTTTAATACATCGTCGCCGGCGACAAATACCATTCCGTGCTGCCTGGCATACTGAATGGCATCTTCCTTTCCGAGCGCGCCGCCCGAATGGTCATCAAGCATCTCACATATGGTCACGGCAGGCGTTATCCCTGCCATGACCGCCAGCGCAATAGAGAGCTCCGTCTGTCCCCTCCGGCGGGCCAGCAGTCCATCCGCCGCCCGGAGAAGCGCCATGTGTCCAGGTGTACGGAACTGGGTATGGAAACTTGCTCCGCCCCCGTTGAGGGACTTTTTCACCTGTTCGGCAACGGCATTGACGGTCAGGGCACGGTCCCTGTCCGTGATACCGGTAAAGGTGTTCCTGTGGTTGACCCATAGGGAGAAGGAGGAGTGGTTGGCGGGATCATACGGGATCTCCCCGGGTTTCTCGGCGACACCGTTGCAGCCAGAGAGAAGCTCGCTTGCGAACGGCAGTCCCAGCCTCTTTGCCGCATCAGGGTGGACTGCCGTGCATATGAGACCGCCCCCGTCTTTTCTCATGGTCCGTATATGCGCGGGAGTGACCGCATCTGAACGGATGGCAAAATCGGTCTCTCCCTCCCTATCATCAAAATCATAGAGGAGAATGAATTTCCCCTCCCTCAATGCATTCACTGCTTCTTCAATCATATGCTACCTCCACCTTCACTTCATCATTGTCAGAGACCCCGAGCGCCGCACGAAGCGAGACCGGTGCCACCAGCTCGATGATATCCTCGGGATAATGGGATCTTCCCGGGACCACGATCCCGCACGGGTGATCTGCTATCCGGCATGGCAGGCACCTGACATCCCCGAATGTCCTTTCGTCGGCTGAAAACCCTGATATCCTGATCCATTCCAGAATGTCCAGTTTTTTCCGGATCTGGATGCTTGACTGGTCCAGTCTTATGTTCAGGGTACCGGGATAAGGGGAAAAACCCAGGCGTTCGCAAAACTGTCTCTGGTAGGGCTCGAGGCTCATGTAATACCTGCCCTCACCGAGACCTGTGATAATATGCCCTCTCAGCACGTAATGGGCGTTCTCACGGTCAAATACCTGGCAATAATCTGAATATTCGCGCCTGAGCTCCTCTTCACCTGTCTCGGTGATGGTGATGTGCTGTCCATCCGGATTGATATCACGTCTCACCATCATCTGCCGCTCAAGCGACTGTAGCCGTCTCGATGCCGTCTGGGGACTGATCCCGAGCTCAGACCCGAGAGACTGTGAAGAGACCCATACGGGGCCCCTGCATCCCCCGCGCAGCGCGATTACCTTGAGGCATTGAAGATCCTCGGGCATGATCATCTATATCAAAATTGAGATGCTTACTATTTATGGATATTCATTCGTGAAAATGCTCTTTTTGCATTCGTGAAATGTCGAATTCCTATTCGTTAATTATATTATACCCTATGTCGCATAAGGAGGCATGAAATCTGATTTGCGTCATCAGCTTGCTGAGAAGATGGCAGGTGAGATAACGCTTTCAGACTCGCCGGGCAAAGCCCTGAAGAAATGGAGGATGAGCTTCAACATTCCCCAGGGTGTTCTATCGGAACACCTTGATGTCTCTCCCTCTGTCATAAGCGATTATGAAAGCGGAAGGAGAAAAAGCCCCGGGACTGCCGTGGTTGGGAAGATTGTCGATAACATCCTTTCCATTGATGAAGCAAATGGCGGCAAGTACATCAAGAAATTTGCCAAGATTCTTTACAATGATTTTGATACGGATGTCATCTATGACATCCACGATTACCCGTCACCGGTACCACTGAACAAATTCTCCGAGGCGATCGGATGTAAAACGGTCTGCGGTTCCCTTAACCAGTCCATATATGGATATACCGTAATACACAGCATCAATGCCATCACGCAGCTCTCGCCCAACGAATTCAACAGGATCTACGGGTGGAGCACGGAAAGAGCGCTAATTTTTACCGATGTGACCACCGGAAAATCGCCGATGGTTGCCATTCGGGTCACGCCTTTCAAGCCGCGCTGCGTCATTCTGCAGGGAATCGAACCTGCCCTGGTTCATCCCCTCGTGCCGAAGATGGCTGAAAAGGATCGGATTACAGTGATGTGTACAGGGATGGACGTCGAAAAGATTGTCAGCGTATTGAGGAAGGAACAATGGTAGGAATCGTCACATACGGGGTATACATCCCGAGATTTCGAATTAAGATAGAAGAGATTGCCAGGGTCTGGGGAGCAAACCCGGACGATATCAGCGGCGGGCTTGGTGTGTACTCAAAGTCTGTTCCTGACCTGGACGAAGACACTGCAACGATCGCCGTGGAAGCCGCACGAAATGCACTCCGGCGAAGGGATATCGATCCCGCCGCTATCGGTGCGGTGTACGTGGGATCTGAATCGCATCCCTATGCAGTAAAACCCACGGCCTGCACGGTAGGAGAGGCCATCGGCGCAACGCCGAATATGACCGCAGCAGACTACGAGTTTGCCTGCAAGGCCGGTACCGCGGGGATCCAGACCTGCATGGGAATGGTGAAGAGCGGGATGATCCGATATGGTCTTGCGATCGGGTCTGATGTCGCCCAGGGGGCTCCAAGCGATGCTCTCGAATATACTGCAGCTGCAGGCGGCGGCGCATTTGTGATCGGGCGCGAGGATCCCATAGCCCTCCTGCACCATACCACCTCCTTCACCACAGATACACCTGATTTCTGGAGGAGAGAGGGCCAGGGTTATCCGCGGCATGGCGGACGCTTCACCGGCGAACCCGGGTATTTCCGTCATATCGAGGGAGCTGTCAGGCTCATATTCGAGGAGACCGGTAAGAATCCGAAGGATTACGACTACGCGGTCTTTCACCAGCCGAATGCCAAGTTCCCGCAGAGAGTGGCCAAGATCCTTGGATTCTCTGCAGACCAGATCAAGCCCGGCCTGGTCGTTCCCCGGCTCGGCAATACCTACAGCGGCTCATCCATGATCGGGCTCGCCGCCACCCTCGATATTGCGAGGGCAGGTGACCGGATATTTGTCGCATCATTTGGTTCCGGTGCGGGCAGTGATGCCTTCGACATCGAAGTGACAGACGCCATAGAATCCGATCGCTTTACAAGGGATGCGGCGCCTGGAGTGGAGAAACTGCTCGAGAAACCCGTGTATATCGGATACGCACAGTACGCAAGACATAAAGGCAAGATAGTGATGCAGAAATGAGAGACGTCGCAGTAATAGGGGTAGGATGCACCCCCTTCGGGGAGAAATGGAGTACATCGTTTCGCCATCTCTTTGTCGATGCAGGATCAATGGCCCTCGAGGATGCCAATATTGCAGGCGAGCAGATAGACGCCATGTATGTCGGTAACATGAGTGCCGGCAGGTTCGTGGAACAGGAGCATATCGGTGCGCTTATTGCCGATTATGCGGGACTTGCCTCGCATCATATCCCTTCCACAAGGGTCGAGGCCGCCTGTTCTTCAGGGGGCCTTGCCTTCCGCCAGGCGGTCATCTCTGTTGCAAGCGGCATGGAAGATATCGTTGTCGCTGCCGGAGTGGAGAAGATGACCGATGTCGCTTCCGGTGCCAGCGTGGATACGCTGGCAGGCGCAGCAGACCGCGAGTGGGAAGGTTTCGTGGGGGCGACGTTTCCCGGGCTCTATGCCATGATTGCCACAGCCTACATGGACAGGTACCCGTTGAACCGGGAGCAGCTTGCGCAGGTTGCCGTCAAGAACCATTACAACGGGGCACGGAATCCCATCGCCCAGTTCCGGCAGGAGATCACCATTGATACTGTTATCAGATCCACGCTCGTGGCAGACCCGCTCCGGCTTTTTGACTGCTCGCCCATCACTGACGGTGCGGCCGCGGTGGTCGTCGCACCTCTCGAGCGGGCGCGGGAGTTTACGGACACTCCTGTGAAGGTCCTTGCCACCGCCCAGGCAAGCGATACGATCACCCTTCATGACAGGAGGGACATATGCACCCTGGATGCATCGGTTGCCGCAGGGAGGAGGGCTTTTGAGATGGCCGGGCTCACGCCGGCCGACATAGATCTCGTCGAGGTACACGACTGTTTCACCATCGCCGAGATTTGCGCAATCGAGGATCTCGGGTTTTGCAAAAAGGGCGAGGCAGGAGATCTGACCGCTGAAGGAGTCACCGCACTGGGCGGCGATCTCCCGGTCAACACAAGCGGCGGGCTGAAGGCGTGCGGCCACCCCGTGGGGGCCACCGGGATAAAACAGGTCTACGAGATTGTCCAGCAGCTTCGCGGCGAAGCGGGAAAAAGACAGATCGACGAAGCGTTGATAGGCATGACACACAATGTCGGCGGAACGGGCGCCACCGTGGCAGTCCACATTCTGGGGGTGTGATGCGTTGTCGTCTGTTGCCAGGTTCTGGAGAAAGATACCACAGCGGTATAACCTGATCGGGACACGGTGCACAACGTGCGGGAGGTATTTCTTCCCTCCACGGACATTCTGCCCGGACTGCAGGCGGGCAGGGAATATCGTCGATTACCAGTTCAAGGGGAACGGGACCGTGGTCACCTACACTATTATACGAACTGCAAGCGAGCAGTTTGAAAATTTAACCCCATACGTGCTCGCCATCGTGAAGCTGGACGAGGGGCCAAAGACCACAGCGCAGATCGTCTGCTCACCCGATGAGATTCGGATCGGTATGAAGGTCCGCCCCGTATTCCGCCGGATTGCGGCCGACGGCGATTCTGGTGTCATCCACTACGGGACAAAATACATCCCGGTCTCTTAAAAATCCTCTTTTTTCAGGAGAATGTCGTATACTGCATGCCATTTTCCGGGTGAATAGGAGCGGACATATCGCTCCCCGACGCCCTCGACAGGCATGCGGTTGATCTCCGGAAGCAGTTCTCCTTCACGTGACACGAGTGCATAGCAGTGTATCGTCCCCCCGGGACGGCAGAGCCGGAGTGCCGACGGAAGAAAGCGGTATGCATATAACGGGAAGTTCATGATCACCCGGTCAAATACCCATGGGAGGAGAACGGGCAGGCGGTTCGCATCAGAGAGGACCGGCAGGACACGTTCAGTCTTGTTTCGCCGGATATTCTCCTTCATGAGCAGGACCGCTGCCGGATTGATATCCGAGGCCACCACAAAGGAAGCGGAACCGGCAAGAGTGAGCGCAAAGGGGCCGACACCTGCAAACATGTCCAGGACCCGTTCGCCCGGGGACATACGGGAGAGTATCCGCCTGCGTTCGGATGCCAGGCGGGCAGAGAAATATGCTGCCTCAAGGTCGATTGCAAGCGTAAGCCCGTACTCAGTATAGCGTGTTTTTGTGGTTGGAAGCCCTGCAAGCACCTCGAAACGGCGGGTCCGGAAATCTCCCTCCACCTGGCTCTCAGGGTAGAGAATGGTATGGAGAGAAGGGCGTGATGCAAGAAGCCTCTCTGCACCTGATATATCCCTCTCCTGCATGACGGCAATTCCACCGATGAGTTCGTGCCTCGGCAGTTCTTCCTCTATGGGATGGGCGGGAAATGAGCATCTCTCGGCACCATCAAGGTATTCAGTGACTGGAAAGAGTATGACATCTCCTTTGGCACGGGGTTTGAGTGTCTTGTCCAGCAGCCCGGAACGGATGAGCTCCTGCCTTTTTTCCTCGGCGCACTGACGGCTTACCTGGATGCACCACTGTTCTACCTCCACAAGACACCATCCATCATTTATCTAAAAAACCCAATCACTATCCATGGAAGATTATCTCGAGAGACTTAAAAATGGGTCTCTGAAACTCTATGCCCTCGAGAAGGAACTTGCGCCAGAGGATGCGGTGCGGGTGCGGCGGGGCTTTCTCGAGGAGAGGACCGGGGTAAAACTGGATACGATCGGGTCATTTTCCATCAATATCGACCGGGCCGCAACAAAGAACTGTGAGAACATGATCGGCACGGTCCAGGTGCCGGTCGGGGTGGCAGGGCCGCTCGCTGTCAGGGGAGAGTATGCAGACGGCGAGTTTTACCTGCCGCTCGCCACCACCGAGGGGGCGCTTATCGCCTCGGTCAACAGGGGGTGCAGTGCGATCTCCAGGGCCGGTGGGGCCGAAGCCAGGATACTACGGGACGGCATGACGCGTGCCCCGGTCTTTGCGACGGACAGCGTCGTCCATGCAAAGGAGGTCGCCGACTGGGTGGCAGCACACCGCGACGAGATCGCAGCCGCCGCCGAGAGCACCACCTCGCATGGGAAGCTCCTCGATGCCGTTCCCATCGTGACCGGCACGTCTGTCTTTGTCCGGATGGAGTACGACACCAAGGACGCGATGGGGATGAACATGGTGACGATCGCCAGTGCACGGGCGGCAGAGTTGATCAGCGATGCGACGGGAGCGCGGCTGGTGGCCCTTTCTGGGAACATGTGCACCGACAAGAAACCCGCGGCGATCAACCTGGTGCGGGGGAGGGGAAAGAGTATCGTCGCTGGCGTTTTTCTCACCGACGAGCTTGTCAGCACGGTCTTCAAGACCACTGCGGCTGCCATGGCCGAAGTGAATACGAGAAAGAACCTCGTCGGATCAGCGCGGGCCGGGTCGCTCGGCTTCAATGCCCATGCAGCAAATGTCGTCGCGGCGGTCTTCATCGCCTGCGGGCAGGATGCAGCCCATGTGGTGGAGGGCAGCAGCACGATCACGACCGTCGATCCGGTGCCGGGTGGCGTCTACGTCTCGGTGACGATCCCGTCGCTTGCCGTGGGGACCGTCGGTGGGGGGACGGGGATCGGCACCCAGCATGAGTGCCTGGAGATGCTTGGGGTGGCCGGCGGGGGGGATCCTCCCGGGAGGAACTCGAAAAAATTTGCAGAGATTGTCGCATGCGGGGTTCTGGCAGGGGAACTCTCACTCCTCGGCGCTCTTGCAGCCCAGCACCTTGCACGAGCCCATACGCAACTGGGGAGATAATCCCTTTTTTTATTGAATTATACCGTTTTTCTCCTGGAACCTAGAAACGGAACCATTTCATCATAACGATGGCATCCTCACCATCTGCATAATATTCCCCTATGCAGAAGACCTGGCGGTATCCCAGCCTCATGTAGAACTCCTGGGCGACACGGTTGGAAACCCTCACCTCGAGCTGGACCCCGGTCGCAAGCTCTATTGCAAACTGCTGCTCCGCCCGTTTCACGAGCAGTCTTCCGATCCCTTTTTTCCTGCAGGAAGGAGTGACTCCAAGGTTGCATATATGTCCATACACCTCCTCCCCCGTGTCTTCAAGTCCTCCGGCGATGAAACCCACTACGGTCTCATCAATGCATGCAACGAAGAAGGTGGAAGGAAAGTATCCCAGGGTCTCTTCAAATGTCGGTGCGTCCCATGGATCGGGAAATGATTCACGTTCTATTCGAACAATACTGCCTAAATCTGCAAGTCTTGCCCTTCGTATAGTTATCTGGCCGGTCATTTGTCCTTTATATTCTTTACAATTTCACTGCTATAATATAGTCCCGGGAAGAAATGGATAAGAGAGAGAGCAGGTATAAATGGTGGAGATTTATAGTTTTGCGGCCGTCAGGCCGGAAAAGAGCGTAGCACAGGCGATTGCTTCCGTGCCCTACGACGTGGTGACCGGTCCCGAGGCCGCACTCTGCATCAAAGATAATCCGAATAGTTTTTTACGGGTGAGCAGACCTGACGCGGAACTTCCCGATCTTTCGCCGGATGACGACCGGGTCTACAGTCACGCAAGAGAGAATTTCGAGGGACTGCTCGCAAGGGGACTGCTCGAACGTGACAGTATGCCCTCCATGTATATATACCGCGTAATCGGCCCGAATATCGTCTATTGCGGCCTGGGCTGCTGTCTTTCCACTGTCGATTATAAAGAGAACACCATCCGCAAGCATGAGCTGACCCGGTACGACAAGGAAGAGGACCGGACCAGGCATATCGATGCGGTCAATGCCCATACCGGTCCGGTTGTGCTCCTGTACCGCAATGCGGGCGAAATCTCGCGGATGTTGGAATCCATTGCCGCAGGACGGAAGAATCCCGATGCCGAAGTCCGATGGACCGATGGCACGGTTCACCAGATATTCTGTATCGAAGACGCTGATACGCTCAGAAGACTCCGGGAACTCTTTTCCGGGATCGACGCGCTCTACATTGCAGACGGCCACCACAGGGCCAAATCCGCAACGAATGTGGCCGAAAGAAGACTGGAGCAGGGTACTGCGACCGAAGAGTCGAAGCGATTCCTGGGGGTGCTCTTTGCACATGATGGTGTCAGGATACACGGCTACAGCCGCCTGATTACCGATCTTGGTGATTTAAGCCCTGAAGAGTTCATGGAACGGCTCAGAAGATATTACCAGGTCGATCCCTGCGGACCTGTCGACGTGAACCGGTTCCATATCCCGCCCCGTGAAGGGTTGCCCGCGGGATGCCACGTGGTGCACATGTACCTGGGTGGGCGGTGGTACGAGTGCATATCGCCGGCTTTGACCGATGCGGGCATCATCGAGTCGCTCGATGTGTCAATTCTTCAAAAAGAGGTCCTGCTCGGGATCCTCGACATCTCGGATCCGCGTGGCGATTCCCGTCTCCAGTACCTCGGCGGGGCCCGCCCGATCGCGGACCTCCAGGAGAGGGTGGACTCGGGGGAGTTCGTGGCGGCATTTGCGATGCAGCCTGTGCAGGTGGAGACGGTCCTCGACATTGCGGATGCCGGAGCCATCATGCCTCCCAAATCCACCTGGTTCGAACCGAAACTCCTCTCGGGACTACTCGTGCATACACTGGACTAAAGATACATATATTCCAGATAACAGACCAAATTTCCCACATGATCCGTATCGCACTCCCGAAAGGGAGCCTGGAAGAACAGACGCTTCAGCTCTTCAGGGAAGCCGACCTGGAGGTGAAAAGAAGCGATCGGGACTACAATCCTGTTATCAGGGATTCGAGGATCGAGAAGGTGAAGATCCTCCGACCCCAGGAGATCCCGAAATACGTGGAGATGGGGTACTTCGACATGGGCATCTCCGGTCTCGACTGGGTCAAGGAGACCGGGTCCCGGGTACGCGAGGTTGCTCGGCTCAACTACAGCAAGACCGGGGAGGGGACTGTAAAGATAGTGGTGGCGGTCCATCAGGACGAGGATATCGGCGACGTGTCAAACATCCGCCCTAAAAGCAGGGTGACAACCGAATACCCCGAGATTACGAAGGAATACTTCGGACGGCTTGGGATTCCCGTCCAGCTATTCCCGTCCTACGGGGCGTCCGAGGCAAAGGTTCCCGACCTGATGGACGTGGTGGTGGATCTTACCGAGACCGGAAATACGCTGCGGCGAAACGGATTGAAGATCATCGGCCAGATCATGGAGTCGTACACGGTCATTATTGCCAACCGGGACAGTTTCGAGGACGAGGCGAAGAGACGGGCCATCGAGGAGATAACAACCCTCCTTCTCGGGGTGATCGATGCCAGGCGCCAGGTCCTCCTCTCGATGAATGTCCCGGAATCGGCCGTAGACGCAGTCATTGCCGCCCTGCCGGCGCTGAAAAAACCCACCGTCAGCCGCCTTGCAGGGATAGAAGATTACTACAGCATCCAGACGGTGGCGGACAAGGAGACGGTAAACACCCTGATTCCCAACCTCAAGTCGGCAGGAGCAGAGGATATCCTGGAGATCCCGATCTCGAAGATCATACGGTAGAGGAACGATACCAAAAAGGCGCATGCCGGGGCGGTGTGAGCCACTAATCTTTTTATCTCCGGTTATTTTTACGTAGGAATAAATAACGGGATTTTTGTGTATTTACTCAAAAGATCCTTCCATTCATCACCCTCAATTATCGCCCTGATCGTGCATCTGTTCTATTTTATCACCCGGAAATCCGATTGGAATGAGGAAAATTGTTAAATAGAATAACGAGAATTCTTTCAGTATAAAACGAATCGAGGGAGAGAACCGGTTGAAACGAATGCCACGTTGTAATGGCCTTCACCCTCCGGGTGGCATACCGCTGCCCATACTCTCTCTTTCTTCACAATATTTCTCCAAAATTCACTCGACTTTTGAAAAACACGCCGATTTTATAATCCTTGACAGGAAGGTGCAGATACTGTGTCAGGCAAGATAGACGTGCTGGTAGACGGAAGCGGGGACGGCCATAGCGTCGCATTGTTCCCCCATGAAGAGGTTTTTTTCTCGTATGAGCGGGGAGCGTCGAATAACGAAGCAGAATTCAATGCCATAATCCTGGCGCTCGAAAATCTCCCATCGCACGGGCATGCCCGGATCATGACCGACAGCCAGGTAGCGGTATGGAACTTAACCCTGGAGAAGAAGATCCGCCACCCGTCCTACATGCGCAAGTGCAGCCAGATACAGGACATTATCGTCCAGAACCAGCTCGATATCGACATCCAGTGGATCCCGAGGAGGCAGAACAGGGCGGACCGGTTTCTGCGCCATTACATCGCAAGCCTCTGCGGGGCGTCGGGAAGCGAACCCCTGTACAAGCGGGTTCGCAGGCTCGAATCTGAGAACATCAGGCTGAAGGCCAAGCTCAAACGGGCGATGAAGATGCTGGAGGGGAGGACCGGGGGGCAGTTGTGAGAGACAGGCAGATC
>Ga0272442_10000977_pt1 | contig 44194 bp, 49 predicted proteins | sample SSMForm2O_FD_200262 | JGI IMG/M metagenome (GOLD analysis project Ga0272442, IMG submission 200262) | Marine sediment archaeal communities from Little Sippewissett salt marsh, Falmouth, MA, United States - SSM-Form-2O | ecosystem: Environmental > Aquatic > Marine > Wetlands > Sediment ...
GAAAAAACTGAAGAAGTAAACGAAGAAAAACAGGTGGAAAAAAAAGACAAATCAGAAAAAACAAATCAAGAAGCAACAGATGATAAAAAACCAAAAGAAGAAACAAAAAAAACAGACACAGTAAAAGATAAGAAAAAGAAAGATGATGATTTCAAATACATAGTGAGAATAGCAAATACCGATATTGATGGAAATAAAAAAGTAGTCCATGGTTTAACTTCAATTAAAGGCGTGGGTATGCATATTGCATCTTTAATCATTGATAAAACTAGTATTAACAAAAAATCAAAAATTGGTGATTTATCAGATAAAGACATAGATAAAATTAGGAAAACTCTTGATGAAATAACTGAAATCGCTCCAAGTTGGATGCTTAATCATAGAAAAGATTACGAAACCGGTGAAGATATTCATATAATAGGCTCAGATATAGAACTCAGATTAAGAGATGAAATTAACATAATGAAAAAAATAAGATGTTACAGAGGTATCCGTCATGAAAGAGGCCTTACAGTTAGAGGACAAAGGACAAGAGCGAACAATAGAAAAGGATTATCTCTTGGAGTATCTAAAAGAAGAGAAACAAAATAAATAGAAAAATGTGATTTTTATGGGTAAACCAAAATTTTCAAGGAAAAGATATGTAACACCAAGTCATCCATGGCAAGAAGACCGTATTAAAGATGAAAATGAGTTAATTAAAAAATATGGTTTAAAAAACAAAAGAGAAATATGGAAAGCAGAGACAAAACTCAGAAGATACAGAGGACAAGCAAGAGCATTACTAGCAAAAATTGGAACTGATGCTCAATCTCAGAAAGAAAGCAAACAATTACTAGATCACTTGACAAGAATGAGTATATTACCACCTAATTCAAACTTAGATGATGTTTTAGCATTAGAAAATGAATCAATTCTATCAAGGAGACTTCAAACATTAACTTATTTAAAAGGACTTGCAAATACTCCAAACCAAGCAAGACAATTAATATGTCATGGCCATATAACAATATCTGGAAGAAAAATTACAATTCCTAGTTACTTAGTTACAAAAAAAGAAGAATCAGACATAGCTTATACAGCAAGTTCTGTATTAAATGACACAATGCATCCTGCAAGACCAAAAGCAGACTTTAAATCAGTAAAAATTAAAAAAGATAAAAAAACTGATACAGAGCCAAAAAAAGAAAAAAAAGTAGAAGAAAAAACTGAAGAAATAAAAGAAGAGAAAACAAAAGAACCAAAAAAAGAAGAAAAACAAACAGGCGAAAAACCAAAAATAGAAAAAGAAAAAACTGAAGAAGTAAACGAAGAAAAACAGGTGGAAAAAAAAGACAAATCAGAAAAAACAAATCAAGAAGCAACAGATGATAAAAAACCAAAAGAAGAAACAAAAAACCCAGACATGCCAAAAGAAGAAAAAAAAGATGAAAAAGAAAAAGGAGATAAATAAAAATGGGAAGATGGGGAGTCGCACATATATTTGCGTCATTTAATAACATAATAATAACAGTAACAGATCTTACAGGAGCTGAAACAATTGCCCGTTGTTCAGGTGGAATGGTTACAAAATCTGCAAAAGACGAAGGAAGTCCATATACAGCTATGAAAGTTGCACAAAACGTAGCAGAAATAGTTAGAGAAAAAGGAATAGACCGAGTAAACGTAAAAGTAAGAGGCCAAGGTGGAAATAAAGCAGGTACACCTGGAAGAGGAGCTCAAGCAGCTATTAGAGCTCTAGTAAGAAGTGGTTTGAAAATAGGAAAAATTGAAGATGTAACACCTGTTCCTCATGATGGTTGCAGAAAGAAAGGTGGCAGACGAGGAAGAAGAATTTAGGTGGATAAATAAAATGAAGGTCGAAATAAAAGAATTAAAACCTAAAAAAGCAAAAATTAGAATAGAAGATACATCACTTTATTTTGCCAATTCACTAAGAAGAACAATGATCGCTGATCTGCCAAAATTAGCAGTCGATGATGTAGTGATTTATGATAATACAAGTGCACTCTTTGATGAGATAATTTCACATCGTTTAGGCCTTGTACCAATTCCAACTGATCTTAAGCTTATATCATTTAGAGATGAATGTGCTTGTAAAGGTAAAGGATGCCCAAATTGTACTGTCAGGTATACTTTAAGTAAGGAAGGAGAAGGAACTATCTATTCTGGTGATTTACAAGCAGCTGAAAAAAGTTGGGCGATCACAGAAGATAAAATTCCTATAGTAGAACTTTATGGAGATCAACGTTTAATATTGGAAGTTGAAGCAGTACTTGGTAGAGGAAGAGATCATGCTAAATGGCAGACTGTTCAATCTCCTAGTTATAAAATGGATAAAACTATTGAGTTTGATAATAAAAAAATGAATGATCTTGAAAAATTCATGAAAAAATTACCTAAAGATTTAATAAAAATTAATAAAAATAAAATTGAGTTAAATAATCCTGAAAAACTTTCATTATTAGAATATTACATGGATAAAGAAAAAACTGATTTTATAACAATCAAACAAGATCCAACAAAATTAACATTTAGTTTTGAAACAGATGGTTCAATGAAAGCAAAAGATGTTTTAATTGAAACAACAAAAATTTTAAAAGAAAAATATAAAGAATTTTCAAAACTATTAAAAGATATAAAATAAAATTTTCTTTTTTTAAAAATAAAAACTTTTTTTACATATCTTACTAATAACAAATAAAACTATTTTGGGCCTGTAGGGTAGCTTGGTATCCTTGTAGCTTCGGGAGTTATAGACTTGAGTTCAAATCTCAGCAGGCCCATTTTTTTTTAGGTTTTTAATACAATTTAATAGAACAACAATTTTTAGTAAAAATAACATAAGATATTTAATATAACAATATTAGATAATAATGTTATAACAGATTACATAAAATTAATAATCTAATATTTGTAATAATTATAGGATAATAAATGAAAAAAAAAATTCTTTTAATTTCAATAATTTTGATATTATTAACAACTCCATTAATTACAGCTATAAAAATAAAACAGCCATATGATAAAAAATATGATATTAATAATCTATTAGAGGGTGGATGGCTAGAAGAAAAAGATAGTTTTAAAATACTTCATATCAGTGGATCACATTATGAGATGGGATATCAATATGGCTATTATCTTAAAGATAGTCATCTGACATGTAGACGAATTTGGCTTAACTATATCAAACAAGAAGGATGCTCTATTGCAGACTTAAAAGATACTTGGAATGTATCAAAGGAATATATACCAGATGTTTATAAGCAAGAAATTCAAGGTAGAGCTGATGCTTTAGGACTTGATTTTATAGATGAAGCTATTTTGAGTGTGTTTCTTACATATCATAATAATAATCAGAGATGCTTTGGTTTTGCTGCTTGGGGAAATGCCACTCTCGATGGAAAGCTTTATCATGCTCATAGCAACGATTGGTCATTGGAAACAGAAAGTTTAAGAGATGTAATTTCTAACACATATGCCTATCAACATCAGGTTCTAATTGTAAGAAAACCTGCAAATGGTTATTCCTCAATTAGCATCGGAACCACCGGAGGGATCGAAGCTGAAGCAGGAATGAACGAAAATGGAATATGTATAACCTTCAACACGGGATTACATTTTACAAATGATAGCACTTCAAAAGGTATACCAACAGGTGTAAGAAACTTAATGGTTTTAGATAATGCAAAAAGTTCACAAGAAGCAATAGATATTATGACTTCTAATAGGACAACTGGTTGGAATTATATTATTTCAGATGGAAATGAAAATAAAGCATATATCTTAGAGCAAACAGCAAATTTTTCATACGTAGGCAGTTGGAATGATACAATCGAAGATAATTATCCATCTTATAAGATAGAAGATTTGGTTAGAAGGGGGAATATTTTTATTAACTATGAAGCACCTGGTATAAATCATGAGTTTTATAAAAAAAGTACTTTTTTAAAATTGATTTTAAATATTTTACATATTAATAATGAAAAAAATCTCTATTTTTTCATAAAACGGTTCAAAATAGGCAGTGATGAATTAAATAAAAAACATGGAACTCTTAATCTAAATAATTCCATAAAACTATTAAGAAGAGTATATAATGGTAATACCAATTTATTCTGCTTTTTATTAACAAGGGTTATACCAATTTTATATGTAGATACCTGGGATCAAAAAGTGTTTTGCCCGGAAACAGGAGATATAGCAATATCATTTGCTAAAAATGGTAAAACAGCATACAGAACTTCCATCCATTATTTCAATATGTATGAATTATTTAACTCAAAACCCTGCTAAATTTTTAAATACTTTTTCTCATATCTTTATACAAGGTGATCAAATAAATGGTTAAACTACATTTTAATATTAAGCATAAAAAAATTCTTGACACTTTTTTACTTGAAAACCCTCTTGTGAAACCTGGTAAGATGTATGGTCATCCAGCATATTATGTTGGAGGTAAACTTTTTGCTTCATTATATATGGATGGAGTTTGTGTAAAAGTACCAATTAACATAAAAAACAAATTATTAAATAGAGAGGAAATTGAACCTTTTGAGCCGATGGGTAGAAAGATGAGAGAGTGGATATTAATAAATAGAGATAAATCAGAGGATTATTTGAAAGATAAGGATATTTTTGAGGAGTCAATAAAATTTGTTGCATCTATTGCAGGAATTGAGTTAGAGAAAAAATAAAACAATATTTATTATAATAATTATTTAAATCAACCATTCTTTTTTTAATTTTTGAAAAATATTTTCCTTAATTGCCTTTCTTATTTCTCTCATTAATTCAAGCATGAAAAAAATATTATGATAGCTTATTAGTTTAAATCCAAGGAGCTCTTCGGTTTTTAATAGATGATGAATATAGGCTCTTGAATAATTTTTACATATCTTACATTTACAATTTGGATCTAAGGGTCTATCATCATCAGTATATTTAATCGAGGTCGCTTTTATTCTGTATTTATTTTTCTTAGTTCCAAGTGGTGGTTTAATATGTGCATATCCACTTCTTGCAATTCTTGTTGGGGATACACAATCAAATAAATCAACTCCTCTTTCTACTGATTCAAATATATCCTCTACTACACCTATTCCAAGTAGATGACGTGGTTTATTTTCTTCTAGATTTGGAATTACCCAATCTAAAACATTATGCATATCTTTTTTTGATTTACCAAGTGATCCGCCTATTGCAAATCCATCAAAGTCTAATGAAGAAATATATTTAGCACTTTTTTCTCTTAGATCTTGCCAATGTCCACCTTGTACAATTCCTACTAATGCTTGATCTGTTTTATGAATATCTAAACATTGTTTAGCCCATATATGAGTCCTTTTCATACTATCTGAAGTATATTTTTTATTAGAAAGTGGTGATGTACATTCATCTAAAACAAGTATCATATCTGCTCCTAATTTTTCTTGTATTCTTATTGATTTTTCAGGCGATAAAAACTGACGGGAATTATCATAAATTGACCTAAAATTTATACCTTTATCATTTACTTTTACTATTGATTTACCTTTAGGTTTGCTCTCAGAATAACCTTCACCTGGAAAATACATTTTACCAACAGCATGTTCTTTTCCTAAACCTAATGAAAAAGCTTGAAAACCCCCACTATCTGTTACAATAGGTTTATCCCAATTCATAAACTTATGTAGACCACCAATTTTTAATATAACATCAGCAGATGGTTGTAACATAAGATGATAAGTATTACAAATTAAAATTTGAGCGTCTAAATCATATAAATCATCTGAAGATAAAGCTTTGACTGTTGCTTTTGTTGCAACAGGCATTAACTCCGGTGTTTTAACATAACCATGTTTTAGTTTCAATAAACCTGTTCTAGCTTTACCATCTTCTGCTTTTATCTTGAATTCTAGTTTACTCATAAAATATAGAAAGATTAAAAGTAAAATAAATATTTTCTTTTGAAAATGATTAATGAAATATTATGGATCGGAACCCTGCTTTTTAGCTTTGTAATGGTTATTCTTGCCTATAAGATATTTGGAAAAACTGGCTTATACATCTGGACGGCAGCAGCAGTAATAATTGCAAATATTCAGGTTATGAAAACCGTACAAGTCTTCGGTCTAGTTACAGCTCTAGGAAATGTTATTTATGCATCTTTATTTTTAGTAACAGATATTTTAAATGAGAACCATACAAAAAAAGATGCTCAGAAAGCTGTATGGATTGGTTTTTTTGTTCTAATAAGTATCACACTTTTAATGCAATTAACACTTCAATTTATTCCAGATTCTTCTGATGAATTAAGTCCACATTTAAACGCTATTTTTTCGTTTTTACCAAGGATAGCATTTGCAAGTTTAATAGCATATGTTATCTCACAAACTCATGATGTTTGGTTTTTTGCAAAACTAAAAAATAAGCATAAAAAAAAGAAGTTATGGTTAAGAAATAATTTATCAACAATCTCAAGTCAATTTATTGATAATATAATATTTACATCAATTGCTTTTTTTGGAGTATTTTCATTTGAAATAATCCTACAGATTTTTTTAACTTCTTATATTCTGAAAATAATCATAGCGACTTGTGATACACCCTTTATATATTTGTCAAAAAAAATTAAAAATAAAAATTTGTTTTAATATAATTCATATAAAGTATCTCCACCTAAACCAGGAACTCTAAAACCAAAAGGTGCACCTAAACCTTCTTCAGATATAATATTTCCAAATATATCAGTATTAGTACTTAATGCTCCAAGAGCATTTGCAACATCAATACATATTACAACATGATCACCTGTATTTATAACAGGGTTATCACTTTCACATGAACCATCGGCATCTTCTAATACAACTAACCTAAATTGAGTTGCTGTTCCATCAAAACTTGAAAGTAAAAAAAGATCACCATTTATAGCATCACTATCTGTAAAACCAGTGCTGCTATACACTAGAAAATTTTTTGTTGAAGAATCTGATATTTCAACAACTGTTTCAGATAAATCAATTGATTGAGAACCAGCTCTTGGCCTAATATTAATAGCTAGTTCATCTATTGTATCACCATTTTTATGGCCTTCAATTTCTTCAACAGCAATACCAGTTGAAACTTCTGTTATAGTCTCCTGCCCAGATTTCAACGCTTGATTTTCTAAATTACTACTAGTGTTTACCAGAACAGATGCAGCAATACCTGCAACAAGAACCATTGCAACAAAAACAATCATTGCCCCTATTCCAATGGCAGCTTGTATATTACAGGTAAATTTTAATAATTTAATATCCACCTTGCATCCCGTCCGAACATATTACATAATAAAATTGTTATTCTATAGAATAATTACATAATTTATTACGTTTATGTGCATGTGCATATGCACCTGCATATACAGCTAATTATACAATAAAAAATATTAATGATAGTAAATGTTTTAAACATGTTTTGATTAAAAACAATTATTAAAAATGAAAATCAATGAAATATTTTATTCAATACAAGGAGAAGGTAAATGGTCAGGTTTACCAAATATATTCATAAGAACAACAGGTTGTAATCTCAGATGTAGCTTTTGCGATACGAAATATGCATATAAATCTGGAAAAAACTTGGATATACAGGAAATAAAAAAAGAAATTAAAAAATATAACTGTAAAAAAATTTGTTTAACAGGTGGAGAACCTCTTTTACAAGATGAGACCTATGATTTAATCGACGAATTAATCAAAAATGAATATCTCGTTTTAATTGAAACAAATGGTAGTATAGCAATTGATAAAATTCTAAATGAAAACAATATAATAATTTCTCTTGATATTAAATGTCCATCCTCAAATATGGATAGCAAAATGAATTTAAAAAATATATCATATTTAAAAGAAAAAGATCAACTGAAATTTGTAATAAATAACTTAAAAGATTATCAATATGCAAAAAATATTATTTCAAAATATAAAGCAAAATGTGAAATATTTTTCCAACCTGTGTGGGGTGCAAAAATCAATCTAGCAAAACATATATTAAATGAGAACTTAAATGTAAAACTAGGTATACAAATACACAAAATATTAAATCTAAGATAATAAAGTTAATATTTTTCTCAATATGTTTTTTATAAAAAAAATTTCCAAATAATTAATACAAAAATTATTATAAAAATTATTATTATAGCTCATAGTATAAAAGTCAAAATACAGTTTAACACAAACTATATACATAATAAGTGTATTCAGAGTGCAAAATTAAAACATTCAAAGAATAGTAAGATTAATAATAAATAAATAAGGAGCAATAGGAAAAAAAACAGAGGTGAATAAAAAATATGCAACCAGCAAATATGGCTTATGATAGAGCAATAACTGTATTTTCTCCAGATGGGAGATTATTTCAAGTTGAATATGCTCGAGAAGCAGTAAAAAGAGGAACCACTACAGTCGGTTTAAAATATCAAACTGGAGTAGTATTAATTGTAGATAAACGCGTAACTTCTCGACTAATAGAACCAGGATCTATAGAGAAAATTTTTGAAATAGACAAGCATATCGGATGTGCAACATCAGGTCTAGTAGCTGATGCAAGAGCGCTCATTGATAGAGCAAGAGTAGATGCTCAAATAAATGAAATAACTTATAATGAAAAAATCCAAGTTAAAACACTTGTAAAAAGAATATGTGATTTTAAACAAACCTACACACAATATGGTGGAGTTAGACCTTTTGGAACTGCTTTATTAGTCGCAGGAGTAGATGAATCAGGACCCCGTCTATTTTCAACAGATCCATCTGGTGCATTAATGGAATATAAAGCTAGCAGCGAAGGATCAGGTAGAAACGGAGCCATGAGCTACTTTGAAAGCAATTATTCAGATAGTATTTCAAAAGATGAAGCAGTAGAAATGGGAATAAAAGCTTTACACAAAGGAACTGAAGGTAAATTAAACCCAGATGCAACTGAAATTGGAGTAGTAGATAAAGAATTTAAATTCCACATATTATCAGCAGAAGAAACAAAGAAATATGTTTCTAAAGCAATCGGAGGAAAGTAGAATTGGTTAGTCTTGATGATGCTATTGATACTCATTGGAAAAAAACGAACAAAAATCCCTCAAGACACTCTCATTAAATTTTGAGGAATAATCTATGTCAAAAAATATTAAAAAAGATTACACAGACGAGATTCTTAAAAACAATGTTATTGCAAGATTTGAATCGCATGGAGAACGGTTTGAGATAATTATTTCACCTGAGGCTATAGAGCGAATAAGAGATGGTGGTGCATTAAACATGGAGGATCTTGCAAGTGATTTTATTTTTTCCGATGCAAAAAAGGGTAATAAAGCATCAGAAGATATGATGGAAGAAGTTTTTAATACCAACTCTACAGAAGAAATTGCTAAAATAATCATTATTAAAGGTGACGTTCAGCTAACAACTGAACAGCGCCATAAGATGCAAAAAAACAAGAAAAAAAGAATTATTGATACAATATCAAGAAATTCAATGGATCCAAAAACAAAAGCACCTCACCCAAAACAAAGAATTGAAAATGCTATGGAAGAAGCAGGTATACATATCGATCCTTTCAAACCAGTAAAAGAACAAGTTAAAACAACAATTGAAGCCTTACAACCCTATATTCCTTTATCTTTTTCAAATGTTAGAATATCTGTTAAAATACCATCTGAATATATTGGAAAATCATATGGTGTTGTAAGAAACTTTGGCACATTAGAACAAGAAAACTGGCAATCAGATGGTTCTTGGATTGGAGTAATTAAATTACCTGCAGGAATGCAAACAGATTTTTATAATAAAATAAATGATGTTACAAAAGGAAATGTCTCAACAAAAATTTTAAAATAAAACAATAAAAAAAGGTTACATGGTTTTTATGTCAGAAGAAAAACGTGAAGTAGTTATTCCTAGTCAACTTTTAGGAAAAACAAAAGATAAAAAAGCAGGAAAAGGAACATTTGTAGAAAATGGAAATATTTACGCTGAAACAATAGGCGTATTAAACATAAACTCAAATCAAATTAATGTAACAGCTTTAAAAGGCATCTATGATCCAGTAAAAGGAGATTTTGTAATAGGTATAGTAGATGAACCTATGTCATCAAGCTGGCTTGTAGATATTAACGCACCCTATCCTGCACTTTTACATGTAAATGAAGTACCTTGGGATGTTGAATTCAACGAAACCGAAAAGTATTTAAACAAAGGCGATTGCATAATGGCAAAGGTATTACAGGTTGACCTGGAGAAAAAATTAAATATTACATTAAAAGACAGGAACCTCTATAAAATAAAAAATGGTCATTTAATAGAAATATCGCCTTCTAAAGTTCCAAGAATTATTGGAAAAAAAGGATCAATGATATCCATTATAAAAAAATATACAAAATGTAGAATATTTGTCGGTCAAAATGGAAGAATATGGGTAGATGGCGATAAAGAAGGAGTCGAAAAAGTAATAGATACGATAAAAATAATTGATAAAGAATCCTTATCTTATGGTCTTACGAATAAAATTGAAAAAATGTTAAAGGAAGTGCAATAAAAAATGAAATCAGACGTTAAATTATTTGAAAATGGTAAACGATTAGATAAACGTAAAATTGATGAACTAAGAAAAATAAAAATTGAAGTAGGAGTACTACACAGAGCAGAAGGCTCATGTTATCTTGAATGGGGTGGAAACAAAGTAATATGTGCAGTCTATGGCCCAAGAGAAGCTATACCAAGACATACACAAAACCCACTAAAAGCAATAATAAATGCGAAATATAACATGGCAGCATTCAGTGTAGAAGATAGAAAAAGACCTGGGCCAGATAGAAGAAGCAGAGAAATATCAAAAGTTATTTCAGAGGCAATAGAAAAAGTAGTTCTAACAGAGAAATTTCCAAGAGCATCAATAGATGTAAACATAGAAATACTTGAAGCAGAAGCAGGAACAAGATGCGCAGGATTAACTGCAGCAGGAGTTGCACTTGCAGATGCTGGAATACCAATGAAAGATATACCAGTTGCATGTGCTGCAGGAAAAATTGAGGATCAAATAGTACTTGACCTTGGAAAAGAAGAAGATAATTACGGAAATGCTGATTTACCAATAGCTATATCGCCAAGAACAAATGAAATATTGCTATTACAAATGGATGGACATTTAACAGTCAAAGAATTTGATAAAGCATTAGACCTTGCAATAAAAGGATGTCATGATGTTTCAAAAATCCAACAAAAAGCATTAATTGAAAAATATAGTAAAAAAATGGAGGCATGATTAAATATGACAATTACACCAGTAATAAAACGTGATTACCTATCAAAACTTGCAGAAAAAGGAAAAAGAGCAGATGGGAGAAAACTCAATGAATTTAGAGACATCTCAATAGAAACAAATATAATATCAAAAGCAGAAGGATCTGCAAGATGTAAAATTGGTAACACTCAAGTAGTAGTAGGAATAAAAATGGATGTAGGTGAGCCCTACCCTGATTCACCAGAATCAGCAGTTATGACAACAGCTGCAGAGCTAATACCACTTGCATCACCAGATTTTGAATCAGGTCCACCAAGAGAAGATGCAATTGAACTTGCAAGAGTAGTAGACAGAGGAATAAGAGAATCAGAAGTAATAGAACTAGATAAATTATGTATCGAACCAAATGAAAAAGTATGGGTAGTATTCATAGATATTCATGTAATAGATTATGATGGTAACCTATTTGATGCAGCATCACTAGCTGCTCTAGCAGCATTACTAACATCAAAAGTTCCAGCATCAAGATTTGAAATAGGAGAAGACCATCCACTACCAATGAAAGAACCACCAGTATCATGTACATCGGTAAAATTCAACAACGTAATAGTAACAGATGCATCTCTAGATGAAGAATTAATAGCTGAAGCTCGACTAACTGTTGCAACAGATGAAAAAGGCGATATCAGAGCAATGCAAAAAGGATTAAATGGTAGTTTTACAGTAGAAGAGATAAAAAAAGTTATAAATGACTCTATAGATAACGGCAAGAAAATTCGTCAAAAATTATATAAAAGCGTAGGTAAATAAAAATGGCAAAAAGAACAAAAAAAGTGGGACCAGCAGGACGATACCAAGCTAGATATGGTGTCAGAGCAAGAACTCAGATAAGAAATGTTGAAATACATCAAAGACAAAAACATATCTGTCCAAGCTGCGGTCATAAAAAAGTAAAAAGAATAAGTACAAGTATCTGGGAATGTAAAAAATGTAACACAAAATTTGCAGGTGGAGCATACATACCCCAAACAGAAACTGGTCAAAATGTTAAAAAAATATTAAAGGGCGAAATCGAAATAGAAAAAACATCTGAAAAAGATGAAAAAAAGGAGAAAGAATAGATGACTGGTTATAAATGTGGATTATGTAAAAAAACAGTAAAGTTTGATGTTAAAAATATTGGTATGCAATGCCCATATTGTGGAAGTAAAATTTTTTACAAAGAAAGACCAACAATTGCAAAACATATAAAATCTAAATGAAAAAAAGGATAAAAATTCGGTTTTTTTATGAAAAAATCTAATTTTATTTTTAATTTTGATTCTGAAAAAGAAGCAAAAATTATTTATGAAACATTAAAACCTGAGATAAAAAATAATATCCCTAAAACAAAAATTAATAGTTATATAGAAAAAAATAGAATTTTTTTAGAGATCAATGCAGAGGATGTTAGTTCCCTTAGAGCTGCATGCAATTCTTATCTTAGATGGATAGATACTGCATTAAAAGTTGAAAAAATATTATAAAAAAGATTTAAACTTCAATAGTTTCTTTTCTACCAGGGCCTATTGATACAATTTTTATTGGTATATTAAGCTTTTTTTCTATGTATTTCAAATAATTCTGTGCTTCAATAGGTAAATCAGTGATTTTCTTTGAATTTTTATCAATTTTATTCCATCCTGTAAAATCTTTATAAATTGGTTTACATTTTTTCACATCATCAATTTGTGCTGGAAAATATTCTATTTTTTTATTATTGAGTTTGTATTGATAACATATCTTTAGTTTTTTTAATCCATCAAATACATCTAATTTAGTTATTGCAATTTGTGTAACACCTGAAATCATACATGAGTGTTTTAAAACTACTAAATCAAGCCATCCGCATCTTCTTGGTCTACTTGTAGTAGTTCCAAACTCGTGACCTTTTTTTTGTAAATGTTGTCCATTTTTATCAAAAAGTTCTGTTGGAAGTGGCCCTTCACCTACTCTGGTTGTATAAGCTTTTACAATTCCAATTATTTCATCAATGTTTTTTGGTCCAACTCCAGATCCAGTTATTAGACCACCTGACATGACATGTGATGATGTTGTATAAGGGTAAGTTCCAAAATCAACATCTAACATTACGCCTTGAGCTCCTTCAAAAAGTATGTTCTTGTTTTTCTTTATAGCTTTATTTAGTATAATGTGAGTTTGTGTAATATATTCTTTTAATATTTCTCCATATTCAAGGTATTTTTTTAGGATTTCTTGTTTATTTAGATTTTTGTTTATTTTGTATAAATGATAAATTTTTTGTTTAATTGGTATTATTTCTTCTAGTTTTTTATCTAGAATTTTTTTATCTAATAAGTCAATAGTGCGTACACCTTTTCTTGCTATTTTATCTGAATAGCATGGGCCTATGCCTCTTTTTGTTGTACCGATTTTTTTATCTCCGAGTAGATTTTCTTCTGCTCCATCTAAAATTTTATGGTACGGCATTATAATGTTTGCTCTATCGCTTATTAGAAGTTTAGGTTTTTTTCCTCTTTTTGTTAGATCGTTTATTTCAGATATTAATATTTCAGGATCAATTACGCATCCGTTTCCTATGACGCCTATTTTTCCTTGTATTGCTCCTGATGGGGTTATATGTAGTTTGTATATTTCTTTTCCAACTTTTATTGTGTGGCCTGCGTTGTTGCCACCTTGATATCGGACGACATAATCTGCGTTTTTTGAAAAATAATCTACGATTTTTCCTTTTCCTTCATCTCCCCATTGTGTTCCAATTACTTGATTTACAGTCATTTTTTCTCTGAACAGGAAATATGAAAGTAATTGATAAATATAATGTATGTTTATTAAACGAAGGTTTTAAAAAAGATTGTTTTGTTCCGGCTTCTAGCAATATGAATGAAAGTTATACTTGGAATCCTTTTGGAGAACCAGGAGTTAATACGGATTTAGACCTTGATTTTTTGAAAAGTGAGATAGGTCAACGTTTTCCTTTTTATGATATTAGATTTGATAAAAAAACTGCTGCTTTTTTTGTAAGAATAGATGAGAATCTGTTAGAAGATAATTTTGAATCACTTAGGATATCTCTTTCAAAAAAAGGATATATTCCTATGATAAGAGATGAAAAAGGTGAACAGATAATATATGTAATTAAGAAACCGAAAACAAAAAAACGGCCTATTTGGGTTAATTTTATTTTATTAATAGCTACAATATTTACAACAACTCTTGCAGGTTCAATTCAATGGGTTTCAATTAATTATGGTGATTGGACGCAGCATTTTGATCAAGTTATAAATTTAGTTTATTTATCTAAAGGATTAGTATTTTTTTCTATTCCTTTGATGTTGATACTTGGTATCCATGAAATGGGGCATTATTTTACTTCTAAAAAACATAATTTAGATACATCTCTTCCTTTTTTTATTCCAATGCCGCCACCTTTTGTTCTAGGGACTTTTGGTGCTTTAATCTCAACTAGAGAACCGATTCCAGATAGGAAATCATTGCTTGATGTTGGTGTTTCAGGACCTATTTGTGGTTTTCTTGTTGCAATACCTGTATGTATAATTGGTTTATTTTTTATGCAGGAAAATCCGTTGCAACCTGTTGCTGATTTCGAACAAATTAGATATACTTATCCTTTGCTTTTACAAGGTTTAAATAGTTTTTTTGATATTTCAAAAGATTCAATTATGCATCCTACTCTTTTTGCAGGATGGGTTGGTTTATTTTTAACAGCTGTAAACTTGATACCTGTTGGGCAACTTGATGGTGGGCATGTAGCAAGAGCTTTGTTAAAAGAAAAAAATAAATATGCAACATGGGCTGTTATAATTGTAGTAATTGCACTGGGTTTGTTTTCTACTTTTTGGTTAATGTTTGCTTTTATAATATTATTTTTAATAGGTACTAAACATCAGCCTCCATTAAACGAATATTCTTCTCTTGATATAAATAGGATTTTTCTTGGAATTGTTGCTTTTATAATTTTTATTTTATGTTTTGCACCTATTCCTTTTTCAGCATAAATATCAAAATTTTTTTTTTAACAAAATTATTTAATACTAAACTTGTATTTATTCTAATTAACTGAGGAGGATTTATGAAAACTTATCTTACAGTTACATTTAGCAGTGAAGGAAGCCCGCCATCAGAGGTTAAAGACAAACTTCTTAATATGGGTTTTAAAGCAACTAAAGGCAACTATGATTTTGTTTATGATTGGAATAAGGATTCATCTGAAATCGAAGAACTCTTATGGTTTGCTGATAAAGTTCATGCTTGTTTAAAAGATAGCTGTGTGTATTTTACTTTGGAAACAATATAAAAAAATTTTATTTTTTTATTTTATTAAGTGTTTTACTAATAACACCCATTAGTCTATGAAATTCCCATTTTGAGGGTATAGCTCTTCCAATAAGTCTTCTAAACATTATCTCTGTTTTTTCTTTTTTATGATTAGGATAATCTATTTCATCTAATAGTTTTGAGAAATAAATATATAATTTTTCTTTTTCAATATCTCCTATTTGCCTTTTTTCTTTTGGTTGATAGTTATTGTTAAAATATAAAGAATATAACACAAGACAGACTGCATGAGATAGATTTAGAGATTTATAGTTTTCACTTGTTGGAATTTTTAGCATTATATCACATTGTGCGATTTCTTCATTGAATAAACCATAGTCCTCTCTTCCAAAAATTAAACCTATTTTTCCTTCAACATTATAGATTTCTTTAGAAAAATCATTTAATAACACAGGGTTTCTTAAGTGTTTTTTATCTTTTTTATTTTCAATTGATGATGTTGCAACAAGATAATCAAGTTTGTTTTTAATCTCATTAAATGATTTAAAAATTTTAGCATTATCAATTAGGTTATATGCATGTTTTGAGCGAGCGTAACATTCATCATCTAATTCACATGGGTTTATAAGGTAGAGTTTTTTATAATCAAAATTTGCCATAGCCCTTGCAACAGCTCCAACATTTCCACTATATTTTGGTTCAACTAAGACTATATAAAACTCTGGAATTTTCAATTCACCTTCCCTATTTTTTAGAAAAGTAATTATTTTATTTTAAGTTCTTTTTCCTTATCTTTTAGCATTTTTTGGTATTTTGATGGAAGATGTCTTACAATATTTTGTAATTCTTTATGTTTTTTCAGGAATTCTGATCTTTTTTTGGTTTCTAGTTCTTCTAATAAAAATTTTTTATTTTTTAAATAACTATATAGATACCATATACCTGCTGCTAGTAATATAAATCCAATAATTAATAGATAGAAATTCCAATCTTGTAAATTTTTAATTGTATCTGTATAACCGCCTAGTGGAATTTTATTGGATGTCAACATATCTCTTAATCCATACCATAAAACTCCCATTAGAAAAACTATTAAACCTGCTATTAAAAATATAATACTAAAAATAAAAACATAGTCTCTTAAGAAATTTGTTATTTTATTGCTCATGATTTATCTTATTTCTCCTTTTTTATTTTTTTTAATATGTTTTTGCATATCTCATATATGTTTTTGAAGGTTTTCCACATATAGGGCATTTTTCTTTTACTTCTTCTTTTTGTATTGGTTCACCTAAAGTGTTTCCTTCAAGGATTTCTTCTATTTCCATTGCACAGCTTTCATTTCCGCACCATGGTAATTCAATTATTCCCTTTAGTTTTGTTGCATCATCTATCGTATTTACTCTATGCATTTGTTCATCAATTATCTTTTTTGCTTTATCATATAAATCTTTAGATATTTCTTCGAATTCTTTTTTTATTTCTTTAATTAATTCTGTCTCTTGAATTAATTTTTTTATACCAGTGTCTCTTCTTACAATTGTTATTTGTTTTTTTTCTATATCTCTTGGACCAATTTCTAATCTTATTGGTACACCTTTTAGTTCCCATTCATAGAATTTATTACCTGGTGTTATCTCTCTTTTATCGATTTTTACTCTAATATTTTCATCTACTAGTTGTTCTAATATTTTTTTAGATTTTTCATTTACTGGTTTTTCTTTTCCTTTGAATATTATTGGTATTATCACTATTTGTGTTGGTGCTACTTCTGGTGGTAAAACTAGTCCTTTGTTATCACCATGGACTCCTATAATTGCCCCTAGTATTCTTTCACTCATGCCATAGGTTGTTTGATGGCAGTATTCATGTTTACCCTGAGGATTTTCATATTTTATCTCATATGGTTTTGCAAAATTGTCTTTATATTGATGTATTGAGCCTAGTTGTAATGTTCTACCTGATGGCATTAAAACATCTAGGCTTATAGTGTAATAAGCTCCTGCGAATTTATCCCATTCTGGTCTTTTTGAAAATATAAATGGTAAACTAAGTTTTTTAAAGATTCTATCTGCAATTTCTTTGTCTTCTTTTATTTGTTTTTCTGCTTGTTTAAAATTTTTATGACAAGTATGTGCTTCAAAGAAATGTATTTCTCTAACTCTTATAAAAGCCCTTGTTTGTTTGGTTTCATATCTAAAAGTGTTTACTATTTGATATGTTTTTAAAGGTAGATCAGTATGAGATCTTATCCATAGTGAAAACATTGGGTACATAGCTGTTTCAGATGTGGGTCTTAGAAGCCATTTTTCTTCAAGTTTATTTAAACCTGCGTGTGTAACCCAGTATACTTCACTTCCAAAACCTTCAATATGTTCTTCTTCTTTTTTAAAAGAACTCTCTGGGATAAGTAATGGGAAACATACCTCTTGATGATCTGTTTTCTGCATTTGATCTCTTGTCAATCTATCTACCTGCGACATCAGAGTCCAACCATAAGGTCGCCAAACATTCATTCCTTTTATTGGATATCTTTTATCACATAGGTCTGCAAGTTCAACTATTTCATTGTACCATTCATTGAAATCTTCTGTTTTTTTGAATTTTGTTTCTGGCATAAATTTGTCAACTCTTGCAAACCAAAAAAGAAAATATGCACTTAAATATGACGGTTTGAAAAAAAAGAATAATTATTTTAGAGTTTTTATACTCCTCTTCCTTCTTTTGCTTTTACTCTTAACTCTTTAGACCTGCAACGTCTACATCTTTCTGCTCTAGGCGCATTTATAGCACCACATTTCATACATACTTTTTTGTTTAACAGTCGTTGTTCTGCTTCTGGGAATCTGGCCATATATTTTAACCTACCAATTATATTGCTATCGGAAATAAAGATATATTATATAAATATACTGATAAACAACTAAAGGAAAACTATAAAAGAAATACTAAAATAATAGAAATATACTTAATACATTGAACATTTCAGTCTGTGGTGAATCAGGAATGAAGGGGAGGACAAAATGCCCAAAATGTGATCACGAATTCATTTTGGATATACCTTCAAATGGGGAAAAGCATGAAGTTACTTGCCCTAAATGTGAAAAAAAATTCACAATTAAAGCAAAACTTCAATCTAAAGATTCACAGGATGAATGTTTCTGGGAAGAGCATGGTGAACCAAGAAAAACTATTTTATCATCAATAAAACCTAAAACAAAAAAACCTAAGATTGCAGCGATACTATTAGCAATTATATTTGTTCTTGGAACATCTACGGCAATATTCTCAGAGTTTTTCATTGAATCATCTATGGATATAACATCAGAACTAGGTTTTAGAGGCACAGTTGAAATAAAAATAATAAATGAAGACAACAAAACAATAAATGATGTAACTATTAGTATTGAAGGAGCAGAAAACATAAAAAAAACAGGTAATGGGACTTTTACTGCAAAAAATGTATGGCTTGGAATACAAGAAATTGAAATCAATAGTGATAAATATCAAGATGTTAAAAAACAGATTCTTCTGATACCTTTTTCAGATTCAAAACAAAAAATAAAATTAACAAATCAAGAAGGAGTAAAAAATATTCCATTTGACTCAACAGGATGTTTATTAATTATAATGATCTTTGCAATTTTTGCATTATTAGGAAGTATTGCATGTATTAAAAGAAAACATTTTGATCTCGCCTGCGCAGGGTGTATTATTGGTTTTTTAAGTTTCGGTTTCTTTTTTATAGGCTCCATATTAAGCATTATTGCATTTATCCTTGTTTACAAATCCAAGGACGAATTTGAAAATGGAAAAAAGGGAAAAATCTTCTAAGAAACTTATACTTGTTTTTTTATTACCATTTTTAATATGGACAATTCTCTTATTTATATCTCCAATGGCTATACAAGAAAATAGTGTAAAGGATCTATCCGGTTACACAGCAATTAATGATAACCAAGATAAAATTAAAAATATGTCAACGCCTTGGAATCTTGTATACTCTACTGGTGATAAAATGTGTCATCAAAAAGCAGAGAGATCATTTTTTATAAATGGTAATCAGATGCCTTTTTGTAGTAGATGCGTTGCAATATTTTTAGGTGTTACAATAGGGCTTGGTTTTATGATTTTTTACAAAATCAAACTCGATGAAAAATTTCTTTTTTTATTAATTGCATCAATTGCACCAATGGGGATAGATGGAGTAGGACAACTTATAGGATTATGGGAGAGCACAAATATAACAAGAGTAATTACAGGTCTTGCAGTTGGTGTTTTTTGTGGAATAGCTATTAGTGTAATTATTGATGAGATAAAAGAGATGTTTGTTTCAAAAAAAACACAAAATAATTAAAACAAGAATATATTCCTTTGATAGATATAAAATATCAAGAAATAAAGAATTAAGGGAGGATTAGATAAAATATGGGTAGTTTAAGTCAAGCCAAGACTTTAGGTGGAGTTGGAGCAATTTTAATGCTTGTTGGAGTTTTTGTCCCCTTTGCATCTTTTGTGGGATTAATACTTCTATTTTTAGGTGTTAAAAACATATCCGAAGTGTATAATGACGAAAAAATAAAAAGCGATTTTATATTTTCAATAATATTAGCAATTATTGCTGCGGTGTTATTGGTATTACTACCTTTCCTAGCTTTTGGTAGTATGGGTTTTGGAGTTGCAACTTTTGCATCTACAGGTGACCCATTAGCAGGACTTGGAGCAGCTCTTGCGATATGTGCAATTGTATGGATAATCATTGTAATATTTTATATATTATCTGCAGTTTATCTTAAAAAGAGTTTTGAAAGTATTGCACGACATACAAATGTTGATATGTTTAAAACAGCAGCTCTTGTATACTTAATAGGTGCGATTTTAACAATTGTCGTTTTTGGTGCATTTATTATGTTAATTGCATACATATTGATGATAGTTGCATTCTTTGGTCTACCTGATTCACCTACAATGGGCGGGCAACCCGGTATGATGGGTCAAGGTGGAGCACCTGGTAGAGTTTGTCCAAATTGCGGAAGACCAATACCAAACGATGCGCAAGTCTGTCCATACTGTGGAAAAGACTTTAGACCACCACCGCCACAACAATAAAAAAATATCTGCCTGATAACTTATCAGGCATCTATTCCCTTTTTTTTATTATTTCATTTTGAAATTTTACCGCAATATATTTTTATAATATAACTTAGAAAATCTTTCTTTGGTTAAATTTCTATGAATAAAAACACAGAGTATGGTTTACTACTAATGATAATTGCAATATCAATTAATCTCACGTTTACAGCAATATCAGCAGTCATTGGAACTTCAATTAATATAAGTATAATTTCGTTTATTCTGTTATTAGTTGGTATAATTTTAATTGCTATTGGCAGAAAACAATATGGTGAAAAACACTCAAGAAATGTTTTGATAGCGGTTTTTATTTTTATTTTTTCATTTATTTTTTCAATAATTGTTGTTGCAGCTGCAATCTTTTCAGCAATTTCATCAGAAGATCTAAACTCGTTGAAAATTATATTTTATATTATTCCAATAGTAGCTGTACTTGATGGTTTGATGTATTTATTTTTATTATATGAACTAGAAAAACCAAAAGGAAAAATAATTGTTATCAGTGGTATTGCTGTTACTTTGATTTCAAGTTTAGTAATTATTGCTTTGATAATGCCATCTGTTGATGGATTAATAAATGAGTTTGATGAAAAATATAAATCAGATACTATTACTCGTAATTATTATTCAGATGGGTATAATAGTTATTTTGAAGAAGAAAAAAGATTTAATAACAAAGTTGAAGAAATGCAGACTCAAGCTACAAGGGTTGGTGCTGTTGGTATTTTTGGGCAGCTTTTTTATCTTTTTGCTTTTTATTTACCATATAAAAGAATCAAAGATGGAGAGTTAATGCCATTAATAAAAAATAAATCATATAACATGAGAAGATGTATGAATTGTGGGAGACTCTGTCCATCTGATTCTATGGTTTGTGCATATTGTGGGAATAAGTTTGAAAGTACTCCGAATAATAAATATCAGAATTATTATTATTAAATTATTTATCTGCTATAAAATTTTTTTATGAAATCAAGGTTAATTTCATTTGTAAATTCATTTCTTGATAAGATAATTATAACTATAGCAACTATAGCAAGCACTCCGGGTAATATCAACATTCTAAGAATAAATAATGTTATTCCAGTTAAAGTAAAAACAATTGTAACTATCAACATTTTTGCTTTTAAAGAAAATATTCCCGCTAAGAGTAAAAAAATTGAAATAATTATTCCAATGGTTGAACATATTTTTTGAGATTCGATTATTTCTTTTGTTGTTATATTTTGTGTTGCTTCTTTGTATTTTGGATTTTCTTCTCGAAAATCTTCTATAGTTTCTTCATCAATCAAAAAATAATTTCCCCATGTGATTATTGAAAGAATTGCAGCTAAAATTAGTAAAACACCTGCTATTTTAGGTTTTGATAATTTTTTCGATGATTTTATCAAATTATTTTTCTCATCTTCTTTTAAAACATTTCCCTCTTGGACCACAATAAAAACCTTCAGTAATATTTTTTTATTTTTTTCTCCTTTTTTTACTTTTAATATCTGGCATAATCTTTGTTGTTACATACCAATAAACGATTAATCCATAAGGTATTATCCCAATAGATGAATATTGAACAGCTGAAGTTAAAGGAATAGGTACATATAATAATACAGAAAAAATGAAATATTTAGTCAATTTTGAAGAATATACGCCATAACCTATTAATACACCTGTTGCACCATGTAAAAGAATTATTCCAATTGAGGCAATCAAGGCTAATATTAGCATATCAATATTACCGTCATTAAGGCTAGATATTATTACATAATATGGAGTAAAAACAGATCCAAAACCTAGACCAATAGAAAGGCCATATATCGCGGTTTCAGGTTTTTTATGAAATCTAGGCATATTTAATACAATTGTTTTAAACATTTGCTCTAATATAGGAAATAATAATAATGCTATTACACCAACAACAATTGTAATATATTCTAAAATAATTGCTAAAACACCAGTTATAATACCTATTATAAACATTAGAAACATGGTTTTGTCTTTGTACATTCCTTCATAATCTTTTAGAGTAATATAAAGCAAAATTAATGCAGGTATTATGCCTAGAAAAAGCATCGTCTGAGGTATAAAATCCATTTATTATCTTTGCTTGGAATGCCGAAGAATATATTAAAGGTAATCGATTTCTCAACTTCAAAAAAAAATATTGTGAGGAATAAGATAATCATGTTAAAAACACCAGTTATAGTACTTAATGTAAAAACATATGCAGAAGCAACAGGAGATAAAACAATAGAGATTGCAAAAATAATGGATAAAGTTTCAAATGAAACAGATATTAGCATGGCTATATCAGTTCAGGCAACAGATATATATAAATGCAGAGAAACTGTAGAAATACCTGTTTTCGCAGAACATATAGACCCAATAAAACCAGGTAGCCATACAGGTTGGACCCTGCCAGAAGCAGTAAAAAAAGCAGGGGCTGTTGGAACACTTATAAACCATAGTGAACACAGACTTAAACTTGCAGATATTGATACATGCATTAGTAGAGCAAAAGAATTAAATCTTGACCATATAGTATGTACTAATAATATTGCCACTTCGAAAGCAGCAGCTGTTTTCTCACCAAATTTTGTAGCTGTAGAACCACCTGAGCTAATCGGTGGAGATATATCAGTTACAACCGCTGATCCAGGTATTGTAAGCGGATCTGTAGAAGCTGTAAAAAAAATTGATGAAAGAGTAAAAGTTCTCTGTGGAGCAGGAGTAAAAAACGGAAAAGATGTAGCAAAATCAATAGAACTTGGAGCTGACGGAGTCCTACTTGCAAGTGGAATAGTAAAAGCAGATGATAAAGAAAAAGTAATAAGAGATCTAGCTGCAGGAATAAAATAATCTATTTCAGAGACTTAATAGCTTTTGAATAATCATTTTTAAAAACAAAGCTACCTGCAACAAGAACATTGGCACCATTATCTTTTACAACTGATGCATTATCTTTATTTATACCACCATCAACCTGCAAAAAAATATCTTTTTTAGTTTTTTTAATAATATTATTTACATCTTTAATTTTAGGAATAACTTCTTTGATAAAACCCTGACCACTAAAACCAGGGTTAACGCTCATAACAAGAACAAGATCAACCTGAGGTATAAATTTTTCAATAAATCTAACAGGTGTTTCAGGGTTAATTGATATCCCTGCTTTACAACCATGCTTTTTAATTTTTTTAATAACATCCTCAATGTTTTTACATGTCTCAGCATGAATCGTTATCAAATCAGCACCAGCTTCAGAGAATTGCTTAATGAAATCTTCAGGTTTCTCAATCATAAGATGAACATCAAAAAAAAGATCTGATACTTTCCTAATCCTTGATACAACAATAGGGCCAATTGTAATATTTGGAACGAAATGCCCATCCATCACATCTATATGAAGCCAATCGGCTCCTGCTTTTTCTACTGCTTTAATTTCCTCCCCTAAACGTGAAAAATCAGCTGATAAAATTGAAGGTGCCACTAACGCCATAATAATCAAGAAAAACCTAATACTATTACCCTTTATAAACCTAAACGTTTTTAATAAAATATGATTTAATAAAGAGTGAAATAAAAACAATTTTTAATTACTTCTTTAGTTTCCTAATTTTAAACTCTCCAATACCAGTTGGAATTATTTCTATTTCATCTCCGTCATTAATATCATGGGCTTTTGCAAGTTGACTTGGAATCGTCAACACTAGGCTACTACCTACGATTCGGGCTTTCCTTGTTAGAGGCATCTCCCATCCACCACAAAAGACTGTTATGTATACTTGAATATATATACATTTTGATTTTTTCAAATATATCCAAACGTATCTATTTAAATTTTATTTATTCAATTAAATTAACAATATAATAAGACCAAAAAGTTATGAATAAAAACACGATACCAATCTTCCATTGGAGTGAAAATTTAATGAAAATATTTGTCGATACTGCAGATCTTGATGAAATAAAAGAACTTGCATCATGGGGAATAATTGATGGAGTGACAACAAATCCAACACTTGTTAAAAGAAGTGGTAGAAGTTTTAGTGAAATAATTGAAGAAATTTTTAAACTTGTTGATGGCCCAATAAGCCTTGAAGTAGTTAGTGAAAAAGCAGATGACATGGTAAAGGAAGCAAAAAAACTTGTTGAATGTGTATCTAGTAAATATAGAAAGAATGTAGCAATAAAAATACCAATGACATCTGAAGGATTAAAAGCTGTCAAAATTCTTCATAAACAAAAAATTAAGACAAATGTTACTCTTGTTTTTTCAGCAAATCAAGCACTGTTAGCAGCAAAAGCTGGTGCAACATTTGTAAGCCCATTTATCGGACGGCTTGATGACCAAGGCCAAGAAGGAATGCAAATCATAGAAGAAATAATGGATATTTTTACAAATTACGGAATTGAAACAGAAGTTATAGTTGCAAGCATCAGACATCCAATTCATGTAATTGATTCAGCAAGACTTGGCGCAGATATTGCAACAATACCACCAGGCATAATAAGAAAAATGGCAAAACATTCTCTTACAGATAAAGGCATTGAAAGTTTTCTTGCAGACTGGAAAAAAGTAAAAAAATAAAAAAAAATTTATTTTGGTTTTTTAACTTTCCCAAATTCTTTTTTTCTTTCTTTTGATGATTTACCTGTTGCTTCTAATAAAAATTTATTCCATTTTTTTATAACGCTATAGTCCCCACTAACCTTTTTAGGAGGTTCAATGTCAACAAATAGAATACTTTTCTCTCGTTTCATATCTATTGTACCTATTCCATCTACTTCGAAATGCATTCCCTGATCAATATTTCCCTTTGCACCAAAGTATTTGTCAACAAGATCTTCTATATCTGCGTTATGTCCTCTTTTTATTTTATATTCCCTCATAGTGTATCAAATAATGAAATAAAAAAAGAAGATATTAATTTTTGGGATTAATATCATTGTTTCTTATTATTTTAGTGGAAATGAAGTATAATTGGTAAAAAAACAAGTGAGACTATTGACATTAGTTTAATTAAGATATTTAATGCAGGGCCACTTGTGTCTTTACATGGATCCCCTACGGTATCTCCAATAACTGTTGCTTTATGTGCATCTGATCCTTTTCCACCGAGATTTCCAGATTCTATGTATTTTTTTGCATTATCCCATGCGCCACCTGAATTTGCTAGAAATACTGCTAATAAAAAGCCTGTAGCAATAGATCCCATTAAAAGTCCACCTAATCCTTCAGGTTTTAAAACTATTCCTACAACTAAAGGTGTTATTACTGCTAGAAGACTTGGCAGTATCATTTCTTTTAAAGCTTGGTTTGTACTTATTTTTACACATCTTTCATAGTCTGGTTTGTTTTTATCATTTTTAAGGAGGTTAAATTTTTTAAATTGGTATCTGACTTCTTCTACCATCGAGTATGCTGCTTTTCCAACTGCGCCCATTGTAAGTGCTGCAAAAACAAATGGTAGCATTGCACCAATAAAAATTCCTGAGACTAAATATGGATCGCTTAAAGTTAGATTTATTTCAGCACCTAATCCTTTTGCAGTCATAATAAAAGTAAAGATTAAGGCAAGTGATGTTATCGCTGCACTACCAATAGCAAAACCTTTTCCCATTGCAGCTGTTGTGTTTCCAACTGCATCAAGTTGTTCTGTTCGTTCTCTGACTTCTTTTCCCATTCCAGCCATTTCACTAATACCTTGTGCATTATCTGCAACTGGCCCATAGCAATCTGTAGCAAGACTTACTCCTAATATGCTTAACATTCCAACGGCTGATAGTGCTACACCATAAAACCCTGATACTTCATATGCAAATATCATTGCTATTACTACTGCAATTATTGGTATTATTGTGCTTATCATTCCTACTTGTAAACCTTGTATTATTACTGTTGCAGGTCCTGTTTTTGATGCATCTGCTATACCTTGAACTGGTTTTCTTTTCTCTGATGTGAAATACTCTGTTGAAAGACCTATTACTATTCCTGCAAAAAGTCCACCGATCATTGCTGCTATGGGCTCCCATTTTTCTATTAGGTACCATATCATTATACTACTTAGGACAGCTGTTACAGCGGTTGCTAAAAATAGTGAATTTCTTAATGCTCCATATACATTTTTTCCTTTTCCAACAATTACCATTAAAGTACCTATAATAGATGAAAAAATTCCGATACCAGCTACTAATAATGGTAATAAAACATAATTTGTAATAGTACTAGTTGAAGGGATGTTATCTGCATTAAACCAGGGAATTATATTTGTTATATCTTTGAATTCTGATACTGGTGTTACTCCTCCTTCAACCCAATTAATTTGAAGAATTAAAGCTCCAATAATTGTTGCAAGTGCCATAGTAGCAATAATTGAATCAACATATGACTCAAACAAGTCAGCACCCATACCTGCAACATCTCCAACATTGTCTCCTACTTGATCTGCAATAACTGCTGGGTTACGAGGGTCATCCTCAGGGATTCCAGCTTCTACTTTTCCAACTAAATCTGCTCCTACATCTGCACTTTTGGTGTATATCCCTCCACCGACACGAGCAAATAGGGCAATTGAGGATGCTCCAAATCCAAATCCAAATAAAATATTTGCAGTTGTATTCATCCTTGTCATCATATTTGGTATTTCATCAACAAGAATTACTTCATTAAAAAGATAATATAAACCAATAACACCAAGAACTCCAAGGCCTACAACACTTAAACCCATTACAGCTCCACTAGAAAAAGCAATAGAAAGACCCTTACTGACACTACTTTTTGATCCTTCAGCGGTTCTAGCGTTTGCCATAGTTGCAGTTTTCATACCTATGTTACCTGCTACAGCAGAAAAAATCGCCCCGAAAATAAATGCAACAGAAAGACCCCAATGCATATTGAAATCTTCAATTGTTGACGCGGCAAATAACAATATTGCTACTACTGTAACAAAAACCACTAAAACCTTATATTCACTATTTAAAAATGCCATAGCTCCTTTTCTTATTGCTTTACTCAATTCCTGCATCTTTTCTGTACCTTGGCTCTTTTTTTTAACAGAAAAAAATAGGTATATTGCAAAAAGCAAAGCAATTATTCCACCTATAGGTGCAATTAATATTAAATCCATTTCCATATAACTCGCCTACCCTGATTTTATGGAAATAAGATTAATTATTTAATAGTTATGCTTTTATTAAGAAAGCTATAAATCTATTTTGATAACATTTGTATAGATAATAATAAATAATATAAAAATAAATTTATATATAAGATTGCAATTAATGAAAAAACAAATTATTATATATTAAAAGTAATAATAAAAAATTTGAGCTAGAAATAAATGTTTAATCGATTAGCAAAACTCATAATAAAAAGATCATGGCTGATAATAATACTAGTCTTAATTGTAACAATATTTTTCTCAACATTTATACCATCAATAGAAATTAAAACAGAATTTGAAGATTTCATGCCTGAAGAAGAAGCTGTAAAGGCAAACGATAGGATAACAAATTATTTCGGTCAAAAAATTCCAACACTATTTCTTTTCGTTAAAACAAATGAAGCAGATAGCACTTTATCAATAGAAGCAATTAGAGAACAATATGCTATTGAACAAAAACTAATAAAAAAACCTGAAATAAACAGTTCAATTAGCCTAACAACATTTATAGAACAAATAAGCCTGATTGAATATGGTAAATCATTAAACGAATTAACAAATCAAGAGTTAGAAATAGTGTTAGACGATTTATTATCAGATAAAAAAACTGAAGAAATTAAAATTTTAAAAAATGATGATGAAAACGAAGAAATAGATTACACCTTATTTCCAAAAATATCTAAAGGAAAATCAAAGGATAGCATTGATATAAAAAACGGATATGCAAAATATGACAATGATGATATTACATTTAAAATTGAAGTATATGATTTATCAGATATTAATGAAAATCTAAAACCACCAATAAATTTTGTAAATACTATAGAATGGTATATAGAATTTGAAAATCTAATAACCCTTCATGATAGCTTAGACATTGACTATAAAATATCTGCACATATTGAGCCGAAACATCCATTATGGGTCATTGGAGAAGGAATTATACCAAATATCAATAATATTTTAAATAACATAAAACAAAGAGAACTTCTAAACACCTATGAAAAATCAGTATATCTTTGGATCAAACCACCAGGACAAGAAATGTATTTTCCATTACCATTAAAAACAGGTGAAATTAATTTTAACAAACAAGATAATTTAATAGAAATCAAAATATCTAGAAAAGAAATTGGAAATTATGGCATAGCAACAAATATCAGTGGATTTGAACTACCAACAAAAATATCAAATTTCAAACTTGGATCAAGATATTATAGAAACACAATTGGATTACCTGGGAACCGAATATATGCAAATACCAGCTACCTATTTGAAAAAATAAAAAATATACAAAATAAACCAACCCTAAGAAATATTGCAGATAAATTATTTCAAAAATATGGCGATATATCTTATGAAGAATTTCTTGAACTATTACCTACAATAGAAAAAAACATACCTCTATCAGATAAAATATCTTTAAAAGATATTGAATCCTCATGGATAATAACTGATACTACTGAAAATAATGAAGAAAATTTATTATTTATAAAACCTAATTTTTACGATGATCTAAAAATTTCAACAGAATCATTTGTATCTATCAGTAAACATAATAGTAAACCCCAAGCTAGTTTGATTATACTTCAATTAAACAGAACAGGTAGCTATGAAGAAATACTAGTTGAAACAGATGAAATCTTAGATTACATTAATACATTTGATAAAGAAAAACAATCGATATCAATAGAGGTTACTGGTGAAAGAGTTGTAACAAAAGACATTAATAGAATCACAACTGAATCTAATCAATTTATAGCACCTGCAATATTTATCATAATAGTAGTAATATTATATCTAAACTTCAGAAAATTATCATATGTAGTTCTACCAATGATAACTCTGCTCATATCAACTATTTGGCTTTTTGGAACACTTGTTTTTATAGGCATGAGCTTTAGCGTCATGCAAGTTGCATTAATCCCGCTGGTATTAGGTTTAGGTGTAGATTATTCTGTACATTTATTTCATAATTATAAAGCTGAACTTGAAAAAGGAAAAACATCTGCAGAAGCAATAAAAACATCAGTCTTAGAGGTAGGTAATGCAATGTTTCTAGCTATGCTCACTACAGTTATTGCTTTTATGTCTTTTTTATCTTCATCAGTACCTGCTCTAAAAGATTTTGGATTACTATTAGGTTTAGGCGTATCTTATACATTCATAACAGCTATAACTATTCTTCCGACCTTAAGATACATTTTGGATAAGAAAAAAGAAAAAAAACAAATTAAAAAACAAAATAATTTCAACGTTAGTTTTTTTATGAGAAAAGTTTCAAATTTTGTTTTAAAATATAACAAAATTATTGCTGTAATAATGATAATGTTATCAATAGTTTTTGTGATTGGTGGTTCTCAAATAGAAACAGGGTTTGATTTAGATGAATTTGCACCTGAAGATACTCCATCAATAGAACTCTTTGATAAAATATATGTTAATTTTCCTTATTCATCACAGGATCAAGAATTTATCCTAATTGAAGGTGAAATTGCAACAGTTAAGGCTTTAGAGGGTATAGCTCAAACTCATAAAAACTTTGAAGATGACCCATTTATTGCAAAAAATCCTGATGGCAGCCTTAAAACAATAAGTGTATACACCGTTATTCAAAATGTAATTAAAACAAATAATTCAATAATAGAAAAATTTAATATAAACAAACAAACAGGCATTCCAAGATCAGATAATGATGTAAAAAAATTATTTGATTATCTTTATGAAAAAGAAATGATAAGCTTTGAACAAATTAATATGCAAAATATAAACATTCAGGAGATTCAAAACCAAAGTTTTAATATTGATACAAGTGGAGCTGAAATAAAAAATGTATTACATAAAAAAGATTCGAGATATGATGCAACGATAATTAGAGTTTATATTATTGGAGCTACTGATGAAGAAGATCGAAAAGTCGAAGAGTTACTTGGAATACTTAAAAATGATCTTGAAAATGATATAGTTGATTATGGAAACGCTGAAGCAATAGTAACAGGATCATATATTATCAATTTATCAATCACGGAGTCTTTAACTGATAGTCAGGTCATTTCAACTGCTTTATCGTTGATACTTGCAGCGATTGTATTAATAATTGCTTATAGAAATCCATTACTCGGCCTAATTGCTATGATACCTGTTGGAATAACTATGATATGGATTCTAGGAACAATGTATTTTATTGGATATTCTCTAAATGCTCTTACAATTACAATTACAAGTATCACTATTGGTATAGGTATTGATTATTCAATCCATGCTACAGAACGATTTAAACTAGTTGCAGATAGAACTGGAGATATTAATAAAGCCATGTGTGAAACAATTTCACATACAGGTGGGGCATTATTAATCGCTGCTCTTACAACAGCATGTGGTTTTGGAATTCTAGCATTAGCCCCTATGCCACCACAGCAACAATTTGGAGTTATTTTATCAATTACAATTATTTTTTCACTTTTAACATCAATTCTAATTCTTCCTTCTATTCTTGTTTTTTGGGCTAAACGTAGAAAAAAAATAAAAGGTTATATTGTAACTACTAACGGATTGAAAAAAGAAAATGGCAAGTGGAAAAAAGAAAAACCAGAAGAAAAAAACGAAAAATCCTGTGAAAAATAATCAAAAGATCTCAAATTATTTTATTAATTAATCTTTAAATAATAATTTTTAATCCAAATCTTTATTTATTAGGCCTAGTTACGGGGTAAACAACTATAAAACTATAATAAAAATAAATAGGTGATTTATCGTGTCTGAGGTTTTAGAAAGTAAAGTCAAATATAAAGAGAAAAATATTGAAAAAAATTGGAAAAGTATTGATGGTAACACAGCTGCAACTCATGTTGGCTATGCTTTTAGTGACGTAGCAGCAATTTACCCTATAACTCCATCTTCTCCAATGGGTGAAATGGCAGATGCATGGTCAGCTCAAGGTCGTAAAAATATTTTCGGTCAAACAGTAAAAGTATCTGAGATGCAATCTGAAGCGGGAGCCGCAGGAGCTATCCATGGATCTTTAGCCGCTGGAGCATTTACAACAACATTTACTGCTTCACAGGGGCTTTTACTTATGCTTCCAAATATGTACAAAATAGCAGGTGAGCTTATGCCTAGTGTTTTTCATATTGCTGCTCGATCACTTGCTGCTGAAGTTCTTTCCATATTTGGTGATCATTCTGATGTTATGGCCGCTAGACCAACAGGCTATGCAGAAATTGCATCTTCATCTATACAAGAAATAATGGATTTAGCATTAGTTGCACATCTTTCAACTCTTAGAGCATCTGTTCCATTTTTACATTTTTTCGAAGGATTCCGTAGTTCTCATGAGATACAAAAAATTGAAATGATTGACTATGATGATATGAGTAAACTCGTAGACTGGGATGCAATAAAAAGACATAGAAATCGTGCTTTAAACCCAGAACATCCACATATCAGAATGGGTGCGATGGGCCCAGATACTTATTTTCAAGTTAGAGAAAGAGGTAATGAATTCTATGAAAAAATACCTCAAATTGTTCAAGAAGAAATGAACAAAGTAGCAAAACTAACAGGTAGGCAATATCATTTATTTGATTATACCGGTGATCCAAATGCAGATAGATTAATTGTAATGATGGGGGCAGGTTCAAAAACAACAGAAGAAGTAGTAGAGTATCTCAACTCAAAAGGTGAAAAAGTCGGTCTTTTAACGGTAAGATTATTCAGACCATTTTCAGCAGAACATTTCTATAATCTAATACCAAAATCAGTAAAAAAGATAGCTGTTCTTGACAGAACAAAAGAACCAGGATCATACGGTGAACCATTATACATAGATGTATGCTCAGTCTTCCAACAGAAAAAGGATAATAGAATAATCGTAGGAGGACGCTATGGTCTTTCCTCAAAACAATTTACACCAACAATGGCCAAAACTGTTTTTGATAACCTTAAAAAAGATAAACCAAAAAACAATTTTACAATAGGTATAGAAGACGATATTACAAATACTTCTTTATCACCATCAGAAAAAATAGATACAGCACCTGAATCCACAGTTAGATGTAAATTCTGGGGGATTGGAGGCGATGGAACAGTTGGAGCTAACAAGAATGCTATAAAAATAATTGGTGATAACACCAACAAATATGCACAAGGATATTTTGAATATGATGCAAAAAAATCTGGGGGCGTTACAAGATCTCATCTAAGATTTGGTGACGAACCAATAAAATCAAGATACCTAATAAACACAGCTGAATACATAGCATGTCACAATCCATCATATGTAGACAAATATGAATTATTAGAAGGGATAAAAGAAGGCGGAACATTTGTCCTCAATTCGCATTGGACAATCGATGAAATGGAAGAAAATTTCCCAGCTAGCTTGAAAAAAGCAATAGCAAATAATAATCTGAAATTCTACAACATAGACGCTGTATCAATCGCACAAGAGGTAGGCCTAGGCAATAGAATAAATATGGTGATGCAAACAGTTTTCTTTAAACTCTCAGAAATTTTACCAGTCGACGAAGCTGTAAAACTACTAAAAGATGCTATTAAAAAAAGCTATGGTCATAAAGGTGATGAAATTGTACAAATGAACAATAAAGCAGTTGATATGGCCATTGAAAAAATTGAAAAAATAGAATATCCCAACTCATGGAAAAATGCTGAAGACAAAAAAACAGAAGACACAAATGACAGACCAGAATTCATCAAAAAAATAGTAGATAAAATGGCATCATTAAAAGGAAATGAGCTAAAAGTTTCTGATTTTAAACCCAGTGGATTCTTCCCACTTGAAACCAGTAAGTACGAGAAAAGAGGCATAGCAATAAATGTACCAGAATGGGATCCAGAAAATTGTATTCAATGCAATCAATGCTCATTAGTATGCCCACATGCAGCAATAAGACCCTATCTAATAACAGAAGATGAGATAGAAAAAGGCCCTGAAGGAATTGAAACAATAAAAGCAGTAGGAAAAGATGTAAAAGACAAAAAATTCAGAATACAAATCTCAACCTTAGACTGCGTTGGATGTGGAAACTGCGCAGATATTTGTCCTTCACCAAAAGGAAAAGCCTTAGTAATGAAACCAATTGAAACGCAAGTAGAAAAGCAAGCACCAATATTTGATTATCTAGAAAAACTACCTGAAAAAACAGAAGGTTTTAATAAATATAGCATTAAAGGCTCACAATTTAAAAAACCATTACTTGAATTCTCAGGAGCATGTGCCGGTTGCGGTGAAACACCATACGTTAAATTACTTACCCAACTCTTTGGTAGTAGAATGATAATTGCAAACGCGACAGGTTGCTCATCAATATGGGGTGGATACGCACCATCAGTCCCATGGACAAAAGACAAATATGGCCGAGGCCCAGCATGGGCAAATAGCTTATTTGAAGACAATGCAGAATATGGTTTTGGAATGCATCTTGCAACAACTCAAAGAAGAGATAACCTAAAACAAAAAGTAAAACAAGCAATAGATAAAAATCTAGTAAATGATCAATTAAAAGACTTATTTCAACAATGGATTGAAAACTTCAACGATGGAGACAAAACCGATGAACTTTCAATAAAAATAAAAAAACAACTAGAAAAAACAAATAAAGTAGGCATACTCTCAGATATATGGGAATCAAAAGATATGTTTATCAAACCATCACATTGGATAATCGGTGGAGACGGATGGGCATATGATATTGGTTATGGTGGTCTTGACCATGTATTAGCAAGTGGTGATGATATTAACGTATTAGTATTAGATACAGAAGTATACTCCAATACAGGTGGACAAGCTTCAAAAGCTACACCTCATGGATCAGTAGCTAAATTTGCATACTCAGGTAAAAAAACAAAAAAGAAAGACCTTGGTTTAATGATGATGAACTATGATTACGTCTATGTTGCATCTATTGCAATGGGCTCAAATATGAACCATGTACTTAAAGTTATGAAAGAAGCAGAGTCATATCCAGGACCTTCGATAATCATAGCATACGCGCCATGTATTAACCATGGAATTAAAGCAGGAATGGGTAAATCACAAAATGAAGAAAAATTAGCTGTTGAATCAGGCTATTGGCCATTGTATAGATTCGATCCAAGACTTGCAAAAGAAGGAAAAAATCCGTTCCAACTCGATTCAAAAGAACCAAATGGAAAAATTAGAGAATTTATAATGGGTGAAATTAGATACAATTCACTTACTAGATCATTCCCAGAAGAAGCAAAAAGACTGCACAAAAAATTAGAAGAAGACATAAACAATAGATACAAAAAATATAAATCAATGGCAGAGAAGTAAAAAAAAAAATTTACTTCTTTTTTTCATTATTTAAATATTTATTTCAAAAGACATATTTTCACTAAATACATTACATAAATATTTGGAGCAGAAAGATTGTTAAAAAGAGCAAAAGAGATAGGAAATATATTAAAAAATTCAAAAGAAGTACATATAGTAACTCATATTGATGCAGATGGAATAACTGCTGGGGCTATTGCATATCAAACATTAAAAAGAATGGAAAAAGAATTTTCAATTGAATTTGTTAAAGACTTGAATAATAAATTTTTAGAAGAACTAAAAAATAAAAATTATGAACTTATTTGGTTTACAGATCTTGGAAGTAGTATAATTGAAAGTGAAAAAGAAATTAATAAAGTAGTAACTGATCATCATGTATGTAAAAAAGATACGAATTTTTCTTATCATTTAAACCCACATCTTTATGATCTTGATGGTTCTTATGATATTAGTGGTTCTGGAACCACATTTTTAGTATCTAGGGCAATTGATAGAAAAAATATTGATTTATCGACCTTAGCAATAACAGGTGCATGTGGAGACTTGCAAGATAGACGATATAACAGATTAACAGGTACAAATAGAGAAATATTAAACGAAGGTATAAAAAAAGGATTTCTAAAAACAACAATTGATATCCAATATTTTGGACGAGAAACACGACCGGTATATAAATTATTACAATATGCAAATGATCCATTAATTCCCGGTTTAAGCAATCGAGAGTCTGCATGTATATCCTTTCTTCAAGAACTCAATATTAATATGAAGGATGAAGATAATTGGCGTAAATGGATTGATCTTAGTAAAAGCGAAAGAGGCATTATAATATCAAATATTGCACAAATTTTCCTTCAGAAAGGTTTTGGACATAAAATAACAAAAAAAATTATTGGAGAAATCTATACTCTAGAAAAAGAAGAAGAAGGAACAGAACTTCACGATGTAAAAGAATTTTCTACTCTTTTAAACTCAACTGCACGATATGGGAAATATGATGTTGGCCTACAAGTATGCCTTGGCAATAGGGATAAATGGTATAAAAAAGCTAAAAATTTATTACGTGGTCATAGACATAACTTAGTTGAAGGATTACAATTTGCAAAAGAGGAGGGTATTGAAAAAAGAAAATACTTACAATTTTTCCATGCTGGAACTGGTATTAGAGATACTATTGTTGGAATAGTTGCAAACATGTTGCTTACATCTGATGAAACAAGTAATAATCTTCCAATAATTGGCTTTGCATATAAAGAAGATGGAAATGTTAAAGTATCAGCTAGAGGGACGCAGAATCTTGTTGATAAAGGTTTAAATCTCTCTGTTGCTATGAAAAAAGCAGCTAGTAAATTAAACGGTGTTGGCGGTGGTCATAATATTGCTGCTGGAGCTACTATACCAAAAGGTAAAGAAGAAGAATTTCTTGATCTTTTAGAAAATGAAATTAAATCTCAGTTTAATCAAGAAGTCTTATAAATTTTTTCTATAATTATATCAAAATATACTGTTTCACCAGCTGTCGGTCCAACAGCATAATTAACAGTTGGATCAAGAAGCCTATAAGTAGGAAGTAAATATTCAAAATATTCTTTTGGATATCTATAAACAATTTTTTGTGATTGATTATAAGTTAGATTTAAAACTCTATCAAATTCTCTATAAGTGACATTGCCCTCTGAGTCAATGTTTGAGCAGTTAATTTTAGTTTCATTAAAACTTTCAACTGAGTAATTTATAGAATAATATGTAAAATTTTGATTTATTTTAGGAGTATGCGTTACAATTATTGAGTTCCCAATTATTTCTGCATTACTTGCATTTTCCCAATAATTAATTTCATCTCCATAATAAGAATATTCTTTCCATGTAAAATTATCTATTTTATCTTCCGGCGGATTTGTTTCCCACCAAATATAAGTATCATTTATTTTTGTGATTTCTGTTGAACTCTGCCAACTTGGATATACTGTTTTTGTATCACCTTTTGCATATGATCTATCACGAGCTACATACAAAGTAGTTGTATTTACACCTTGTAAAAAATATGAATATTCATCTGATACTTTATCAACAGATACATTTTCAATTATATCAATTATTTTTACATCCATATCTATTATACCATAAATTGCGTATTCATCGGGAATATCTGCATCAATAACTACATCCTTTTCAAGGGCTAATCCAAAAGCTTTTTCTGGTGGAATAGGGCCTATTGTATAATTAACTCCTTCTTTTTTACCTTCTAAAGCTTCCATTAAACCAGGGATTGGTAAAACCATATATTCTTCTGAAAAACCTTCAGGAGCTGTTTCATTCCATTTTTCATTTACAAATACTTTCAAATGAGAATAATCTAATAGTTCATTATATATACCATTTTCTTTTGCCACTTCTTCATATGAAGTTGCAAAAACTGTACCATTAGTATAATAAGCAGTAAAATTTATATCAGCACAATCACCAATTTCAATTTTTATATCTTCATCTTTCTTGTTTGTAAGATTATCTAACAATTCGTCGCCATATTCAATTGACAATAAAACTGATAATGCACCTATGATAATTACAGCAAGACCAATAGCTGCTATTTTTTCTTGTTTCATGAAGTTGTTGAATGAAATTATTATATAAATAGCTAACCATCTTTATTTAAGGAGACCTCTGTTATTAGATATCTAATAATTCTAGCTGCTAATATTGCGGTCTCACCTCTATCATAAGCCGGACAAACCTCTACTAAATCAAAGCCGGTAATTTTTTTTGAAAAAAGTTTTATGCCTTGCAATATATCAAAAGGATTTAAACCAAAAGGTTCAGGTGTGCTAGTTCCCGGCGCATAACAAGGATCTATCGCATCAAAATCCAAAGAAAAATAAATATCTTTATCAATAAATTTATTATGGACTTTATCTAAAGCCCATTGAATACCTTTTTTATTTATGTCAAATGAATTGATAAACAATAAACCATCTTTTTTTGCTTCATCAAACTCTTTTTGTATACCAGATCTTACACCCAATACTGCTATATTTTCTACACCAACAACTTCTGATATTCTCTTCACTACACATGCATGGCTTTCTGGGTTATTTTCATATTTATCTTTATAATCTAAATGTGCATCAAAAATTATTACTGCTATATCTTTTTTTGATTTTTCAAATGCTTGAATTATTGGATATGTAACAGTATGTTCTCCACCTATTGCCAGTGGTATTTTATCTTTATCTAATATTTTATAAGTAAAATTCTTTACTTTTTTTTTCATATCTTTTGGTTCATTTTCTTTGTCAAAAATTAAGTTACCATAATCATGAATTTTTATATCTTTTAAATCAATATTATTTAACAAATCATATGTTTCAAAATTCCAGCTTGCTTGTCGTATCTCAGTTGGTCCTTTATTTGTTCCTCTTCTAAACGACCCTGTTTTATCGTAAGGTATTCCAAAAATTATATATTCTGCTTTTTCAAAGCTTGCTTCTGCATCTGCAAAATAATCGGGAAATTTCATAATTTCAATAATAGTTTTGGTATAAAATAATTATTTGTTTCTATTTTTATGATAAAAATATTGTTGTTTATAATTTTTTTATACTCTGGTTATTTTTTTTCTACCAAGTGCAACTAGATATGATACCTCGTTTCCAGGTTCTAGTTTTCCTTTGTAATCATCTGGTATCGGCATTTCAAATGTTTCATATGTGTCAAGGTCCATCAGTTGTACATTATCGCCCATTAATGCTACTATTTGTGCGTTTCTTTTGTCTATTAATGGAACATGTATTTTGTGTTTTACTGGGTGTACTACGCTTCTTTTTTGTCCGTCGAAAACTCCTATTGCTTCTATTCTTGCTTTTGCTTCTCCATGTTTTCCAGGTTTAGATGTTGAAATGCTCATGATTTTACATGGTTCATCATCTATTATCATATATCTATTTACTTTTAACGTTCTGACTTCTGCTAATTCTTTCATTTTTTATTCCTCTGGAACTTTATATACTACATCATGTTCTCTGACCCTGTCTTTTACTTTTATTCCTACATCATCACCTGATTTTACTTTTTCTACAGGGTTTCTATCTATTTCCATACTATTTATTTTTTGTTTGAAATCTGTATGAGCTCCAACAAAGTGAAGAGTATCTCCTATTTTTAATTCGCCATTTGTTATTTTTATTGCGGCTACACTTACATTGGTGAAAAAATGTTCAACTATTCCAATTTTTTCTTCTACCATAACAATTTGTCACCTACCGTAAATATAATAACTTATACTTAAAAGCTAACTTTTTTTAATCAGCATCTACAATTTCATATATTGCTTTTTTACCATGTTTCTGACAGATAAATGCTTCCCATTTACCATCCCAGCTCATGGAATTTCCACATTCAGGACAAGCTAAACTAAGTATAACTTCTCGATGTTGTTTTGTTTTTGTTTTTAGTACTTCTGCTTTTACTTTTTTTGTAGGATCTAGAGAATTCATAACATAAACATTTCCGCTAGGTGGTAAAAATGGAGTATTGTCTACTTTCATCCTTTTTTTCCTATAAGCTTTCATTTGTTGCTTAAATTTTTCTTGCATTGTTTGTCTTCGGCCCATAAATATCAACCAATCATATTATTAAACATGAATAAAGCTTTTGTTTTATAACCTCTTTCCTTATACAGGATTTCAAAAATGAAGATAAATGAATTAAAAATTGATCCTAAAATAATTGATATTTTAAGGGAACATAAGATAAAAGAGTTATATCCTCCTCAGGCTGATGCATTGCCTTATGTTTTAAAAGGTGAAAACCTTGTTCTCGCTATTCCTACTGCATCTGGAAAAAGCCTTGTTTCTTATATCGCTATGGTTCATAAATTATTAAATGAAGGCGGAAAAGCATTATATGTTGTTCCACTTAAAGCTCTTGCACGTGAGAAATATGAGGAGCTAAAACTTTTTGAAAAACTTGGACTTCGTGTTGGTATCTCAACAGGTGACTTGGATGACTCTGATCCTCGTCTTGCTCGTTTTGATATAATAATTTGCACATCAGAGAAAGCTGATTCTCTTCTACGCCATGGTGTTAGCTGGATCGATAAGGTAAAAGTCTTGGTAATAGATGAAATACATTTAATTCATGATCCAACAAGAGGGCCCACTCTCGAGGTAATTATTTCTCGTTTTAAAGCAATTAATCCAAAAACACAGGTAATAGCTCTCTCTGCTACTATTCAAAACGCAACTGAGCTTTCTATCTGGCTTGAATCAAAGCTTATACAGTCAGATTGGAGACCTGTCCCTCTTAGAGAAGGAGTATATTACAATAATGAAGTAAAATTTGATGATGGAAAAATTGAGGAAATAAAAGGGTTTGAAAAAAAATCAGTTGAAAGACTTGTTGAAAATTCTTTGGATAACAAAGGCCAAGTTTTAGTATTTGTAAACACGCGTCGCTCAACAATTTCTATGGCAAACAAGCTTGCAACCATAATTGATAAAAAACTATCTAAAAAAGAGAAAAACAATTTAAATAATCTTTTAATCAAGATGAAAAAAGCTTTATCAGAGAGTACATCTATTGATAAAAAACTTGGTTTCTGTATCTCAAAAGGTGTGGCATTTCACAATGCAGGGCTTTCTACAGTTCAAAGAAGAGTAGTTGAAAATGGTTTTAAAAAACGGATAATAAAATGTATAGTTGCAACTCCTACTCTTGCAGCAGGTGTTAATATTCCTGCTCAGAGAGTTATCATTAGAGACCTATGGCGTTATGATCCAAATTTTGGTATGCATCCAATTCCAATTCTTGAATATAAACAACAAGCTGGACGTGCTGGTCGACCTCGTTATGACAAGTTTGGTGAAGCAATTGCTATTGCAAAAAGCGAGAATAAAAAAGAGATGATATATAATAATTATATTCTTGGTGAAACAGAACCGATTTATTCTAAGCTTGGTAGCCAGTCAGCTCTTAGAATGCATCTACTTTCTGCGATTGCAACAGGTTTTATTGACAGTGAAGAAAAAATAAAAAAATTCATTGATAGTACTTTTTATTCATATCAATCAGACACATATATAATCAAGGATGAAATAGACAATGCTGTTGATTTTTTATTAACTAATGGTTTTATTGAGGAAATAAATAATAAATGTTATATGTCAACAATTTTTGGAAATCGTACTTCCTCTCTTTATATTGATCCATTATCTGCGGTTCAATTAAAAAAAGCATTAGAGAACTCATGTGGTAGAAAAACAACTGATTTATCATTTATCCATGCTGTATGTTCTACACCTGATGTTCGTTCTTTATATCTTAGATCTAGTGATACATGGGTTGAAGAAAAAGCAGAGAATATTAAATCAGAAATACTATTTGAAACACCTAATAGTTTTGGTGAAGACTATGAATGGTTTTTAAGTGATCTTAAAACTGCAGCTCTTGTTGAAGCTTGGATTAATGAAACCGCTGAAGATGGAATAGTAAACAAATTCAATGTAGGCCCAGGGGATATTCATAATATAGTTGAGACAAGTCAATGGATTTTATATGCAGCACGAGAGTTTGCACGTATGTATAATTTTGAATGTATATCTGATCTCAATGATCTAATGATGAGGGTTCGTTATGGTTGTAAAAAAGAACTTCTTAACCTTGTATCATTAAAAGGAATTGGACGCATTAGAGCAAGAGCCTTATTTAATGAAGGATTTAAAACAGTTAATGATTTAAGAGGAATACCTCTAAAAAGAATAGCACAAGTCAAAACAATTGGAGAAGGAATTGCAAAAAACATTAAAAGTCAAATAGGTGAAAGCGTTAAAGGAGAAAAAAAAGAACTTACAGAATATACAAATATATAAAAAAAAGGGTTTTAAATGATAAAAATTGTTGGTGCAAAAGGAAATATTTCAAACGTTGAAGATTTTTTAACTAGAATTAATGATTTAATTGAGGAAAAAAAAATTGAAATACAAGTTTTTAATGCTGATATGATATATGGAAAAAACCATTTAATTTCTGCCACTGAACATGCGATTAGATCAATTTATCAGGATAAAAATACTACCAACTCGCTTGGTATGGAAATACTTCTATATGCATCTGGTGAAAGACAACTAAAGATTGCTATTCCAAAAATTGGAGTTAAAAAAGGTAAAGGAAATATTGCTTTTGTATTTATTGCAGATAGCATTCCAAATAACTTAATAAATAGTATTTTAAAAGATATAGATTTAGAAAGAGATGATAAAGTTCTTGAAGGAGATATTAATACTCTTAAAAAATTTGGATTAAAAGACATTGAGATTTCAACTGTATCAGAAAATGAATATGAAGATCTAATACTTGAAAAAGTAGCAATGGTAGATTTAATTAAATAAACAGGCCCGCATGAGGTAGTTTGGATATCCTGGAGCCCTGCGGAGGCTCCTACTCGGGTTCGAATCCCGATGCGGGCATGAAAAAATATTTTTATTTGACATTTTATTGTACAACAATAATCATTACAATAAATATGCCTATAGATATAAGTAATAAAGAGGAATTGCAACTACTTTTTGGAAAAGCTCTATGGATGGAATCAAAACTTGAACTAGCCTTACAATGGGAAGCATATATGAACATGGGAGAAAAATATAGAGACCTATTATTTACAATTGCACATGACTCAGAATCACATAGTATTGTATTAAGAGAAATCTGTTCAAATATAGAAGGATTAGATTTGCAAAAAGAAATAGAAGTATTTGATTCAAAAGAATTTGATCTCTCAAAGATGATAGACGAAGAAAATTTTACACAAATGCTAAGATATGAATTATTAGCATTAGATATCTATACAAAACTCAATAATCTAACAAACAGAAAATTTCTTGAAAAAATCTGGAAAGGCAAAAACATAGATGAATACTATAATAAATTAAAATGGCTTGTAAAAGAAGAAGAAAGACATAGAGATCTTATAAAACCATTAGTAGGAAGAGTAGCTATAACTAGTATTTAAAAAAAAAAAAAATTAACTAAATAATTTATAAACAAATAATTTATTTTGTTTTTTGTGAAAATAGATACTATCAACAAAAAAATATTGTTTCTTTTACAAAAAGATGGGAGGATGTCATATAAAGAAATATCTGAAGAACTTAAAAGATCTGAAACCACCATTAGAGACAGAGTCAAAGCAATGGAAAGAGTTGGTATAATTCAAGGTTATACCGCTTTAGTAGATAAAACAGCCCTTGGTTTGAATTTTTTTGCAATAATATTTGGAAACCCTACATCATCAAAATATCTAGACAATATAACAGAAAAAATAAAAAAAGTAAAAAACGTGATGAGAGTATATCAAATATCTGGTGAACATAGGCTTGCAATTTTTATTGTTGCACCATCATATAAAGATTTAAAGGAGATAATAAAAACACAGCTTCTACCATTGGGATTGAAGGATGAAGAGATAATCACTGTTTTAGAAGCTGATAGGGAGTTTATTTCCCCTCTTGAGATACCATAAAAACATCAGTTTTTTAATGATAATTACTGGATTTTTGTTTTTTTTATATTATTATCAAAGGATTTGTAGAGTAGAGTTTATTAACTTATTTTGTAAATAAGATATGAAAAAATTAGTTTAAAAGGAGGTTATAAATGGGACCAAAAAAAAAGAAAAAAGACAAAAAATAGTCATGAAGAATATGAAAAATCCCAAAAAACGCCATTTTGAGGCGGCGGATATATTAATTATTTTGAATTTTTGAGAGCGGAAAGATATTCTCCTAATCTGCTCTCAAATTTTCCATTAAGGAGGATAAAAATTGATGGCACCTAAAAAAAATCAAAAAAAATCAAAAAAGAATAAAAAAAATAAAATTTTCAAAGAAGAAATTTCAGATAGAAAAAGATTAGAGAAATTAGGCATTTACCAAAATAACAAATCTGAAGATGAAGAAGAACAAGATGAATCCTGGAGAGATTTTGGATAGATATAATATTTAAACCT
>Ga0272442_10000978_pt1 | contig 44186 bp, 38 predicted proteins | sample SSMForm2O_FD_200262 | JGI IMG/M metagenome (GOLD analysis project Ga0272442, IMG submission 200262) | Marine sediment archaeal communities from Little Sippewissett salt marsh, Falmouth, MA, United States - SSM-Form-2O | ecosystem: Environmental > Aquatic > Marine > Wetlands > Sediment ...
GGGTCAGCTCATAAACAACATTTTGTTCCCACAATCTTGGTTTCCTTGCCATGTAACTTTATCGGACCGAGGTGGGGAAAAGTTGCAGGTTTTATCGAAAAAAGATTAAAAAAATGTGTCTGACACCATAAGAAGATAAGAAGACGCAGACCCTTTTGCGTAACTTGCAAACAAATAAATGATATCAAGTGTTTGGGTAGAAGTTAGGAGAGTTTAAAATGTTCATATCTGGACGGAGCTTTGTCATAAGTATCAGCATTTTGGTTTTGCTGATATGCATGCCGGTGTCTGTTGAGGCTCAATTCACTGATTACGAGCAGGCCGAGATCGAAGCAGCCATGCATCATGAGGAGAATCCTGTACATGCGGTGCCGGACTCCTTTGAAGTTCCTGAATATGCCCCTGCATCAAAAGGATTTGTATACTATTCCGATTTCGAGTCGGACAACGGAGGTCTGGCCGGTAATCTTGACTGGGAACATGGTGAAATTGCCTGGGATGGAGGCACCTGTCATCCGTCTGAACATGCTCCGCCATCGGCTCCGCATTCGGGAACCAATATGTGGGGTACGGTTCTGAATGACTGCTACAGCGATCTCGGAAATAACTCCGGAGCCGCCAATGATGGATTGTGCGCAAACGATAATACTTCAGACGACAGCATTCTTTCATTTACGGTGGACTTGAGCGGGCTGTCCGATGCCACGCTGTACTGGTGGGAGTGGTATGATGTCTTCAGCTATTTTGACTGGGCTGAGGTTTATGCCAACGGTACGTCAGTATTCATGCACTGCGAGTCATCCTACACTGCGCCTACTACGTGGGTTCAGCAGAGCGTGAACCTTGATGCGTATACAGGGGGTACTGTGAACATCGAATTTCATTTCATGGCATCAAGCGTTGTGAACAAGGCAGGATGGTACATTGATGACGTTTCCGTTGAGAGTTCTGGGATCAACGATTACATCTATCCGCTTCTTCAGCAGGATCCTTCAGGTTTTACGCATAATTCTGTGACCAACGTTCAGCGTGGATGGCGGTTCCAGGTCAACAGCGACAATGTATGGGTCGCCCAGCTGGGCGTCTTCTGGTATGACTCTGACGTTAACGAAAAGGTCCTGACCCTGTTTGATTTCGATACGCAGGCGATCCTGGCGCAGGTGACTACTACTCCGGCTTCTGGATGGATCTGGGTGGATCTGGATACACCGGTGCATCTTGAAAATGGAGGGCAGTACATAGTCAGCGGATGCGGGGGAGATCCATCTGACTATTATTATACGGATTCGCCGCCTTCTTCCTGGACGCCTGATGGAACTATCGAATATCTGGATGTTAGATTCTGTAATTCCTGCACGCAGAACACGTTCCCCACCGGTATCCTTGTGGATTACCAGTATGGAGTAAACGACATCGGTTATTTCTTCGGCCCAGGATCGGATGCTGACGCCGATGCTGATGCCGACGCCGATGCTGACGCAGACGCCGATGCCGACGCAGATGCTGACGCCGATGTTGATGCCGACGCCGATGCTGACGCAGACGCCGATGCCGACGCAGATGCAGACGCCGATGCGGATGCTGACGCGTCCGGAGATGCTGGTGATGATGGCGGTACAGATGCCGATACAGATACTGATACCGACTCGGGCACGGATACAGACGCGGACACTGATTCAGACACAGATTCGGATTCAGACACGGACTCGGATCTGGACGGCTCGCTGCCGGAGGATGGAGGAAACGGAGACGGGTTCTTTGCTGAGGAGGAAGATGAAGGCGGAGACTGCGGCTGCAGCTGCAGCATCGTGGGACGTGACCGCCCGGATAATTTCAATCTGCTTCAATGCTTAATCAGCACTCTAGACCTAATATTATGAAAATATTATACTTCTTATGGTGTCAGACACCTTTTTTAGGGCAAATTCCTAGCTTACTTTTTCGCCCGGCCTGGCGGAAGGTCCGACCTCGAGCAGTGTCACTGCACCTGCGCCCGAAGAGGCCAGTACCATGCCCTCGCTTGTGCCCCACTTCATTTTTCGAGGTTTCAGGTTAACCACGCACACGAGCTGCTTTGAGACGAGATCCCCGGGGTCAGGGTAGTGCTGCGCAAGTCCTGCAAAAACGCGGCGTTTTCCCAGTGGGCCCAGATCAAGCTCAAGAGAAAGCAGCTTTTTAGCTCCTTCAATTTTCTGTGCGCTGATGACGCGGGCGACCCTGAGGTCGCATTTCGAGAAATCATCAATGGTTATTTCCTCTTCAATCGGGGCCGACTTGAACGAAGAGGTGGAGCCGGCATCCTCGGTCTCTTCTTCCATGCTTGATTTGATCATGGCCTCGATGTTCTTTTTCTCTACTCTTTCGGCCAGGCGCACGAAGGACCCGATTTGTGCGTCACACAGGTCCGGCTTTGCGTCGTCCCATGTCCAGGGTTTCTTCGCACCCAGCATCTTCTCCATTTTCTTCGTCATTTCAGGCAGCACGGGCTTGAGAATCACGGAAACCACCTTGCTGATGTTTATTGCCGTCGTAAGTATTGAGCGGGCTTTTTCAGGGTTGGATTTCAGCAAGTCCCAGGGAGCCTTTTCCTGCATGTAGAGATTGGCATTTTCCGCAAGACCGCATGCCAGCGAAACCGCCTTTGCTACATTGAAGTTTTCGTAAGCGTTCCTTGCTTCTGCCGCGGTGTCTGCGGCGCGATCCAGAAGCTGTCCGGCGTCGGATGAGTTCGAGCCCAGCCTGCTGTCCATGCGCTTGTTTACAAAGCTTATTGAGCGGCTGGCCAGGTTCGCGATCTTGTTTACAAGCTCAGCATTAACCCGGTTCAGAAAGTCGTCGAAGCTGAGGTCTATATCCTCGACCTTTCCGGACAGCTTGGATGCATAATAATAACGCAGGTATTGCGGATGCAGGTTTTCCAGGTAGGTTTTCGCGGTTATAAAAGTGCCCCTGGACTTGGACATCTTGGACCCCTCGACCCTGAGGAACCCATGAACGTGCACGCGCCGTGGAAGAGTAAGGCCTGCATCCATCAGCATGGCGGGCCAGAAAAGTGTATGGAAGTAAACTATGTCCTTGCCTATGAAGTGAACTATCTCCGTATCGGGATTCTCCCACCAGTCGGAGACGTTCAGCCCTTTCTCCTGACAGTATTTATCAGTAGTGGCTATGTATCCTATGGGGGCATCGAACCAGACGTAGAAATACATGTTTTCCTCGTCCGGAATCTCGAAACCGAAATAAGGCCCGTCCCGGCTGATGTCCCAGTCGCGCAGTCCTTCCTTCAGCCATCTGCCCACGTAGTTCCTGGTTTCTTCCTGGAGGTTCCCTTCGGAAGAAGTCCAGTCCGTCAGCTTTTCGTTGAAGACGCTCAGCGTGAAGAACTGATGCTCAGAACTGCGTCTTACGGGAGGTGTCCCACATATGGAGCACTTCGGATCTTTCAGGTCAACAGGAGCATATGTCGCCGAACAGGAATCGCACGAGTCTCCGTACTGGTCAGGAGCGCCGCACCTGGGGCAGGTTCCCCGGACATAACGGTCGGGCAGGAACATGCCGTCTTTTTCGCAGTAAGTCTGTTCAACCGTCCGCTTCTTGATGTGACCGTTCTGTCTGGCCGCCCCGTATATTCTTTCCGCCCATTTGCGGTTTTCCTCGCTGTGGGTGGTGTAAAACCTGTCGAAGAATATCTCAAATGCTGAGAAATCCCTGAAATGCTCCTCGTGCATTCGCTCGATGAGAGATTCCGGCCGGATTTTTTCTTTTCTGGCCCTGATTTCAATAGGGGTTCCGTGAGTATCGTCGGCGCACATGTAAATGGCGTCAGCGCCGTCCATTCGAAGGTGTCTGACCCATATGTCGGTATAGATGTATTCAACCAGGTGCCCTATGTGTATGGAACCATTGGCGTACGGCAGAGCACTTGTAACCAGGATGCGGCGGGACATCATTCCTCCTTGAGCTGATTGGGTGTTTCGGACATTGATTATGTGTGAGATTTCTTGATTTCTTCCAGGATCTCTTCCTCTTCTACAAAGTGCTTGCGCGTCAGAACGGCCATGAGGGCGGCTATTATTTCCATCAGGTTGTCGGCCGGAAGAGAAGAGCGGTCGCCCGTTTTCGCCGCAGATCGAAGCATCTCCACAAGGTTTGTATGCCTTTCCTCAGTTCTGAGTCCGGTTTCAGAGCCGCCTAGATTTATGGTCATACCGTTGAGAAAAGTAATGGCAACGCCCTTTTTCTCTGGTTTTTCTTCTGCTGATTCTCCGGATGATTTTTCAGCTACCTCTACCCCGTTTACGGCAGGGGATTCTTCCTGTACCACATGCAGGTCCGAATCGTCTATTTCCTCTATTATTTCCTCCTGGCCTTGAACAGAATTTTTTGCAGGTGCTTCAGCTGGTACTGATGCAGGAGGTTTCGAAACGGGCGGTTTTGATACAGGAGGTTTTGAAATCTGCCGTTTCCGGACGGATGGAGTCTCGATCTCCTCTTCGTCATAGTAGAAAAACCGTAGGGCCTTCGAAATGTCCGTGGGACCCGCTATCATGGGCTTCACGTTCAATCCGGACGAAGCGGCTACGAATCTGAGCGCGGTATCGTCCGTAGGATCCGCCACCGCCACGTACAGGGCATCTCTTCCACCACGCGTGGGCCGCACGTAAATCGGAATGATGCCGAACTCCTCGGCCACGTTCTGCGGAACCAGATCAAGGATTTCGTCATTGATGTCGATATGGGCGATTGATACCCATGGAATCGAAAGCTGTTTTGAAAGTGCCTGCACGAGATGAACTTCGTTAATGAAACCGTGGTTCACCAGTATCTCGCCAAGCCTTTCTTTGCTGTCCGTATTCTTCTGCCTTTCAAGGGCGTCGTCGAGTTTTTCCTGTGTGAGTACGCCGGCTGACACGAGAAGTTCGCCAAGTTTCATATTTTCCACAGATTCCATGCATGCACCTTTTTACGACCGAGTTTGTTCCGGGCATAATAGCACAAATCGGCTTTAGTAAAAATTACATAATTATTAAACAGATAGACAAATCAAAGAAACTGCCACAGATATTTTACCATCCTCAGCTACTTTAGTATAAACTGGCATATTGAAGAAAACATATTGAAATACGTTTTTATATAATGATGATAAAAAACCAGAAATTCACATTTTCGAAACTGCAGTCATTCGTGATTCTTATTATTTTCCTGTCTGCATCGTCTGCGCTGTCTGGAGAAAGACCTCCGCAGAAATCTGAATCCGGCAAAAAAGACGGCATTTATACCGGGTCGTACCCCTACGAAGATGATCCTGTAAAGTGGGCGCAGGCGGCGGCAACTCTGAATGCTAGCATGGCCAGGGTGCTCGGTGCGATAAGAAACTACGCACAGTATGCCGATCTCATCAGGGAAATCTCAAGGAGCAGTATAGTCCGGAGACAGGGTCCTGATGTTATAATTGCCGACTTCGCACTTGATCTTCCTTTCCCGTTCAATGACATGTGGGCCTACGTGTTAATCGAGGAAAGCGACATGAAGGAAGGGGGCACTCTGATAACGGCACGCATGATCAGGGGCAATCTGGCCACATTTCTTGTTTCCTGGCGGATTAAACCCGCCGGAGCCGACGGCTCGGCCACCTTTGTTCAGGTGGACCTGCGCGTCATTCCTGATTTCCCGGTTCCTGTCGAAAAGCTCAACAAGTCCATGATCAAGGCGGCCAGGAAGATGATTATCTGCATCAGGAAGCAGCTTTGAAACGGGGCGGATTCAGGTACTGCTCTCCGTATCCCTCATGATTATGTTTTCCGAGCCTCTGACGCATTTCATGTACCACTTCGCTTTGAGGTGAAGCTTTTCCCTGTCGTTCAGGTCTCCACCCACGCCGTCTCTGAGCCTGGACAGCATGACGGCCGCGGACACGGATACGTTAAGGCAGGATACGAATCCCTGCATCGGGATACGGGCCGTGTAATCGGCGGATTCGCCCAGTTCAGGGCTTATGCCTTCGTGCTCGTTTCCGAAGCATAAAGCAACGGGGTGGTCCCGGAGCAGATCTGATATTTCGTCCGGTCCCGTGTCTCCCCTGTGATCGAAAACCACGATCCGGAATCCTTCCGCCTTCAGTTGCCTGGTGCAGGAGCCGATGTTTTTGTACCTGTGCAGAACGAGCCATTCATGCGCGCCCTGCGTAACCCTGCGCGACGCACGGAAAGGATTCCTGTTTTCTATGATGTATACCGAGTAAACACCGAAAGCGTCGCAGGACCTCAGTACGGCTGCCCCGTTGTGGGGATCATAAAGATTGTCCAGGATCAGGGTTATGCGGCCCGTCCTGCGCAGAATCGCTTCATCCATCTTCTTTTTTCTGTCATCGGATATAAACGGATCGAGCAGTCTGATTATTTTCCCGGCCTCCTGATCGCTTACCGCATGGTCATCTGAATAATCGATACTGCAGAGTTTTACAGGCTGTTTTTTCTGTTTTACGGACATCTTTTGTGGATTGTTTTAACGGAAACGTGGTGGGTGAAGTTTGTCAGAAACGGGCCGATGCCGTGACACCGCTCATTGAGTCATCCACTATGGGCGCCAGCCAGATTTCCGCGTTTGATTCCTCTGCCCCGGGGGGGAAGAACCAGAAATACGCCGCCAGTCCTCCGCCCACGACGGCCAGTCCGCCGGCTGCAATGGCCGCATACATCAGGTTGTCATGTTTAATTTCGTAATCCTTGCGAAGAAAGTTGTTTTCACAGACTTTTGGAAAGCCCTTGGGAACTCGCTGATCCTCGCAGGTGACATTCAGCTCTTCCAGCCCGGAATAGCCTACAGTGCCCATCCTTTCGGAATCGAGAAGCCAGTCCTCGTAATTCGATGCGCTGGCTCCGTACCAGGCGCTTGCTATGCCGAGGCCGACTGACGTTGCGGCAAACGCGCCCGTTACTCCTATGGTTATCCAGAAAGGCAGTAGGTCGGGTTCCTGGTCACCCTCAACAAGGGATACGTCCACTGTCTGCGTCATGCCGTTTACGATGCTTATTCTTTCTTCCCACGGTGAATAGCCCTCGTTTTCCACGCGAAGCACGTAGTCACCGGGCTCGAGCATTTCACTCCATGGAGTCGCGCCTACTTCTTCGCCGTTGACTGTAACTGTTGACCCTTCTGCAGTTGAATTAACCTTGATTTCACCTTCCTCGATTACGGGCTCTTCGGAAGGCTCTTCATCGAACAACGGTTCTTCTACCGGAGGAGGAGGTGGTGGCGGGGCTTCTTTCTTGCCGAAATTGACAGTCGTTTCCTCTTCGGCCGACACCTCGGCCACTTTTTCCATTTCTTCCTTGTTCTTTGTACGTATAATGATCACGTGCGGTCCAGATTTTGCAAGTATTGATTTTTTCAGTGGAGCGTAGCCCTTTTTATCGCCGTCGACTATGACCGCAGAATCCTCCGGTACTCCGATGATTTTGAGCCGGCCGACGAAACGGCGCTGTTTTTTGAGTTCCCTGCGTGCGGCTTCGAGCTGTTCCTCACTTGCAGTGTCCGCGGCTTCCTTGAGAAATAGTTCAAAATGCTCCACGGCCTTAACCGGTTCCATCAGGCGGGCATAACAGTTGGCGATGTTAACGAGAACCATGGGATGCGGTTTGGTATTGTATGCTTCCTGGAATTCCTCCAGCGCTATCTTGAAATCACCTTCATCAAAGGCTTTTGTTCCATTTTCAAAATGTTTCTTTGCCGTCGCTCTTGATCCCTTCTGTGCCAGCAGGATGTTTTCAGCGGCGTTCAAGCTGGTCGGCAGAAAAGGTATTACGGTTATGGCAATAAAAAGAGGAATGATTGTTTTTAATGTTCCCCTCCATAAGCGTGCAGATTTACGCATCGATTCCTCCTAGTATGGATTCTCGGAGCTGAATCCGCCCTTTCCAGTTTTAGGAGCGGATTTCTTTTTCTTTGCAGCTTTTTTCTTTTTTGCAGTTTTCTTCTTTTGTGTCGCCTTCTTCTTCTGCGCAACAGGCTTCTCCTGCGCAGGTTTCTTTTCAGGCTCCGGAGACTCTTCAATTTCGGGGGCAGGGGGCACGTCCTTTACAGCTTGATCCGGTGCTTTTTCTGCAGCAGGCTGAGGCGAATCCGGTGCTACTTCTTCGATTTCTTCCTCGGCAGGCTGTATGATCTCGGAAAGTTCCACTTTTACCGTCTGGGATTTGTCGAAAACAATTATTTTTTCAAGATCTTCGTAGTTCTCGGCACTTGCCCTGACAGTCCTCGGCCTGTCCGTCCTGGGCACATCGAGAACTATGGGTCGATTTTTCAGCAGTTCACCATCAAGCCATACGTGGGCCTGTTCGGGTGATACGCTGATTTTTATTTTTACGAATTCTTCGGCCGACTGTGCAGCCGCTTCCTCCTTCCCGGGAGGCTCCGGTTTGTCATCAGATGAAAAAGCCCAGACAAGGAGTATGATAACGGCCAGGGCTGCAACCGAGACGGCAACGTAATGCCATACAGGACGTTTTGGAATCATCGAGGCATAAGCTTCAGCTTCGGGCATGTCCACTATTACGCTGGGAGCTTTCTCAGCCTCTTCTTCATCAGCAGCCACGGGCACGGTTTCTTCCGGCTGAGATGGCGGAGTGGAAACAAAAGCCGATGGAGGGACCACTGCCTGAGACTGTTCTGCTTGTTCCTCTTCAGTCTCGTCCACTTCCTCCTCCTGATCAGGAGGTTCAGTGGTTTCAGTCTGCTCTTCTGGCTCGTGTGTCTGTGCTTTATCGGGTGCCGGTGTCTGCTTTACCGCTGCGGACTTATCCGGGGAGTGAGAAGGCGGCGATTCCGATTCTCGGGCGGTTTTTTCTACGGATGACCATGAATCATCAACCGTGTTGCCCGCCGGCGCAGTTGCTGCAGACTGATCCTCTGACTGAGTGTTCGCCGGTGCAGCAGAGGGTTCCTCCGGCGTAACGTCTGTGTCAGTTTGTACAGCCGCCGCAGCCGAAGAAGGCGCTGGTTGAGCTGGTTCTTCCGCGTCTTTTTTTGTCTGCAGTTCGACGGGCTCAGGCCTTGGCAGACCGAGTGCGTCGAGCGCCTGCCTGAATTCATCCGCGGTCTGATAGCGCCTGTCCTGGCTCATCTCCATGGATTTGGCGACGGCCAGGGCGAGTTGCTTTTCCACGTCTTTTCGCAGTTGGTTAACGGGACGCGGCAGTTTCGAAGGGGTCTCTCCGGCCAGCATCTCGTAGAGAATGACCCCGGAAGCATAGATGTCTGCTCGCATATCACATTCCCAGCCGCTTTTTTTCTGCTCGGGAGCGAAGTAGCTGGTGCACATGGGGTCTTTTGTGCTGGCTGCAATTTTTCCGTGCTTTAGATGGGCTTCGCCGAAGTCGACGAGCTTTACCACCTGCGAGCCGCCCGGACCAATCGAAATGAAAACGTCCGCGGGACTGAGATCAAGGTTGACTATTCCGGCATTATGAGCAGCGGAAAGTCCGGATAAAATCTGTCTCATGATGTGTACGCAAAGATCCATGGGCATCTGTCCGAGCCTTTTCATCAGATCCGACAGACATTCCCCGACCAGGAGTTCCCTTATTATGGTGGGTGCATTGCCTGCGTCGAGCGCAGCTTCGTACACGGTGGCAAGATTCGGATGGCTCAGTGCGCCTGCTTTTATCGCCTCGTCCAGAAATCTTTTTACGCCTTCCTCTTCCCGCGCATAGACAGGATGGAGGATTTTGGCAGCCATGCGGATTCCGCTGGATTCATCCTCGACTTCGAGGACGACCCCTACGGGACCCTGGCCAAGGATCGATATTGCCCGGTAGTGTCCGAGAATGACCTGGCCGACGAGCCTTGATCCGAGTTCAATAGGTTCTCCGGTTCTTGCACAGAAGTGCATCCCGGGATCGTGAATTTCACCGCAGTGTGGGCATGGTATCATTTATCAAGTCCTGACTTTTCCAATTTCAGCATACATCCTATCAACCGAACTCAATAGTGTAAATATGTGGAATCGTATTTTTATATAACGATTCAACAAGACAATATCTTTATTTTTCAATTGGTATAGACATATTAATAAGGAATAAAAAAGAATGAAAATTTAAAAGTATTTTCATAGTGTATTTTGATGATTATGCTGGAAATGTGAGTCAGGTAAAAGAGAACTGAATGAAAATAGTACTTGTTCATCCTGCAGGGTCCAACTGGATCCCTGGACAGAAAGACATAAGCACTGTAGTAAACAGGATGGCGCCCGTGGGCCTGTTGAGCCTGGCGTCTTTTCTGAGAAAAAACGGTTATGATACAGCAGTGTATGACTGCCTGGGACCCCATTGTGAAGAAAAAGACCATGATCATGTCCGTTCGATTCTTGAAGAGTTCCCTGATGTCGCCGGTTTCTCCGCCACTACCTCGTCGTTTCCTAATGCTGCAAGGCTGTGCACCGCCGTCAAGGCTCAGAGACCCGATATAATTACGGTGGTGGGAGGAGTGCATGCAACCGCATATGGAGAAAAGCTCCTTGAATCTTATGACAGCATAGACCTCCTCGTCACCGGAGAGGGAGAACGGCCTCTGGTGGATCTTGCACAGGGCAAAGCGTACTGTGACATCAGCGGCCTGGTTTACCGCGATGGAGAGCGGGTTTTGAGCAATGCTCCGGGCGGACTGATACAGGATCTGGATACGCTTCCTTTTCCCGCATACGATATGCTTGAGGGATTTCCCCGCAAGTATTTTCTTCCGATGTTTTCTTCTCCCGGATCACCGGGGGCCACGATGATAACGAGCCGCGGTTGCCCCTACGGATGCTCCTACTGTGATCGATCCGTTTTCGGCAGGAAGTTCAGGTTCAACAGCGCACAATACGTATACGAGCACATGCTGCTGCTTTCAAAAGACTACGGTGTCAGGCACATCAACATATATGACGATCTGTTTACCCTGGACAGAGACAGGATTGTGCAACTGTGCGAAATGCTGATCGAAAAGCCACTGGGAGTCACCTTCAACTGCGCCGTCCGTGTGGGCCACGCTGACGGAGAAATTCTTTCACTGCTCAAGAATGCGGGCGCATGGATGATAAGCCTCGGCATAGAATCCGGTGATCAGGAGCTTCTGAACCGCTATAAACCGGGGATGAATCTCACCGAAGTACGGGATACGGTTTCGGCGATCAGGAATGCAGGGCTGAAGGTAAAGGGCCTGTTTATGGCTGGACTTCCCGGGGAAACCTCGGAAACGCTTGCTGCAACGTCTGATTTTATTATTTCTCTCGGCCTGGACGACATGAATCTTTCCAAGTTCACACCGTTTGCGGGCGCTCCTCTCTGGGAGGAGCTGAAAGACGATGAACGTTTCGAGGAAGACTGGGAAAAAATGAACTGTCTTAATTTTGTCTATGTGTCCGACGGGTTCGAATCAAGGGAAGATCTTGAGCTGTGTTATGCAAGTGCGGTCAAACGATTTTACACGGATCCGGGCTGGAGAAAGCGGTTCTGGGGCAGGGCATGGCAGTGCAGGCACAGTTTCGGTCTGTTCCTCAGACATCTGCCGGCATTCCTGAAGGCAAGACGCCATTTTGATCCGGAGTGCATTTCGTCGTAGTGGCAATGCGTCGCATGGATTTTTATTCTTCGCCTGTGTAAACCGCGCTGTGTTTGTAGTACTCGAGTGTTCTCTTCAGAACGATGTTGAGTATTGCAGCTGCCGGAACGGCTGCAAGCACACCTACAAAACCCAGCAGCTCACCGCCCGCTATGAGAGCGAGTATTACGAGGGCGGGATGCAGCCCGACTTTCTTTCCCAGTATGTGCGGGGTTATGAAAAATCCGTCCAGAACCTGCACGATCGTGTAAACAATCAATACACTCAGGAGCCCGGTCCATGTTCCAACCTGCAGGAGGTTGATGAGGAGAGCGAAAATGAGTCCTATGGCAAAACCCAGGTACGGAATGAAGCACAGTAAACCCGTAAGCAGTCCAACGCCAAGGGCAATCGGCGCGCCCACAATCAGCAGACCCGTGCTGTACAGGACTCCAAGCGTTATCATGACCATGAGCTCGCCTCTGAGGAAACCGGCCAGTGTCTGATCGATTTCCATGAAAATACTTACAACGGATTCGCGTCTTGTTACGGGTATCATATCGCGCGCAGTTTCGACTACGCGCGCATAATCACGCAGAAAAAAGAATGAGAAAAAGGGCACCAGAACCAGGGTTCCGAAGAAGGAAAAGAGCGTCCTTATGCTGGAAAAAACAGGGTTGAGTATGTCGCTGGCGGTGCCCAGTGCACCGGGAGCGAGTTCCCGTATGTGTCCACCGAACTGCTTCATGAACTGATCAAAAGTGGAAGGCAGCTCGAAGTCGAGCCTCTGCCTGAGCCAGGGGCGCAGATGATCTGAAATGCGTGAAATATTTTCCGGGAGCTGCTGTGCAAAACGACCGAATTCCATTATTAGCTGCGGGAATATCACTATTACAAAAATTCCGATCACGGTAAGGATCGCAAATAGGCAGATGACCATTGCAAGCGTCCGGTTGATGAACCTGATGCGCTCGAGCCTGTCCACTGCCGGGTGGAGGATGTAGGCGATGATGAATGATATGAAAAGCAGCGTAAAGAGCCCCTGCAGCGCATACAGCATCAATATTATTACGGCAGCTGCGGCGATGCCCGTAATCCAGCGGCGCATGGTGGTTTTTTTCGGAACTGCCTCCATGAAAAATGGATAATTCAAAGCCTCCGGGGTGTCAAACAGTCCCCTGCACAATAAATGCTGTATTTTTACCGGGTTTTGGAATTATGATGACTTCAGGGAGGTTGTGATTATGAAGATATCAAAGGTGGTCAATGTATCACCGCTTCTGTTTCTGATTGCCCTGATGTGTAATTCCTGCGCTGGAAGCGATCTTCCACAGCCAAAGGTGGTAAGCGAGCTTGACGTCAACCGCTATCTGGGTGCCTGGTACGAGATCGCGCGCCTTCCTTTTTCGATACAGGAGGGTTGTGTGGGAACAACCGCCACGTACGAGCTGCGTGACGACGGAAACATCAGGGTTATCAACCGCTGTTACGACGAGTCTTTCGACGGCGACCTGCGTGAGGCCGAGGGCAAGGCGTGGATAGTTGATAAAAAGACGGGAGCGAAGCTGGAAGTGCAGTTTTTCTGGCCATTTACGGGCGACTACTGGGTGCTGGATCTGGGAGAGAACTATGAATACTCTCTCGTGGGCACGCCGAATTTTAAATACCTCTGGATTCTGAGCAGAAGGAATGTGATGGATGAAGAGACTTACAGCGCTATTGTGGCCAGAGCCAGGGCGCTGGGATACGACACGGACAGGCTGATAAAGACCGAGCAGAAAAAGCAGGCAGATCAGAAGGGAGAATAAAATGTCCGAACGCATGATAAATCAGTTCATGGAGATGGTTAAGATCGATTCGGAATCAGGCGATGAAGCCGCGATGATGGAATACCTGCTGAAGGCCGTGAAGGAAGTGGGTGGAAAAGGAGAACTCGACGATTACGGAAACCTGATCTGCAGGTTCGATGCCAAGGGGTGCGAAGGGGGAAAGCCCGTTCTGTTGTCCTGCCACGCGGACACAGTGATGCCGGGGAAAGGAATCGAGCCCATGATTGAAGACGGCGTGATCCGCTCGAAAGGGGACACGATACTGGGAGCGGATGACAAGGCCGGCATAGCCGAGGTTCTCGAGGCGCTGAGGGTGGCTCAAAAGCATCCACCCGTGGAGTTTGCCGTAAGCCGGCAGGAGGAGGTCGGTCTTCTGGGCGTGAAGAACATGGATTTTTCAAAAATTTCGGCAAAGCGCGGGTTTCTCATGGACAGCGATACGCTTGATACCATCGTAATCGGTGGTCCTTCATACTTTGCGATTGACGTAAACATCGAAGGTAAAAGTGCGCATGCCGGCATGGAACCGGAAAAGGGTATAAACGCGATTCTGGCAGCGTCAAAGGCGATATCCGCGCTGGAGCTCGGAAGGCTTGACAAGGAGACCACGGCGAATGTGGGCGTGATATCCGGCGGCCTCATACGTAACGGCGTGCCTGACAAGTGCTGTTTCCTTGCCGAATGCAGGAGTGCGAATCACGACAGGGGCGAAGCTCTTGCCATGGAAATGGAGAAGATGATCCGCAGGCAGGTTGAATCCACCGGATCGAAGGTTGAAATCAAGGTCGACAATCTCTGCCGGGCGGTGGAAATACCGGAAGACTCATGGACGGTGAACATTGCGAAAAAAGCCCTGAAGAAGATTGGAATCGATGCGAAATGCATTTTCATAACCGGCTTCACGGACGCGTCTATTTACAACAACGAGGGAATAGAAATGGCCGTAATCGGAATCGGAGCCCAGAACGAGCATTCAACCGAAGAATGCATAGCCGTGGCCGAAATGGAAAGGGCGCTTGAAACCCTCGTCGAGATCCTCCGCCTCAGCGCAGAATAAAATCACAGATTTTACGCAACCATCCGCCCATTCGGGCCGATAATATATACGGAATAAAAAACCTAATCATACAAAACCCCGAAGGGGTTGAATATGAATAGCCGCAGGTAAAACCTGCGGAATGGAACAGGAATTATCACCAACCCCGAAGGGGTTGAATATGAATAGCCGCAGGTAAAACCTGCGGAAGAATAGCCGCAGGTAAAACCTGCGGAAGAATAGCCGCAGGTGAAGCCTGCGGAAGGTGAAACCTGCGGGAAGAATCGAAAGAAGTTAAACAACATACGAGGTAATCATGGCAACATACACCCAGATTTTATATCACATTGTTTTTGCAACTAAAAACCGCAGATCCGTGCTGGATGTTCGAAACCGCGAACAACTGCTTAAATATATGTGGGGTATCTTTAAACAGAAGAATTGCCATTTATACCGTATCAACTGTGTTGATGATCATGTTCATATTCTTGTGGCGGTTCATCCCTCAATCAGTCTTTCGAATCTGATCAGGGATTTGAAAGTAAGTACTTCAAAGTGGATCAAGGAGAATGAAATCTTTCCGGGATTTGATCACTGGCAGGATGGATACGGCGCTTTTACCTTATCAAATAAAGAGAAAAACAGGATTGCTGAATATATAAAAGAGCAGGGAAATCATCATAAACGATTTTCTTTTCTGGAAGAGTACAGGAAATTCCTCAAGGATGAAGGGATAGCGTTTGATGAGAGGTATATAACTTGATTGTTCGACCCCTACAGGGCCGGTAATGTGTGTATGAATGGAACCGCAGGTTTCACCTGCGGCTATTTCTATATTTCCCCTTCGGGGAAAATGGCGGATAGCAAAGCCCGGAGTGGTTGAATATGAGCGGGGATTTGAAACTTTTTTCGGATCGTCTAAGTTCAGGCCATTAAAGAATTATTATAGATTACGGGCATTTCCGAATCAATGTCAGTGCAGATTTATTTTGACAAGGCACTGCATGATGCTGCAATTGTTGGTTAAAAAGGAGCGCTGAATTGAGACCAGTAACAAGATTTCTGAATGACGGGCTGATCGAAAGGATCATTTCCGAGGCCAGGGACATACTGTGCAACCTCGGAGTCGAGATTCACAACGAAAAAGTAGTTTCCATGCTGGGCGATCACGGTGCCGGCGTTGATGACGACAAAGTCCGCGTGTTCTACACACAGAACATCATTGAAAGGGCCCTCGAAACAGTTCCGTCATCCATCATGCTGTACGATTCATCCGGTAACGAAGCCGTTGATCTGTCCGGATACAACGTGAATTTTACGCCGGGCTCTTCAGCCATAAGCATACTTGATTACGAATCGGCCGAAGCGCGCTTGCCGTCAACACCTGACTATGTCCGCTACTGCAGGCTGATTTCGGGCCTCGATCACATTGCGTCGCAGTCGACGGCCATGATCCCGGCCGATGTGCACGAGGTGATTTCCGACAGCTACAGGCTGTACCTGAGTCTCATGCTCTGCACAAAACCCGTGGTTACGGGAATGTTCACGGCTGAATCCTTCGGAGTAATGAGGGATCTTCAGCTTGCCGTCAGGGGATCAGAAAAGGAGCTGGCGGAAAAACCGCTCTGTATCTTTTCGTGCTGCCCGGCAAACCCTGTAAGGTGGAGTGAAGTGAGTGCACAGAACCTTGTGGACTGCGCGCAGTATTCGATTCCCGTGGAGTGTATCTCTATGCCTTTGATGGGATTCACTGCTCCCGTAACCATGGTTGGTTCACTCGTGCAGCATACGGCAGAAAACCTGAGCGGCCTTGTCATAAGTCAGCTTGCAGGTCCGGGAACTCCTGTTCTGTACGGTGGATCTCCCGCTGTATTCGACATTCGGTACGAAACAACCCCGCTGGGCGCTGTCTGCAGCATGATGACTGCGTGCGCATACAACGAGATAGGAAAATACCTGGGGATGCCTACGCAGGCCTACATCGGATTGAGTGACGCCAAGCTTCTCGATTCACAGGCCGGAATGGAATCCTCAATGGGAGCAGCGCTTGCTTCGCTGGAGGGCATCAACAGCATTTCAGGTCCCGGCATGATTGATTTCCAGAGCTGTTTCAGCCTCGAAAAGCTGGTGATGGACAATGAGCTGTGCGGAATGATTCAGCGTCTCATAAAAGGAATCGAGCCGAAGGATGATTTTCCCGCAATGCCGCTGTTCACGGAACTGCTCCGCGAGAAACACCTGCTCATATCTGATCACACGATGAAGCACATCAACGATGAATTTTATCTTCCGGGCCCCGTAATAGACAGGGCGAATCGTGAAAGATGGAAAGAGGAGGGCGCTTCCGGCCTGAATGAAAGGGCACATGCTCAGGTTGACCGGATCACGGGTGAATATAAAAACAGTGTGCTGCCTGAAAGTATCAGGGATGATCTCAATCGACTCATCAAGGACGAAGCCTCACTCCGCGGAGCAGGGAAACTGCCGGAAACAGGCATATGACGACTGTGTTGACAATCAGCAGTGACAGGATAGTTCCTGAAAGGGACGAAATTCTGAAACTGCAGGGTGTCCCGGCCGAGGCTGGGGATGGCAGCGGCATCAAGGCTCTTTTGAACGAAGCCGAAAGGTTATTTTATGAGCTTGCCGAGCCGGCGGCCGTTTTCAGGGAAATATCCATAACCGTTTTCCGTAAGGTTTTTCACGGAGAGGGACACAACGAAAAGCGGACAGCCGTAGGAGACATATTTCCGCGTGCGAATGGACTGGCATTGTTCGCGGTCACAACGGGCAGGCCCCTGTGCGAAAGGATACGGGATCTTTTTTCGGAAAATGAATATGCGCCCGCTCTGATGCTGGATTCATATGCATCCGTGGGAACGGACATGTGCGCAGATGTTGTACAGGAAGGCTTTGAATCATCTTGCGAATCAGTCAGGAAACAGGATGACGAATCCGCAGTGATGAGATTCAGTCCCGGCTACTGCGGCTGGCACATAAGCGGGCAGAAGAAGCTGTTCGATTACCTTGAAGCTTCGAAAATTGGAATAAGCCTGAATGAAAGTTTCATGATGGATCCGGTGAAATCCATAAGCGGGCTTGTAATATCAGCGCCTTATGCAGCCTTCTATTTCAGGGATAACTATTCTTTCTGTGGGGCGTGCCGGGATCATTCCTGCAGGGAAAGGCTCAGGGTGCTCAGCAGACTCAGGCATGGTGCCAGGAAATAAGGGAGACAGGAAATGCAGATTCTTGAACAGATATCAATGGAACTTCAGAAGGGCGATGCCGGGAATATTGCTTTGCTGACACAGAAGGCGATTGATCAGAAATTAAATCCGGAGATTATTCTCGATGACGGACTGATTGCCGGTATGAATATTGTTGGAAAGAAATTCAAGGCGCACGAAATATTTCTTCCCAATGTGCTTCTCGCTGCAAAGGCCATGCAGGCGGGAATGGATTTACTGAAACCATTATTGATAAATGGAGACACTGTATGCCGGGGAAGGATAGTTACCGGCACAGTGCAGGGCGATCTGCACGATATCGGCAGGAACCTTGTTGGCATAATGCTTAAAGGGGCGGGTTTTGAAGTAATTGACCTGGGTAATGACGTAAGGCCCTCGCGCTTTGTCGAAGCCGCGGTTGAAGAGAACGCGTCCGTTATCGGCATGTCGGCACTTCTGACAACAACCATGCCGGTGATGAAAAAGGTCATCGATATACTGAAACAGCAGGATCTTTACGGAAAAATCAGAGTCATAGTCGGAGGCGCACCGGTTTCCAGCCGCTACGCGGAAGAAATCGGTGCTGATGCAGCCTGCTTTGACGGCGCAAGCGCTGTTGAATCCGTAAAAGAGCTGCTCGGAGTGAATTAATGAAGGGGATACTGCAGCGATTGAAGGAAGGCGAGGTGCTGCTCAGCGACGGCGCCATGGGCACAATGCTGATCGAAAGGGGTCTTGAGTCCGGTCAGTGCCCGGAAAGAATCAACCTGGACAATCCCGGGATGCTGGAGGAAATAGCCCGGCTTTATATTGATGCGGGCTCTGACATCGTTCAGACGAATACCTTCGGCGCATCAGCCCTGAGGCTTGCAGACTACGGGCTTGATGACAGAACTGAAGAGATCAATGCAGCCGCTGTACAGGCTGTTAAAAAGGTCGCCGGCGGGAGTGCCTGCGTGTCCGGCTCATGCGGGCCGTGTACAAAGATGCTGAAGCCTTACGGAGATACGGACGCGGAAGATGTTGCGGCTTCGTTCGAAAGGCAGATATCGGCTCTTGTTCGTGCGGGCGTGGACATGATTTGCATCGAAACAATGATGGACCTTGAAGAGGCCGCAATTGCCGTAAGAACTGCAAAGAGTATTTCGGAGAATATAACCGTTGCAGCGACAATGACTTTTGGGCCTGCTCAGCATGGTTTCGTAACCGTCATGGGAACGGGTATCGAGGATGCTGCCCGTGGTCTGATCGATGCAGGGGCGGACATAATCGGTTCAAACTGCGGCAACGGGATCGAGAACATGATAGAAATTGCTGCCGGATTCAGAGAAATAACTGAGATGCCCCTGATTGTTCAGTCGAATGCAGGACTGCCCGAATTGAAAAACGGAGCCCTGGTGTACACTGAAACTCCCGGCTTCATGGCTGATAAAAGCCATAAACTAATGGATCTCGGAGTAAACATCATCGGCGGCTGCTGCGGCACGAACCCGGAACACATTAAAGAATTGAGAAAGGCACTGGATGCTTACATGCGGAGTTGACATCGGCTCGGCAAATGTAAAGGCCGCACTTCTCGGAGAAGGATCCCTTATCGACACATGCATTAAGGCATCCGGGCGGAATCCGGAAGCAGAAGCAGACGGGATGATTGAGACAATTGCAGACAGAAACGCTCTGTCCACAAAGGACATTGCCTGCGTGATTTTTGCGGGCTCTGGATACGTTAATTCCGGGTTCATGGAACGCAGCATAACGGAAGCAGGCGCCGCAGCACTGGGGGCGGTTTTTCTTTTCCCTTCGGCCCGTACAGTGATTGACATAGGCGCTGAAAAGGCCCTTGTCACAAGATGTGACAGGGCCGGCACCGTAATAAATTCCGTTTCAAGCGATGGATGTGCTGCATTCGGCGGCGTGTTTCTTGAGGAGATGGCACAGGTGATGGACATCGGGACGGAGGAGCTGGGAAGTATTTCACGCTCCAGCGGCCATGCTGCCGTTATCGCGAGTCAGTGTACTGTTCTCGCAAAGGACGAAGTCTCAGCCATGATTATGTCGGGCGTTGCCCTGCCGGAGGTGGTAAGGGCTGTTCACGACTCACTCGCCCGAAGAATTACATCGCTCGTTGACAGGGTGGGAATTGAAGAGGACGTGATTCTGACGGGAGGCAGTGCAGTGAACGAGGGCCTTGCACATTCACTCGGGCGCATACTGAAAAATGACGTCATGGTGCCGGACAACGCAGAATTCGTATCGGCAATAGGCGCGGCTGTCGCTGCAGCGCGATGGCAGCGCTGTGGACCAGGGAGCAGGGGAAGGGCGGAGAATGGCTGAATACAGCAGGTACGAGGTGGATGTGGATTTCAGACAGGGCGAAATAGTTTCAGCCGGCGTAGACCTCGGGTCCGTGGATTCAAAAGCCGTGATAATGGTTGACGGACGTGTTTCTGCACAATCCGTCGTATCTTCCGGGTACTTGAGCCCTGATGGAGCTCAAAAGGCCCTCAGTCTCGCCATGAAGGAAAGCGACATGAAAACGGACGATATTCACTTTACCGTGGGAACAGGATTCGGACATGCAGAAATTCCCTTTGCGAACAAAATTATAAGGGAAACCGCGTGCCACGCTACGGGTGCGATCCATATATTCGGAGACAGCGTGCGTACGATTCTGGATATCGGCGGCCATGAGTGCAACGTCATCAGCTGCGACGGAAGGGGCAGGGTGCTCTCATATGTTCCGGGCAGGGACTGCGCCGCATTCACGGGCAGGGGACTGGAGGTTTTCTACGATTTTCTCGGCGTAGACATCAACGAAGACGCACCATTTCTTATGAATGAAGATGATTTGCCGGATTTTCCAGCCGCCTGCGTGGTTTCGGCCCGCAGCGAAGCCTCCCGGATGCTGGATGACGGGATATCTGTGGAAAAGGTTCTTTCGGCATACATGAATTCAATGGCTTGCAACCTTGCCATACTTGTTGAAGATGCCGGCCTGGAAGAGGATCTTGCTGTTACGGGTGGGGTTGGTTCAAACACTGGTATTGTGGAGCGGCTTGAGAAAGAGCTTGGCATAAAGGCTCTCAGGCCTGTTAAGGACATTGACCCGGGCATGGCGGGGGCACTTGGCGCTGCCATTATCGCGGGCGCCACGGTCTTAAGGATGCGCAGAAATGCATGAAAATTCCGGAATGAGCGCGATACGGATTGCAAAAATGGACTGATCAGGGTTTATTCAGAGGCATCATGGATACAGAAGATTTTCTTTCCAGGGTTTCGCTGTTTTCGCTGATGAAGAGGGAAGACCTGTCCCGCATTGTACAAAGAACCAGGAAACATCGCTTCAGTCCCGGGGAAATTATAATAAATGAAGGAGAACGGGACAGCCGGTTGTTTGTAATCATTAAAGGGGAAGTGATTGTGGTCAAGAACAGGGGCGAGCGAGGCGAGCGTCGCCTGAAAACCATGGGAGCGTACAGTTATTTCGGCGAGATGTCCCTGATCGATGATCTGCTGCGTTCGGCCAGCGTTATTGCAAAAGATGAAACAGAGTTGATATCGCTGGACAAACTCAACCTGATGGAGGAAATCGAAAAATACCCCAGGATGGCGGTTGAGTTGCTGCAGGTACTGAGTCGCCGTATCCGAACTGTTGAAAAAACAATGCTGAACACCCTGGGCGATCTTCTTCCCATCTGTGCCGCCTGCAAGAAGATCAAGAACGAAAAAGGTGAATGGATCATGATCGAGTCATATATCTCCGACAATTCCGAAGCGAAATTCAGTCACGGACTGTGTCCCGACTGTGCCGAAGTTTTGTACGAGGATCTCGTAAAAAAAGAGAAGTCGAAGCAGTCGGGTTAAAAGCTTGCAAATGCGGGTCCGTTGTGCATTTCTTTAAGTAACATGGCGAAAAACAAGAGAAAACACGAACGCGTGGATGCCTACTGGGAGAGTACCATACGCATGTACCTGCGTAACAGCGGGCGCAAGCATCATGTAAGGCTCATCAACTGCAGCGAAGCCGGCTTATGTATCGAAGTTCCCATGGAAATAACGGAGTTTTTTGAAGGGGATCGGATCAACCTGCTTTTCCAGGCGGGGCAGGAAACCTGCGTTTTTACAGCAACCGTCCGCTGGGCCGCGCCATACCGCCCCGCCCTGGCAAAGGGAAAGGTAGACGTACGCAGGTACGGAGCAAAGATAGACAGGCGTACCATCACCAATTCCGGGCTTTACCTCGATTATGTGAGGTTTCTTTTTCTTAAGAGCAGGTTTTCCTTCGGAAAACCGTCCGGGCGAAGCTCCAAGATTCCGTAAACAAAGGCCGTGAACATGGGAAACGGGAAAGCGAAAATTCTCCTGATGTCCCTGAATACGGAGACAATGCCGCATCCCGTTTATCCTCTGGGCATGGCCTGCGTTGCCGGAGCCCTGAATCGTGACGGCTACGATGTGGTGCAGTTCGATCTGATGGCGTCCGGTGGACGCTCGCCCGTTGAATACGCCAGACAGTGCAATCCGGACCTGGCAGGCATAAGCATCCGGAATGTGGATAACCAGGAGATCAGGGGGACCACCGACTACATCTCTCCTGTAATAGATACAGTAAGGGACTTGAAATCAGCTCTCAATGTTCCCGTCATACTGGGTGGAAGCGCGTTCTCTCTTTTTCCTGAGGAGATTATGGAAAGGACCGGGGCCGACGGAGGCGTTGTCGGCGCCGGTGAAGACGTTGTAAGCGGACTGGTAAGAGACATCCTTGACGGTCGCATTCCGCCGGGGCCGCAGAAGGGCAGTGGTGATTTTTCAGCAAGGCCCGTGAGAAATCCGGATATACTCGCTTACTACCTTGAAAATGCGGCAGTTCTTAACGCCCGTACTCAGCAGGGCTGTCCTTTCAGATGCATATACTGCACGTACCCCAGCCTTGAAGGCCGTAGGCATGAGCCTGTGAGCATGGAAATCATTATGGATGATCTCGGTTTCCTGAAAGAATCAGGCGCCAGATTCGTGTTTGTCGCGGACTCCGTAATCAATTCCACCAGAGATCATGTGCTTTCTTTTGCGCAGGCACTGATCGACGAAAAGATAAACATCAGATGGGGTGGTTTTTTCACTCCCAGAGGGCTTTCAGAAGAGGATTACGGACTTCTTGCAGAATCCGGTCTTACTCATGTGGAGTTTGGTACGGATACGCTGTGCGAATCCACGCTCAATGAATACAGGAAGCCTTTTTCCGTGGGGGAAGTTATCGAAGCTAACCAGGCCGCAGTGAAAAACAGGATTAATGTGTGCCACTATTTGATTTTCGGAGGTCCCGGAGAAACCATGCAGACAGCGCGTGAGACCATGGAAAATGCTCTCAGGCTTGAGAAAGCCGTGATAATGCCCTTTTTCGGAATCAGGCTTTATCCCTGCACAATGCTGCTCGAAAGAGCGATTGAAGAGGGCGTTGTCGAGAAAGACCGCAGCCTGATCAAACCGCGTTTTTATTTTTCATCCGGGGCCGGAATCGATGATTTAGAAAAACTCGTCCACGAAAAGGCCGGTAACGATACAAGGTGGCTTTTTCCTGAGCAGACGGCCGATCTCAACCGGCAGATGCAGTATCTCAGAAAAAAGGGAAAGAGCGGTCCACTGTGGGAATACGCACCTTATCGTAACATGATGATGGACTTCGAAAAAAACACCGGGTGATTACTGATTTTTCTGTCCGGTCACGGATGTGCTTTTCAGTTTCATGTTGAACATTACTGATCCCGGCACCGGCGGAAGCCCGAGAAGAGAAAGGGCGAAATTTCCGGCATCGCCGTTCCTGACCGGTGGTGGAGCAGCCGTATATTCCGGATTTGTATCGGGAGGATATTTTTTCCTGCCTGTTACAACAGAATACAGATCCTGGTTTCCGGGAACGCCCGGGCCCCACAGGTAAAACGGAACTGTGAAGTTTTCTTTTTTAAGCCTGTTACCGTGGTTGCGGTTCACTCCTCCATGATCTGCAGTCAGTACAATAAGTGTTTTATCTTTCATGTCGGGGTGTTCATTGATCCGGTTCAATATATCTCCGAACAGCTTGTCGATTTTCCGGACTGAATTCTTCCATTCAGGGCTTCCCCATCCCTTTTTATGACCGACGAGATCAGGATCTGCAAAATGAATGAAATAAAAACGACAGGGATCGTCGCTCAGGGTTTCCAGTATCCCTGCTGTCATCTTCCCGGTATCCGGTTCTATGTAATAGACATCAATCTTGTCTTTTCCATTATCAGGCGGAATTCTGTCAGGCGCTCCGTGTTTTTCATCATAGCTTCGTGTATAAATAACGAACTTGGGCTTGCCGGAAAAAAGGCAAGTTTTCAGGCCGTAATCGTGCGCCACGTCGAAGATGCCGGGAATGTATCTGAGCGCCGGATTTCCGGAATTGTGCAGTGTCATGTCGTCGTCAGGCATCCTGTTGTATGTATAGCCGTGAAACGCAGTCGCTTGCCAGCCGGTTGTAGGTTTTGAAGGCAGGCCCGTGATCATGCATGTATGATTAGGTATTGTCGTGGTGTGATAGACATCGGTTCTGGCCTGGTGGGTCCAGGCTCCGCCGAGCCTGATTTTTTTCAGAGAAGGTAAAAGGTTTTCCTCGTACATTGAATCAAGGTAATTCGCTCCAAGTCCGTCTATGCTTACGAGCAGGACATATCTGTCTTTTATTGAGGATTTTTCTGCGCTGCCGGCATAATCGGGTGCCACGGATACGGCAACGGAGGCAGGAGACTGCGGCCGGGCCTGTGGTTCTGATCCGGGCTGTTTTTTTCTGCAGCCGGAAGATAAGGATAAAAAGACAAGGCAGAATGCGACAATGAATATCCGGACATGACCGGTACGCGTTCGCATGCTTTTTTTCATCCGTCTCACCAGATTATCTTACAACGGCTCGTAACAGAAGTCAGCTTAATCCATTAACCTGATACAGGGTTTACGTCGAAATGATACCCTCCTGTCAAAAAAAATATAAAAACCTAGAAGGCTATTGATTTGTTACAACAGTGTTGAATACAATAACTGGTCTGAAAATGGCAGGCAGTGTGGAACTGAGAGGCAGGAAAACAGTATGAAAGATCGTCTTCTGGGACGCGTAATCGCTGATCGATACCGGCTCGAGTCCAGAATCGGGGTAGGAGGAATGGGTGCGGTCTACAAGGCCCGGCACCTGCTGATCGATCGGGTGGTTGCAATCAAGATTTTGTCCCCGGAAAAAAGGGGAGAGGAACATTTCAGGGCGTGGTTTCTCAGGGAAGCAAGGGCCGTAAACAGAATCAACCATGCGAACATTGTCGATATCAACGATTTCGGCGAGACCGAGGACGGGCTTGCATACCTTGTCATGGAGTTCCTGGAGGGAGAGCCTCTTTCCGCTTCTATCGCCCGGGGTCCCATCGACCTTACGCGTTCGGTAGACATCCTCGAGCAGTGCTGTGCGGCACTCGCCCGCGCCCACGACCTGGGCGTCGTTCACAGGGACATGAAGCCGGACAATATTTTTCTCCTTAACAAAAACGGCAGGGCCGATTTTGTAAAACTGCTTGATTTCGGACTCGCCAGGCTGGCAAGGGACGGAAGACTCGCCGCCAAGGGTGCCGTGTTCGGTACCCCCGAGTACATGTCTCCAGAGCAGGCAAGGGGAGAGGAGGCAACCGGCCACTCGGATCTTTACTCCATAGGCGTTGTCTTTTACGAGATGCTGACATCGCGTCTTCCATTCAATGCAAAGGACAGGGATGACTTCATTAAAAGTCACAAGGAATCGCAGCCTGTTCCCATGGCCGAGGTTAATCCGGAATTACACAAGGACGCAGTAAGAATAGTAAGCCGTCTGCTCAACAAGAATGCTCCCGAAAGATACAGGGACGGCCATCATCTGCTGGAGGATCTCAAGCGTCTGCAGCGTCAGCTCCCTGCCGCATCATGGGGTATCGACAAGGATACCCCAAAGCGTTCCATGGCTCCGAACAGGTTTCCTCCCATGGAAGGTGTTGCCGCCTGGGCATACAAGGCGTCGCTGTTCGGTCGCATGGTGGCCAGGGCATATCCCGGCAGGAAGGCTCCCGCCGAAATAGATGCGGCCATAGACAATCTATGGCGACTGTCCGCCGCCTCCACGAGACTGGAGGGCGAGATAATGGCGCAGATCAGGAAGAACGATCTTCTTGAACAGAGGGCGAGGGAATTCAGGGCCCAGGTGGGCCGAAAGATTGAGGATCTAAGCCGTGAGAGTTCAAGGCTGCGCAGGGAGATATCTGAAGCCACTGTGGAACTAGCCAGGCTGAAGGAAGAGTACGAAGCGGCTGTGGTGGAGCTGACTGAAGCTCGGGGAATCATATCCAATTACGACAAGGAACGGGATGAGGCCCATGATGATCTCCGGAAAGCATACGAACGTGCCGGCGCATCTGCCGCCCGCAAGCAGAGCCGCGCGGATGCCATAAACAAGGTGGAAAGCAAGATCTCCAAATGGACGGGCGAAGTCGAGCAGATTGAATCCCAGATCAACGAATACAGGGTTCAGCTGATCCGGCACAGTGATGCCGTCGAAGACGACCTGCAGTCGGGACGTAACCATGTTACGGACAAGGCAAAGGAAAATACCGGCTATGAAGAAGAAATGAAGACCGCAGAGCAGCTTCTGAACGAACACTTCAGACAGCGGAACGACTGTACAACGCTTGTAGATGAGCTGGCGGCTTTCGCTCAGATGATGGCCGAACCCGATGCAGGGGCCTGACCGTAAAATCAGCAGGGTATTAACAGGGGAACACGATATCAGGTTTGCCTGGTATTCTTTCAAGCCATGAGATTAGGACTGGTAGCCAACATTCTTGGTTTGTTTCTCGTGTTTGCCGGGGTGTCCATGCTGCTTCCGGTGGCCGTTGCCCTTATTTATATGGAGGAGGATCTGTGGGCTAACATCACTTCCGCCGGCATCTGCCTTCTTCTGGGTGGCGCGATTTATGTCGCAACGAGGACGGAAAGAAACAGGTTTGAACTGGGACACAAGGAAGCCCTTGCGGTTGTAACTCTCGGTTGGATTGTCTTCTGCCTGGCCGGGGCCATGCCGTATTTTTTTTACGCCAGTCTGCCACATTTCATTTTTTCATCAGCCCCCCTGAAAACGGCACTGATCGCAGGAATGGACGTTCAGTCAGTTGTAGGCCTGGTTCCCGATTGCCGGACTCTGTCAGGAGTTGGAAGTGAATTCTGTTCCTTCACTAACTGCCTGTTCGAGTCGGTATCCGGTTTTACGACTACGGGGGCCACTATAATCGAAAAGGGTCTGTGGACTGATCCTTTCTCCCGCGCTGGTGGACTTCCGCACGGACTGCTCATGTGGCGATCTCTTACGCAGTGGATGGGAGGAATGGGCATTATCGTTTTCGGAATAGCCGTACTGCCCCTCCTGGGAGTCGGAGGAATGCAGATGTTCAGGGCCGAGGTTCCGGGGCCCACGGCAGACAAGCTCCAGCCTAGAATAAAGGATACAGCCAAGGCTCTGTGGCTGGTGTATCTGATGATTACGTCACTTGAAGCCATTATGCTGGTTCTGGCAGGCCAGGGAATATATCTGGGGGTATCACATGCATTTACCACTATGGCTACGGGTGGATTTTCACCGCTTGCATCCAGCATAGAGGGAATGAAAAGCCCCTTCGTTCACTGGGTGATCACCGTCTTCATGTTTCTTGCTGGTGTGAATTTCGCCCTCCATTTCCAGATGCTGAAGGGAAACACGAAGAGCTGGATCATGGATCCTGAGTTCCGGTTTTATACAGTCGTATTTGCGGGATCCGCACTTGTTATATCCGTTTTCCTCGTTCTCAACACTCATAAGACTGTTTCTGACGCGGTGCTTGCAGGCTTTTTCCAGTCCGCCAGTATCCTCACTACAACCGGATACAGTAACCAGGACTTTGTTTTATGGCCTCTTCAGACGCAGTTTATACTTTTTCTTCTGTTCTTTCTCGGAGGATGTTCGGGATCGACCGGGGGCGGACCCAAATGTGTGAGGATATTTCTGCTTCTCAAGCAGGCTTACAGGCAGGTTTACCAGCTGATTCACCCCCATGCCGTTGCTCAGGTGCGGCTGGGGAAAAAAGTAGTGCCCGAGAACGTGCTGCAGGGTGCGGGAGGATTTTTTCTCCTGTATCTGGTCTGTTACGCAATCTGTTCACTCGTTCTCTCACTGGCCGGAATCGATTTCAAGACTTCTCTGACCGCAGTAGGTGCGTGCCTGGGAAACATAGGACCGGGGCTTGGAAGAGTTGGCCCCATGGCGAATTATTCATTCTTCAGCGACTGGATTAAATGGCTTCTCAGTTTCTGCATGCTCCTGGGCCGGCTTGAGTTGTTTACGGTATTCGTACTTATGGTACCTGAATTCTGGAAGAAGTAGATTCGATTATTTTTTAAGAAGAGCTTCGATTTTTTCTCTGATAATCATCTCGGCAAGGTCGGGAACCACTTCCCAGACGACTTTTTCAATAACTTCCCTGGTAAGTTTCATGACGCCTTCGCTCTGTTCAGGAGTCAGTCCGGACGTGATTTCACCTGAAGACAGAGGAAGTGCTCCGGTTACATCCGATGCTTTCGGCCGGCCGTCTTTGTCGAGCTGGGCCATTTCCGCGAGTGTTTCCGTGTGAAATGTCTCAGGTGACTTCTTATCCGCAGGTTTGATTTCTATAGGTGCAGGCGTAGCAGAACGTTCGTCAGATGACATGCCGAACTCAAGATCCTCTATGGACTGAGCTGATGGACGGGGTTCGGGCACAGGGGATGCCGGTATCGGCTTAGGAACAGGCGGGGGAGGCGCAGCGGCGGCAGCAGGCGCAGGCGCGGCAGCAGGAGTTGCCGGAGGCTGTGGTACGGCAGGCTTGGGTACTGAAGGAGCAGCTGAAGGCCTTGGTGCCGAAGCAAGCAGTTCGTTTACCTTGTCTATCATTCCCTGTGAATCGAACGGTTTTTCAAAGCCGGCAGTCGCATCTACCTGGGATCCCCTGCCTTCATCGTATGGAGAGGATGTGCCCCCGAGGATTAGTACCGGTGTCTGCGAAAGAGCGGGCTCTCCCCTTACGCTCTCACACAGTTCATATCCGTTCATGCCGGGCATGTCCGCGTCCGCGATAATGATGTCGGGTGGAGACTGTTTCGCTTTTTCGATGGCTTCATTCCCGGACAGAACGCCGGTAACCTTGATGTCCTCTGCAGCAAAAGTCATATTCATGATTTGAAGCATTGTTTTGCTGTCGTCGGCATACAGAATGTTCTTTGGCACTGAATCCTCCTGTAAATCGTTGCAGTAAATGGCAGAGGGTACGCCGTCAGCCACAACTGCGTGAAAATCTTATCAAATCTTATTTACGCTAATTAAGAGCACTGTTTGTGTCAAGTAAAAGGGCCTTCAGGCATAATCATATACAATCTGTTCGGGGCCAGTATGCTTGGGCTTTGGCATAAAGCGCTGAGTCTGATAATCTTTAAATGGAGAGCAGGCGGGTTAGGTAAAAACCTGATGAGGAATTGATGAAAAGACAGGTTCTGGCACTCATTGTTTTTCTTGCCGGTGTTGTTTTTTGCACCGGCAGTGCGGCAGGTGGATCCCTGGAAAAGGATCTCGCTGAGATCGATAGCCAGTGTAAGAAGAATTATATTGCAGGCAATCTCAGGAAGTCGCTTGAGCTGTCGAGGAAGCTGTCAAGGGAAAATCCCGGCAGTTACGAAGTCTGGTGGCGGTATGCCAGGTCAGCATTTTTCGTGGCCAACAGGGCGAGCAGCGACAGAGAGAAATCAAAGGCAGGTTACGAAGGTTACGAAGCGGCCCTTAAGGCACAGAAGATTGAGCCTCAAAGGGCGGATGCCTGGTACTGGGGGGCGTGCTCGCTTGGTGAATACGGTAGAAGCTGCGGGATCCTGAATGCCGTAACAAAAGGTATTGCGACAAAGATAAGGGATCAGCTCGAAAAGGCGGTCAAATACAACCGGCGTTTGAATCATGGAGGTCCACTGGTCGCGCTTGGCAGATACTGGTACAGGCTTCCATGGCCCATGAAGGATATTAAAAAATCAATCGGATACCTCGCCGAATCGGTCAAAGTGGCTCCATACAACCTGCGTAACCATGCATACCTCGCCGACGCATATTTCGAGGACGGAAAGATCAGCGAGGCGAAAAAACACTATACCGAGTGTGCCGGCGGGGATCAGAAGGTCGAACAGCATCTTAACGCCGGAAAATGGAAGAAGTACTGTGCGCGCAGGCTGGAAGAAATCAGTACTGAGGGCAGGTAATCACGATCAGGATTTATTCTTTACCTTTTTCTTCAGGTCATTGAGGCGCTTTTCAAGCATTTTGTGCCGGCCGCCTTCGAGGTTCAGTGCCATTTCAAAATTGAGTTTCGCTTTTTTGAAATCCCCCGATTTATTTGCTTTCATCGCGGACTTGTAGAATTCTTTTGACCCGGACGTTTTCAGGGTATCAATGGCTTTTTTCTTTCTTTTCTGAAGTCTGTTCTGAGTTTCGAGCCGAAGCTTGCCTTTCTTCAGACCCTTGTCGTAGCGTTTGCGATCATCCGGTTGTGCAAGGGCCCGGTACGCCTCGTTCATTCTCTTGAAAATGTAATAAATCTGCTTTTTGAATTCGGCGTCGGCGCTGGTGTAATAATCAGGATGGTAGTATGAAACGGCCCTGTAAAAGGCTTCCTTGATTTCCTGGTTGCTGGCGTCCTGTGAAAGGCCGAGTGCTTCGTAGTAGTTGAGCCTGTCCAGCGTCTGGCGGAATGCGATGACCTGTTGTCTGAATTTCAGTAATTCTTCATTCATGGCTACTTGCGTTTTTCCGCGTATTCTGCCACCAGTTCTTCGACTTTGTCGTCTTCGAGACCACCGAATGGCGTAACGCGCACGGCCTGCTTCTCTCCAGTGTCGTCGTTTTCAGCTGAAACCTGCAGAATTCCGTCCGTGTCTATCTCAAAGGTAACCTGGATCTTGATTACACCTCTGTTCGCAGGTCGTATGTCCTCAAGGTTTATTTCGCCGAGCACCACATTTTCTTCGAGACGCGCGCTTTCTCCCTGGCATATGGGGATGGTAACCTCGGTCTGGCTGTCCTTTGATGTTGTGAATATCCTGGTCTGTTCCACCGGTACCGCGGCGTTTCTCTCGATTATGAGATCGCAGTAACCGCCTGCAGTGCCTATTCCGAGAGCCCTTGGCGTGACGTCGAGCAGCAGCGCCCGCGGGGCGGCCGGTATGGCTACCGAGGACATTGACTGATCTCCAACCATGGAGGTCTTGATCGATGCTTCAGATGGCGGCAGAGCAAAATCGGCCGGTGCATTTGATGCTTCAGAAGCCTGGGCGGGCGGGGGTACGGCCATTGTCTCCTGGGTCGGGTCTGCTGTCCCCATGCCGGGAACAGCGCTGAAATCGGTTGTTCCGCCCAGCGAGTCGTCGATGTCGAGAGAACCGAAGCCGCCTGGCTGCGCAGTATCTGTTGCCGGAGGTGGTGCAGGAGCACTCTCGGGAAGCTGCATTTCTTGAGTGTCTTCCTGTTCCGGTGGGGGGATGGGTTCAGAGAAATCAGATGGAGCAGACGGAGCGCCGGCCACAGGCTCTGCCGATGTAAACGGAGGTTCTTTAACAATATCTTCAGCTTGAGCCTGTGGTGGGACAGGAGGCGGGCTGGATACTGCATCCTGCTGCGGCACCGGAGGCGGAGGAGGAAGGCCCCCGACCGTTTCCTCGTTCATTTCGATCGCCATTGGATCATCCTGATGCACATGGTCTTCCGAGGTCGCAGCCACAGGCTCGATAATCATTTCTTCGTCAACAGGCTCGGCTTCTTCAGCAGGAGCGGGCCTTGTCGGAGTCGTACCCGGATACGCTACAGTGCGATTCTTTGCAGGTGATTTATCTCTGTCTTCCACCAGATCCTGGGCGTCGGATCCCGTTTTTTTGGGAACCGGCAGCATTTCATCGAGAGTCTGCCCGGTTGTTGATGCTGGTGCTCCACCTGGGGGTGGAGCTGAAGACGCTGATTCCGGAAGATCCCAGGAGTCCTCTTCTATACCCGGAAGAGTGGGCGGCCGGGTGTGAGAAAAGTCGGGTGGACGAAATCCTGATGCCATGTGAGGGGGAACACCCTCTTCAGTGTCAGACGAAGGTTCGGTTGCCCGGCCCGGATCCGATATCGGTATTCCTGATTTTGTCTGACCGCCCGTTGGAGGCATTTTTTCCTGCTGCGGAACAGGAGGCGGCGCGGCGCCTCCTGAAGCAGGCGTGCCTGCCGCCGGAGAGCCGGATCCGATCACTGTTCCACCCGTGGGTACAGCCGGAGCCTTTACCTGGGCGGGCTGTTGCCCCTGGGGCATTCCAATAAATGTGCCTTTGGCTTCTCCGCTCAGTGTGAAAGCCTGTATGGCGGCCCCTATAGCGACAACTTCTTCGGGGTTGATTTCCGTCAGCGGCTCCATGCTGAAATAGTCCCTGACCATGTCTCTTACGAGGGGTACGCGGGTTGATCCGCCCACGAGTATGACGCGGTCGAGACCTTCTGTGCCCCTGCCCGAAAGCTTCAGAGCATCTTCGCACACTGCAAAGGTTTTCTGTACCTGTGATTCTGCCAGGCTGTTGAATTCCTCCCTGGTCAATTCAAAGACAAGGTCTTTTGCCTGTCCGTCCGCGTCCTGGGTAAGTTCCCTTATACGGGCGCTGATTTTCGGCAGAAAGGAAAGCTGGCATTTTACCTGTTCGGCAACTGACCTGAGCCTCTGCATGGCTGAGAAATCGTCTGAAAGATCAAAACCGTTTTCATTTATGAACTGTTCCTTCATCCTGTCAACGATGGCGAAGTCCAGGTCATCACCGCCGAGGTAGGAGTCACCCGCTGTGGAGAGAACTTCGAATATCTCATCCCTCAGCTCGAGTATGGTGATATCGAAAGTTCCACCGCCGTAGTCATATACGGCTATTTTTTCCGTAAGGCCCCGTCCGAATCCATAGGCAAGGGCGGCCGCTGTCGGTTCGTTGAGGATTCTGAGTACCTTGAGCCCTGCGATCCTCGCCGAAATTTTGGTGGAGGATCGCTGTACATCCGTGAAGTTGGCGGGAACGGTGACCACGGCGTTGGAGACATCCTCGCCCAGGGCCTGGGCCGCTATGTCCTTGATATGGCCGAGGATAAAGGATGAGATCTCGGGAAGGGTGTATTCCTTTTCATGTGCTACTGCCACAGGAATACCGTTGGGGCCTTCAATTATGCTGAAAGGATACCGGGAAGCGATCTCCTTGGCTTCCGGTGTCGAAAAATCCCTGCCTAAAAGCCTCTTGGTCGAATAGAATGTATTTTCCGGGTCAATGATCCTGCGTTCTTTGGCAGCCTTTCCCATGAGCATCTCGCCATCCGGAAGAAACGATACAATTGAGGGGTGCACCCTCTGCTGCTCCCTGTCAGGAAGGACCTTTGCCTGGCCTCCGTCTACAACGGCGACGCACGAATTGGTTGTTCCGAGATCAATTCCTACTGCAACCCCCATAGGGTGCTTCTCCTTTTCTGCATATAAAAATCAATATGCCTGTTTATTCACTTTCAACTATACGCTGACTATATGTTTAATATAATTCCATTATTCCATGCAACTTTAAGAAACACCATTATAATAGTTTTATTTCTTTCTGTCCTGTATATTGAATTTAAAAATGAAGATAATGACAGGAAAAAGCATGAGCAGTGGCAGTGTGGATGCCTGAAAAACTCCATGAACTGACTCGTTTTGTCCTGGCACTGGCCCTGCTGGCAGCTCTGTCATGCAGCAGGCCCCGCCCCGGGCCCGAATGCAGCCTCGAAGGAGAAAACGCTGTTGCGCGTCTTGAAATGACGGCTCCTTCGGCAATGGACGTTATCCCGGTAGAATCGGGCTTTCTTGCGGCATGGGCGGATGGCACCAAAGTTTCCGCGGTGTATCTGGATAATGCCGGAGCTGCGGTATCCGAGCCTGATGTACTGTTTTCTCTTAATCCGGATCATGAGAAGCAGGCGGATGCGGGGGCGAGTATGCCGGATAAGGTAAGCGTGAGGTCCATAAGGGATCTGAGGCTTGAGCGGAACCTGAAGGGCGGATTTCAGTCCGCCGTGCTTGTGGCCGGCACGCTTCTGGGCGGAGGAAGTGCCAGGGTGTACCAGATCGGGCCTGACCTCAGTGTGAAAGATCCGCCAGTCGTCCTCGGCCCGGCCGGCATCTACTCGTCCGGCATCGATTCAGTTACATCCAGACAGGGCACTCATGTGATCTGGCATAACGGTGCTCCGGGCAGGTTCAGGATAATGTGCTCATGGCTTCCGTCGGGGTCGCCTCATGCAGATCCTGCAGTCGAGATCGGAAGCTCCGACAGAGAGGCACTGAGCCCGTCGTTTGCGAAATGTGGAGAGGACACATGTGTTTCCTGGGCTACCATGCATAGAAAAGAAGCCGAAAGCTCTGCATCGACTCGGATTCACATTCAAAAGCTCAAACCAGGATGCAGACCCGCCGGGCCGGCGGATCATGCAGCAGTAAGCGGTCTTGTGGATTCCAGACCAGTGCTGGCGGCGTATAAAAGGGGAGTGATGCTGTTTTTCAGGGATGACGCGGATTCAGACGACAGGCAGGAGTATTATGCAAGGCCGTTTTCTTCCGCACTCGAGCCCCTGGGTTCTGAACAGCGCATTTCACGATGCGACGGGCCCGGAGGCATACATCCGGCCGCATATTCAGACGGTTTCGAGACGGCCGTCATACGCACTTTCAGGCACACCATGCTCGTCGGCCTGAACAGAATAACGCATTCAGGAGAAAAAAAAGGCACCGAACTTCAGGTTTATGCAGACGGAACCGATTTTGTTATGGTACGTACTGCTCAGGGCAGTGACAGGACCCTGATTCTGTATTCGGAGCAGGGCGAAGGTGCCAGGATCTTTTCCAGTTCCGTCGTGTGCAGGTAAAGTAGAACCAGTTTCAGAAAGAAGACAAATTTGACAGGACTTTTCATATTACTTCTGCTCGCGTTCAAGCTGTACATAGTAACGCATGCAATAAGAACCAAAGCCCCCGTCTACTGGATTCCCCTTATCATATTCATGCCTCTGGGCGATTTTCTTTATTTCCTGATGATTATCTTACCGACCATCGACATGCCCGTGTTCAGAAGTGTTTTTAGATCCCGGTCACGAAGCGCTGATGCACGCGGTCGTTACGAAGAGATTCCCAGTCTGGAAAATCATCTGGCCCTGGCGCACACATACTATGAAGAATGCAGGTTTGAACAGGCCGAAAGGGAATTCAGAGCGATATACGAGCGATATCCGGAAAATCCCGACGTTCTGAGGGGGATGGGACTTTCGCTCGCATGCATGGGTAACTACAACGGAGCCGTTCCTTTTCTTTCCAGGCTCACCGAACTGAAACCCTCGTACTCGGATTACGGTGTATGGCAGGACCTGGCCCGCGCCCTGTGGAAAAACGGGAACAGGCAGCAGTCATGCGAGGTAGTTCGAAAGCTGGTAAGGATCAGCCCGCGCATGGATCATGAGCTGCTGCTTGCTGAGATACTCGAAGAAACAGGGCATATCAGTGAGGCTGCCGGGATCATCAGGAGATCGCTTGAGGAGTATGAAAGCTCGTCGTACGAGATCAGAAAGAAGTTCAGCCGGGAATATTCAGAAATGAAAAAGCTTCTTAAAAAGCTGGAGAAAGCCGCCTGAATGAGTGCCACGGTCTACGCCACAGCCCTGTCCGTCATTGTCGTGATCGGCGTATTGTCAGGCTCTGCCTTCGCACTTTATGCAAGGCTGGTTGAAAAAAGCGCTCTGTGGACAAAGACAGCGGCCCTGGTGGGTTTCTGCCTGGCCTTTACAGGCCTGTGCGCTTTTGCTTTCATATATCTTGAAGGAAAGTCGGCCCTTTCGCAGGCCGCAGGGCTCAGGGCGCAGGCCAAGCTTGATGAGTCCATGGAAGAGTACACCCGGGCTCTCGGCGTTTTCGATGCAATTTACTACGCCACCGGCAGGGCGCAGGCTCTGACCGGCATGGGAGACGTGCTGCATGAAAAGGGGAACTACGAAGGCGCGATTGGGTATTACGAAAAGGCCAGGAAATCATACGTGGATTCTATGGATACCCGTTCTCTTGAGTTTGTCGCCCTTCTCAACAATATAGGCGAGAACGCCAGGAAGCTGGGAAAGTACGGAACTGCAATCGAGCAGTATTCAGATGCTCTCTCGGTTATTGAAGCGAAAGAGGGTTCGGATAATGCTCTGTCCGTTAATGTTCTGAACAACCTGGGACTTGCACATGCGGGAACTGGCGACAGCCGCGGTGCGATCGGGTACTACACAAAGGCACTTGACCTGTGCATGAGACTGTACGGCCCGCATCATCACAAGGTAGGCATAAACCTTAATAATATCGGGCTCGCATATGCGGACATGGGTGAGCACGAAAAGGCCGTCGAGTATTACGAAAAGGCGCTTGTGCTTAAAAAGAAGTACTTCGGGCCCGAGCATCCGTCGGTTGCGACCACGATAAACAACATCGGCCTTTCTCTGAGAAACTCCGGCAGGCTGGATGAAGCGGCGGACAGGTACACCCGGGCACTCGAGATATTCATCCGGGCTCTGGGGGAGGATCACCCTGTTACGGCCATGTGCCTGAACAACCTGGGACAGGCAAGTTGCGAATCGGGGAAATACAGGGACGCGATCAGGTACCACGAGCGGGCGCTTGAGATAAAGCGCAGGTTCTACGGCGACATGCATCCATCAGTGGCGACAACGCTCAACAACCTTTCGCTTGCATGGGCCGGTCTCGGAAGAAAGCAGGAAGCCGCGAACTTCGCCCGGCAGGCTCTCGGGATACTTGACGGGGTTTACAAAGGGCCCCATGCCAACACCGCCGCAGCAATGGACAGCATGGGCTCTGCCCTGTGCAGTCTCGGCAGGAAAACCGAGGCGCTCGAGTATCTGGAAAAAGCCCGTAAAATGAAGCTCCAGCTTTTCGAAGAGGATCACGAACAGGTCATGGCAACGGAGAGCATTATTCAGGGGTGTGGCCATGATTTGAACGGTCCCTGACTGCATGGTAGAAATAACCGGGTATGCGCAGGCCCGGCCACTTCGGCAGGGTGGAAATCAAATTGATACGATTATTTAAAGGAGGAAAAAGATGATTGTGAAGTTGATGATTGCACTGGTTTTTATTCTGGTTTCAGCATGTTCAACCGGAGATTCAGGGCAGGCAGGATCCGGGCCTGAACAACAGCCGGAAGCTGTAAAGACAGGTGCCGCGGTGGATGAGAAAGCGGCAGCATCGAAAAGCGAGATACTGCTGGCTTCCGTGCCCAAAGGGGCGACCGTATCCATGGAGGGTGCAGAGCTTGGAAAGACGCCGTTCAGGCTGCAGGTGAGGAATTCGCTTAAAATAATGGTTTCCCACGATGGATACAAATCCCGCGAGGTGACCGTGAGCAATTCAAGCGAACCGAATATGGTTGTCAGGCTTGAGAAATCCCCGGATGCGGAAGAGGCCGCGACTGAGGCCGCAGCTGAACCGGAGAAAAAGACGGAAGAGAAACCCGCTGTTGAACCGCAGGTGAAGAAATTCGCACCGGCTCCAAAGCGCGCTGCGAAAAAATCCACGAAGGACAGTGTTTCAAGTGTGAAACAAGCGTACAAATCCGGCGCTATAGACAGGGACACGTACAATCAGAAGATCAGGCAGCTCAAGGCCATACACAAGGGAAAGCTCCTCAAGCTGAAGGAAAGATATACAAAGGGTGAGATTGACCGCGGCGAATATGACAGGCTTAAGCGGATTATAGACAACGAATACAAGGGCGGCTGAGCAGGGGCGGTTAGCCATGCCCCATAAGTGTAGTCCGGCTCCAGAATCATTCATTTTGTTCCTGAAAAGCACTCAGACATAGTTCTGAGACCAAAATCTGGTTGGTATGTGTGGCGGATAACTTTTCAAGACCAAATTTGGTTGGCATGTGTGGCGGATAACTTTTCGAGACCAGAATTTGGTCTTCAAAGCCAGTCGAAGTTCTTTTTCTGAGCAAAATTTGGTCCCACAGAGAAAGTGAACTTCTTTTTTTTAGCAAAATTTGATGATGAATACTTCGGCCACTTCGGGTAATGAGCAAAAAAAGGCCCGCTCTGGATGAACGGGCCTGTAATATGAGGAAATTTCTCTGCTTAAGGGATGGTATTCAGGGGGATGGGACCGTGGCGGAAGCTGCAGGTGAAGGCGCAATCTCCATCGGAGCTGCTATTGCTGTATTTTTTTCATCCGCAGGCTCCAGGACAGCTTTTTCTGCACCTTCTTTGTCTGATCCTTCTTTTTCTCCGTTCCCGTTGCTGTATTTTCTTCCGTGAGCAGGGGAAGAATGTGGGTCTAAAGCACAAAGGCTCTGAATAAGCACTCACAATTCCGGGAAGCAGTATGTGATTATTACAATCGATGTCTAATCACAATCGTGAGAAAGCCTTACGCCTCCGTTATAAAGAATGTATATGTTTGTGGCCTGATCTTCGCAGTCAATGGGATTGCCTTCTATAAGGACAGTTGCATGATTAGAGAAAAGGCCCCAGTTTTCCACAAGGGGTGTAAGGTCAGTAATCAGGTTATTTCTGAGATCAAGATAAATTAAGTTAGTAAAATCAGAAAGTACGTCAATATTACTGATTAAATTATCAGCAAGGCAAAGTTGTTTTAATTGAGTAAGATTTGAGATGGGCTCAAGTGAAGGGATTTGATTATCTGACAGACACAATTCACCGAGCATTGTCAGACATGACAGGAGAGTGATATTGCTTATATTATTACTGTTAAGGTTAAGGGATCCTAAATTCACCAGTGACGACAATATTGAAATATCAACTATCTGATTTTCTCCCAGCTCAAGCTTAATCAGGTTGGTCAAGCCTTCGAGAGGAGTTATGTCAGTAATATTGTTTTCGCCCAAACCAAGAAAACGTAGTGAAACCAGTGAGGCCAGCGGATTTACATCATCGATTTCGTTTGAATACAGTTGAAGATGCTCAAGATGTTCCAAATCAGAAAGAGGACTCAAGTCAGTTATCTCGTTACCAAAAAGTTGCATTTGTGAAACATTTTTTAAATTAGAAACTGCATCAAGACTGCTTATTTTGTTCCACCATATATTCACTGACTCAAGAGATGTCAGTTTTGAAATAGGATCAATGTCGGGAATCTCATTTTTCTCACACCATATCTCCGTTAGATCTTTCATACATTGTATTCCATCTATACTCTCGATTTTGCGACTATAAATGAACAGTCTCCTTATATGTTCAATATCAGAAGCCGTAATAGAACCCGTTGGCTTATTAATGAGATCTCTCAGGTGAGTTTCAAAATTGGGGTCAGGTATGCAAATGGCACCAGTGCAGTCGTACCCGGCATCAGCACCCGCATCCGTTCCTGTTCCTGAATCAATGCAGGGATCATAATCAGAATCAGCGTCGGCATCGGCGTCGGCATCAGCGTCGGCGTCGGCGTCAGCATCGGCGTCGGCATCAGCATCGGCGTTGGCATCAGCATCGGCGTTGGCATCAGCATCGGCGTCGGCATCAGCATCGGCGTCGGCATCAGCGTCGGCATCCGCATCTGCGTCTGCGTCAGCAGATGCGTCTACGTACGCGTTAGTGTCCGCGTCAGCGTCTGCATCTGCATCTATGTCAGCATCGGTATCAGCGTCAGTATCAGAATACGTATCTGCATCTGTAGATGATTCTTTGTTTGGATAATACTGTCCATCAGCTGTCGAATCAGAATTTGAATCTGAAACAGCTATGTTGCAAGCTATAAAGATTGAAATGCAGCAAAGCAGCATTAAATGCTTGATCAATGTATATTTTGCAGACATTCAACCCCCTATATACAAGAGTAGTATAACATTAGACGGTAACTTTCCTAACAGGTAAGATAATCCTGATAGTATTGAGATTCTCATTCCCGTGCCGGGAATTGCAGCATGATGCATACGCTCCGAAGGATTATAAATCCCTCTTCAAGGGTGTCTGATAACCATTAAAAGCTGAGCAGGGGCGGATAAAATAGCCGGATTTTCGGCCTCTAACCCTTCCTGAAAACTTCCTGAACCGCGCCGCAGCCGGTATTATGCGGCACAGACCCGCAGATCGCCATGTATGACATACGTGTAAATTGAAGATTTTACTCTGCTCTATGAACTAACATTACAGGAATAATCAGCTTAAAGGGGTGGCTTATGGATAATTATATCATGGGCTGTAAACGTCCTATTATCAAACGGTTACAGGCTCAGAGTTCTATCCTGATCTTTTTCATGCTGACTGTTGCGCTGTGCTGTTCTGAAAGCGGAGATCCCGACGAAAAACGGGCGGATGAAGCGGATGGATATTTCAGCGTTGCCATGAAGGACGGTGTATGGTGGTTCCAGTCGCCCGAAGACAGAAAGTTCGTATCCCTTGGAATAAATCATATTGAACCCGTCCTCATCACCTCGAAAAACAACAGGAAAAAGTTCGAGGAGAAATACGGGGATGACCTCACGGACTTTTTCGGCCGGCCCGACCCGTACGGCAAAGCGGCACACAGATGGCTTATGGACAGCATCAGGCTGATTCGATCATGGGGATTCAACACTCTGGGAGTTCACAACCCCATACCACAGCACAGGATGCCGTATGTCGCAAAATTCAGACCTGTATCCATAGACGGATGGGCGGGACACAGGAGAACCTGGGTGGATCCGTTTGATCCGGACGTGGAAAAGGAAATCGATTTAAAAGCCGCCGAATGGTGCTCGGAGAACGGGGATGACGGAAATATTCTCGGAATAAGCTTCAACGACATGACTATCTGGAGGTCCGTGTCCGGCGTCATCCATCCGTGGGTGCGATTTGTCATGGGTCTCGACGCGCAGGCACCGGGGAAAAGGAAGTGGCTGGATACACTGAAACGTAATTATCCGGCTGCTTCTGATGCAGCCGGAGCGTACGGGATCAATGTTGCTTCATGGGAAGAGATGCTTGAAAACACCGAATGGCCGGAGCCTGTCTCTGTTTCGAGTGTTCTGAGGGATGAAGAGGATTTTCTTCCCGTGATTGCAGACAGGTGGTACGGATTAATCAGCAGCGCAGTAAGGAAGTACGATAAATCCCACCTCGTTTTTGGAGACAAGCTGGAAGGATCACGTGACCTGCCGCTATGGTTGGACGAAATAGCAGGCAGGTACTTCGACGTTATATATATACAGTGGTACGCGTACGCTCACGAACAGATTCCAAGGCTTCAGCGTCTGTACGAGGTTTCACACAAACCCGTGCTGATGGGGGATTCATCGTTTTCCTGTCCGGATAAAAACCTGCCCAGGCCCAAGGGGGTTCATGTCAAGTCGCGGGAACAGGTGGGCATGGCGTATCATGATTATCTCAGGCGGATAATGAATGAGCCGTATGTCACAGGCTGGCACCACTGCGGATTTATCGAGGGATCACCGGACTTGAAGAAATACCATCCGTATTATGCCGTTCAGAGCGGTTTCCTGAGGCCGGACGGAAGACCTTATAAAAACACGATCTCATGGGTGAAAAAGGCTAACAGCCGGGCCGGGGCATGGCACAGAGCTGCAGGGCAGGATGCCGGCAGGATTTCAGACAGCGGAATGGAACAGGCCGGTACGGGCGAGGGTCCGGGATATATCACTGAAGCCCGTAAAAACTGCGTTCTATGGCAGGTGGACGATAATGTTTATGCGGCAGCAGGTTTCAGAACCGGCAAAAAAGCCGTGCCGGTGAAGAACATAAGCTGGGTTGTCACGGATGAGGGCGTGGTAGTCATTGACGCGGGTTTTCCCAGAACAGCAGCCGTGGCTCTCAAGGCGATAAGGAGCACCACCGCAGAACAGATAAAATATCTGATTTACACTCATCATCATGAGACACAGACAGCGGGTGCGCTGAATCTTGCCGGCAGTCAGACACGGATTATAGCGCATGAGAATCTCGTGCAGGAATTTGATATGAAGAAAACGTTTCTTGAATTCAATCGAAGAAGGGACAGCATACAGTTCAATATTCATGCATACCCGGTGCTGGCCCCGCTGAGATATCCGGACATAACGTACAGGGACACATACACTTTCGGCCTGGGTGGTGTGCGCTTTGACCTTTATCACGTGGTGGGGGAGGCGGATGATTATACCGTGGTTCATATGCCTGAACAGGGCATAGTATGGACGGGCGATCTCCTGGGGGCTTCGGCTCCCATGGTAGCAAGCCCCATGAAACGCGTGAGGGACGAAGTTAAATGGCGCAGGGCTCTTGAATTTATCGCCTCTCTAAACCCCGAGGTTCTCATAGGCGCTGTCGGACCACCCTGCTGTGATAAAAAAGTCATATCCAGCAGGATACGGGCGAATATCGACTACCTGGACTTTCTTCATGAAGCCGTTGCCCGGGAGATGAACAGGGGGGCTTCGGTAGAACAGGCCGTTGAGAATATCAGACTGCCTGAAAAACTGGCCCGCAGTCCCTATCTAGAGGAGAGGTACGCGTGCCTCGAGTTCAATGTAAGGGGCCTGTACCACCGCTACAGCGGGTGGTTCAGCAGAAACGGCAGCGATATCAATCCCGTGTCCGATGCCGAGAGAGCGGCAGGATTTATCAAGGACATGGGCGGAGAGTCGCGTGTGATTTTAAGGGCGAAGGAACTCATCAGGGCTGGGAAACCGGCCCTGGCGCTGGAGTATATTGACCTTCTGATTCTCAACGACGACGGGAACAGCGAAGTGCACGAGCTCAAGGCGTACGTGCTCGGGAAAATGGCGAAAAGGAAGTCGAGGTGTCCGCTCGTCCCCCGTATGTACAGGAAACTGGCTGAAATGGAACAGGCAAAAGCCGATTCGGACTCGGTCATTAATAAAGCATTCAACTGGTATGAATCGTTCTGGTTTACCATGACTCAATAGTACCGGCAGTATTAAAAAGAGCTGAAAAACACGTTGCAGATGTGGCGGGACATCGTTTGGGGGCTTGGCTGAGCATTGCAAATGTGGCGCTGCACTTATTCAAAAATTCCCTAATTCATTCATCGTGGTATGATGGTCTCATGACGCCGGGGGTTATAATGAAAAGGGAAAGGATTGGATTAATTATGGCATTGGTGGTCGTGCTTTGTGCGATTTCATGTACTGAGAGCGAATCGGAATCCAGGGATGCGGGACTGGATTACCATGTTTCTTCTGATGCGGATGCCGACGGTGACGTTGACGCTGATTCGGGAGCAGATTCCGACACGGACAGCGATACGGATACAGATACGGATACGGACAGTGATGCAGATGCGGACGCGGATGCAGACGCTGACGCGTCCGTAGACTCAGACGCCGATGCCGATGCTGATGTGGATGCGAACGCCGATGCCGATGCAGGTGCAGATGGGGGAGGATGTTGGGTTCAGATACCTGCGGGATCGTTTCATATGGGCTGTGTTTCTAACGATTCAAATTGCGAAAATAGTGAAAAACCCAGACATGAAGTGAATATATCGGCTTTTGAAATGATGATAACCGAGGTGACAAATGAGATGTATGCTGAGTTTCTGAACAACAACGGCAATGACTGTGATGGGTACGATTGTGTGGATGCTGATGATCCCGATTTTCCGCTAAGTGAGATCGATGGAGGAATATGGTCCGTGGAAATAGGCCATGATCTGTATCCGATTATGGAGGTGACCTGGTACGGTGCAAAGGCGTTCTGCGAGTGGTTTGACACAAACGGCAGGCTGCCATCAGAGGCTGAGTGGGAATACGCAGCCCGTGCCGGGACAGAGACTATTTATTACTGCGGGGACGACGCAGGCTGCCGAGACGGTATAGCATGGTATGATGTCAACAGCGACAGTCATACCCATGCGGTTGCAGAGAAAACGGAAAATAATTTCGGCCTGTACGACATGATGGGCAATGTATATGAATGGAACGAGGACTGCTGGCATTCAGACTATAACGGCGCTCCGGATACCGGAGGTGTCTGGGAAGGTGGGAATTGTCTTTACCGAATGCTTCGTGGAGGGTCGTGTGTAGACATTGGCAACAACCTGCGCGCTTCCTCACGGGGTTACCTCGTTCCTGACATTGTGATGGGAGACTTTGGCTTCGGCTTTCGGTGTGCGCGTTGATGATGTATCGGGACAAAGCTCAAGGAAGGATTCAGAACCGAGAACAACGCGGAATTCGAGGCGGAGATAGTGCCATGAGTAATATTCCTTGCAGAAAACGTTTTTCGAGATGTGGGCTTTTTTTATCTGCAATTATTTTACTGGCTGTTTCTTTTATGACAGATAAATCTTTGGCCGACAGTCCAAATCCCCCTTTCATCAAGTCACTTGTTCAGAAGGGGCAGGATGTAAAGATAACGCTTGATCT
>Ga0272442_10000979_pt1 | contig 44172 bp, 37 predicted proteins | sample SSMForm2O_FD_200262 | JGI IMG/M metagenome (GOLD analysis project Ga0272442, IMG submission 200262) | Marine sediment archaeal communities from Little Sippewissett salt marsh, Falmouth, MA, United States - SSM-Form-2O | ecosystem: Environmental > Aquatic > Marine > Wetlands > Sediment ...
CGGCTTGACCTCGTAAAACGCAAGCTGAAAGGACATTCCTTTCGCTTTTGATACTGTTCAAGCTTATCGAAGGGCGGTCCATCTGACTCACGAACTGATCGATATTCCTTGATCGTTCCGGCTTCACACTGACCTGTCCATACGACAAGCTCTTCTTGGCATCAGCATAACATATTCCGTTTAATTGTCTATATGCTTATGGTACGAGGCTTCACAAATTCACAAAATACTAGGGAGTAAATCTGGGGAATGGTTCTTTTTTTGACATAGTCAATAATCATTTCAGATAATTTATGTTAAGTTTTCCTCCTTTAGAAAAGAGCTTTAAAAGTCGTCCTGTCTGGGGAGCCAAACAATACCAGCTTTTTGACCTTTGCTGAAGGGCTTTTTCACATTAGCTTCATGATAAAAAGCTGGGTAGGAATAATAGGAATTATTTTACCAGTGTCAATATTATAATATGATTATTGCTCCGGAACAATTCGCATTTCACGCTTATCACGTATATACACAAATTGCAATAGTAAACAAAAGATGGGATAATTATTTTTAAGATATATTTTCAATCCAAAAGTGAGGTATGGTTATTGCTTATTTCATGAGCTTACCCTAAGTTAACTTATAAAAGTAGCACAATTGAAATAACACAATGCAGAAAAAATAAAAAAATGAATAAAATCTATAAAAAAATAAAAGAAAAAATCAAAGATTATCACTTTTTGTTTATAGTTTTAGTATTTACAAGAAATTATTTCTGTTATTTTTTTAATAAGGTTTCTAATTATCAATTAGAAAAGATAAAATTTTACAGAAAATTAGGTTATCCATTAAATCTGAAAAATCCTCAATCTTATAATGAAAAGGTAGTCTGGAAAAAGATTTATAATAGAAATCCTTTATTAATTACTACCTCTGATAAATATGAGGTTCGTTCTTTTGTTGAAGAGGCATTAGGAAAAGAAAAAGCCAGAAAGATATTGATACCCCTGCTTTTTGTCACTGATCAGCCTGAGAATATTCCTTTTGATAAGCTTCCCCCTGAATGCATTATTAAACCTAATCATGCATCCGGTCAATATATCATTGTAAAGGATGGTAGGTTTAATAAAGAAAAGACCATTAATGCTTGCAAAAGATGGCTTAAGACTCCCTATGGCTTGGATAAATTAGAATGGGCATATCGTTCAATCAAGAGAAAGATTGTTATAGAGAAATTATTACGTGAAGAGAAAACAAATTCCCTAAAAGAATTTACATTTTTTATGTTTCATGGAAAATGCAAATTAGTTAGTGTCGTTTTTGACCGAATGAGCCATACTTCTATAAGTTGTTTTGATGAAGAATGGAATTTCTTATCAGTTAAAATTCCAAGTATCCTTCAAGGGAAAAAAATTCAAAAGCCAAAAAACTACGAGAACATGATAGAAATAGCTGAAAAATTATCTAAGTCTTTTGAACATGTTCGAGTAGATTTATATAACTTAGATGGAAAAATATATTTTGGAGAGCTAACTCATTATTCGGTAAGCGGCATAGGAAGATTTGACCCGAGCTCTTTTGCTTTTGAATTAGGAAAACATTGGAAAATAAAACCACAATATTGAAAAAATAAAATAAATTATATGAATCAGAGCTTTAATTAAAGGAAAGACACTCAGGAGAAGATTATATTTGGCTATTGATACTTTGAAAAAAAATAGATAGTTTCTGGGTTATAACAAGGGAGAGCATGTAAGAATTAATTTCATTATTAGATTTGCAAGGAGAGAAAATGAAAATAAAATTATTTATATTTTTTTTAATAATTATGAGTTTATTATTTGGAACAATAGTTCTTTCTTTTGCCAATGAAACTTTGGTATTTGCTATTTCGGTAGATGTTGATCAATTAGATCCCGGCAGCACATCAGTAAGTAAGCCGGTGGACAATATTTTCGAAGGTTTGGTGAAATTTAAAGCAGGAACTACGATGATAGAACCCTGTCTGGCAACTTCATGGGAAATATCGGTCGATGGTAAGTCAATTACTTTTTATTTGAGAAAAGGGGTCAAATTTCACGATGGTACTGATTTTAATTCCGATGCGGTGATTTTCTCATTTGCCAGGCAATATGATCCCGACCATCCTTACCATCGGTATGGTAAATGGTTTATGTGGAGGTATTTATTCAGCGATATAAAAGAAGTAAAAAAGATCAATGATTATAAAGTTGAATTGATTTTAAAAAGACCGAATGTTTCCATTCTCACAAGCCTGGCTCATTATCAAGCGAGCATTGTTAGCCCGACGAATGTGGAAAAATACAAAGAAGATGCCTTTAAACATCCCTCTGGAACAGGTCCTTTTAAATTTGTGGAATGGATCAAAGATGACCATATTACACTGGAAGCGAATAATAATTATTGGCAGGAAAAGGCAAAACTCGATCAATTAATTTTTAAGGTCATTCCTGATCCATCCGCCCGCCTGATGGCTTTAGAAGTCGGCGAAGTACAAGGAATAGAATATCCAAACCCGGCTGACTTTGAACGAATTAAAAAAAATAAAGATTTGGTATTAATGATGCAAGAAGGGATGAATGTCGGTTTTATGGCCATGAATACCGGCTATGGATATATTGATGCTAATAAAAATGGTATACGTGATGTGTCAGATGAACCGCTGGTGAAAACCCCTGGATATTTTGAACCTTTGACCAAAAAGAAAGTCAGGCAGGCGATTAGTATGGCCATTGATAAACAATCGATAGTGGATAATATTTATATGGAATCGGCTATTAAAGCAAAAAATGGCATACCACCCTTTATGTTAGGTTATAATGATGAAATAGAAGATTATCCCTATGATCCACAAAAAGCAAGAGAATTATTGGCTGAGGCGGGTTATCCGGATGGTTTTGAAGTTACTCTCCATGTCATGCCGGTTTCCAGGCCTTATATGTTTGATCCACCCAAGATTGCAGAAGCTATTCAGAGTTATTTGGCTGCTGTGGGGATAAAGGTTAAATTTTATCAGGTTGACTGGAGTAGTTATTTGCAGGATTGTAATGATGGGAAGCATCAAATGTACTTACTGGGATGGATTGGCGACAATGGTGACCCGGATAACTTTATGAATGTATATGGCATAGATAGTGCTTCTATTGGCATGTCAAAAAATACCTCATTTTATATTAACGATTCAGTCCAGGAGTTGCTTTCAAAAGCTTTAGTTACTTATGATAATGAAAAGAGAGCAATATACTACAAAAAGATCCAGGAAATAGTTCATGAAGATGCAGCCTGGGTGTATCTCGTTCATTCAACACAGAACGTGGTCTTTAATAATCATGTTAAAGGTTTTACACTTAATCCGACCAGTAGAACATTTTTTTATCCAGTATGGGTAGAATAGAGAATCTTTTACTAAAAGGGAAGAAACGGGATCAGTCTTTTGAGGATTGATTCCGAGAATCCTATGCATAACACAGCTTTCAATTTTAAGGCATTTGTTTTTTTCTTTGTTTGTGATAATATCTTCTTTTTAACTTTATTTTTGTTAATAATAGTGAGTTAACGGAGTGTGAGAAAAGCCCCTTTCTGATTAGGAAAAAGCTCATTCAATTCTAATTATTCTTAAACTAATTTGAGCAAAATATTCCGACTACGTATCAGCTCAGCTATTATCTGACGTATTTTTTTATCATTAAAGTCAATTTTGGGTAAAACTAAAATTACTTACCATCATTATAAAGTTTCTCTGCAATTCGAGTGGTTTTTTCGTTCTTGCACAGTTGCAGGCTGGCAGACCACAACCTGTCTTGATTTTCCCGATTCAAAATGATTTCATCTTCCTTGATCTCAATAAACTCATTTTTCTTCCATGTAATAAATTTCCCTGATTTCTTTAGGCTTTCTTCTTGCTTTTCAGTGAACAAAGGAGACATGATTGTCCCGCATTTCTCTATCGAAATAAATTGCCCCAAACCCTTCATTAGGGTTGCCATGGTTTTCATATAAAACGGAATAATATTAATCTGATTACTCCAAACGGTTTTGGATATTTCAAAACCAACAAAGGATAGTTTTGAATCTTTTAGGTGTCTATACAAATGATGTAAGTTTGCCAGGAACATTCTTTTGGCGACCATGGCTTGATGGATGCCTCTTTCATAACTCCATGCCTTTTGCATTTGCATATCATCCCAGAATATTTTACCGCCTTTGGTAGCATTAAAAATTATTCTTCCACCATTTTCAGAGTTTTCCAACAAGTGCAATAGATTTAAAGTCAACATGAATTGTGATAAATAATTCACCTGGAAATGTGAATCCATGCCATCTTCGGTTCCCACTCGTTTGGCAGCATAACCTAAACCGGCATTGATGAATAGACCATCCAGAAATTTATGCTTAATTTGAATCTCATTGATTGCATCCCTTACATCACTGAGTTTGGCAAGGTCACATAAAATAATTGATATTTTTTGATTCTTGGTTGAGTTTTGAATTTCTTTGATTGTTGACTCACCAAGTTCTTTCGATCTGCACAGCAGGATAACTTCATGAATTTGGTTATCAATTCCTGCCAATACTTTTGCTACGCCTTTTCCCATTCCGTTCGTGCCGCCTGTTACTAATATTTTCAATATTATTTACCCCTTTATCTAGTTTATTTTTCAAGTGAGGACAGACAAGCACGAAATATAAATCAAAATAATTGAACTACTTCGTTTATGCATGACTTCAGATGAAGCTTTGAAACTGAACGACTAGCATTTCTTGTGATATATATATTATAGAGTATTGTTTTATCATATATTAAATTTATTAATTCTGCAAATAATAGGTTTAAGGAAAAGAGGGAGATGGTTTTTGTTGAAGACCATGAAAAATTCCTGAATATTCTTGCTGCCAAGTAAAAAAAAATTGCATATAAAATATAGATTGATTGCTAAACCTTTTTAGGAAAGAAAAGAGGAACAGGAAAAACAGGGGTCAGGTCTTCACATTTAACATAAACACTTAATCACTTAAAATCATAGTCATGAGTAGGCCATTAAGATTACAATTTAATAATGCCATGTATCACATCACTGCCCGGGGGAATAGAAGGGAAAAGATATTCCATTCTGATAACGACAAGAAGGCCTTTCTCCAAAAGATGGATCAATCCTTTATCAAGTATGCCATCGGTTGTTATGCTTATTGCCTCATGGACAATCATTACCATCTCTTTGTAAAAACAGCCCAAGCCAACCTCAGTCAAGGCATGCATTATCTGAATGCTTCTTATGCTAACTATTTTACAGCCAAATATAAAACTATAGGACCTCTCTTCCAGGATAGGTATAAATCACTTCTCGTGGATGAGGACAATTATGCCCTCATCCTTTCCTGCTATATCCATCTCAATCCCCTTCGGGCCGGGATCAGTAAAAATATCGGTGAATACGCCTGGAGCAGTTTACCCGATTATTTAGGCAGAAGAAAAAAAAGAGCTTAAAAAACTGGATACCCAATTTATTCTTAATCAACTTGATCATAATCCAATCCGTTCTCATGCCTTGTATAAAAAGTATCTCTTAGAAAATCTTGCTCTGAACCTCCCGAAGAAGGATATCTATCACAATATTGCCATAGGCAAAGATGACTATATAAAAGGAACAGAGGCTAAAATAAAATCCATCGGGAAAAAGCGGGAAATTCAAACGACCCAATACCAGACTGCTTATTCTCCCGAAACCATCATTGATAAAGTGTCCCAAGCATTTAATCTAAACAAAGAGAGCGTTTTAAAAAACAAAGAGGAAATTTCTATCGACAAATAGCTCTTTATCTGATTAAGAACTATTCCTCCTTGTCCTTAAAGGAAATGGGTCAAATATTCGACAGGGATTATACGGCAGTTTCCCAGGCGGCAAGACGATTCGAAAATAATATCAAGCAGGATAATAAAATAAGAAAAAAAATGGAGTCAGTGTTAGAATTATTGAATTCTAATGAATGTCAAATGTGAGGACTTGAGCCCTAACTTCCCAAGCCCTTTGTCATCTGTTAAGGAGCTTCTCTTTTTATTTAATATTAATCTCCTGTAATCTAATAACATATATCAGTTAAAATCAATAGTAAGCTATCTGAAACCAAGAATATTTAGACAGCAGAGAGGAAATTACTCACAAAAGTTTGACACTGACCGCTCATAAGGTGAGTGACTCGAAATAAACCGCTTACCTCTTTTAAATAGGGTGTATTTCGACCGGGGAAAGAACACACTTTTACATATCGGTTTTAGGGAATTTGATAGAATACAAATATAATGTAATGGATTCCATGATATAATTTACACATGATACAGGAGAAGAGGTTGATTGATGAAAGGTCAAAAGACAATTACCTACCTGCGAAAATTGTATAAAGCTGTTCAAAAAGATGAGATTTCTTCGCTGGGTGCCCAGTTAAGCTATTATTTTATTTTGTCTGTCTTTCCCTTTTTGATATTCCTGGTTGCATTGCTTGACTATACGCCGTTGACTCAGCAGGATACAATAAATGAGCTCTCTATCCTTCTCCCGGAATCTGTCTTTGTTATTGTCAGAGAAATTCTTATGGAAGTAGCAGCAGCCAACAACTTTACGCTGCTTTCCTTGGGTATTCTGGGTACAATCTGGACGGCTTCCCGAGGCAGCGCCGCTTTGATTAAGGCGATTAACCGAGCTTATGGATTAACAGAAAGCCGCTCTTTCTTTACGCTCAATGCTATCGGTATTTTATCCACTTTTGCACTGGCTCTGGTCATTATCTTTTCTCTGAGCCTGCTGATCTTTGGCCGGTATCTTGCTTTGCTTGCCTTTCAACGTATCGGCATGGAAGAATTCTTTTATATTCTATTGCCTTATTTGCGGTATAGCATTCCATTGCTCATTATTTTTTGTGTGTTTAGTTTCTTATATCTGTATGCCCCGGACTGTCGGCTTCACTTTCGTGATATTTATCCCGGTGCGATTTTTGCCACACTGTTCTGGTTAGCCGCTTCGCAGCTGTTTGCATATTATGTGAACAATTTTGGAAACTTTTCCAGGACGTATGGCAGTCTGGGCGGGATAATAGTTTTTCTAGTATGGCTCTACATCAGCAGTTCAATTGTTTTGTTGGGTGCGGAAATAAACGCTGTGTCCAACCAGAGATTAAAAACGAAAAAGTAGATATAAAAAGTAGCGGTAAATGGCAGGAAAAAACTTAATTTTTCATCCTATATGTCAGGGGGACGGTTGTACTAGATCAGTAATTCGGTAACTTTTTCTAACTTCTCATCTTTATCAGGGGTGTCAGGAGGACGGTTTTTCATTCTTCCTCCCATATCGTAAGCTATCAATAGGGAAATGATACATGCCAAGAGTGGCAAGAATAAAAAGTAATAGCAAGATCTATCACATCATGATAAGAGGCATTAAAAAGCGGAATATCTTTTCTGCTGATGAGGATGATGAAAAATTGATATCCATTCTGGCAAAATAACATCAAAAAAGGGAATATAAAATCTATGCCTATTGCTTGATGGGCAACCATGTTCACTTATTACTCAAGGCAGGTAAAGAAACGCTTTCTAATTCCATGAAGAGAATAGGAACCAGCTATGTCTCCTGATACAACTGGCAGTATAACCGCAAGGCAAATATCCAGATTGACAGGATTGACGGTCTACATTATTTCTTTCGACTTCTAAGACCATGCTGAATAATCCATGCTGTTGACTTGCTGATTTCGTCTTTCTGCCAATCATTTATAATTTCCTCTGCCAGCTCAGGCCTTTCCTTCATTAGGTCATTTAAATTGTTACCTACAGATTTCATAACGAATTTCTCTTGGTCCTCTTTCAAATTATCAAGCACCTTTCTAAACAACTCAGGGAACTCCAATGACGCAACACTTTTCTTTGACCAAGGCAAATTGATACGCATTCCTTCGCTAGCTAGACGCCTTACATGTACAGCAGGATCCATACTCCATTGAATCATAATTTCAAGAGTGGCTTTGGGATCATCATTCAGAAGAGGTCTTATCGCAAATTCACCGGTATATCTTTTGGTTAATTCATAGATAAACAAAATACTTAACTCTCGGTCTACAAGTCCATGTCTTTCAATATATCTGCCTATTGGCCATAACCACCAACCCTCTTTGAACATCCCTTCAGGCGTTTCAAGTTCTGGACCGAGGAGCTTTCCAAACACTTCAAGATCATCCTTATAATTATGCGTCATAAACTTATCAAAACCATCAACAAATAAATCTTGCCGTTTCAGAAAAGGCTTATCATCAAGATTTAACTCGATGAATTTAAGAAACTGATTCAACTTAAACTCCGGATATTGTACTTTTATTTTATTGCCCAGCATTTTCGCATACGCGATATTATAGTAATCTTTCATTTTCATCCCCACCAAAAGCACCTCCTATATATCCAATATAACACTGATATCCAAAGTATGCGAGTTACATGGACAAGTTTACGCTTCTATTAAAGTAATTTCGGGTAGTGATACAGAGGATAACTCTTTGTTTCACTTGAATCAAGAAAATAAAAAAAAAGGGGTTAGACGCTGTCTTGAAAGTTAACCCTAATTTCCCAAAACCTCTATTTAAATTTTTAACACATTTATCAGTTATCCTGAAATGTAGACCGACTTGTTCTTGTGAATCGCATGGGAAATAAAGTAATTTACGCATGCAACCGATGACCGATAAAGTCTTCGATTTATGCTTTGAGATCTGACTCTAAGCTTTTTTGGATTTATAAAGGTGATTGTTTGAAGCTGGTTTTTTTATTAAAATGATACACATGCCTAATAATATCATTCCCATACAGAGAATTTGGGCTAAATTGAAAGGTCCCAATTTAAAAGCTGCAGGAGAAATCGGCTCTCTAAAAAATTCAATAAATAAACGGGCTAAGCCGTATCCAATAAGATACATGGAAAGAAAAAAACCGTCAAAATGTTTTCTTTTCCTGATACACCAAAAAATTAAAAACAGGACTATCCCTTCAAAAAAAGCTTCGTAAAGTTGGGAGGGATGTCTCAATTGATGCGTAGGGTCTAAAGGAAAATACATACCCCAGGGCATAGTAGTAACACGACCGTAAAGTTCACCATTAATAAAATTCCCAATTCTGCCAAAAGTATACCCTAAGGGAATGGCGGGAACGAAAAGGTCGGCGAAATGCCAGTGATTTATTTTTTTCTGATAACAAAAAATAATATAAATTAATAGTACAGCAATTAATCCGCCATGATAAGCCATCCCTAAAATACCGGTATATTGAAAGCCATTGGAAAAATCAAAAGGAGAAATAATTTTTAATGGATTAGCTAAAAAGTATTTGAAATCAGAAGAAATAACATATCCCAATCTTCCCCCTACCAGGACACCCAAGATGCCATAAAGCATAAAGTTTAATATATCATTTTCTGAATATTGATAATTTTCCGTCCTAATCCTATACAATACTAACAAATAAACGGTAATAAAAGCCACGCCATACATTAACCCATACCAATGGATTTTCACCAGGCCAAAAGAAAAAAATACTGAATTGATATTTTCAGGTATATGAGACCAATTGAAACCAAAAACTTGCTCCATTTTTCTTAAATTCCCTTCATTGCTTTGCCTTATATTCTAAATGCCATGAGTAACAATAATTAATACTTCAATTTTTCTTAAGCTATCATAAACCAATATGAATAATTCTTCAAATAATAGAGAGAAAAAAAGGAAAAGGGGCAGGTCTTCGCATTTGACATTGACATTATAACTAATGTCAAGAAGAGATGCGAAAGTTACCTTGAATGGGGAGCCAAGACAACCTAAAGCCCTTTGGCATTTGCTGAAAGGCTTTTCTATTTGATGAATTATTTTTCAGAAAAAGAAGGATTTTGAGTGTAGAAAATTAAATATAATAAAAAAGTACTATTTTTGTCTTTTTATCTCGTAAAGTCGAAATAGAGCCAATCATTTATAAAATATTAACAAGCTCATTGGTAATTTTAAGGGATTATTGAAAACTGAAATTTTATTCAGAAGTCATTAGTTAATCTGATTCTTTTTAAAAAAGGAGAGAAAAATGAATATGAAAAATATTTCATTATCAAAAGCCGCATTAACAGCAGGCATTAGTTTAGTAATAATGACTATCTTGTCATTTATGATCTTCTTCCCCTCTTTACAAGCCACACCTTTTTCGGTTAGCGGGATAGTAATAATCATTATCCTTGATATCATCGTTGCATTAGCACTTTATTTTTTATTACGAACCGTAAATAAAAATCTTTCTCTAATTATGTCTGCCTGTAGAATTATTTATGCAGTCATTTTTTCGATAGCTTTGTATAACATATCAGATTTAGCAGTATTTAACTCTATTTGGGATTTTGGATTATCAATCTTTGGGATACATTTACTCTTTTTGGGTTTTTTGGTTTACAATTCAAAATACATTCCAAAATGGATTGCCCTATTATTATTTATCGGAGCTTTCGGATATATAACTGATAGCATAATCATGTGTTTGGGATATACTTTTAGCATAGGTATGTTTACTTTTTTTGGAGAGCCTGTATTTGCCCTGTGGCTCATTTTCAAGGGTAGAAAAATATCAAGTATTGATAATGTTTCAATTTCTTAATGGAAGAAAAAATGGAAAAAGGAACCATTGGTGAAAGAAAGGGAAAAGCGGCCAGGTCTTCACATTTGGCATTGACAATATAATTAATGTCAAGAAGAGATGCGAAAGTTGCCTTGAATGGGGAGCAAGGACAACCTAAAACTCTTTGGCATTTGCTGAAGGGTTTTTCTATTTTAGATTATTTTACAGGAAAAAGGTTTATGCGGATTATTTTCGTATATAATAATATAAAAGAAACCTATTTTATTTGAACAATAAAAAAAGGTTGTGCGAAAAGAAAGAAAGAGCCCATTCTGATGGCTATGGGTAACAACAAGTTATATCGAAAAAAGATCTAAAAGAATATTGATAACAGGTAGATGATTGCAGTTTAAAATAGTTCGGGAGAAAAAATATGAATTCTAATTTAATCGCAGCTTGTGGCATGAATTGTAATTTATGTATTTCATATCTTCGGGATAAAAATAAGTGTCCTGGTTGCAGGTTAATGGATTTAAAGAATGCTGGCCAAAGCAATAAAAGATATAGCAAAAAATGTACGATTAAAAATTGTAATATCATTAAAAAAAATAACTGGAAATTTTGTTCACCGGAATGCAAAAGATTTCCTTGCCAGAGACTAAAAAACTTAGACAACAGGTATAAAACTAAATATGGAATGAGCATGTTAGAAAACTTGGATTTTATTCATAAGAACGGTATCGGGATTTTTATTGAGCATGAAAAAGAAAGATGGATAAAAAACGATAAAATCTTTTGCGTTCACCGTAAAGAATATTTTGATATAAAAAATAAGGAAGAATAACATGAAAATCAACTCTAGATATATCAATGAGTACAAAAAATTGTTACAAACCACTAATCTGCAAAAAGGTTATCAGGAATTTATCAAATTTTTTAGAGGCCTTAGAATCTATTTAGCAGGAAATATATCTGAATATAAGTTCACTGGTAATATTATTGAAAACAATATGGATTATTCTTACTTTCAGTTTACCAATAATGAATTACAGGCAAAAGGCTTAAAATTTGTCATTGTCTTTGTGCACAGCAAATTTGAATATGAGATTTGGCTATCAGGTATGAATCGAAAGACACAAGTTAGCTACCATCATAAATTATCTAATATGAAACATGCATACACAATGTCTCTGGATCCAAGTCGATTTGATTACATATTAAAAGATAAATTGTTTGAAGAGACTAATTATGATAATTGCGAAAAACTTTTTGATGTTGCTAGAAATAACATTGTAGTATTTATAAAAAAAGTCATGAAATTTTTAGATGGGTAATATGGACAACCGTCCCCTGTTTTACTTCAAGATAGTATTTGCCCTTAGAATTTTAATGTAAAAATATGTATTATTTTATAACAGTAAAAGGAAAAGCAAAGGTTAAAAGGATAACATGTCAGGGGGACGGTTCCTGTGACAATATAAAGTTCTCATGATATTTTTTTAAAAATATAGGCATAAGCAGTTTTTGTAAAGGCTGGTCCTCTCATGGTTTTTTCAACCCTTTCAATATCAATCGGTTTTCCCGTTTTTGTTTGGAAGTAAGCATTTAAGTCCTTATCAGATATCTTGAAATGATTTCCACGTCTTTTTACAACACCAATCATTTTAAATGATTGATCAAAATAGGCCAGAGGGGCATCACCATGAGAGTTATTTGCAATTAATAGACCTGATTTTTTTAAATACTTTTTACAATGCTTAGATATAAATCCCGAATATAAGGAAATCAACAAATCAAAACTTTCAGCCTTTTCATTAATACTACTTGTAAAATCAGCAGGGTGAAAACGAATTTCCGGAGACTCATCATATGCTTTTTTTCTCACGATATAGTCCAGTGTCAGCTTATCAGAAAAAAATTTTTTGCATCTTTTATCAGTATCGATATAAACCATATGAGGAATGAAAAATGATGGCGTGATATGCACAAAACTGCCGGGATATAATCCATGCTTAATATTTAATGTATCTGCTAGTATTCTAAATAGTTCATTTCTTTCGTCATTCTTTTTGATATAGTACTCATCATATAATTTTGGTATTTTGTGCATATTTATATGCTCCATTAAGACTCTCATTTCCCGTGAGAAATAGTTTGACAGATTTATAGATTATCATAGAACATTTTGATTCATTCTACAAATAATATGGTTATATATGAGTGAATCAAAGAATCCCTAATATATCAATGGGTGAACGAAAAGTTAAAAATTCACCAGGAAACACATTTCTTATATAAGGTCAAAGAGAAAGAAATGGGGTCAGGCTCCCTCAATCTATTTGACACCTATAAGAAAAAAGCCATCAAAAGATATCCTGCCTTTATAGATGAGCCGGAAACAGAAGAGATTTGAGCATTGAACAAAGAAGAAGATGAAATAGGGAAGGCAAAAAAATATACCGTCCTAACCGGTAAAAAGACAGTCGATTTGCTCAAGGTTGGAGACTCAACGGGTACCAATCTATTAAATGGAAGATACAAGGATAATGATTCCCTGATAAAAGTGAACATAGAGATAAATAGGAGTGTGAACTGGTGAAGCAGACCGTACCAGGATTTTGCAGTTGCTAAAATGGTTGAAATTAAGTAGAATATTTACAATAGAATATTATCTGACCAGGGAAGGAGAGTCATTTTAAGATGCCAAATTATAATTATGAGTGTCAGGATTGTCAGCAGGTCTTTGAAGTCATGGCCTCAATAAAGGATATGGAAAAAGGGGATTTCCCCTGCCCGAAGTGCGGCAGTCAAAAGACCAAAAGGCTTTTTGACGGATTTGGTTTTTGCAATGGAAGTGGAGGCAATGGCAACATGCCTGCAAGCCCTTCTTCCTATCCAACTTGAGGGGGAGGAACGTGTTCTCTGTAAGAGGATATAGAAAAAAATAACCTTAATTCCGGGGTAATCGGAATTAAGGTTATTTTTTTGATTCCCGGTTAAAAATAAAGGGCTCAGTATAACCCATTTATTTAGACAGGGTGAAAATATTTATATTGGAATACATTAAAGGTCGTTGGTCTTGGCTTTTTAATACCTGAATAAATATTGTAATTTAAGGATAAATTTACAATACATATATCTAAATGCTTTACATTCACTTACAGTGGGTATAATATTATTTATAAAAATTAAGGAGATTCTAAATTGGTAAACAAAAAAATTACTATGGAAATGATCAACGAATTCAATCAACAATTTGATGCGGACATCAATAACCAGCTTTTCATGAATGCCATCGTAAAAAATGGGATTCAAAACGTGTGTCTCGATTATACAAGTGATATCAATATGCAGCACAATTTTTCAATTGATATAAAATCGGGAGATATTACTTCTCAGGCACAATCGGGAAGGTGTTGGCTATTTGCTGGTTTGAATATAGTACGCTGGCATATAATGAAAAAATTAAATCTAAAAACCTTTGAATTGTCTCAAAACTATCAGATGTTCTTTGATAAATTTGAGAAGGCAAATTATTTTCTTGAAAGTATTTTAGAGACGCTGGATGAGCCAACTGATTCACGACTCATTGCTCATCTCTTGAAAGATCCTGTAGGAGATGGCGGTCAATGGGATATGTTCTACAATACCATTGAAAAGTATGGTGTTGTTCCTAAGGCAATGATGCCAGAAACTTTTGAGAGTTCCCTTACCAAAAAAATGAATTGGCTCATAACGCTTAGATTGCGAAAAGATGCCTGTGCTTTACGAGAAGCTCATGCTAAGGGGGCAACAATCAGTGAATTGGAAACGATTAAAAATGGGATGCTAAAAGACATCTATTTTATTCTCTGCAAGAGCCTTGGCAAACCACCCGTTAAATTCGATTTTGAATATCGCAACAAAGATGATAAGTTCTTTAGAGAATGCGATCTTACGCCATTGAGTTTCTACAAGAAATACATGGGTGAGACCTTAGACGATTATGTCAGCCTCATCTCGGCACCGACCCAAGACAAACCTTTTATGAAATCCTACACGGTGTCTTATTTAGGCAATGTCATTGGTAAACCTGTTAAGTACCTCAATGTAGAGGCTGAAGTACTCAAACAGGTTGCCATTGCACAATTAAAAGACGGTGAGCCGGTATGGTTTGGCTGTGACGTAGGCAAATGGAGTGATAAAAAAGGAGCCATGGATTTGGAACAATTCCATTATAGTGAAGTCTTGGGAGTCGATTTTGAGATGGATAAGGCACAGCGCTTGGATTATGGAGAAAGTGTGATGACGCATGCCATGGTCTTTCTCGGTGTAAACCTGATAAATGGCAAGGCCAATCGATGGAAAGTTGAAAATAGCTGGGGCAAGGATATGGGTAATAAAGGTTATTATATTATGAGTGATGATTGGTTCTCAGAATACCTCTATCAGATTGTCGTTCCCAAGAAATATCTAACACCTGACATGCTTAAAGCTTATCATGCAGAACCAATTGCTCTCAAACCTTGGGATCCGATGGGTTCTTTGGCAGAGTAATTGACTTAAACAGTGGTGGAATATCCAAATGGGATAAAACGCGATAAATTCATCTCATTATGAGAAAATAACGGGGGCAGATGCTATTTTAAAATTGCCCCCAAATACTCCTAAAACGATATTTAATTTTCGTTAATTAATAAATTAATTCTGTGCGAGATAAAATGGGAGGAGAATAGAATTCTCCTCCCTATTCAAACATACTCAACCACTGAGTATGGAATTTTTACCAGTGATTCCCTGTCAATCTACGATTAAACTTAAATTTTTCCATTCCGAATTTTTGCATTGGGAATCCTAAAGAAAGTTTTTCCAGTTGTTCTTCAGTCAATATCTCTCTTATTTTTAATAGATTTTCCATGCCCTGTACCTTCAGTTCTACCTGCAGGTCGGCAATCTCTTCCAGTTTTTCCCTGACTCTATCCATGTCAATATCGGATTCCAGCATGAATTCCTGAATCTCCAGCTGTTTCATCTGTACCTGACTTTTTAGTTTCAGGGAATCCTTTTGTAAAGCCAACATCCTCTCCCGGATTTCAGTAATCTGCTCTTTGGAAAGTTCCAGATCTTCTATTAGTTTAAATAAATCTCCGGATTCAGCGGGAGAGCGTTCCCCCTGTCTTGTGAAGCCAGGATTTCTTCCGATTGGGCCGGGCTTCATTTTCTTTTCTTCGGCAAATGAAGCCGTGCTGAATAGGGCCACTGAGATGGCTACAATCAAAATTATTAGAACAAGTTTGTTTTTCATGGGTTTTTACCTCCGTTTATTTGGTAGCTCTAATGATATAGCATAAAAATAAAAAGAGAGTTAACAAAATATTAAAATTTTATAAAATTAATATAAAATATTTATATCCTGTTGGGCTGTTTCCTCAATTATTTTATTTTATTGTTGAAATGAGGTAGTGATTAATGTATACTATAAAAGTACGATGTTCGTACCATAAAATAGGTGAAAAAATGAGCTATATAAACCGATTAAATCAATTATTCCATAGGGCAATTGATTTAAACACAAAAAACAAGTTTCAAAGTGATATGACACTTTTTTTAAAATTGAATCCATTAGATCAAGCAATCATGAACATAATTTTTGAAAAGAACAACATAAGTATTAGTCATTTGACAAAAATACTGAATAAGTCTAAAAGCACCATGACAAGTGCCATAAACCGCTTGGAGAAACAGCAATTAATAAAGAGGAAAAAGTCCAAAGTGGATAAAAGGGTTTTTAATGTTTTCCTGACTCATCTGGGAATAAAATTGCAAAATTCACATCATCAATTTGAAAACAATTTATATCATCAAATATTGTCTGCTTTAAAAGATTCTCATGAAAAAGAGATTTTTTTAGAATTATTAGAAAAAATTATCAATAAATTTGAGCAAAATATGAAGGAGAATACACAATGAAATTATTTATTACTATTTTTTTAATCTTGTTCGCCGGCTTCTGGGGCCTTAAATTATCATATCCTTCCCGTTGGTTTAAATGGAACGAGTGGCAGGAACATATAAAAAAGAATCATGTAAAAAATATATTACGATAAATAAAACTGCAATGATTTGAAAGGAGAGGGATTTCCATTAATAAAATTAAAGTAGAACTTGAGAAGGTACAGGAAACTCTTTTATTGCCCTTATGGGGAAGAGCTGTCGAATCACAAAAAAAGATGCCCGGATTGGTTGATAGAATGGCGGTTGAAATAATCAATAAAATAGACTATGATTTCACGTTGTTTGAAAGAAAAATGAATTGGGTGAGTCAATTTTCCTGGGTGGCACGTAGCATGCATGTTGATAAAACTATTTTAGAATTCATTAAAAAGAATCCCAAAGCCACTATTGTCAATATGGGTTGTGGTCTGGATACCACTTTCGAGCGCATAGATAATGGACAAATGATGTTTTACGACCTGGATTTACCGGAAGTAATTCATTTAAGAAAAATATTTTTCCAGGAAAACGAAAGAAGAAAAACCATTTCCAGCTCTTTTCTAGAAAATAAATGGTTATCTCAGCTACAAGGGAATGAGGATATTCTATTTATTGCAGCAGGGTTATTCTATTTTTTTGATAAAAATCTGGTAAGAGATTTTTTTATTACCATAGCCAATTATTTTCCTGGAAGTGAATTGTTCTTTGATATTGCTTCACCGTTAGGAATAAAACTTGCAAATAAAAAGGTATTAAAAAATAGTGGCATGAATGAAACATCCCTCTTAAAATGGGGAATAAAAAATCCAAAATTATTCGAAAAATGGGACGAGAGAATCCAGCTGGTAAAAGAATTTCCTATATTCGAAGGACTGAAGACAGGGCTTCCTTTCAAGGAGAAATGTGGGGTATGGATATCAGATTTACTTAAAATCATGTCTATGGTTCATTTGAGAATAAAAGAAGGATAAGGATGATTGTTCGCTTTTTAGCTTGGTGACTTTTTCTATCCTTTATTAAAGAAATAGAGAGATTGGGTTTCGTAAGATTGCAAAATGACTCTGTGCTTAAAATTAAGAGATGATTTCATCAAACGGTTCTCTGACAAAATAACAGTTAAAAAATGCTTATGTGACGTAGTTAAAGGCTTCATCAATCATGTCACAGAATCGGATAGTACTAATCCTTTTTAAAAATATATCAAAGTATTGACATGATGTATCAAGAGAAATCCTTTAAAACCAATATAATGATTTTTTATAAAAAAAGACTCTGAAGACCCCTGGAAAGTAAAATATTAGAGGATCAGATGAAATAAAGAACTAGGTGAAATTAACTTTGATATTGACAATTAAATAGGCTCAATACTATAATTATTAAAGTTTTAAATATTTTCCGAGCCAAGATGGCCTTCTATTGAAAGATAATGGCGTCTGGCCGATAGGGTATAATTGGAAACGATTATGCCTCCCGTGTTGGAAAGGAGGATTATATGTATCAATTGATGGTAATCAGTTTTTTGCTTTTGTAATAAGGCAGGAAACTGATTTTTTTATTGAAAATATGGAAAGTGTTAAGTAAAAAGAATATGAAATATGGAATGGAGGAATTAATTTGTTTTATTGTAATCGTCAATTTAAAAATGTTTTGTTTTTAATTATTGTTTTGTCTTTATGTGTTTTATTATTCAATACTTCTGTTTTTGCCGAAACAAAAACCAGAGTAGTTATAGATCAAGCTGGAAGAAAAGTGACTATTCCGACCGAAGTTAATCGAATCGTTACTACTTGGCGACCGGCAACCTTTATGGTTTTTGCAGTGGGTGGCCAGGAAAAATTAGTGGGAGTGGAAGAACATGCTGCCAGTACAAAACTTTTAAAAGAAGTATATCCTGAAATTGCTCAATTGACTAAGGTAGGCTCCATGAAAGGTTTGAATATTGAAGCAGTAGTTTCTACGCATCCCGATGTAGTGGTTATTTGGAGTCAAAAAGGTAGTGATTATATTATTGAACAATTGGAATCCCAGGGAATTCCTTCCGTTGTCTTAATTCCGGAATCGATTGAACAAATGAAGGAGGCTGCCCTCCTATTGGGACAGATTTTGGGAACAGAACCGATAGCAGAAAAAATGGTAAATTATTATGATCAAAAATTAGAAATGATTAAAGAGCGCGTTTCCCAAATACCTGAAAATCAGCGTAAAAAGGTTTACCTTGCAGGTTCACATGGTTTCCTTTGTACCTGTTCCAGTGAAATGTTTCAGCATTTTGCTATTGAAAAAGCCGGAGGAAATGATGTGGCTTCCGAGTTGACTGGATTTTGGAATGATATCTCTGCTGAACAACTGGTAAAATGGAATCCGGATATCATTGTTGCCGTTCGATATTGTCCTGAGAATTTAGGTGATGTGGTAAAAAAATATGATTACACGCAATCGATTAATGCGGTGAAATCGGGTGAATTATATCTATTTCCTTCCAATTTAGGCCCATGGGATTACCCGGAACCCAGATCGATTTTGGGGATTTTATGGCTTGCCAAGTTGATCAATCCTGAGATATTTGCTGATCTTGATCTGGTACAGGAAATCGAGGATTTTCATAAAGATTTTTTTGGAAAAAGTTATACCGAATTAGGAGGGAAGTTTGAACCAAAAATCAATCTTTAGTAACGGATTACTTTTTAAATCAACCCATATAAGACTATTACTTGCAATCATATTTACAATGCTTGTTTTCTTTATTTCCTTAGGATGGGGGAAATATTCAATAACGGCAAATGAATTTGTAGGTATACTTAAAAAACTTTTTGCAGGAGGTAGCAAGATAAATACAAATTCATCAGCTTTTTCAGTCTTTTATTTTATCCGGCTACCAAGAATTATATTGGCCATGATGGTTGGTTCTGCTTTATCAGCAACCGGATGTGTGTTCCAGGGGATGTTTCGGAATCCCCTGGTCTCTCCGGATATTCTGGGTGTTTCTGCGGGTTGTTGCTTTGGTGCTGCGCTGGCTATTTTATGTTCGACAGGTACATATTTATCTGTAAGTCTATTAGCTTTTATTTTTGGTTTTATTGCAATGGGTTTTGCATATGGGATTGGCCAGGTTGCTAGCGGGGATAAAGTTCTTATGTTGATACTGGGCGGAATTGCTGTATCCGCTTTCTTTAATGCAGCATTATCTTTTCTAAAATATATTGCCGATCCGTTTAAAACATTACCGGCTATTGTTTTTTGGGTTATGGGGGGATTTTTCAGGGCAAATTGGCATTATGTATATCATTTGTCAATATTTATCATTCCGGGATTAATTCTCTTGTATTTACTTTCCTGGAAAGTAAATATATTATCTCTCGGTGAAGAAGAAGCATCTGCTTTAGGGATAAATATGAATCGATTACGCTTGGTTTTAACTATCATTGGAACTTTTTTAGTTGCAGCCAGTGTCAGTTTTGCCGGAACGGTATGTTGGATTGGTTTAGTTATTCCTCATATTGCCAGACTGCTTGTTGGCCCCAATCATCGTCTAACTATTCCGATGTCAGCCATTTTAGGTGCAGGTTTTACGCTGCTTGTTGATGATTTTGCACGAAATATAACAACTTGCGAGATTCCAATTAGCATATTGACCGCTGCTTTAGGGGCTCCTTTTTTTGTATATTTGCTCATTAAAGGTCGAGGAAAGGTTTGGAATTAATGATGATTAAGGTAAACAACATTTCCTTTTCCTATATCAATAAAAATATTATTGAATCCTGTTCTTTTCAAATCAAGAAAGATAAAGTATATGTTTTAATGGGTCCCAATGGCTCGGGAAAAAGTACTTTAATTCGCATCATTAATGGTTATTTGAAGCCTGCTGTTGGTGAAGTATGGGTGGAAAATAACAATGTTCATTTTACTAACAGAAAAAAAATTGCCAATTATGTAGGTTTTATACCTCAGGAACATTTGGGCGTTTTTCCTTATTCTGTTTTGGAAATGGTTTTGATGGGAAGGACTCCTTATATCGGTACTTTTTCTTCTCCATGCGAGGAAGATATAAAAAAAGCTATTTGGGCCATTCGAAAAGTTGGTCTGGAGTCATGTAAAGAAAGAAGCTATATGGATTTGAGCGGTGGAGAAAGGCAACTGGTTTTTATCGCACGTTTATTAGCACAGGAAGCGCAATATTTATTACTGGATGAGCCGACTGCCCACTTGGATTTTTCCAATCAAAAAAAGATCATTCGGCTATTAAAGCAAATTTGCCGAGAACAACATTGTGGTCTTTTAATTGCCATGCATGATCCTAATCAAGTTATTTCTGTTGCCGATGAAGTGATTATGCTTAATAAAGGCAGAATTTTTAAGCAAGGACCTACTGAATCAGTCATAACAGAAGAAAATTTAGAAAGAATTTATAGTATTCCGATTGCCATTGAAAAAATTCGAAATCAAAGAATGGTCGTCATTGCAAAATAGATTAATTAGGAGAAATAAATCATTGATTATTGAAGAAATATTAAAAAAAGCAAAACCGGTTTTAAAGGAAAAAAGAGTCAAAAAAGTAGTCATTGGCTTGGAATTAATGGCTGTTGAGCTTGATGATGGCTCTTTGGGATTATCTTATGTGTTAACAGACAGGCTGCAGGGTCAGTGTAAATCCTTGAGCGAATCCGGACAGTTAGGTGGCTTACCGGCACAAGATTTGGCAGACTGGGCACTTAATCGGGAAAATGATATAAAAAGTGGTCTGGGTATTGCAGTTTTGAGTGCGGTTGCACATCATTTTTATACTGAGGAAAACCTACAACAGGTTGATGCAGGAAATGCTTTCTCTTTGGATAAAAACGATGTTGTTGGTTTTATAGGATATATTGCTCCGATTGTTAAACAGGTCAGACCACGGGTAAACAGAGTTATTATTTTTGACAAAGGTAAAGAAAATTTTACAAAAGAAGTATGTCCTTCCTATCAGCAGAAAGAACTTCTTCCTTTATGTGATGTTATCTTTATAAGTGGTTCAACGTTAATCAATCATACAATTGATTCACTGATGGCTTACTGCCAATCAGCGCGGCAGACTATTATCACTGGTTTAAGCACCTGCTTGTACCCGATGGCTTTTAAGAATACGCCGGTCACTCATCTGGCAGGAATGTATTGGAAACCGGAAAATAAAGAGAAGATCTTTAACAAAGTAGGTCAGGCAGCCGGAATGATACATCTAGTGCATTTAGGAAAAAAATTGACCATTGAGTTAAAAAATAATATAAAAAAGGTTGAGGTTAAATGAACCCGGGCAAGGTTGAATTTACGAGCAGGGAAACAGGGAATGTTGATTGAATTGCATCATTAAGTACTTCTTTGATAACGCAATTATACCAAATAAGTTACTTAATTACTGAGCATGAACAACGGTACCCAGTTTTATTCTGTTTTACAGTTTTAGATTTTTATTCTTGCATGACCTTTTTTAATACCCCAAAAAACTATCTTCTCAATGCTGGGATAATCCATCTTTAATATTTCATGCATCTTGCCCCCATCTTTCTCCCCGTAATATCAGGGAATCAACTGACTATCTTGGTTGCATTGAATTGTGAAGAGTAATATAATGAAGAGGACCGAAAAGGGAATAAATGGGATATTCAAAAAGCTTCACCCATGCATCCCACCTGATGCCTATTGCAAAAAAATTAAATTGAAATAAGTTCGGAATTATATATAAAAATAACGATTCGGTTTTTGTGATTGAGGGCATGCAGGGGATTGAAAAGGTTCTATTCCAATCTGTTTTTCAAAATAAAGTGGAAAATAAATTAAGAAAAAATGAGCAAGGAATAATCATTGATGTTGGTACTGGAAAATAAAGTCAAGAAACATCCAGCCATTCAATGGTTTCTAAGATGAAAGAAAAAAAGAAAAAAAGCGACTCGATTTTATTTAATATTTTTGGAGTAAAATATGAAAAAACATATCATCCTTACTGTCGTTCTTTTGTTTATTGTGGTGGGAGTTTGCCAGGCTGCAATGAATGTTCAAAACCCGCAAAATAATGCTCAGCTGGAGGTCGTGGTCAGTATTCTACCCCAGAAGGCATTTGTGGAGGCAGTCGGCGGTCATCTTGTCAACGTGAAAGCGTTGATTCCTCCGGGAGGAAGCCCGGCAACCTATGAACCAAAGCCGGGAGACCTGGCAAATATTGAAAAAGCGGATATTTACTTCAAGATCGGATACATTCCCTTTGAAAAATCACATGCCGGCAAGTTCGCAAATCTCAATCCGAATATGAAAATCATTGACACCTCAAAAAATGTGAAGTTAAGGTATTTTGGTCACGATGAAGAGCATAATCATGAACAGGAAGAACATCACGCCAAAAAAGAGGAAGAACTAAAAAGGATTGACCCCCATATCTGGCTTTCTCCGATACAGGTCAAAAAACAGATAGACATCATCAGGGAAGCGTTATCACAAGAAAATCCCCAAAATGCAGAGATCTACCAAAGAAATGCTGAAAAATATAAAACACAATTAGACCATCTGCATACAGACCTTACCGAAAAATTTGAAGAATTAAAAACAGATAAGCTCATGGTATTCCATCCCGCCTGGGGCTATTTTGCAGATGCATACCAATTAAAGCAGATAGCCATAGAACAAGAAGGGAAAGAGCCAACAGCAAAGCAATTACAGGAAATCATTGATTTAGCCAAAGAGAAAAATATTCGGGTCATATTTGTACAGGCACAGTTCAACAAAGAAATTGCCCAATCCATAGCGGACCAAATTGGCGCAGCTGTGATTCCCATTGATCCCCTTTCAGAAGATTACTTGAATAATTTAAAGGCAGTTGCCACTCAAATCGTTGAAAGTTTAAAGTGATGGTAAATGATGATAAAAAAAAAGAAATCATTAAATTAGAAAATGTCTCATTTAGCTATGATAGAGAAGATTTTTTGAAAAACATTAATTTCTCAATCTACGAGAATGATTTCGTTGGCATCGTGGGGCCCAATGGTGGCGGCAAAACGACATTGCTAAAGCTTATGCTTGGCCTACTGGAACCAAGGCAGGGAAAAATATGGGTCTATGGAAAATCCCCCAAAGAGGCCAGACATGAGCTGGGTTACTTATCTCAATTCAAGAATATTGATTTTGATTTTCCTATCACGGTGTATGAAATAGTGTTATTAAGCAGGATAGGGAAAAAGGTGTTTAAGCAATTCAGCCGGGAGGAAAAGGAAGCCACTGAAGCCTCCCTTGCAAAATTAAACATCATCCAATTGAAGGACAAAAGGCTTAATGAATTATCAGGAGGGGAAAAACAGAGGGTATTTGTTGCCAGGGCATTGGCGAATCAACCCAAAATCCTGATTTTAGATGAACCAATGACCAATCTCGATATGCATATCCAGGAAGAATTCTATCAGATTTTAAAAAACCTCAACAACAAAATTGCTATTGTCATTGTTGACCACGACCTGGAAATGGTTTCAAAATATGCAAAAGAGATTGTCTGTGTCAATAAATGCATTGCCAGTTCAACAAAATATCATAAGGATGCTTTAGCCAATGCAAAGAAGGTGACCCATGTTTGAACTTTTACATTATCAGTTTTTTCAAAATGCATTGATGGTTGCATTATTAGCTTCTATATTGTCCGGAGTAATCGGCACATATATTGTTGTAAAAAGGATTTCTTTAATTTCCGGAAGTATCGCCCACGCAGCTTTTGGAGGATTGGGAATCAGTTATTTCCTTAATTACAATCCCTTTTTTGGTGGCGTGATATTTAGTTTGGGCATAGCAGTCATGATTGCATGGCTCAGGAAAAAAGCCCAAAACAGGTTAGACGTTTTACTCACCTTCTTATGGGCGACAGGAATGGCCATCGGATTAGTCTTTATTTTTTTAACCCCGGGCTATTCAACGGATTTATTTACCTATTTGTTTGGCAATATATTGCTGGTGTCAAGACAGGAAATTATGTTCATTCTTTTTTTGGATATTGCCATATTAACGATTGTTTACTTCATGTTTAACGTTTTTCTTGCAGTTACTTTTGACGAAGAATACTCTGAAACAAGAAATACGCCGGTCACCCTGGTTTACATGGTATTATTCAGCTTGATTGCCTTAACGATTATCGCTACCATAAAAGTGGTTGGAATTGTGCTAATGATGGCTATTCTTACCATTCCTGCTGCGACAGCCCAATTATTTCATAGCACGGTCAAGAGAATTATGCTGGCCTCATCATTCATTGCCTTGTTTTCCATTATCACCGGATTATTCCTTTCTTATTATCTTAATTTTGCTACCGGCCCCATCATTGTTTTAATCATCTCCTTGATTTATCTGTGCGGGCTATTCTTAACCCGCCTTGGTTTGCCTTCTTCCAGATAAAAAAGAAATAAAAACTTCTATCACTAAAAAAAATACTCCACTATGCCACGATAGAATAATTGATTAAAACATCCAATCATCCAAGGCCACAATCCAAAGACTTCTTATTCCCTATTTAGTGATAACCGGTTGGAAGCGAGTGACATTTCAATGAACAACCAGCTCCTTTTTGAAAAATATTTTCATCAAACGATGCTGGATTATTGAGGAAAAATTAAACCAGGGATTTAAAATTTATTCCATTCTTCTTTAAATATGTAGGAATTTTAAAATAATTTTCACAAAAAAAAGATTTTTGAATAGAAGCAGAGTATTTCATTGATAGCAAGAAGTTTGCGTAATATTAACGTAAAGCAAATATAATAAATTAATTAATATAATCTGTATAACAGGTAACAGGAGAGACCTTTTCTTTTCACCATAAATGAGAAAAGGAGCCGAAGAGGTAAGATACCAAAAATATTTAAACTTTCAGGCAAAAGGCCTGTTGCCGAAATATTTCTGGATTTATAAAACAGGGATATTCTTCTTTTGTATCCCCGTATTTCATGTCAGGTAAAAAGTAAAGTGCGTCCCCGTTTTACAAAGAGTAATGATTGATAAAATTTCTTACTCTTTTTTAATGTGGAGCAATTCCTGATTTTCAGGAAAATTCCTAACAGAGCGAAAGTAATATCTTTCTTATTTCGGCTATACCCATTCCCGATCCCGATTTGGAGTTGGAGAAAAAAAGAATCATTCTTAAAGGTGATATTCCAAGCCCGATAGGTGTGCAGAAGGGTTGCAGCTTTAAAAGAAGATGTTCACTGGAAACAGAGGAATGCAGGCTTAAAGAACCGGAGTTAGTTGAAATTTCAAGCGGACATTATGTGGCTTGCCACAAAGTAAAAAAATAAATGGTTAAAAAAACAGGGAACGGTTTTCTGTTCGATTCGACTTGCAATCATCTCTGATATCTTATGTTAATTTTTCTGATTTAAAGAAGTGTTTTAAAAACGTTTTCCCTGAAGAACCTGAGATTCCCAGCTCTTTGGTATTAGCTGAAGGGCTTTTTTATTTTTTAAATTATTATAAAAAAAGAAGGAATCAGTAAAAATTTGTAGTATTTAAAAAAAAGAAACCATTTAACGCCATAATTCATAAAAAAATATAATTATATATAAACAATTATATATAATTATACTATTACAATAACATATTTTAATTTGTATGAAGGTAGCAGGAGAAGCCTTTTTTACCATGTAAAAAAGGTGCCGAAGAAGCAAGATGTCATAAACATTGAAACTTTCAGGCAAAAGGACTGTTATCGGACAAAACTCTGGAGAGCTTTATACCAAAAAGCACCGAAGGGGCAATTCCTGATTTTTAGGAAAACCCATACAGAGTTTACTTTTAAATTATTATTTCCTAATCACTCAGGAAGAATCTTTCAGGTAAAAGGACAGAGTAAAAGAAGCCATATGGCTATTTTTTACTCTGTCCTTTTTTTAGATTCAAATGCAAGGGTCAACTTGTTAAGATAAATAAAGTCAAAAAAATAAAATGTTCAATAAAACAGAATAATCATAAGACAATTCATGATATCATCCATATTCCATATATTTACATTATTCAGGAGGTAAGAAATGTTAAACAAAAGAAGTATTATCTTTCTCGCTCTATTCATCTTTACCCTTTTACTATTAACCAGCTGTTTTCTTCAACCACAATCTACCGAAGGCTTATTAAAAGGCCAGGTTCTGGTCCCGGAAGGCGCCCTAAAGCATAAAGACCTCACCGGTGAAGCCCTCCCCAATGCCACAGTAAAAATCATCGACCTTTCAACCGGGGAAGTGGTTGCCACCACAACCACCGATGCAGACGGAAACTATCAGGTCTATGTCCCACCCGGAGGCCCCTATCTTTTGGAAGCAGCCAGTAATGGAGTCAAGGTCCAACAGATCACCTGTGCAGTGGAAGCCGGTGTTGAGTATAATTTGGGGTCTGCTGATTGCGTCACCACCACAACAGCTCTCATCGTCCAGGCTATGTTGGATGAAGGAATGGATCTTTTCTCCATTGATTGTGAAGCTATTTCTCAGGGAGAGCATTTTACCCAAGTCATGACGATGGTGTGCAATGTCATAAAAAAAGGTGAAGACCCTACAACATCCTCAACAGTTGAACAGGCAGTGCAGGATTTTCTTAATCCCTCTCCACCACCCCCTTTGACCTATACCGTCACCTATAAGGGGAATGGGAATTCAGACGGAACAGTTCTTACAGATAACAATACTTACCAGTCGGGAGATGAGGTGACCGTCCTTGACAAAGGAAACCTGGAAAAGATTCAGGATAATATAGTATACCTATTTACCGGCTGGAATACGGCATCAGACGGCAATGGTACAAGTTATGCTGTAGCGGATACGTTTAACGTGGGAAGCTCTAATATCACTCTCTATGCCCAATGGTCCCTCTTTGGAGGCACCGGTCCGGCAGGCGGCCTGGTCTTTTATGATAAAGGTTCTGTCTCCGATGGCTGGCGCTACCTGGAAGCGGCTCCTGAAAATCAGGACAATTCACAAATCTGGAGCAATATCACCAATACTGCAGTAGGTATCTGTGCCCAGGGAACGGCCATCGGTACCGGTAAAACAAATACCCTGGCTATTATCCATCAGGAGGGCCATACCGATAGTGCAGCCTTTGAATGTGCCGATTTATCAATAGAAAATGATGCGATAACCTATAATGATTGGTTCTTGCCCTCCAAAGATGAATTGAATGCTTTACATGCCAATCTCTATCTTGATGATCTTGGAAATCTTACCACGGGAGTAACTTACTGGGCTTCCTCAGAATTTGCTGCAAATGCTGCCTGGAAACAATATTTCAACAACGCAGATGTAGCAAATGGATCCCAATCCTCCGTCGGTAAGATGTTTTCTAATCGTGTTCGGGCTATCCGGGCTTTCCGAACATCCCAACCTACCTATATAGTCAGTTATCATGCCAATGGGGCAACCGGTGGCAGTGTTCCCTCCGATCCTTATCACTATGAACCATTAGAATCTGTTACAGCCGTTGGTAATACTGGTTCTTTGGTCAATAATGACTCCACTTTTGATGGTTGGAATACGAAAGCGGATGGCAGTGGTACAAATCAAACGGTAGGTTCTACTTTTGATATGGGAGTTGATAATGTCATTCTCTATGCCAAGTGGTCGACCACAATTAATATCGCAGCCATACCCGGAGTAACCGCTCCGGTAACCGGTGCCACTCCGGTATCGACAATCACTGAAACAGCACAGTATACCGGAACCGTAACCTGGAATCCCAATCATGGAGCTTTTGCGGGTTCAACTGCCTATACAGTAACAATTACGCTTACACCCAAAGCAGGCTATACCTTAACCGGTGTATCTGCAAATTTCTTCACAGTATCCGGAGCGACTACCGTTACTAATTCAGCCGATTCAGGAGTGGTAACTGCAGTATTTCCGGAAACGGCAACCGTAGCAGTTGGCGATAGTTGTGGTGGAGGCAAAGTTGCCTATATTCTCCAAACTGGAGATCCCGGTTATGTTGCAGGGGAACAGCATGGCTTGATTGCAGCCACTAAAGACCAAGCAACTGATAAAGTGGCATGGAGTAATATAACGAGTCCATTGGTCGGGACGGGGACAGCGATAGGAACCGGAAAACAAAACACAACTGCTATTATTAACCAAAATGGTTGTGATGCGGGTGCTGCATTCATTTGTTATACCCTGGAAGAAGGAGGATATGATGACTGGTATTTACCCAGTAAAGATGAACTGGGAAAATTATATTATAACGCAAGTACTGTTGGTGGTTTTGAGACTGCCTGGTATTGGAGTTCATCTGAATCGAGTGCTTCTGAGGCGTATCTTTGTAGAATCCTTTATTCCAGTACCCCTGAATTCCCAACTGCCTGGAAAGGAAATAGTTTTGGTAATCATGTAAGAGCAGTTCGTTCCTTTTAATTCCAATATTTTATTTAGCGATAGAGTAAGAAACAAGCCTGTCGATTCAAATATGAGGCAGGCTTGTTTCTGATAAAAAGTAACTATTTATAGCCAAATAATATTGAATATAATGAATTAAAAATGGAGGCATCGTAATTTTTTTAAGGGCAACAGGAAGAATCTATATTGGCGAGACGATTCCTCCGGTATCAGAAATTATAATAACTTGTTAATAATATGAAAGTACAATATTTTGGTTACAGGGCATATCCTTAATAATTTGAATGGCAGTATTCATCTATGTTCCATTCTAACAACCAGTAATTTAATATCATAAATATTTTGATTATAGTAAATGGAAACCAAAGTCGGCATATAGAGACATTTCGCAACATCTGATTTCCATGCTTGCCGATGCTGATTCTTTCATGGGCTGAGATTCCGGATTGTCTTTGCATAGGATCAAGCCCGATGAGTGCGATGATATGCTTGGGATTGGTATCCGAATAATGTCACAGGGACGGTTCTCGTGACAATACAGACTCCTTCCAATGAAATAGTTGAGGAGTGTTACTCTAAAAATGCTGCTTAGAATGATATTTATTAATGATTATTTAATCAAGGTCGTTAACAATTTCTTCCTTGACAAAATAATTATTAATAAATAAATTTAAGAAACTCAAGCATTATTTAGAGCAAATTTTCAGAGCTCGCGTCAAATGTATGTTTGACTTCTCTAGAACTATAACTCTTTTTTTATAATTATATATTTACCTTTTCTTTTTTTAATGGTATAATTTTTTCTGAAACAACCAATACTATACCTTATTTGACACCAATGATGACAAAGCTTACCAAATAAAAGGGAAAGTGCCTTTTCTTTTTTTAATGGTATAATTTTTTCTGAAACAACCAATACTATACCTTATTTGACACCAATGATGACAAAGCTTACCAAATAAAAGGCAAGGTGCCTTATTATGAAAACGGCGAAATAGTCAAAAATATGTAACTGGAATCCAGAAAAACCTCCTGGTCATGGAGCTGCAGCAATAAAGATATAATATACTCTCGGAATAAAGACCCGTAAAAAGAGTAAAACCGAATCATTTTACCAGGAAACTGACTGTTTTAAAAGAAATCATCTTAGCGTTTGAACGCGATTATAAAAATAGACATGTTAAATAGATCTATCAGAATGGAATTTTAAAAATGTGCTAAGGTGTTTAAATAAACATTAATTGTAAGTGATTTGACTAAATATTAACTTAGAATGTTCCAAATTTGTTTTTTTACACTATGCCAGGTACCAATGTGTTGGCATATCGTTATATAGTAAAAATGAATGTACCATATCTTAGCGGAACAGCGACGACTAAGTTCCAAGTGATAATTAATTTTTTCACGGTTGTTAGAACTTTTAACAGAAGTACAACGGTTTGTAAATCAGATGACACTTTCATGAATGTCTAGGGATATTAGGAAATAGTCGTGGATGATTACCGCATGTTATACCTTTGGTGCTATAGTCACAAGCAGGTTTGCTCCTTGGAAAACCAGCAGTAAACAAAGCGTACCATCAGCACTAAAGGGTCAAGATTACTTAAAAGGTCTGAATTAGAAGATGCATCAAGAATTAAAATTGAAAGAACTCAAACAATTGTTACCAGGCAAAATATTTTTATCAGCTCCATTGCAATGCTGGGGTTTTAAAAACTCAAGTGGTTTGAAAAATATAAAAAAATATTCAAAATTTGATAGCGTTTTTAATTATATAAATTAAATTATAGATTCCCTCTACACAAAAAAGTACGAGGGAATTAATTTTTGATGGTTAAACAAACCTTTGTACCATCAAACTCGGCGTATTTTGAGAGACTATAGAATTAATAGGAGGATGATTAAATGAAGGACCCAAGAATGATTAAGTTGGCGTATAATCTTGTCAATTATTCGGTGGATCTTAAGCCCGGGGAGAAGATACAAATAGACCTGCATGGGCCGAATACATCAAGTAATGAGTTTGTAGCAGAAATTGTCAATCAGGTGTACAAGGTAGGGGGAATTCCTTTTGTGACCATGAAGGATATTTACGTTGAAAGAGCAATCATGCTTGGAGCAACCAAGCAGCAAATGAAAGACCTTTTTAGGTATGAAGCTTATACTATGAATGAAATGGATGCATACATAGGCGTGAGAGCTTTTGCAAACACAAGTCAAACCTCCGATGTTCCAGCGGAAAAGAGTGCTTTGTACAATGATAATTATTGGGCACCTTTAACCATAGATATAAGATGTGCAAAAACTAAATGGGTAGGAATGCGATATCCTACACCTTCCATGGCGCAAGCTGCTTCAATGAGTACAGAAGGCTTTGAAGAATACTTTTTTAAAGTCTGTAACCTGGATTACGCTAGAATGTCAAAAGCGATGGATCCTATGGTGGCATTAATGGAAAAGACCGATAAGGTTCGTCTGATATCCAAGGGAACGGATTTAAGCTTCTCTATAAAAGGCATCAACGTGGTAAAATGTGACGGAAAAGCCAATATTCCAGATGGTGAAGTTTATTCTGCTCCGGTAAGAGATTCTGTAAACGGGGTTATTGCTTTTAATACGCCATCAGTCTATAAGGGCTATACCTATGATAATATAAGGCTTGAATTCAAAGATGGGAAGATTGTAAAGGCTGAAGCGAATGATACTGATAGGATTAATAAAGTTTTTGATACTGATGAAGGAGCAAGATATGTAGGTGAATTTGCAATAGGCGTGAACCCTTATATTACTTTTCCAATGAAAGAAACTCTTTTTGATGAGAAAATTTGCGGAAGTATCCATTTTACTCCCGGAAACTGTGTGCCAGGTTGTAATAACAATAATGTATCAAAAATTCACTGGGATCTGGTTCTTATTCAGACGCCTGAATTCGGTGGAGGAGAAATATGGTTCGACGATCAGTTGATTAGAAAAGATGGAATGTTTGTATTGCCGGAGATTCAGGGACTTAATCCAGAGAATCTCAAATAAAAACATAGTGTGTAAAATAGCTTGAGTTTACAAGCTATATCAATATTGTAAGAGGAATGAGCCATATGAATAAGTTTTTTTTCACAAATAATAGAAAGAAGCTGTGTAATCAGATCGAAAACCATTCCATCGTTGTGCTTTTTGCCGGGGAGCCGGTACAGAGAACGTCAGATCAATGTTATCCATTTACGCCCAATAGAAATTATTACTACATAACGGGAATTGAAAAGGAAAAGACGGCATGCCTTATCACTAAATTCAATGGAAAGACAGAGACCTATCTTTTTATTGAGAGACGAGATTCTCATAGAGAGAAATTTGAAGGCAAGATGTTAGAACCGGAAGAGGCGACTGAAATATCCGGAATAGTAAATGTATTGTACATTGATGAGCTGGAAAAGAAAATTGCACGTCTTCTGGAGAGCAATATTTGCAAAATAGCGTATCTTGATTTGGAGAGAAGAAGGAATTGGTCTGCAGCATTAAATCCTTCTCAGGTTTTTGCTGCGAGCATCACCAAGAAGTATCCTCATCTGAACATAGAAAACATCTATCATGACCTATGTGAGATGAGAGTAATAAAAACAGAGGGCGAAATTGAAAGGATAAAAAAAGCGGTTGAAATTACAAACCTGGGCGTAAGGAACATGATGAAACATGCCAGGCCCGGGATGATGGAATATGAGTTGGAAGCTTACTTCGACTTCACGCTTAAAAGTCATGGGGTAAAAGCTTTTGCCTTTAATACGATAGCAGCAGCAGGAGCCAATGCAGTTACGTTGCATTATGAGAAAAACAATGCACCGATAGGTGAAAACGATATGATTCTTTTTGACTTGGGTGCGGAATACAAGTATTATGCATCCGATATAAGTCGAACCTTTCCGGTCAGCGGAAAATTTACAGAGCGTCAGAAGGTGCTCTACAATATCGTACTTAAGGCTTCTGATGAAGTAATAAAGCTACTTAAGCCCGGGACACCCCATGAAGATATTACCAAAACCCATAAAAAAGTGGTAACAGAGGAGTGTAAAAAGATAGGGCTTATCAAGGAAGATGTTGAGATTGACAAATACTTTCTCCACGGTTCGGGACACTATATTGGATTAGATACCCATGATGTAGGAACGACTGAAGGCGTTACACTTAAGCCAAATATGGTTTTGACTATTGAGCCCGGATTGTATTTTAAAGACGAAAGCATTGGTATAAGAATTGAAGACGTATTTTTAATCACTGAAGACGGTCATGAATTTATATCCAAGGATATACCCAGAACGGTAAAAGAAATAGAAGAGTTCATGAAGAAATAATAGGATACATCATAGTATCTGGTTCTTTAACGATTAATCCAGGGGTTATTAATAGGGATAAAAAAAAGGGGAAGTGTTATTGTTTGTATACACTGCCCTGTAAAAAAGGAGGAAAAGCTATTCGAAATATTAGAAAAAAATGTGAAAAAAATTAGGTATAAAAAATGATGGGAAAAAACCTCTTTACGCATCTGAAAAATCATTTCATGATAAAGATATTGCAAAAGGTACAGGAAGAGATGACAGGTGCAAGGGCTAAATTGCTTTCAATAGGCGGAGGTATTTATACCAGAGCTCTGAAAAATGTTGTAGCTCTGGAGGATGATTCCCAGGACGTCAGATTGTTGTTTATGAAAAGGATGAATTCATAAAAAAATTTTCAAAGGAGAAAAAATATGAATATAAAAAAAATGGTTATATTATTTATAGCACTTACATTAGTAGCTTCATTTGGTTTTAGCGCTGCATGTAAAGAAAAGGCAATAACATTCAATATAGGCGGTGATCCATCAACCATAGACCCGGCAAAAACTTCTACTGTCAATGAAGGTGCAGCACTGGTTCAGATTTTTGATGGCCTTGTAAGAAGAAATCCGGAGGGCGAGCTTACGCCTGCTATTGCAGAGTCATGGGAAGTTAGCCCTGATGGGACTGTTTACACATTTAAGCTCAGAGATGCTAAATTCACCAATGGCGACACCATAACCGCAGAGGATTTTGTATATTCCTGGACCAGAGTCATTGATCCGAGAACCGGTTCACCTTACGGCTATTTAATGACTTATATCAAGGGCGCAAATGCGTTGAATTCAATCGATATTTCTTCTGCAGATGCAGAAGCTCAAATAGCAGATGCAATGAAAAATTTAGGCGTAGAAGCTATTGATGATAAGACCCTAAAAGTCACTTTGGTTGCTCCGGCTCCTTATTTCTTAGGCCTTACTGCTTTTCCAACCTATTATCCGGTAAATAAAAAAGTCGTAGAAAGCAATGATGGTTGGGCTGATAGTGCTGATACTTATGTTTCCAATGGTCCTTTTAAGCTGGTAGATTGGAAGCATGGACAGAAGCTCAGCCTGGTAAAGAATGATCAATATTGGGATAAGGAAAATGTAAAGCTTGATAAAATAGACTTACTTATCATTGAACAAGGCTCTACAGAAGTTACCATGTTTGAAACAGGACAATTGGATATCGTTTGGGGTTGGGATATACCTATAACAGAAGTACAACGTCTTAAAAAAGAAGGTAAAGTTGGATTTACAAATCAAATACAGAACAGATACCAGGCACTGAATTCAAAAAAACCTCCTTTTGATGATCCAAGAATTAGAAAGGCTTTACTTATTTCAATTAGTAGAGAACCTATCGCAACGAACGTCATGGGAAATTCTGTTCCTCTTTATGCCTATGTGCCAAAAGGTTTGGTTGATGCAGATCCTTCCAAGGATTTTAGAGATGTTGGAGGGAACCTTATCGAAGAAAATATTGAAGAAGCAAAGAGACTTCTTGCAGAAGCAGGATATCCTAATGGTGAAGGTTTCCCGGGATTTGAGATATTATACACGACCAATGAAAAAAATAAAGCGATTGTAGAAGCTTTAGCTGGAATGTGGAGTAAGAATCTTAACATAAATAATATCACGCTAAAGAATGTTGAAGGAAGAATAAGAAGTCAGCTAAGAAGAGCCGGAGATTTCCAAATGACGAGTCAAGGATGGGCAGGAGACTATTTGGATCCGCTTACTTTCCTGGAAATATTCCTTTCTGATAGCGGACAAAATGACGGTAAATGGTCTAATGCTGAATATGACAGACTTATCAAAGTGGCACAGACAACCTTTGATCGTGAAGAAAGATATGAAAGCATGCATGCTGCTGAGAAAATACTTATGGATGAAGCAGGTTGCATACCGTTTAGTACTGAGGAAGTTCCTTATATGCAAAATCCTAAGCTTAAAGGTATATTAAGGAATGCATTAGCTCAGACAGATCTCAAATGGGCTTATCTTGAAGATTAGAAATTATTAAGCACATTGAATAGGGCTGTCTTATAAAAAGACAGCCCTACTTGTTTGAATCCTTACAACGAGGGGGGGAGTAAATCACGTGATAAAATATATATTCAAAAGGTTTATCTTGGGTATCATCGTATTATGGGTCGTAGCAAGCTTGACTTTTTTTCTGGCTCATGCCATTCCTGGGGGACCTTTTGATTTTGAAAAACAACTGCCGGAAGAAATTTTAAATAACTTGAATGCTAAATATAATCTGGATAAGCCGGTTACGCAGCAATATGTGCAATACATGAAAGACCTGCTTAGAGGAGATTTTGGTCCTTCTTTCAGATACTCGACAGAGACGGTCAATGAGATTATCGCAAGAGCATTTCCTGTTTCAGCCACGATAGGTGTTTTGGCATTAACCCTTGCCATTATGCTGGGAATTCCTGCGGGGATCATTGCCGCCCTTAAGCAGAACAAGTGGCAGGATGATATTACAATGGTTGCGACGACACTTTTAATATCAGTTCCTAATTTTGTATTGGCAACTTTACTGATGTATGTGTTTGCTTATAAGCTAAGGCTGGTACCGGCTGCTCTCTGGGGGATGCCTTCACAGGCCATATTGCCAACCATTGCACTTACAGGATATCCTTTGGCATATATAACAAAGCTTACGCGATCTTCTACCCTTGAGGTTATGGGACAAGATTATATAAGAACTGCGAAGGCGAAAGGAATGCCTTCCCGTATCGTTATATATGTGCATGCCATAAAGAATTCTATCTTGCCAATCATTACCATACTGGGTCCTATATTTACTTCGATACTTATGGGTAGTTTGGTGGTAGAAAAGATTTTTGCTATTCCGGGATTGGGACAACACTTGATTTCAGGAATACTTAACAGAGATTATACTGTGATCATGGGAATCACGATTTTTTATTCTTTTATCTTGATTATTTCACTGCTTATCGTTGATATAGCATATGTGATAGTGGATCCAAGGATTAAATTGGAAGGAGATGCAAAAAGATGACAGAGTTAAGTTTTAAACCTTTATCAAAGGACGACTCAAGCTTAAGTACAATAAAAAGACCTTCAGTAAGCTATTGGCAGGATGCCTGGGCTCGTCTTAAAAGACATAAACTAGCCATGGTAGGGTTGGGAATCATCATATTGATGCTATTATTTGCCATCCTAGGACCCTATTTTTCAAGCATTTCCTACAGTGATCAAGATCTTTGCAGGACCTTTGAATCACCAAGCGCTAAATATCCCATGGGGACAGACAACCTGGGACGCAGTGTATTTATAAGACTGGCTTACGGAGCGAGGATTTCATTGACAGTTGGTATTGTAGCTACAATCATAGCCTTGGGAATCGGTGTCATATATGGGACGGTAGCTGCTTTTTCCGGGGGAGTTATAGAAAATATAATGATGAGAATTGTTGAAGTGTTAATGAGTGTTCCTAAAATGCTCATTGTCATATTATTGATGACTGTTTTAAAACCCGGACTCAGTAATGTGTTCTTGGTACTTGGAATAGCCGGCTGGCTGGATATGGCGAGGTTGGTTAGGGGAGAAGTTTTATCTCTTAAAGAGAGAGAATATATATTGGCATCAAGAATCTCTGGTGTAAGCCGATGGAATATTATGCTGAAACACCTCATTCCAAATGCTATGGGCCCTATTATTGTCGCAACGACGCTAAGCGTACCGGGAGCTATATTTTTGGAATCATTTTTAAGTTTTATGGGTTTGGGGGTATCAGCTCCGATGGCAAGTTGGGGCTCCATGGCTTCAGAAGGAATAACCTCATTTAGGAGCTATCCACATTTGCTTTTTTTCCCCGCAATGTTTATAAGTGTAACTATTCTTGGATTTAATTTGCTGGGAGACAGTCTCCGCGATGTATTAGATCCAAAGATGAAAAAATAGAAGGGATCATTATGTCAGATAAAATACTTGAAATAAAAGATTTGCATACTTCTTTTTTTACGCATCTGGGTGAAGTAAAAGCAGTTTCGGGTGTATCCTTTGATGTGAACGAGGGAGAGATAATAGCTATTGTAGGAGAATCAGGAAGCGGTAAGAGCGTTACAGCTCTTTCCATCATGAATCTCGTGCCTGATCCAGGAAAAATTAAAGAAGGTTCTATATTGTTTGACGGCAGGGAAATTGCAAATAAAAGTGAAAAAGAGATGTTGAGTATAAGGGGAAAGCAAATAGGAATGATATTCCAAGATCCAATGACTTCCTTGAATCCGGTGTTAACGATTGGCAGACAAATAACTGAGATGTTGTGGTGGCATAACAAAATGGATAAGACAGCTGCAAGGAACAGAGGCATAGAGTTGCTTAAGCTTGTGGGAATGTCAAATCCGGAAAAAAGAATGAAACAATATCCTCATGAGCTTTCAGGGGGAATGAGACAGCGTGTTATGATTGCCATAGCACTTTCTTGTGATCCCAAATTTTTGATAGCTGATGAACCTACCACTGCACTGGATGTAACGATTCAGGCACAAATAATGGATCTTATTAAAGGATTGAATAAAAAACTTGGAACCTCTGTCATGATTATAACCCATGACTTGGGTGTTGTTGCGGGAATTGCTAATCGGGTCATTGTTATGTACGGAGGAAAAATTGTAGAGAAAGGCATGGTAAGGGATATATACTACCATTCCAGGCATCCTTATACCTGGGGAATTTTAAATGCTGTGCCAAAGCTTTCCTATGTCGGACAAGAAAGGCTTACAGCGATAGAGGGACAGCCTCCGGATATGTTGAATCTTACCAAGGGCTGTGCATTTTGTGAGAGATGCAATTATGCAATGGAAGTATGCAAGGATACACCTCCCGATTTATATGATGTGAGTGAACAGCATCAATCTCGTTGTTGGTTGCTGCATCCGGATGCACCATCGGTTGAAAGAAAGGAATAGGATTCTATGGAAAACAAAGAAAAGGTTATAGAAGTTAAAAATTTAAAAATGTATTTTCCTGTTCAGAAGAACATTTTGGGTAAAGTGAATTTATACCTGAGAGCTGTCAACGGTGTATCTTTCTACATAAACAAAGGTGAAACCCTGGGGCTTGTTGGCGAATCAGGCTGTGGCAAAACAACCGTAGGAAGGTGTATTACCCGTCTTTATACTCCGACTTCAGGAGAGATAATCATGAATGGCAAAGATATTGCAAATCTTGACAATAAAGAAATGCAGCCATTCAGAAAAAAAATGCACATGATTTTTCAAGATCCCTTTGCATCGTTGAATCCTCGAATGACCGTGGGAGAGATCATTTTAGAACCCATGCATTCACATAATATAGGAGATGTAAAGACAAGAAAGGATAGAGTTAAAGATCTTCTTGGGATGGTGGGACTAAATCCGGATTTTGCTTCAAGATTCCCTCATGAGTTTTCAGGGGGACAAAGGCAGAGAATAGGTATTGCCCGATCCCTTTCTGCAAATCCTGAATTTATCGTATGCGATGAGCCTATTTCGGCTTTGGATGTATCCATACAGGCTCAAGTGGTTAATTTGCTGGATGATCTTCAGAAAGAATTTGGACTCGCTTATTTATTTATTGCTCATGATCTGTCGATGGTAAAATATATTTCCGACAGAGTGGGGGTAATGTATCTTGGCAAGATAGTAGAAATGGCAGATTCTGACGAACTGTATGCAAATCCTTTGCATCCATATACTAAAGCGCTTATTTCGGCCATACCCATTCCTGATCCCGATTTAGAGATGGAGAAAAAAAGAATCATTCTCAAAGGTGAAATTCCAAGTCCGATAGGTGTACAGAAGGGTTGCAGTTTTAAAACAAGATGCACGCTGGCAACAGAGGAGTGCAGACTTAAAGAACCGGAGTTAGTTGAAATTAAGAGTGGACATTATGCGGCTTGCCACAAATTAAAATAAAGGGGTCAGGTCTTCACATTTGACATAACTCATTACCAATGCAAATATTTACCTATGTCCAGACCATTGCGCATTTCCTGAAAAAATACTTTTTATCATATTGCCTCCAAAGGTCATCGAAAAAAAAGGAAAGAAATGGGGTCAGATACTTTCTTAAAAGTCAACCCCAATTCTCCTTAAAACAATAAAATAAAGGGGTCAGGTCTTCACATTTGACATTTACATTATAATTAATGCAGTGTCACAGGGACGTTTCTTGTGACAACATATACGGAAAAGCAGAAGCTGTTTTTTTATCATGTCTTTAGGGTATATTCGACAGTACCACCCCTCTATTACGCAACAAGGGCGGCAGTTAGATGGTAAAGAAGGTGCCGATTTTCTGAGTATTAATGTTTATATTAGAATAGGTACTATTGAAATAAAATGAACCAATTAAGCTAAGAAAAAAGAGAAATCCAAATATTAAATATTTTTCAAGTATAATCCCTTACAAAATTGATTTAACTTCTATTTAAAAAAAGATCCCCCCCCAACCAGATATATATTGCAAATTGGAGAATAATGAAGCCATCACTTTTGAACTAGTGGAGTTTCTGATAAAACAGGGATGGTGCTTTTTTTGTTGTTATTATTATAAATATAATTTTTTTACCTCATCTTGTATAAATCTTCCCTATTTAAGGAAAGAATAATTTAGTAGTTTTTTTACAATCAACATGTACTTCATAATGCCTAGAATGGCAACGGAAAACTGCCTGAAAGAACCGGTCCAATTTTAATCCTATCCATAAACAATAAGCAAGAAGGTTGGTTCCAACCTTTGGGCCCGATACAGAAGTATATTCTCTCAGATTTAGCTTCCTGGCTAATAAGAAAATAAAGTGGCTATAATTAACACTCACATTTGAGAATCAATATCATCAACAAAAGCATTAACCAGCAGAACATTTTTACAGGAGAAGAGTTAATGGAAAATATCTTGCCATTCTTTCCAGATATTCCAAAATTGTAATATATGAAAGCAATAAGGGTCAGCATAACATATTCCATTTAATTGTCTATATGCTTGAAGAATTTTTCCAGATAATACTAAGCCATTTATATACATGGGATGTTTTTTCCTTTAAATGATTTTACGGAAAAAAAGAAGGTTTTTATCTGTCAGTGTCGAAAAAGTTATTAAAAGTAGATTAAAAATAAATTATGATTTATATATCCAGTATTGATGATAAATGCAGTACGCTGATGCAATTTCAAGAAACGCTCCAAGCAATCTATTTAGATAACAGCAAATTCCATATTACCCATTTTCTATCATTGCCTGGTCATAAACTCATCTGGTTTTATACTATCCTTAAGGATAAGGTCTCTTATTAACAAGAAAACAATTGAATACTGACTAAAAAGCCAAGAAAAATAAATAGTTTTACGGCTAAATGAAAAGAGGTAATTAAAACCACAGCATATCAATATAATATGGCTCTCAAAAAATAGGAGAGGATACGTTATTGATTGATTTTAATTTGAAGAAAGGAGGTTGATTTTAATGAAAAGAATTGTTAAGAGTTATAGAAATTACCTTAAGTACTATCTGATTATGATGTTTTTGCTATGTTTATCTGGTTGTAATGGACCTGCTCAAAATAGCCCAATTATCGATTCATTTACCTCAAATGTCTATATTCTCGAGGAGGGTGATAGTGCCATTTTAAGTTGGACAGTAATCAATGCGACCACAATTACCATTAATCCAGGTGGAGATGTTGCCCTATCCGGATCCACCTCTATTAATCCTACTTCTACCACAATCTACACGCTTACTGCCATTAATAATTTCGGTTCAACCACTGCTGGTGTTACCATTACCGTAAATCCGGTCACCACCGAACATGCTATTACCATACAGCCGGGTGCGGGAGAAGGAAAAGATGCTATGGTGATGTATGGAGACAATCCTGATATCAATTACGGATCTGACCCCGATTTAATTATTGGGAATACATCTAAAGAACATTATAGATCATATCTTCAGTTTAATTTAGAGACTCTACCGGTTGGTGCGGTTATTGCAAATGCTGATTTAAAATTGTATCAGTATAATACTTCCGGAACAGAAGATCTTAGTGTTGGATTGCATCTGGTAACTGAGAGCTGGGAAGAGAACTCAATTAACTGGAGCAATCAAAGTCATTTTGGCACAGTGGAAACCAAAGTTTCCGTTATTGCCGGCGAAAGTACCTGGATATCTTGGGATATTACTTCTTTATTGCAGGAATGGCTTGATGGGTCTCATCCTAATCATGGTATAGTCTTGTGCGATGAAGAGGAATATACTGGTGAAACATATTTTTCCTATCATTCTTCGGATTACACAACTGACTCTTTGCTGCGGCCAAAATTGGAAATTATTTATTATGCAGAATAAGGGGCCAGGTCTTCTCATTTGACATAACTTCTTCCTATCATTGAAAATAATTTGATGCTAAAATAATATAGAGAAATATTAAGAGCAAATATAAAATATTGGTAATAATTAGGGAGGAAGTTTATATCTTTTTCCTAAATTGAAGTTGGTGAGTTAAAAATGAGGGTATGGGATATTCATCCCGGCTATCTTTCCGACCGGAGCCTCTTGGGGGAACATGCGGAAATTCACGCTGTCTATAGTATTATTAGTGAAAAGAAATCAGGATATTCAATACACCCTGAAACTCAGAGATGGAAAGGGCATTTAGAGTTTCTGGTACTTCGACATGACCTATTAATAAAGGAAATGACCTTGCGGGGATTTAATCATAACAGTCCTTGCTCATCTGATAAGAATATCAAGGATAAAATGAATCATGTCGCTTATATTGATCTACCGGAAGTGCAATTTGAAATACTGCGTAAGAAATATAAGCAAAAACATCAAAGAGGTCGAATTCCACTTCCCGGAACAGGTTCCGAATTCTGGGCCCATCATAAATATTCAGCAATGAGTCGGGGATATCAATACTACCGGGATATTCAATACTATATGAGAAACAAGAAAGACCGTCCTATCGCAGAAGAGCATGATTTAATACGAATGATTCAAATAACGATGGAGAAGCAGGTAACCTTAAAGGCATTTAATAATGTTATTGAACATTTATGGGGATATTTTAAAAATAAGGGAAATTTACAGGAAAAAAAACATTTTTTCAGCCTGTCAGATTCCTTGGAAAAGCTGAACTATCTTTTTAAAATGGCAGAAAATTATCAACAGAATTATCTGATGCATTCCACCATTTTCGCAGATAGTTTACCTTGTGATCATTCTACAGAGAACCTATATACGCTATAGCAATAAAGAATATTTGAAAAGCATAAAACAAAAATTCATCAAGGATTCTATCTCAATATTTCCCCTAACTTCTTTACAGAATGGAAATAATCTGAAGAAGATTTTTTAAGATAAAGAATTAATATTTTAGTAATCTTCTGTACTATATTTGATGTTTTTCTATTATAAAATTTAAGTCAATGGTTTTTGATCAGCTATTGATGACCAAGATTAGTTCACTGCAGAACTCTATTGCCACGAGGATGCTATAGACAGCTTTGTCAATCCATATAAGGAAGAACTTCAAATTCTTAAAGCAACCTGTCCTGATATAATTGTTGATGTATATGTTTATGTTTCTGATATATCTTCGAATAGCGGTGATAGGGTTGCAGATATTCAAGTAAACACGACTATCCTAAACTGTGAAATTGATAGCCCGAAACCCCAATTTGGAACCATGAAATTAAGACATTATTAATATTCGGTTGTTGATGAATGGTTAGTATACCGTGTAGATTTGAAATAAATTGAAATAGGGGATGATTTTTTATTTTTAAAATGTCAGCAAGACGTTTCTTTTGGCAATAATAGAAGTCTCCTGACATTTTATTGGGAGAGCTTGCGGGTAGACTGGCCCTTCGCCCCCGGTTTGACCTCGTAAAACGCAAGCTGAAAGGCAATTTCTTTCGCTATTAATACTGTTCAAGCTGATCGAAGGGTAGTCTATATGACCCACAAACTGATCGAATTACTTTGATTATTCCTGTCGTTTTCATGGAATAGTAGCTTCCGCCATGGAAAATATCTAAAATATTAATCACTTTAAATCATATATAGCAGAAAATTCAATATTATTCTTATTTAAAATATCTTTTATTATTTCCAGATCGATAGTATAAAAACATAAACAAATCCCACAATCCGAACTGAGGTGGCGAGGGACCGGGATTAACTTAACCTCAAGGTGTTGTTTTTTAGACAGGCTTTCAGTTCTGATTGCAGCACTGGTAGAATAAAAAATAACTACACTTTTTCCTTTTGTTTTATCCATCTTTCTTAATCCTTTCCGGGCTATTCACCTGATGCTATATTACGAACTGCACTCATTGCTTTCTCTACATGTTCAACTGTATTAAATAATCCAATACTGAAACGAACAGTCCCCACGGGAAATGTGCCGATAGTCTTATGGGCAGAAGGAGCACAATGCAGACCTACCCGACACATAATACCATATTTCTCATCCAGCATTAATCCGATGTCAGAAGGTGATTGTCCTGAAATAGTGAAAGAAACGACAGGTGCTTTTTCTTCTGAGTTATCTTTGCCATATATCGTTACACCCGGGATTTCCTTTAAGCCAAAAATTAGTTTTTTGCACAGATGAAGTTCGTATTGATGTATATTTTCCACTCCCTTTTTCAGGATGTAAGAAACTCCAGCATTTAATCCAGCTATTCCGATAATATTAAGCGTACCGCTTTCATATAAATCAGGTAGGAAGTCAGGATGGTTTTCTGATTCTGAATGACTGCCTGTTCCTCCTGTCTTGAGGGGTGTAATCTTATGTTCGTCTACATCTTTTCCCAAGACTAAACCTC